>Ga0256840_1000528_pt1 | contig 39006 bp, 40 predicted proteins | sample 355202metaG_FD_185969 | JGI IMG/M metagenome (GOLD analysis project Ga0256840, IMG submission 185969) | Hydrothermal vent microbial communities from Mid Atlantic Ridge, Atlantic Ocean - 355-202 | ecosystem: Environmental > Aquatic > Marine > Hydrothermal vents | place: Atlantic Ocean: Mid...
CCGCGTTGGATCATCGCGCTGGCCTTCAAAGATGCCGTGAACTGGACACTAAAACCTCAAAGTGGAAAGAAAAGGAGTTCACTCCTCCGGCTTCGGGAGTGTGACCTCAACGCCGAGAACCTTCCACATTGCCTTTATCTGCTCGCGGAGCTGGTCAATAGCTTCTGGCCTCTTGAAGAGGTGCTTGAACCTGCCCTGCAACTTAAGGTACTCTTCAATGGGCTTCTTGAACTCTATGGCAACCACCCTTCCTCCCTCGCGCTTGACCTTCGCCCCTCCACCGGGAGACTGTATCTTGATGTTGTGGAAGTCACCGTTCTCGATCTCGAAGAGCGGCCAGACACCGGTCTCGATGGCAAGGCGAGCTATCTCAACACCCTTCTCGAGCGGGCTCTTCCAGCCGGTGGGGCAGGTGCAGTGGACCTGGACAAAAGCCGGACCGTCGACCTTGGCGGCCTTCTTCATCTTCCTGACGAAGTCGAAGGGGTTGCCTATGCTCGCCGTTGCCACGTAGGGTATCTGGTGGGCCGCAGCGATTAAAGCCACCCATTTCTTGGGCTTGTCCTCACCGATTGAGTATTTTCCAGGCGGGCTGGTGGTGGTCCAGGCACCGTAGGGGGTTGAGCTCGACCTCTGGATTCCGGTGTTCATATAGGCCTCGTTGTCGTACATCAGGTAAACGACGTTGTGCCAGCGCTCGAGCATACCGCTTAACGCCTGCATACCGATGTCGGCGGTACCGCCGTCACCGCCTATGGCGAGTATCTTGCCCTTCCTTCCGAGCTTCTTCCAGGCGGCCTCGACACCGCTGGCAGCCGCGGCCGCGTTCTCGAAGGCAACGTGGAGCCACGGGGCCTTCCAGGCGGTGTACGGGAAGACGGCACTAACGACCTCCATACATCCGGTGGCCTGGGCTATCGCGAAGGCGTTAGGATCGCCGTACCTCTCCTCCATGGCCTCGCTGAAGGCCTTGGTGGCGAGCTTAAGAGCGGTGGCACAGCCACAGCCGGCACAGGCGGCGTGTCCGGGTGCCCAGTACTCGCGAGTAGTAATTGGGGGTTTTCTAACGGCCATTTTTCCTCACCTCACTCCAGGATCTCCTTTCTGAGGCCTATCCAGCTGACCTCATCAACTTTCCCGCCCGCAAGGGCTTTCTGGCATATCCCTGTGACCTCGTCGAGGTTCCCGAACGTGACGTCTCTTCCTCCGAGACCGAGGATGAAGTCCAGGATTATCGGCTTCTCGCTCTCGTTCACGAGTGCCCTGCTGAAGTCCTGGAAGAGGGCCCCGCCGACGCTGAAGGTGATGTTCTTCTCAAGGATGGCCAGAACCTTGGCCTTCTTCGCCAGTTTTCTGACCTCCTCGGTCGGAAACGGCCTGTAAACGGTGAGCTTCGCCGCACCGGCCTTAACCCCCTTCTCGCGGAGGTGGTCGACGTACTCCTTGACGGTTCCGGCGAGTGAACCCATGGTAACGAAGATTACCTCGGCGTCGTCGGTCCTGTACTCCTCTACCTTCTGGTACTTCCTTCCGAACTTCCTCTCAAACTCGGCGAAGACCTCGTCAATGACCTTCTTGGCGTTTTCGTTTGCCTCCCAGACGGTGTATCTAGCCTCCATGTAATGGGCAGGGAATCCAAGGGCACCCTGGGTTATCGGCCTCGTCGGGTCAAGGTAGGCGTGCTTCGGAACGTACTCACCGAGGAACTCGTCAACAACCTCCTGGTCAGGAATCTCGACTGGCTCGACTGTGTGGGTCAGGATGAAAGCGTCGAATCCAACCATTGCCGGGAGGAGAACCCTCTCGTCCTCGGCGACCTTGAAGGCTATGAGTATTAAATCGAGGGCCTCCTGGTTGTTCTCGGCGTAGAACTGAAGCCAGCCAGTGTCGCGCTCGCTGATGCTATCCTGCCAGTCGTTCCAGATGTTAATGGGGGCACTCAGGGAGCGGTTTCCTATTGCCATTACTATCGGCAGTCTCATTCCCGCGGCAATGAAGAGAACCTCGTGCATCAAAGCCAGACCCTGGGAGGCGGTTGCGGTGAAGACCCTGACGCCCGCTGCGCTGGCACCGACACACGCTGAGATGGCAGAGTGCTCGCTCTCAACCTTGATGAACTCGGCATCGAGTTCCCCGTTCGCGACGAACTCACTGATCTTTTCCGGGACGAGTGTCGACGGTGTAATCGGGAAAGCCGCTATGACCTTCGGCTTGGCAAGTTTGGCCGCCCAGGCGGCGGCTTCGTTGGCCTTCATAACGGTTCTTATCGGCATCTTCACCACCTCACTTGGTCTCCCTCACCATGGTTATGGCATCAACAGGGCACTCGTTCGCGCAGATTCCGCAGCCCTTACAGTAGTCGTAGTCGAAAACTGGATAGCTCTCCTCATCGAGGTATATAGCCGGCTCCGGGCAGTATATGTAGCAGAGGAAGCAACGGGTGCACTTGTCCCGGTTGAACTCTGGTATAAAAACACGCCAGGAACCGGTCTTGTTTATCACACTGCTCCCTGGAATTGTTGCCGTGGCTCCAACGGTCATCTTTTCACTGTACTCTTTCTCAACTCTCTCAATATCGGCCTTAAACGGACTTTCGGCCATGCTTATCACCTCGGGTGAATTCTTCACTTACAACTTAAACCTTGTGGATAAAGGGAGAGCTCAGCCGAAGACCTCGGCGAGCTTCTTAAGTCTCTCCCACTCGTAGTTGACCCACCTCTGGAGAACTTCAATGTCCTCTTTGGTCATGTACTTGAACCTGCCCTGGAGCTTAAGGAATTCCTCTATCCGTTTGGGCTCTCTCTTCGTGCTCGGCATGTTGATCCTGTACCTGCCGTCCTTGTACTCGAAGAGCGGGAAGTACGCGGTCTGGACGGCTAGTCTCGCAAGTTCAATGCTCTTGTCGGTCGGTGAGCGCCAGCCTGTTGGGCACGGACTGAAGAGCTGGATGAAACTTGGACCGGGCGTCTTCTGGGCTGTCTTGAGCTTTCTCATGAAGTCCTCAGGGTAGGCTATGCTCGCGGTTGCCGCGTAGGGTGGGTTGTGGGCTATGACGATGTCGATAACTTTTTTCTTCTGCCTCTTTTCGAGGAAGTGCTTCTTTCCTCCGGGGGTGTTGGTTGTCCACGCTCCGTAGGGGGTGGAGCTTGAGCGCTGGATTCCGGTGTTCATGTAGGCCTCGTTGTCGTACATAATGTAGACAGCATCATGGCCCCTCTCGAGGAAACCTGAGAGCGCTTGGAGTCCAATGTCGGCGGTACCGCCGTCTCCGGCCCAACCGACGACCATTATCCCATCCTCGCCCTTTACCTTGTATCCCTGGGCTTTCAGGGCGGCTTCTATCCCCCCCATGACGGCACCGGTTGTCTCAAACGCGGTGTGGAACAGCGGCGCGTCGAGGGTGCTGTAAGGCCAGGGACCGGCTATGATGGTTGAACAGCAGGCCGGGATTGTGAATATAGTCTTCTTCCCGTACGCCTTTAGAACGTACCTGAGTCCGAGGGAAGCCCCACAACCCTGGCAGGCGGTGTGTCCCGAATAGAAGTACTCCTCCGCCGGGAGCGTCAGCTTCTTCTTAATATCCTCTGGAATCTCCATCTTTCTCACCTCTTAAGGTGGTACCAGTCCACCTCTACATCCAGCTCGCCCTTCTTGATTATGGCCCTCATGTTCTCGGCTATCTTCCTGACATCGCTGACGGTGAAGTCCCTACCTCCGAGTCCGACGATGTAGTTCTTTATTATCGGCTTTGCGTCGGTGTTGTAGAGCGCTCCCTTCGCTTCGGTGAAGAGGATTCCCTCCATACCGAACGAGTAGTTCCTGTCGAGAACGGCTATGCCCTCAACGTGTTTGGCGAGTTCATAGACCTCTTCTGTCGGGAACGGCCTGAACCAGCGGACCTTGGCGGCGCCGACCTTGTAGCCCTCCTCCCGCAGTACATCAACGGCCTGTTTGACGGTTCCCATAAGGGAGCCCATTCCCATGAAGACGAAGTCTGCATCTTCCGTCCTGTAGAGCTCGATCATCCGACTGTAGTCCCTGCCGAACTTCTCGCCGAATTCCTTTCCAACCTCCTTAATAACCTTCTTAGCCTTCTCGTGGGCCTTTGCAAGCTTGTAGCGGAACTCGTAGTAGTCGTTCGGAGTCGCAAGGGCGCCGATGGCCTTAGGGTTCTCGAAGTCGGTGAGGGTGTAGAGCGGCTTCCTAGGCGGAAGGAACTCATCGACGAGCTCCTGCGGGATCATCTCAACGACGTCGTAGGTGTGGCTAAGTATAAACGCACTCTCAATGACCATTGCGGGCACGTTGACGGTCTCCGCCACCTTGAACGCCATCAAAACCCCATCGTAGACCTCCTGGTTATTCTCGGCGTAGAACTGCATCCAGCCGGTGTCCCTCTGGGCAAGGCTGTCGGTCTGGTCGTCCCAGACGCTCCACGGTGGGGCCATTGCCCTGTTGACGTCTACCATGACTACTGGGAGCCTCGCACCGGCGGCCCAGTGAAGCATCTCGTGCATGAGGGCGAGACCCTGGGCCGAGGTCGCCGTGAATGCCCTTGCACCCGTTGCGGCGGCTCCAATGCTTGCCGCCATGGCGGAGTGCTCGCTTTCAACGGGGACGTATTCCAGTCCCTCTATCTCCCCACTGGCGAGGAATTCGGCTATCTTTTCAATGATACTCGTCTGGGGTGTGATCGGGTAAGCCGCCACGACCTGGGTACGGGCGTGCTTGACGGCGTAGGCGGCCGCGTAGTTGCCGCTCACAACCTTTCTGATGGGTTTGTAATCCATACCCAACACCTCACTTCTCCTCTTTCTCCATAGTTATCGCCTTGGTCGGGCACTCGTTCGCGCAGATTCCGCAGCCTTTACAGTAGTCGTAGTCGACCGCCACGTATCCATCTTCTTTTATGTAAATAGCTGGCTCCGGGCAGAACTTCCAGCAGATGTAGCACTTGACGCACTTTTCTTCATCTATCACTGGTATGAACGTTCTCCAGTCGCCGGTGAAGTTGGACAGGGTCGTTCCGAGCGTTACCGGGGCCTCTGGGTATTCATCCACGCTCTTAAGTACGATTTTGACTGCCCCTTCCTTTTTTTCACCAAACAGTGTGTTCAATTTTCTCACCCCGCTTGTACCAAGGATTAAAGGAAATAGAATCAGAGCTCGTAAACCGTCGTCTTCTCGAAAGCCTCTGCGGCTGCCCTGGCGTTCTTCTCGCCAAGGTTACCAGAGAAGACGTCCGTTATGGCCGTCTGGACGTGCTCAAGACTGACGATACCGGTGACCTTCGCGATTGCACCGAGGATGGCCGTGTTGGTTATCGGCAGGCCGAGCACCTCAAGAGCTATTCCTGTTGCGTCAACGAGGGCGAGCTTGCCTGGTTTCTTCTTGAGTTTCTCAAGAACTTCATCCCTGCTCTTTTCAGTGTTTATAATGACGATCCCGCCATCTTTGAGCCCGGCGGTGACGTCGACCGTGTCGAGAAGGCTTGGGTCGAGGACGACGACTATGTCCGGCTCGTATATCTGGGTTTTTATCCTGATCGGCCTCTCGTCGATCCTGGTGAATGCTGTGACGGGCGCTCCACGTCTTTCAACACCGAAGAACGGGAATGCCTGGACGTATTTGCCCTCTTTGAACGCGGCTGAAGCTAGTATGTTGGCGGCAGTAACTGCACCCTGTCCACCTCTACCGTGAAAACGAATCTCCATCATATTTCCTGCCTCCTAAATTTGTCAAAACTTATTCACCCGTTGCATTTATTTAAGTTTCGGTAAGGGGTTAGAGGGCTTTAGACAGCTGCCTTTGGGTATAGATGAACTTGGTGGACCTTTGATGGTTAGAAAAAACCATAATTTCTCGAAAAAGGTTCGGAGGTATATCCGCTACGTTCCGTCCACCTCGCCGCTGGATTAATCCGGCGGACAAAATTTTTAAATGCTTTTGTGGCCTATGTGTTGGTATATAGACTATATATTTGGGGGATGGGCATGGACGGCCTTGCGATAGCGGTGGTTGCTGTGGCTTTCTACATCGCCTGGAACATAGGGTCAAACGATTCTGCGAACGCCATGGGTACCGCCGTTGGTTCTGGCATCCTGAGCTTCAGGCAGGCCACCCTTACCATAGCCATATTCGTGATTATGGGGGCTTATCTGCGTGGGTACCGGGTGATGAAAACCGTCGGCAAAGGCATCGTTCCGTCCGGTTACCTGTCCATGGAGATGGCTGTTATAGCGCTGCTGGCCGCTGGTATATGGGTCACCATAGCCACCGTTAAGGGCCTGCCGGTGTCTACCACCCAGTCCATAGTAGGTGGGGTCATAGGGGTGGGCCTCGCCGTTGGTGCACCCATAAACTGGTTCACCATGTTCAAGATAGCCTCCGCGTGGGTCCTGTCCCCCATACTATCCGGCGTTCTCGCGATAGTCCTTTACAGATTTTACTCATGGGTGGTTTCCCGGCTGAAGAGTGCGTCCACGATAGAGGCCCTTTACAAGGCTCTGGCGGTTCTTGGAGGCTCGTACATGGCGTTTAACTTCGGAACCAACGAGGTTGCCAACGCCTCCGGCCCTATAGTGGGCGCTGGCTTCCTTGAACCGAAAGTTGCCGGGGTTATGGTGGCCATGAGTCTTGCCATCGGCTCCCTGACGTTCAGCTACGCCGTCATGCACACGGTCGGAAAAAAGATAACCTCGTTGGGACCCATATCTGCCTTTGCGGCTCAGTTTGGCTCCGCCATCTCCGTGAGTCTCGCGAACGTTCTTGGTCTTCCCGTTAGCTCCAGTCAATCAATCGTTGGCGGTGTCGTCGGTGTTGGTCTGCTGGTCGGTGAGGGGGTTGAGAGGTCCGTTGTGAGGGACATCCTGTTCGGGTGGGTGGCCACACCACTGACCGCCATCTTCATCTCTTTCGTCGTGTTCAAGCTCTTCGCCGTGGTGGGGCTTGTTTAGTGGTTCTATTTTGACCCCAAGTTTCGTGAGCTCTCTCATCATACCGGTTTGAACGTACGTGTCTATGACCGTTTCCCTCCCGTAAGAGATGTAGAGTGTCTCCCCTATGGAGTTTAGGAGGGCCACCACATGGGGTACCACATCTGGGTCTTCCACGTATATCCGAAATAGCCTGTATTTTGGCAGTGTGAGAACAACGTCTTCAAGCGCCTTATGCAGCTCTTCAAGCTGGCCGAACTTCGCCGAGACGGAGACCACGGCCATGGCGTTGATGGCGGTCTCCTCCGCTACTTCCTTTATCCCCTTTTTCTTGTCTTCAACATCCCCCTCAACCGTTAGATCCCGTTTTGTGAGCACTATGAGTATGGGCTTGTCCAGTGTCTTTAGTTCTCTGAGAACGTTTATCGATGCCCGGAACTTCCACATTATCTCCACCCAAGGCTCGCTCACGTCCAAGGTCAGAAGAACAATATCTGCCTTGGTTATCTCCTCCAGCGTCGAGTGGAACGCCTCGACTATGAAAGGGGGTAGGCCGTCTATGAACCCAACGGTGTCCGTGAGCAGAACTCGCTTTCCGCCGAGCTTGAACCTCCTTGTCGTTGTGTCCAGGGTCGTGAACATCTGCTCCTTAGCCTCTACCTGCTCTCCCGCAAGGGCGTTTAAGAGGGTGGACTTCCCCGCGTTCGTGTAGCCCGCGAGGGCGAGGAGTATGAACCCAACCTCTTCACGTCTCTTTCTCTTTACCTCCCGGTCCTTCTTGACGCGTTCCAGTTCCTTCCTTATTCTTCCCATCCTGTACCGTACGTGTTTAAGGTACTGCTGGGTCTGATACTCCCCCATCCCTTTGAAACCCGCCCTGTCACCGAGCTTCATTCTTTTTATAGCCTCCTTGACCAGCGGCACCTCATAGTGAAGGCGGGCCAGCTCCACCTGTAGCTTTGCCTCTTTTGAGTGGGCCCTTCTCTCGAATATCTCGAGAACCAGCTGCCATCTGTCCATCACATCGACCTTGAGCTCCTTCAATAGGTTGTAGGCCTGGCCAGGCGTGAGCCTGTTTGCGAACACAACCCTGTCCGGTCCGTACGTTTCAACGAGCTCCTTCAGCTCTTTAAGCTTGCCGGGTCCGATGTTGTATTTTGAGTTCTCCCTGCGGCTCTGCTCCACTATAATGAGCACCTCGTAACCCGCGCTTCTTAGAAGCTCCTCGAATTCTTCCCTCCGGACATGCTCCCTGTGGGATTTCCTGATTACTCCTATAACCTTCATCGCTTCTTTTTCGGACCCTCCGTTTATAGTCGTTTGGGCCGTACACCCTCATCCTGGGCGTCTTGCAGGGAGAATTATGGTAAGGAAATGAATGTTATACTTACTCCTCTGTGAGTTTCAGTATCGCCTCTGCGAGGTCGCCGTCTGCTTCCTTCAGGGCCTTCTTTGCGGCCTCGTAGTCAACGCCGGCCTGTTCCATCACAAGTTTTATGTCCTCCTCGGGGATGGTCACAACGGCCTTTACCTCCTCACTCCCCGGGACTATCTGGTAGCTCTTCTCCCCCTGTGCCGTTATGACAGTAACGACGGGATCCCTTAGGATTATCTCTTTCCCCTCCATCCTGATAACTACCTCAGTCACGCCTTCAAGCTCCTCCATCTTGATGCCCATCTGGCGCATGAGCTTCTTCATCTGCCGCGGGTTCATTCCCATCATCGCTACCACCTGGGGAGATTTCCACTCGGATTTTAAAAAGGTTGGCAAAGTTTAGGTGCCCCGCGAAATCCTATTCGGTGGGAGCATGTTGTATATCCCGCGGACGGTCCCCACGGGTTTTCAGATCCTGTTCGGTTTCCTGGGTATAGCCATGCTCTTCCTGACAGTCTTGTTCTTCTTTGACTGGATGGAACGCTATGCCGAGAAAAAGGAGAGAGAAATCGAGGAGGAACTGGAGGAGCTTGAAGACACGGGGGAGCTGTACTAGTCAGATTATTCCCCCTTTTCTCCATGGAACTTCGAGGTCTCTTCGTTGGCCTTCATAATCTTCGCCCTGTACTCCTCGTACTTCCTTCTTGCCTCTTCTGCCCTCCCCGTCTCGCCCAAGTAGTCGTAGGCCTCAGCAACGTGCTTCCACCACATGGGGTCTTGCTCCGCCTCTTTCAGGCAGTACTCAAGGAACTTCTGGTATGACTGCATAGCGAGCTCTTCCTTTCCAAGCTTTCTCGCTATGTTTCCAACGTCCTCATAAAAGACTCCTTCTTCCTGTGCTTCCTTCTGGTAGTATTCAAGCGCCCTTCCCCATGCCTCTCCGGCTTTCTCCTCGTTTCCAAGCTCCTCGTAGAGCTTCGCCACGTCCTCCCAGAACCACGGCTCCTCCTCGGCGTAGCGCTCAAGGGCTTTGGCGGCCCGCTCCATGTTCCCGGCCTTCTTCCAGTACTCGTGGGCCTCCTTCAGGTAGTAGGTGTCCTTCTCCTTGTCGTAGAGGGCCTCATAGATCTCGGCGGCTTTCTCGTACTTCTCGGCCTTCTCGTAGGCCCAGGCGGCGCTCTCCATCCAGCCGAGCTTCATGTACATCTCGGCAGCCTTCAGATAGTTCCCGCCCTTTTCGTATTTTCTGGCGGCCGCCTTGTACTTGCCCGCCTTTTCAAGACTGCCTGCGCTCTTGAAGCGGTCGCCTATGCTGAGGTCGGGTTCGCTTATGTACCAGATGCCGAAGGCGAACAGGGCCATGAAGAACAGGATGATTCCCCCGATGATCCTCAGGTCCCGCCAGGCCCAGCTCAGGTACGTGGCGTACCCGCTTATCGCGGTCAGTATGGCCAGGACTGTCCCGTATTTCCAGCTTTCTGCGTAGAGAGTTAACCCCGTGAAGAACAGCAGGATCAGTGTAAACCCAAGGAATCCAAGTACGAGGACCACCTGGAGGAGCAGTTTCCAGCCCCCGTACCATACTATCCCCGCGGCTATCCCAAGGATTACAACGAGGAAACCCAGTATGTAGGCTTTCAGCTTATCCATTTTTTCACCCCCTCTATCTCAAGCAGGAACAGTTTATAGTCGATTTTCGGCGTGTAGTACCCGATTCCATCTGCGGAAATCACCCTGTGACAGGGAACCACAGGAGGGTATGGATTCCTTCTCATTGCGCCTCCGATGGCGCGTGGAGATGTTCCGAGGGCCTTTGCAAGCTCGCCGTACGTTATGACGTTTCCTCTTTTAATCCTTTTTGTTAGAAATTCATAAACCATTCGCTCGAATGGCGTAACTCCGTTGAAGCTCAGCTCCTTGAGCAACGCCGCGTTCTCGGTCTTCCCCGTGAGGGTCTCCACCACCATCTCGGGGAACGGCGAATTCGTGCCCACGCGCTGGACTTCCACATCAACCCCCCTGGCGGTTAGGAACGATGTCAGCTCGTGAATCCTCTTCTCCAGGAAGTCCCTCCCGTCTAGAGAAAACACTATTCCGTCGATCTTCTCCTCAAATATGACCGCTGTCCATAACTCCACATCTGAGATCCTGAACCTTCTAACGTCGAGCATTTTTCTCCCTCGTAGGTCCGGTGGGTGCCCCTTTTATGACCTGTTCTGAGGATCGCCTCTATACAGGAAAGTCTTTAAGCTGGAGATTTAAATCACTTTCCGGTGGGCTCATGAGGAGGGACCGTTTGGCGTGGGTCTTTTATCTTCCGGGTATGGGAGTGTTTCTGTACCTCCTGCTGGCCGTGATAATGCTGATGTTCTCTTCAGAGGGTGCGGTCATCCTTGGGAAGCGGGTACCCGCACAGGAGTTTCTGCTTATTGAGCTTCCTCCGCTGTCCTTTGGGTTCCTTTCCCTTGCGGTTGTGGTGAGAAGGACGAGGTTCTTTGCAATGTTCTCCCTGGGTGCGGCCCTTATGATGTTCGCGTCCCAGCGGCCGGATATCCCCCTGCTTCAATACGTGGCTTTCCTGCCTTTCTTTGGAGCCGGTGTTCTCAACCCCTCGGAGAACCAGCCGTTGAGCCTCAACGAGAGGGTGGTGAACACGTTCATAGCCGCCGCCTCGATCTTAACGTTCGTGCACTTCAGAACCTCCATAGTGGGAACCCTTGGGGCCGTCTACTGGATACCCGTACTGCTGTGTGCGTTCGGTGTTTTTCTCCTGATAACAAAGAACCGGGTTCTTAGTACGGCGGGTCTCCCTTTGATTGCGGGATTGCTTGGGGTTTTAACCTACGTGCTTTATCCCGCTTTCGTTTGCCCCTTTGCGGCCTCCATGCTGCTGGCTCTTTATACGTTTGTCCCGTTAAAAAAGCTCGTGAGGTGAGGTTATGAGGATTTACGTGCTCGGTGCGGGTTCAATTGGCTCCCTTTTCGGGGCCCTTTTGACTAGGGCGGGCCATGATGTCACCTTAATCGGAAGAAAGGATCAGGTGAAGGCGATTGAGGGGAGGGGCCTTAAGGTGGTGGGACACGAGGAGTTCACCGTCTATCCCAGCGCGGAGCTCCACGTTCCAAGCGAGCCCCCAGACCTCATGATACTTGCCACGAAATCGTATTCCACAAAAGAGGCCCTCAACTGTGCATCCAGCAGTATCGGGTCTGAAACATGGGTTCTCAGCATACAGAACGGTCTGGGCAACGAAGACCTGGCGCTCAAGTTTACGCAGAACGTCCTCGGCGGTGTCACGACCAACGGGGCGATGCTGGTTGAGTGGGGGGTTGTGAGGTGGACTGGAAAGGGGGTGACCATCATTGGGCGTTACCCTACGGGAGCTCATCCCTTCGTCGAGGAGGTTGTCGCGGCGTTCAGGGGGGCGGGTCTTGAGGCAGAGGCAACGGAAAACGCCGTGGGGTGGAAGTGGGTTAAGGCGATAGTAAACTCCGTCATAAATCCGCTGGGTGCGATCCTCGAGGTCAAGAACGGTGCCTTGCTTGAAGACCCTTGGCTTGAGGGCATCTCCGTTGAGATAGCCCGCGAAGGCTGTACGGTTGCCCAGCAACTGGGGGTGGAGTTTGACGTGCACCCCCTGGAACTCCTGTGGGACACCCTGAGGAGGACGCGGGATAACTACAACTCAATGCTCCAGGATCTCCGGAGGGGCAGACCGACCGAGATAGACTACATAAACGGCAAAATAGTGGAGTACGCTAAGGGTCTGGGCCTGGAGGCGCCCAGAAACGAACTCCTATGGGCTCTCGTAAAGGCCAGAGAGAAAAAATAAATAAAGTCCTCTGAGTATCTAAACTGGGGGATGATCATGGGAATATTCGGTGGAAAGGAGAGCGATGTTTTCAAAGCCATCGACGATCACCTTCGGGTTGTGGAGGAGTCGTTGGTCGCGTTTAAAGCCCTGATGAACGCGTACCTCTCCGGTGACCTTGAAAACGCCAAGGCTTTTGAAAGGGAGGTCGGGGCGCTTGAAAGTAAGGCCGATGGTCTCAGAAGGAGCATAGAGACGATGCTTTACGAGGGGGCCTTCCTGCCAGCAAACCGGGGGGACTACGTGCGTCTATCCGAGCTTGTGGATCAGGTAGCGGACGCGGCTGAAAGCGCTGCCCACACGCTGATACTCGCCAAACCAAAGGTTTCCGATGAGCTGAAGGGGGAGATCCTCCGTCTCGTGAACTCCACGGTGGAGACATACCGGTTGCTGATGGAAGCCGTGAACGCACTCAACATCGACGTCGACAAGGCACTTGAGCTTTCTAAGGCGGTGGAGGATGCTGAAGAAGCCGCTGATGCGGTTGAGTATGACGTCAAGGGTAAACTTTTTGAGAGTGAGACTGTTACGACCTACGCTAAGGTGATCTGGAACCAGGTGCTCACCAAGGTGGGTGATATAGCCGACAGGGCGGAGGACGCCTCGGATCAGGTCATGCTCATGGCGATAAAAAGAAGGGGATGAGGTGATGGAGATGGTGAAAGTTCTTGTTGCGGCACCTCTGCACGAGAAGGCGATAGAGGTTCTGAAGAACGCCGGTTTTGAGGTTCTTTACGAGGAGTACCCGGATGAGGGGAGGCTCATCGAGCTTGCTGAAGACGTTGACGCTATTGTCGTCAGGAGTAAGCCCAAGGTGACTAGGAAGGTCATCGAGGCCGCCCCTAACCTTAAGGTCATCGGAAGGGCCGGCGTCGGTCTGGACAACATCGACCTTGAGGCCGCCAAGGAGAGGGAAATAAGGGTCGTCAACAGTCCCGCCGCCTCAAGCAGGAGTGTTGCGGAGCTTGTTCTGGCGATGATGTTCAACGTCGCTAGGAAAGTGTCCTTCGCTGATCGGAAGATGAGGGAAGGTGTCTGGGCCAAGAAGCAGTGCATGGGGATCGAGCTTGATGGCAAGACCCTTGGAATAGTCGGCTTCGGTAGGATAGGCTATCAGATAGCCAAGATAGCCAAAGCCCTTGGCATGAAAGTCCTGCTCTACGACCCCTACCCGAACGAAGAACGGGCCAAAGAGGTTGAAGGGAACTTTGTTGACCTCGAGACCCTCCTGGAGGAGAGCGATGTGGTTACTCTCCACGTCCCGTTAGTGGAGCAAACCTACCACCTCATCAACGAGGAGCGCCTTAAGCTCATGAAGAACACGGCGATACTAATCAACGCGGCGAGGGGAGCTGTTGTTGACACAAACGCTCTCGTTAAGGCCCTCCGGGAGGGCTGGATTGCCGGTGCCGGCCTGGACGTCTACGAGGAGGAGCCGCTCCCGAAGGATCACCCGCTCACCAAGCTCGACAACGTGGTTCTAACTCCTCATATAGGCGCCTCAACCGTCGAGGCCCAGATGAGGGCCGGCGTTCAGGTGGCGGAGCAGATAGTCGAGGTTCTGAAGGGATGATGCCCTCCTCTTCTTTATCCCGTTTCAACTTCTCTCAAATCTCGCCAGCATACCGGCAAAGTTCGCTGGAAAAGTTTACCAGTATAGTGGTACGATTTTGATGAGAAGTTTGCCAGTATAGTGGTAAACTTTATAGGGAGTTTGAACCAGTTCCCCCCATGAACGTTGAAGAACTCAAGAGAGTATTAGCTGATCAGTGGGTACCCTGAGCAGAAAGCTTGAGCGGGAGAACATCGTCGGGAGAGAGCTGAAGGGGAGGATCGTTGCTAACTTCAACCCAACGGCTCACATAATAACCGGGCCGAGGCGCTCCGGAAAATCCGTTCTCTCGGCAACCCTTCCCGGCAGACCACTCTATGTAAACTTTGAGGATCCTGCGATGGCGGGTTTCGCGATTGGAGACTATAGGAGGCTTATGCAGGCAGGTTACGAGCTTTTTGGTCAGTTTGATTACGTGGTTCTTGACGAGGTTCAAGAAGTCGAGGGCTGGGAAAGGATGGTTTCGGTTCTTAGGGACGACTATCCAACAGTCGTTACCGGGAGCAATGCCCGGCTTCTTTCACGGGAGTTCGCAACGTATCTGACTGGAAGATACCTGAGCTATACACTCCTGCCGTTCTCGTTCAGGGAGTTTTTAACGTACAGGGAAATTGAGCCGGATGTTAAGACAACGAGAGACGAGGCTCTGATAAAGAGGGCTTTGATTGAGTACATCGGGCGCGGTGGCTTCCCGGAGGCTCTGCACTTCGGCAGGGAGTACCTCATAAATCTCTACAACGATATCATCACGAGGGACGTGGTAGTCCGCTATGGCGTTAGAAACGTCCGCGAGCTGAAGGAAGTCGCCTTCTACCTCTTCTCGAACTTCGCCGGACGATTTACATACAGCAAGACAAAGAACGCCCTCGGAATCGGCAACATCGAGACGGTGAAGAACTACGTTGGGTACCTTGAATCCGCCTACCTGATTTTTGAGCTTCCCAAGTTCTCCTTCAAGCCCAAAGAGGTCGTGAGGAGCGATAAGAAGGTCTACGCAGTTGACACGGGAATGCTCAATGCGGTCCTTCCAAAGGTTTCGGAAAACATCGGTAGGCTCATGGAGAACGCCGTTTTCATCGAACTCCTGCGGTTCAAATATTACAGGAGACCCGGCCTTGAACTCTACCATTACAGAGACAGCAAGGGCGAGGTGGACTTTGTTGTTAGGGATAAAGGGGAGACCGAACTCATACAGGTTACGTATGCCTCGGGTGAGGACGAGGTAGCTTCAAGGGAAGTGGAGAACCTTTTCAGGGTTATGAAACTGTTCCGCGTGAAAACTGGGACGCTCGTGACGTGGGACTACTCCGGTGAGATAAGGCGAGACAACCTAACCGTTAAGGCTGTTCCGCTCTGGAGGTGGTTTTTAAATTTTCGCGTCAACCTTTTTAATCCCAAACGCAACTTTCAACAGGTGAATGCCAATTGATTGATGCCGTCGTCGAGGCGATAAGGCTGGCCGTCACGAGGATTCCCGATGATGTCGTTTTGGCCCTCAGGGAGGCTTACGAGCGAGAGGAGAGCAAAATAGCGCGCTTCAACCTCAGAAACATTCTCAAGGCCATAGAGATTGGTAAAATCGAGTCCATTCCCGTCTGTCAGGACACGGGCACGGTGACCTTCTTCGTCGAGGCCGGCGTTGAGAGTCCCTACCTCGGTGGACTCAGAGGCCTGCTCACCGAGGCTACGAGGAGGGCAACTCATGAGATTCCCCTCCGGCCAAACGCCGTCGACGTCCTTACCGGAGGGAACTCCGGCGACAACACGGGCAGGGACGTTCCCCTAATCCACTGGGAGCTTGTTCCGGGGGATGCGATAAGGATAGCCGTTCTTCCAAAGGGAGGGGGAAGCGAGAACTGCTCTGCTCTGGCTATGCTGATCCCTGGGGAGGGTTGGGAGGGGCTAAAGCGCTTCGTAGTCGAGCACGTTAAAGCCTGCGGCGGAAAGCCCTGTCCTCCGGTTATCCTCGGGATAGGTGTCGGTGGGGGCGCAGACCACGCCCTGCTCCTGGCCAAAAAGGCCCTGCTGAGAAAAGTGGGGGAGAGGAATCCCGACGGGAGAATAGCGAAGATCGAGGCCGAGCTCCTGGAGGAGGTCAACTCCCTGGGAGTAGGCCCGATGGGCATGGGCGGAAAAACAACCGCTTTGGACGTCAAGATAGAGGTCGCCCACAGGCACCCCGCGAGCTTCCCGGTAGGTCTGGTCGTCCAGTGCTGGGCCAACAGGAGGGCGTTCGTCGAGATAGAGCCCGACGGGAGTGCTGTGGTCAGGGGTTAGAATCTCTGGAAAGCCAGGAATTGACGTCTCTTTCGTCGAAGAGCACTGTGAGCTCTTCAAAGAGTCCCCTGTAGAGGTAGTCGTTGTCCCGGAGCTTTTCCAGGCCCGTTTCCAGGTATTCTTCCCCATCTTCCCCCCTGAGTTCTCTCAGGATTCCGATGAGTAAGTATGCCGTCCATCCCAGGGGGTAGTTCGTGCTCTGTGTTATCTCCGCCATTTTCTTAGCCTGGTTCTCGGCTTTTCCGTACTCTCTCAGCCCCATGAGGGACACCGTCAGCCTGAAGAGCGCGTCCAGAGCTCTGCGATAGTTTCTAACCCACAGGAAGTACTCAGCCGCCTTCCCTGCGTTGCCAGCGGCCTCGTTGAAGTTTCGGAGGTAATACTGGACTATACCCATCTGAAGGTACCCGAGGTTCATCATGAATGGGAGGCTGTAGGCCTTAGCCGTCTCAAGGCCCTCCCTGTAGTATGTCAGCGCCCGCTGGAGCTCGCCGAGCTCGACGTAGAGGTAGCCTATGTGGTAGAGGATCAGCGCCTCGAGTTCGGGATACGGCTCCGGGTAGCTCCTCACTGCCTCAAGCTCTTTGAAGGCGCTTTCTAGGGCCTTCTCGCGCTCCCTCTTGAACGTCCGCACCTTCGTGAGCTCGATGTAGTACCCCAGCTTGATGTACGGGTCGTCTCTGTGGCTTCTGAAAATTTCCTCGAGCTCACTGAGAGTCTCTTCCGCCAGTTCGATGTTTCCCATCTCACAGTGGACGTCGACGAGCATCATTAGGATGTCAAACCTGTGAAAGTCCCCTTCGATGCCCTCCAGGGCTTTATGCCAGAGACCCAGCGCCCTCTCGAAGAATCCTCTGTTGAAGTAGAGCCTCGCCATCTCCTTCTTTGCGTAGGGACTATCCTCCACCTTTCTGAGGAGTCTCATGTATGCCGTCGGAAAGTCCAGTGCAACCCTCCAGAGCCTTCTTATCCTCAGTTCGGTGATATCAGCTATCATCTCCTCGTCTCCCAGCCTGGTGACATACTTGAAGGCCGTTAAGAAATCCCTGGCGGTGTTTTTCTCCAGGAGATACGAGATGTACTCCCTGTAATGGCTCTTCTCATCAACCTCACTGATCTCCCTTATGAACGCCCTGAGGAGGTCATGGAGGTAATAGTTCTCGCCCTTTCTCTCCACGAGTCCCTTGTTCAGGAGGGAGTACAGGACCAGGAATGCACTTCCGTACGTCATCCTCTTGAGGGCCGGTAACTCCACGGGCTCATCGAACAGTGCCAGAACCTGGAGCACAAGCCTCTCCCTCTCGTCCAGCTTCTCGTATATCTCCCCCAGCAGGTATTCGAAGAGGGAAGCCCTGTCCCCAGCTACTTCCCGGGCCTCCGCGGCGAGGGCGAGGAGCAGGGGATGACCCAGGGTTAAGTGGTGTAACCTTACTGCCTCCTCGGGTGTTATGCCCGGTATCCTGAGACTCAAAAGCCTGTGAGACTCCTCGACTTTCAACCCCTCGAGGTGTATGAAAAGAACCCTCTCGTAATCCACCCGTGGTTTTTCCCTTGATATGAGGATGAGCTTTCCCCTCTCGACTCTGGAGGATAGGAACCGCAGGAACGACTCGATTTCACCATCGGTGCACTTGTGGACGTCCTCGAAGACGACGACTGAGCGTGTTTTCTCAATCCCCTCGAGAATCAGCCCCTTCATGGATTTGGGATCCCGTCCTCCGGCGCGCAGGTATTCGATCAGTTCAGGGAACCCCTTCATGTTCAGGTGGAGTGCCATCCGCCAGGCGATGTACTCAAGGCTCTCGCTCCCATCCATTGGATACCAGAAGGCGTCATCGAAGGCCCTTGCCACGAGGCTGGATTTCCCTATCCCGGCTATCCCGAACACGGCTACGACCGGGGAGCTCCCTTTGAGGAGTTTCAGTTCCTCATCCCTCCCGACGAAGTTATCCACCTCCGGAGCGCTGGATGCCGAGAGCGGCTGGGGGCGGTGGTAAACGGTCTCCCCCATAACCACCTTGACTCCCCCCGCTGTAAAACGGACGCTGAACTCATCGCACTTGAGGGAGTATAACTTGACGTTTCTGCCCCTCAGCCGAACCCACCTTCCCTCAACGATGCCCATCCTCTCAAGGCCCCTTAATCCTCTTGAGATCTGCGTTTCGTCCTTCTGGAGAAGCCGGGCTATCTCCCTTGTGTTCAGGGAGTCTGTCCTGAGGAGTGAGATTATCTGGAGGTTCGTCTCGCTGAGAATCGATTTCAGCACGGACACGTCGTTCGAAAAGTTCACGCAACCCTCTCCGGAACCGGTGGTTAACCCGCGGCCGGTTTTTAGTTTATTACGCTTTCAAAGTTTTTATAGTTGCCGGAAAATGGGCGGGTCATCCGACCCGCCCCAGGGCATCCTGAATCTCGGTCAGGAGGTACCTCTCCTCCGCCCGGAGAACCTTGACAACTGTTTCCCTGTTCACCCCCGTTTCCCTCGTTATGTAGTCCACCATCTCCCTCTTTATCTCCCTTATCATTCTCCTCCCCTCTTTAGGGGCACGTTGAGGAGAATCAGGCCGACGAGCGAGATGATCGCCAGGCCCAGGAAGGCGGGGTTTCTTCCGTTCTCTTTATCGGGAAGCTCATATCTGAGCATCCCACCGTCAATCCCCACGTTCTTTGCCCCATCCGGGAGGACTATCGTTGCGGTCTCGATGAGCCTCCCATCACCCCCTGAAATCGGCTGGACCAGGGTTAGGACCACCGTGTTCCCGTTCTGACTTGAGAGGGTCATGTCGCCGTCTCCGAGGTCAAGCTCCCAGTGGTCACCCCTGTTGATAGCCGCTCCGAGCATGGTGTACGTTGCTTTGACGCCGTTATTGGAGTCGTCCCATTCGATTTTCATGTCCCTATACTCGGTGTCGCTTCTCCTGTTCTCGAACTCCCTCCTCAGCATGTATGTGGTCGGGTACGTCTCCTTCATCTGGAGGTAGAGGTTGGGGGTGAGGTGCCATGCCTCCTCCACATGGGCGTTCCCCACGTTGTCCAGCGTAACTTTCATCGTTCCGTCTATCTTATACTCCACTATCTTGACCTCCCCCGCGACGAGGGGCGCCGCAAGGAGGAGCAGTATAACAAGGGTCACGATCGTTTTCATCTTCATCCCCCCAGGTTGAACGTTTCTACGATGTGTTCGCCCATCTGGTTGTACTCGCTGTTTCCGGCAGGGAAATCGTAGATAACGGCGAAGCCAACCCCGTTTGCCGTGAAATACCTCGCAGCGGCGGAGTATTTCCCGTAGTCCGTTCTAAGGCTATACGCTACCGCGTACACGCTCTGGCCCATCAAGCTCGCCTCGCCATCCTGGCGATCTGTTATCTCGACCCCTGCATCTACCAGGCTTCCCTCGAAGGCCTGGGCCATGTCTTCAACGCTTGCCCCCCGGGAGTAGAGAACAATAAACTCGAATTCCTCGTCGGGGCTCAGGAGATAGACGTAGCCGCCGTAGTCCTCCGGCGCGTCCCAGTTGGCCGGATAGTTGAATGAGAAATAGGTACCGTGGTAGGAGTCCCACCCACCGTTTCCGACATCATCTCCGCCGTTTCCACCTCCGGGGTTCCCTCCGTTTCCACCGGCGCCCCCGTTGTTTGCCCCGTTTTCACCCGCGTTGCCCGCTCCAGCGTTCAGGCCTATCCCCCACTTTGAGAGGATATCCGCCTCCAGGGATGGTAGCTCCGGCGGGACTATTCCGTTGGAGTGTTCCTCCGCGACGTCTATGATGTCGTGCGGGCCGTTCATTGCCATCTTCCAGCTCTTCTCCATGCCGATCTGGACAGCTTCCTGGAATGAAACCCCTTGGTTTATGGCGGTTGCCTCAACGGGTATTATGGCGCCGCTGGGCAGTTCTATCAGCGGAAAGGCGTGCCCTGGCATGAGGACTATGTACGCCTTGAGTCCCTGTGACATCGCCAGGGAGGCGAACCAGAGGGCCAGGTCCACGCAGGTTCCGCTCTTGTCCCGGATCACGTCCCTCGGAAACATTATGTGCTCTGCAAACTTGCCCGTCCAGTAGCCTTCTCCCTCGGTCTTGTAGGAGAAACCGTTTCTCACGGCGAGCTCCCACATGCCGCTGAGGCTTTTTATCGCCTCATCGTCGCTCAAGCTTGCCCCCGCTCCCCCGGCCAGCTTGTTGCCGAGGTCAGCGAATTCTCTGACAACGGGGTCACTTGGCGTTACCCACGCAGCAAGAAGCGGGGCGTTGCTGAAGGTGTCGTAGAAGCTCCCCGTGCTCTCTTCGGGGTTGAGCGAGGAAAAGACGAAGTCATTGGCTCCAAGTATTGAAAGGGGCTTTGTAACGCTCTCCTCTCTTGTTTCACCGTTCACCTCGTAGGTCACGGTTATACGTACGTTTGATGGGGTTGAGGCCGATAAACGGGTGACGTCACTCGAAAGGATGGGGTAGTAGAGGTCGACTATGGTTTCACCCGGCAGGAGGAGAGGGTATCTCCTCTCGGTCTCTGGAGCATAGTTGTCGATCGAATACTTTATCCGGATGTTCTTTATGGTTCCTTCTCCATCGTTCATCAGAACCGTCTTCGTCGCCCAGAAGTCGAGCTTCGGGTTGCCGTAAACCTTGTAGGCCCCGGACATTACCTGATCCTTTGAGTATACCTTGTACTCAAGCTTTCCCATGCCGTCCTTCTCGAAGGCCCCGGTGTAGCTGGCTATCGAGACCACGAGAAGAAGGACCAGCATCGCGGAAGTAACAACTTTGGCTTTCATGGAATCACCTAATTAAAAATCCGCGGGCTCGTACTTATGGGCTGGGTTTGACTCCACCTGCCAAACCCGAAACTGCTTTAAGGACTCCATATCAGGGCCTATTATGAGGCTGAGAACTCCCCTGCGAGAGAGGGACGTCCTGAATCTCAGGGCCGGCGAGGTCGTTTACCTCTCGGGGGAAATAGTTACGGCCCGGGATTTGGCACACAGAAAAATCCTTGAGCTGGCCGGGAAAGAGCTTCCCCTCAACCTTGAGGGCGCGGTAATCTACCACTGCGGGCCAGTCGTGAGGAAAACCAGCGGGGGTTACGAGATTGTCTCTGCAGGCCCCACGACCAGCGCGAGAATGAACCGCTACCTAGAGGGGGTTCTCTCCCTCGGCGTCCGCGGGATAATAGGAAAGGGAGGCATGGATGCCGGGCCGTTTAAAGGCCGAGCCGTTTACTTCGCCTTCACCGGCGGAGCCGGCTCCCTCGCGGCGAAGAGCGTAAAGCGCGTCGTTGACGTTCTCTGGCTGGAAGAGCTCGGTATTCCCGAGGCGGTGTGGGTTCTTGAAGTCGAGGACTTCCCGCTGATTGTGGCGATAGACGCTAACGGTAGCTCCCTCTACGGTCGTTGAGGGGTGCTATCTCCCGCTCGTAGAACTCCCTCCAGCGCCTCAGCCTCTCCTCCACCTCTTCCCCGCGCACGCGTATTCTTGCAACGTTTTCACGCATCGCTTCCTCTGCGACCGCTCTGGCCACCCTCGGGTGGACCTCCGGGTGGAAGGGGGACGGGATTATCTCCTCCTCGCTCGGCTCTATTACCGACGCCATCGCCTTTGAAGCCGCTATTATCATGCCGTCGGTTATGGTTCTGGCCCTGACGTCAAGTGCTCCCCTAAAAATCGCAGGAAAGCCGAGGAGGTTGTTCACCTGGTTCGGGTAGTCGCTCCTTCCCGTCGCTATTATCCTCGCCCCGGCTTTCTTCGCCTCCTCCGGAAGTATCTCGGGGGTTGGATTTGCCAGCGGAAAGACTATCGCGTCGTCGGCCATGAGCTCTATCCACTCCGGCTTTATAATGCCGGGTCCGGGCCTCGTGAAGGATATGAGCACGTCGGCGCCGTTTAGAGCTTCCACTGGGCCGCCCTCGATTCCCTCACCGTTCGTTTTGGAGAGCAGTTCTCCCCTGTGGGGAAAGAGTTCCTCAATCGGCAGGTCGGGGGTCAGGACCCTCGGCTTTCCATCGACCAGCTCCACAACCCTGACGTTCTCCGGCCTTACCCCCGCCCTGGTAATTATCTTCAGCGTCGCGAAGCCGGCCGCCCCGGCACCGAAAAGGGCGACGATTATCCCGTCCAGCCTCTTGCCAACGACATTGAGGGCGTTTATCAGCCCTGCCAGAACAACCGAAGCCGTCCCCTGCTGGTCGTCGTGGAAGACTGGAACCTCCAGCTCGCTGCGGAGCCTTTCGAGGATGTAGAAGCACTTTGGCGATGCTATGTCCTCAAGGTTTATCCCCCCGAAGGAGGGCGAGATGGCCTTGACGACTTCGATGAACCTCTCGGGGTCCTTCTCGGCCAGAACGAGCGGGAAAGCATCCACCCCACCAAAGGCCTTGAAGAGCAGAGCCTTCCCCTCCATGACGGGGAGTGCCGCCGAAGCCCCGACATCGCCGAGGCCCAGCACCCTCGTGCCATCGCTTACAACAGCGACCGTGTTGCACCTGTTGGTGTACTCGCAGGGGTCTTCTCCGTTTGCTATCGCCATCGATACCTCCGCCACACCGGGGGTGTAGGCGAGGCTGAGGGTTTCCTTCGTGAGGGGAACCTTGGGGATGAGCTCAATCTTTCCGTTTCCGGGGAAGTTGTCTCTGTGGAACTCGAGAGGGGTCTTTGCTTGTGTATCCATCTCAACCGCCTTCTTCCATGAGCTTCCCGGCCCCTGTTTCCATTCCTATCCTGTTGAGTTCCCTGAGGACCCCCAAGTAGATTGGGATGCCGAGTTTGAGCCTCGTCTCCATGGTCAGGAAACCTTTCTCCCCGTGCACCCATATCCTCTCAAAACGCGGATGTTTTTTCAATGCCTTTAGCTCGGATATCATGGATTCCATCCTCGACTTAAACTCCTCAACCGGGGTGAAGTTCTCGATCTTTATCGCCATGAAGAAGTGGTCGACCTCGCTGTTTCGCTCTTCGGTGTTCCCCACGTGTCTGCTCCACGTCCCGCCGCTTAGAACGCCCGTGAGAACGTCGACCATGAGACTGAGTCCGTATCCTTTGTGGCCGCCGAGGAGCTCGCCTAGACCCCCTAGGGGCAGCAGGGCGCCGTTGGAGAAGACATCCTTAACGTCCGTTGTTAACCTCCCCTCCCCGTTAATTGCCCACCCCTCTGGGATGGGTTCCCCCTTCCTCCTGTAGACCTCGAGTTTCCCTATGGGGACAATGCTCGTTGCCATATCCAGGAGAAACGGTCTTCCACGGGTGGGGGCCGCTACTGAGATTGGGTTCGTGCCGAGGAATCTCTCGACGCTTCCGGTGGGTGCAACGAGGGGACGGGAGTTCGTCATGCTGATTCCTATCATATCCCTCTCTGCGGCCATGAGGGAGTAGTAGCCCGCTATCCCGTAGTGATTGCTGTTCCTTACGGCGACTACTCCTATTCCGGATTTTTCGGCCTTTTCAATGGCGAGCTCCATTGCGAGCCTGCCCACAACCTGTCCGAGTCCTTCATCTCCGTCCACTAGGGCGTAACTCGGTCCTTCTCTCAAAACCCGTATTCTTGGGTGAACGTTAACACCGCCACTCCTTATCCCGTCCACATATCGTCTAAGCCTCTGGACCCCGTGGCTCTCAACACCCCTGAGATCTGCCATCACTAGGTTGTCTGCAACGATTTTGGCGTCTTCCTTCGGGATACCGATACTCTCGAGCACACGGCTCACGAACGAGAAGAGTCTTTCCTTTGGAACCCTCACGTAATCCCCATCCGGGGAACCCTTCTCATAGGAAGTCATCGAATCACCGGGTATAGTTTATGGTTAGGGGTTAAATACTTCTCCCCCGTGGAGACCAAAAGCTTTTAAAGTCAGGTCGAGTTCACTAATACCGGGTGTGGGCCGGTAGCTCAGCCTGGTATGAGCGCCGCCCTCGCAAGGCGGAGGCCGCGGGTTCAAATCCCGCCCGGTCCACCACAAATGTTTTTACGCTTATGTGTGATATCCTTTACGGGTGGTGCGATGGGATCTATTGAGGATTTCTTTGGATCCGGAGATTCCAGTGAGGTCGTTAAGAGCCTTTCCAGCTCATCGCCCAAAGCCATTTTGAGCTATCTGATAACATCATCGAAGCGCGTTTTGTCAATTTACGCTCTCATGAGGGATTCACTCCCTAAGGGATATGGCAAGGTGCGGTTTTCCAGATTCGTGGATATGAAGGGCAAGCAGGTTGAAAACCTGTGCAAAATTGCCTTGAAACTCTATCCTGAGGCTCTTTCCCATGACCTCCCCGAGGAAGTTCCAAACATATCGTTCTCGACAACTGGGGATTACCTGTCGACACTCAGAGCCGTTATTAGGATTGAGGGGGATCAACTGGATGCACTCAAAAATCTCGTCGGCAACGTTAGCGACCCTGACGTTCGGGCCATCATAGGGGATACCATTGAGAGTATAAAGAACATAGTTTCCCTTCTTTCTATGGAGATCCAGCGGGTTGAAAAGGCCGATAGCAGAGCGAAGTTTGCCGAGTTCGTAAAGGAGCTGGTCGGTGATAGGGATGGACGAATTTGAACTCCTGAAGAAGCTCGTATCAATTCCCTCGCACTTTGGAAACGAGGAGGAAATCTCGCGCTTTCTGGAGCTTTTCCTTAGAGAGCACGGTTTCAGCGTCGAGACCGTGGAGGTGGAGGGCTTTGGGAGCGACATAATCGCCCGCCTGCCAGGGTACGGTCCCACCGTTGTTCTCAACGGTCACATGGACACTGTGGGCCTCTCCGACGGTTGGAGGAAGAACCCCTGGGGGGAGCTTGAGGGTGACCGCTTCTACGGTCTAGGTAGTGCGGACATGAAGGCCGGTCTGGCAGCCCTTCTGGCGGCGTTCGTGGAGCTTGGCGAGCTTCCCAGAGACGAGAGGCCGAACGTTATTCTAACCGCGGTCGTTGATGAGGAGGGGTACTCCAGGGGAACGTGAAAATTGATCGAGGACAGGAAGCTGGACAGGGCGGACGTTGTCCTCGTTGCCGAACCGACGAACGAAACGCTTATGCTGGGGGCTCGCGGAAGGTTCGTGGTTCAGTTGGAGGCTTTCGGAAAGAAGGCTCATGCCGCCAGGCCTGAACTGGGGGTGAATGCCATTGAAGAACTCGGACGGTTTGTGGGAGCCCTTGGACGGATTCGTTTGAGGAGACATGGAAAGCTTGGGCGGGGTTCCTACTGCACGCTTCACATTGAAGGTTCCGCGGATGGCCTCAGTGTTCCTGACAGTGCTGTTGCCCTCCTGGACAGACACGTTGTGGTTGGGGAGGACTGGGATGGAGTGGTCACGGAACTCACGGGTCTGACGGAGAAGCTGGGGTTAAAATCGAACCTTCGGATCTCCCGGTTCCCCAGGCCAACCCCGGATATGCGTCCCTACGTTGTTAGGGAAAACAACCACTTTGTGAACCTCTTTAGGAAGGTTTATCGCCGTCTTTTTGGCTCCATACCGGACATCACGTACGGCAGGAGCGTGGGGGACTTCAACTACCTCGCGACCTACCTGGGGGTGCCCACGCTGGTATACGGGCCCGTTGGTAGAAACTGGCACTCCGCGGATGAATGGGTCGGCGTCGACTCCTTGAAGAGGGTTAAGAGGTTTTACGTTGAATACCTGAAGGCCCTCGCAGAATGAAAAATGGGGGGCCTCACATCTTCTTCCCCACGAGAGCCCCAAGGACGAAGGCGCCAACGGCTATGGAGATCCATAAAGCCTCGTTGTCTGCGTTTCCCCTGGTCTGGCCCGGAGTTGGACTTGGACTGGAGGTGCTGCTGGGTACGGTCATGGTTGGTAGCGGCGCCGGCGAGCTCGTGTTCGTTGAGGTCTCCTCGCCCTTTGGTGGGGCACTCAGAAAGAGCTGGGCGGTTTCCCTGGCGTACTGGTAGAATATCATCGCGGTCTGGAGGTCTTCGGGTTTTCCGCTCTTTTCATAGCTCTCAGCAAACTCATAGTACGCCACCGCAAGAACGGGTACTATCCCCTGCTCCTGGGCGAGTCCTATGGCGGTCCTGGCGTCCTCCTTCATGGTCTCGAGTTTGTCCATGAGGACCGTCTCGTTGTCTATACCAAGGGTATCCAGGAAGACCTCGGCCCTTATGCGGGCCTCCATGGCGGTGAACAGTGCCGCGGAGTACTTGCCGTCTTCGTAGTACTGCTCGGCTTTCTCTATCTCGTTGAGGAGGTCGTTCCCTATAACGTTGCCGTACATGGAGTCGATGTAGGTCACTATTAGGTTTGAGCTGTCTATGTAGTCCCTGGCTGTTGTCCTCACGACGTCCGGGTTTATGGTCTCCCCCTTCGCGAAGCGCTCACCCAGATTTTTCCAGAATACCGCCGTCTTGGCCCTTTCGTACGCGTAGGACGCGTCTCCAATGGCATCCCAGTAATCGTCGTTGTAGTAGTACTTCCACGCTTCGTCCAGTGAGCTCTTGGCGTCCTCCACCCTCTCCTGGGCGGCCGCCACCGCCTGAAGCATTGTGGTGCCCCGTATGGTGACATTCGAAACCTGGGTCTCGGTGGCGTTGATCTCCTCGTTGACCTCCTTTAGTACCCTTTCAACGTCTTCCCCGCTATTTATCCCGAGGTACCAGTCAACGTGTCTTATGATAATCCTCGCCTGGAAATCCTTGCTCAGTGTCGTGTAGTACATTCCATCGTCCAGCGACTCCTTGGAGGAGTTGAGGAGCGTCCCCGCCTGGGTCAGTGCGTTCATGAGCACACTGTACGTCTCGTAGTTAACGTTGCTGTTCCTGAGCTTCTTGAGGGTGGACTTGTAATAGGCACTTGTGTTGGTGTAGTCGCTCACGGCGTCGCCCTTGAGGAAGCTGGTGTTTATCCTGATGTTTCCCTTGGGGGTCGGTTTCTGGAGGTGGTGCCCCGTGAAATAGTAAACCGCGTCGTAGATGTCCTTGATCTCGATGACCTTTAATCCCCAGCGCTCTTTGGCGTACTGGGCCACGTCAACCTTCTCCGTTGTGCTGTGTATCTCAATAACCCCTCCGATCTCCGTTCTGTTGGTCTTTTGCACGTACTGAATTCTCTGTCCCTCAGGTATTAGAAACAGATCTGCGCCGGCTTGGTGGGCTGCTGAGGCCTTTTCAAGTATCCCACCAACCGGACCTATAGTTCCATCGGGGTTTATCATGCCCGTCATCATAACCTTGGGATTGAGCTTCCACCCCTCCAGTGCCGCGATTATTCCAACGGTCATGGTTCCACCTGCGGAGGGGCCTCCTATGATTGGTGAATCCGCTTTTATCTGAATAAAGACATCGTACTTGTCCATGTTCACCCCCAGCACTTTGCCCGCTACTTGGGCCGCTAACCTTGCGCTGGCCTGCATGTCAACCTGGGCCAGGGGCCATGTCTCCACGTAGATGTGCCCGCTTCCGGGTGCCACGGTTATGACGAAATCCGTTGCAACCCCTACCAGTTCTCCGGTTGAAGTTTTTGAGACTGCTGGGGCCTTGAGTATAACTGTGTGCCCTTCGGAGGGACATTGCGCTGCTGTGAGGGCCGCTGAAGATGCTATAAACAGAAGTACCAGTATTGATGCCAGTACCTTTCTCATACCTCCCCACCAGTTTTAGTTCCATTGGGGCTTAATAAATCGTTTGTGGTTCAACGCTCTAAGGTGTCTTCTTAGCCGGAGGGCCCGCTTAACCTGTGGTTTGGTACCCGGACCACCAGAAATGTGCTGAAATAGAGGTGTTATTATGTACGAGCCCTTCACCGCCGCCACAAGGCCAGGATAAACAGCAGGAGAACTAAGACCTCCAGTAAGTTTATAATCAGCCCGATATCTTTCTCTATGCCCCGTGAGATGGATAGGGCTTCTATCACCTTCTTTATCGCGAACAGCAGGAACGCGACGAGCAGGTACAGCGCCGCCCTCAGGTGGCTTTTTTTATACGCTATGAACGATACCCCGGCAAGGGTTAATGCTAGGAGCATGACGATCACAGTCATGAGGATCTCAATCATTCTCATCACCAAGGCTTGTGAGCATGTCTATTAGCCTATCCGCCAGTGTTTCCCATATACCCGGACGGTAGTTCCGGATGATGCGGGCTATCAGCTCCGGGTCGTAGTTTAGGGAGTATACCACTTTCTTCCCTTCCCGCCTGTCGCTCACCGTTCCGAGCTTTTTCAGCTCCCACATGTGGTAACTTACGGTGGGCTGGCTTATTCCCAGGGCGCTCGCTATTTCACTCTGGCTCCTCGGCCTCTCCATGAGGAGGAGCAGTATCCTCCTTCTGGTCTCAGTTGAGATGGCTATGACCAGCTTCTCGTACTCACCCTCAAATCCCTCTGGAAATATGTAGCGCCTCTTACCGAGCTTCCTTGAAAACACTTTCCCCTCCCTTTCAAGGACACGGAGGTGGTACTGAAGGTCTCCTATACCCAGCCCAAGTGCCCTGGCGAGCTCCCTGAACGTTACTCCAGGCCTGTGAGTTATGTAGTTGAGTATTTCACTCCGTCTCTCCATTTTGAACCCTTAACTTTAGTGGTTCATCAATCTATAGTTCTCCAGAGGGATGATGTTTCTCCTTTTTATAACCTCCGGTTCACCAGGCAATGGTTGAACGCTGAATGGCGGCCCTCTTTGAGTATATGGCAAAACGTATATATCTTGCGCGTTTAAATCCGTATGGTGGGGGGCATGGAGCTTGACATCGGGATCATTGAAGATATTGAGACGTTGCTTAAGAACCTTAACGGTTACGAGCTGTTGAGCTACGCCATCTGTAACGAGAGATGTGGGGTTGAGATATACGAATGGCTCGCCGAGCGTTCGAAGGGTCCGCTCGCTTCCGAGTTCCGCTACATTGCCGAGGAGAAGAGAAAGCATGCTGACATGATGGGGGAGCTGTTTAAGCGTCTTTACCCCGGTATGAAGCCCTTGGAGATGAACGCACCTCCCCTCGACACCCTTCCCCTGTGTGAGAAAATCATGGAAGCCAGAACCGTTGAGGAGGCCCTTGGTTTGGCCCTCCTGTCTGAGGCCCTTGGAAGGGACATCTACCGCAAGCTGCAGGGTATGACCAAAGATGAATCCGTGGCCGGCCTTTTCAGGGAGCTGTTCGCGATAAAGGAGGACACATACGAGCGGCTTCGTGCTATCTACAATCGTGTTGTTGAGGAATGGGAATGATCTGACCTCAGATCTTCTCCAGGAGCTTTTTTCTCTTCCCCTCGTACTCCTCTTGGTTGATGATGCCCATGTCGTAGAGCTCCTTGAGCTTCTTAAGCTGTTCCATCGGGTCATTATCTTTCTCCCTCCCGGTGGTGTTCTGATGAGCGGGCATGGTTCTCGTTATGAACTCCTTGGGCTTCTTGAGGATCCATGTTTCACTGGTTATTCCCTTGTTGACCCCTATAGAAACTGGTTCGATGGCTATCGAGTTGAGGGCATCTTTTATGGCGTTTATGGCTTTCCTGGCCTCTTCCTTGTTCATCCAGCCGAGCTTTAATGTTATATTTTCCTCACCCTCTATGATGAACTCGGACGACATGATACCCAGTTTAACCGTCACCCGCTCCAGTTTTTGATAGGGGATGGCCTTCAGGTCGTATCTTCCAAAGACCTTCTCATCAAGGTATATTATCCTGCTGTCCGTTACTATGAGCCATTTGGGTTTTTCAAGGCTCATCTTTTTCCGTATCCTAAAGAGAACCTGCTCGCTGGGTTCCAGGTGACGCAGAACATCCTTTGGGAGCTTTTCTTCTTCCCCATCCATTCACTTCACCTCTTTAAAAATGGCCGTGAGAGTATATTAACCTTCTTCCCTATACAGGATGAAGAGGGTTCCCCCATCGACACCCCTGGCGACGGCTTTTAACTCCCTTGTTATGCCCCATCTCCTTACCAGAACCTTTCTGGGGGCGTTCCCAACTCCATCTCAATCCTAGTGGGACTGATTCCCCATCCGGTTATAGGCACCTCCTTCCTCCCATCTCTGCATTCCACGGTTATGCTTCCGGGTCCTGGGTGGGTCTCAATCACAACGACAGCCCTTTTATACTGCTCCCCCTCTCTCAGCAAGATGAGGATAACCATCGTGAGGATCAGCAGGGGGATTAGCATTGGGCTGACGGTTATTCCGGTTCTCTCTGTTCCGAGAACCACCAGCCATCCAATAACGGTTCCTGCAAGCGCAACCAGCAGGCTGTATCCGGTAAAGGAGAGGTTTTCCCAGCCCGCTCGGTGCATAGTGTCATCGTGCTCAGCGGCTATCCCCAGCCCAATGAGGGTGATAAGGACTGGGAGGAAGACCTGTCCCTGGCTGCCGGCGGCCTTAATGAGGCCCTGGGCGATAGGTGAAATCGAAGGAAATGCCGTGGCGAGGAGGCTGGATGCCGTGATTGCGTAGGGGATGGTGTAGAGAATTGTGGCGACCCACACAGTCCGAAACGCCGAGAGGGTGACCATGAAAATCCCAGCTAGTAACAGCACCGTTCCGAGTCCGGCGACTGCACCCCCGATCTCCCAGTACCCATGCCCCACAATGACTGCGGCGAGGGACGCCAGCAGAAAACCCGATACTCTCATACGATCATCCCCAGCACGATGGAGGCCATATCCCCGGCGCTTGCAGTCCCGGTATTCCACATCACGACCCTGCTTCCATGACCTATCAGCACCTTTTTGATGGCCTTTCTTTCGAGATTCTCCAGGGTGCCTGTTCCGGTGCCCCGGTCTCCCGTGATGTCTACGATTAGAAGGGGAGTACGCGAGCGGTACATGCCTTTTAACGTGTAGACCCCCCGTTTAAGACCGACCTCTCTGAAGGGGTTTACGCTGGTTATCAAGAGGATCCTGGGCGAATAATGGGTTATCTGGTCAGCAATGCTCTTTACTGCTTCGTCCAGTCCTTCCCATCTGGAATAGCCACCACCTTGGGAGGTCATCTCGTGGATTATCCTCCTGAGGTGCTTGGAGCCGGATGAGGGCAGTATGAACCTTCCCTTTCCCAGTAGGTAAAGTCCCACGTGATACTCGTTTTCCAGGAGATGCCCAGTCAGAAGGGAGACAAGTTCAACGGCCCGTGAGTACGTACCACCCACGCGCCCCGGTTCCGTGTCGGGATTGGCATCGATTATCATCAGTACCGTACCCCTATTCTCCCTCTCGTATTCGTTTGCCATAACCTGCCCCATTCTCGCAGTGGCCTTCCAGTTGATGCTCTTCACAGAGTCCCCCGGTTGATAGCGCCGTACTTCCCTGAAATCCATTGAGAGGGCCCCCCTTAGGGCGGTTGCGCTCCCCGGGACGCCACGTTGGTTTAGGCCCTTCCCGTGCATGGTGAGAACGTTTGCGGGAAAGCTGATGTTTAATACGCTCTCGTTTCCGTAAACTCCCCAGGAACTTCTTATGCCAAGCGGGTTTAATGACAGTGCTTCCGTTTTGGGTATCACCAACTGCCCCCACGCCTCCGCCTTGAGTCGGTACTTGACTGTGGTCTTCAGTGGTCTGGGCCCCTTGAACAGAAGCCACCGAGGTTCGTCCTGTGGCACCAACCCTGGATGGGGAATCTCCCGGAGCACGATGAGCCCGATTCCTTTCGTCGCTTTTACCCTCAGCGAGATCTCTATCTCCTCCCCTAGTCCCACGTTTCTATCCGGGAGTGTCCTCTCCACGGATATCCCCTTTGGAGGCTCTAGGAGAAATCCGAGGGCGAGCACGGTTAGAGGCACCACCGCGAGGACCACCATCCCGGGTAGCATGAAAAAGACTCCCATCACAACGGCCCAGAGGGCGTAACCCACCAGCCGCCTTCTCATCCCCCTCCCTCCTTCAGCATGAGGTCTATTTCCCCGAGGACTTCTTCCACAAGTTTCTTTCTGCGCTCAACTTCCTTAAGGGCGTACCTTTTCTTCAACCAGCGTGGCATCAGTCTTGGTACGTCGGTTTCTCGGTAATCTTCGATCTTGGAGAGCGCTCGTTTCAACTCTTCCCTTGTGGAAAGGGCGTCCCGTCCGTAGTACGCCATGTACGATATCAGATCCGTTTTCCGCCCCGTTAGTACGAACTTCCTTATGGCTTCCTCCCCCCAGGTTGAGGTCATCCCTGGACCGTCCCATCTGGAGTTTATCTCTTCTGGGTGCTCTCCTGGGATGAAGGAGTATGCCCACGCCGCTACGATTATCGTTGCGCAGGTAAGGACCAGCCACCTGCCGTAGAACGCCGTTGATGGATACTCTCTCATGAGCCGTCCGCTGAAATCGACGTATAGTCCAGCAAGACCCCCGAGAACCCCTGCGGGGATTATCGATGCGTCCGCTTTTGGGCCCCATTCGTATGATTTTGCGTACTCGGCCACCGTGTAGGATACCAGGAACGCCGCCCCCGCGTACAGAAATGTTTCCTTAACGACGACCACAGCGGGCACCGTGGATACTCCCAAAAGTAAAACGGCAACTCCAAGCCCCCGAACGAGCCGTTCTGCCCCCGTACTTGTGGCGTTGTCTGCAACAGCCATCCCAACTGCCGTCATAACTGCCGCAGTTTGGAGCCGGAAGCTTTCCCAGGGGAGCAGTGCAACCGCCAGGATTATCCCGATCCACCTTAGGGCGCTACCCCTCTCATGTCTCCCTACCATCTCGGAGAACACCAGCAGCAGCCAAAGAACTATGAACGCCCGCAGTGCCCCCTTCAGAATAGAGACATGTTCAATGATGACGTAAACCACCCCAAGCCCGCCGGTGTAGACGGTAACCCTCCCCAGTCTCTCATACATAACACTCGCCCCTCACCGTCCTTCTGAGGATGTGGTAGAACTCGATGAACTCCCTTCTCGTGATTTTTTCCCTTCCGTATCTTGCACGTTCGAAGGTCTTCGTTAAAATCTTCAAACTACCCCTTCCCTGCAGGGAGTGATTCAGGGCCAGGAGAATCTCTCTGGGTGTTTTATCCATCGTTCTCACTCCAGTTGACTCAACCCACCTGAGGAAGCACCCCTCGTAAAGCTCGGCTATCCCGTGATTGTACCTCGCCACCACTCTAACCCTTGCCCGTCCTCTGTCCTTCCCACAGACCGCCTCTATTCCGTGCTCCCCCACTCCCAGCTGGGTTTGGAACCTCCTTCCCGTTCCTAAGAACTTTCCGTTCACGTACACCTCCGCTTCACAGTTTGTCTCAAACTCCACGGTCTCTCCCTCCTCGAAGAGGGGAACCCCGTCAGGAAAGACTATTGCCACACCTCCCCCCGTTCTGGTCGCGTTCCGCGTTCTCCTACGTGCTAGAATAAGGAGGGCGGATATCACGGTCGGTACGATTAGGTATTCCCAGTGGGTCCCTTCCCCCTTTACGCTCAGAATCCCCATCATCTTCGCCGGGAGGTAGTATCCTGCCCCCGAAAACGTCACCGTTATTGTTAGGTTCTTTTCGTGCCTCCGCAGGGGGACATTGAAAACCGCTATTCCTGAGCCGTTGGTTATGGAGATAAGGCCCTCTCCATTGGCCTCTGCATTCAATGTGACCCCGGCGATCGGCCTCCCAAGGCCGTCCGTTAAGAGGACGGGCACTTTTATAACATCCCCCCCATGGATGGTTGTGTTCAACAGCCGTATTTCGGTCGGAGAGAGGACGGTGAAGTTTAGACTCCCTAGGAGGGTTCTGCCCCAGTACACGCCAATTGTCTGTCTTCCAACTTCCCGTAGGGGCCCCAAATCCGCGCTGAAGGATCCCCCTTTAACCGTTACGTTGCTGCCCTCCCCGGACGCCGTCAGTATCCTCAGCACTCCATTTCCAATACCATCCACGTAACCCTCGAGCTTCAATTTTTTCCCAAGAAGGGGTCGGTTGACGGTTCTGACCTCTACCCTAACTGCGATAACGGTAACATCCGCCGTTGTCCCCTGATATTTTTCATTTCCCCCGTACCAGATCCTCAGGGTATGCATTCCGGGTTTCCTCAAGGTTAGGGCTATCTCGAACCTCCCGTTGATGGCCGTGACGTTCCCCAGAGGTTTTCCATCGAGGTAGTACGTGAGGTTCCCCTTTATCGGGCTCCCGCTCCCGCTGTGTAGGGAGCCTCCGAGAAATGCCGGGCCTGCCGTAAAAACTACCTCCTTCTGGATGGAGATTCGAGATGTGCCGCGCACGTAGACTTTTAGGGGTACGAAGCCCTTCATAACTGGGGAACCCGCAACTGGGATGTAGTGGACGTTGATCGTTCTGTAGCCAGGCGAAACGTCCGGGGGTATCCTACAGTTGAGGAGGAAGGACCCGTTTCTAACTCTCCCTGTCCCCACAACGTGTAACCTGCCCCCATATGTTAGAGTGGCGTAGACCTCGCCCCCATCGGTGTCCGTTGAACCACTCAGTACCAGTGCCCTCCCCGCGTCCACTGTACTTCTCTGCGAGAAGACCATAAGGTTCGGTGGCGTGATGATCCTCATCGGGAGGAACAGGATGTATGTGCCGTTTGCGGTCGAGGCCTTTACATTGAAGATGTACCATCCATGTCTGGTCCTCCATGGGACGTTTAGTATCAGCGTGGAGTCAAATGTCCCCGTGCCGTTCGCTGGTGTCAGTGTCCAGGGGAAGGGAAGCCTCGCATTGTTAAACGGAGCACTGACCATAAGATGCGTGTCCGTCGTTCCGTTCACGTGCACCTTCAGACTCCGTGCATTGCCCGGTGTCAACTGTAGCAGATACCTTTCCACCGTCAGCCGGGGCCTCCCTGGGGCTTCCAGCCAGGCGGTGGTCCACTCGCCCATGGGGGTGCCGTTAACCTCCACTGACCCATCGATTATTATGGAGTACATCCCGGGAGACTGGAACTTTCCTAGGTTGATCGTGTGCTCTCCGGCTCCCAGGGTGGTTTGAAACCACCCTTTGGGACTTCCCACGGTCAGGGTGATGTTCCCCTCCACGGCAACGTTCTCCACCGTCAGGTTTACTTTTGCAGTGTCGTTTGGGTTCAGCTTCTGTACCCGTGGATTCACGCTCATTTCGAAGGGTCTGAAGACGTTTGGATCCTCCCCGGAAAGCGGGTCAAAGGTCAACCATCCGGCACCATTGAAGTAGACCTCCGCCCAGAACCACCTGTTTTTTTCGGTGATGGTCTGTGGGAAAGGGAGGGCTTTTATTCTGATACCCTCAACGAGCCTAGCTGGGAGCCCTATTTCCCTCGCCAAGATGACAAAAGCAGCCGCGAAGTCCTCAGATTCCCCTCTTCTGGTTCCAAAGAGGAATTCCTCAACAGGCACGCTGGCCCTGGGGTATCCTGCGCTGTAATTGTAGCTGTCCCTCAGGTACCTGACTATTGCCTCAGCCCGTTCGTAGTCGCTCGTGAGGTTGGACGTTATCCTTTCGGCGAGTTCCCTCAGTCTTTCGTCCGTGGGGGCCCTGAGGTAGCGCGGGATTTCGGGGGCGGTCAGGTTTATCAGGACGTATGGGTCGAATGTGTACTCGAAGCTACCAAAGGAGTAATTACTTACACTGCTGTTTGTGGAGAAGATTCCAGTCTCGACGCACCACTTTGAAGGAACGCTGAGGTTGAATGAATAGATGGCCGTGTAGATGTTCCCGGTCAATGGCGAGGACAAGACCACAGTTATCCTGTCCTCCTGAGTATGGTGGGGAACCGTGGGGATGAAGGGCCGTGCACGCGACCCACCTTCCCTTGAGAAGTTGCCCTCAACCCACTTTCCATCCCGGTAATCAACGTAAACCCTCAGTCTAAGGTAGTGGGTATGGGAGGCACCGGTTACTATCAGGCGGAGCTGGGAGCTCCCCGGTTCGTTTCCTACCGGGCCGCCTCCATGTTCGCCTGAGAGTAGGGATTCAATGCTCTTCGTTCCGGGCGGTGGCTTTCTCATTGGAGAGCTGAGGGCACCTGCAACGAGGAGTGCCGATAGAACGATGAGAAGGACAAACCTAACGTATCTTCCGTCCGCCATCTCCGGCCCCCGGTTTAATTAGGAATACATCCAGGAATTATATAAGGGTTCTCTTACCGGGGCATCCAGCATAGGTGGTTTGAGAATGCAAACTTTAATACCTGAGTCGTCTAATAGGTAACGGTGATGCTTACGGAGTTTGAAAGAAAGCCCCTCATAGGCATGGTCCACCTGCGGCCCCTCCCAGGCTCGTACCTCTACGACGGGAACCTTGATGGCGTGATCGAGTCTGCCCTACGGGACGCGAAGACCCTCGAAGAGGCCGGATTCGACGCTATAATGGTCGAGAACTTCGGCGACGTCCCATTCCCGAAGTACGTTGACAAGACTACCGTCGCAGCCTTCACGGTGGTGGCGAAGGAGGTTAGGGACGGGGTGAACCTTCCCGTTGGAATTAACGTCCTCCGCAACGACGGGATAGCCGCCTACTCCATAGCCTACGCCCTCAAAGCGGACTTCGTAAGGGTGAATGTGCTGAGCGGTGTAGCTTACACTGACCAAGGCATCATTGAAGGGATTGCCCATGAGCTGGCAAAGCTGAGAAAGCTTTTGCCAGGCAGAATAAAGGTTTTTGCCGATGTGCATGTCAAGCACGCGGTTCACTTCTTTGACTTCGAAGGTGCCATGAGGGACACCGTTGAGAGGGGTTTAGCCGACGCAATTGTCGTCAGCGGAAAGGCCACTGGAAAACCCGTTGACATGGAAAAGCTCGCCCTAGCTAAGAGAATCTCGCCCGTTCCTGTCATAGTGGGCTCCGGAACGGGCTATGACAACTTTCCTGAGCTCTGGAAATACACCGATGCTTTCATCGTGGGCACGTGGATCAAGCGCGACGGAAAGGTCGAGAACGAGGTCTCGCTTGAGAGGGCAAAGAAGCTCGTTGATCTTGCGAAAAAACTTCGGGGGAATGAACTTTAGATTTTTCAATTTTAAATTTTCTTTTCCGAAAGGCTTATTATCCAAGAATGCGTAACATCTTGTCAAGCCCAGGTTACGTTTTCTCTTTGACCGGGGTTTGAGGAACTCCCGCTCTCTCGGTGGTTCCGTTGGGATAGGGACTGCTTCCACCACTGTCCCGTGTCATGTTATCCCGACCAGAACGAAAACATGGGCTGTAACAACACATCAATCTGGGATGGAATATCTGACTGATGCCCGGAGCGGATGTTATACTCAACCGTGCAAGATGCGGAATTCATTGTTGCTGGGAAAGCGGGCGGAAAAGTCTACCCGGCGAGGGTTCCCGTGGATATGGTTCTGGAGGATGAGCCTGTTCATCAGATGTCTGAGGGCTCATTGCCATTGCTCGCTTTTCCAAAAGAAACAAAAACGCCCAGGAATCCCGGTTCAGCACAAGCTGGAACATCTAAAGACAGTGGTGTGGAAATAACTTCACCTACGGGCCGGGAATGCTCGTGCTCCCTGCGGTTGATCCCGGTGGTTTTATCTCAGGTGGAGGAAACGATGTCATTTGAATTACACTTAAGGTTCACATTCTCTCCCTGCCTGGGAGGTGATGGCGACCTTCGGGTCGTAAGGATTATATCCTCCTTTCTCAACTTTCCCCCATCGCTTTAAGGGTGATGCCCATGGGAAAGTACTTTGGAACGAGCGGAATTCGAGAGGTCGTCAGCGAAAAGCTAACCCCCGAGATTGCCCTCAACGTTGGCAGGGCCCTGGGAACATACCTAGAAACCGGAACGGTCGTCGTTGGCATGGACACAAGGACGAGCAGTGAACTCCTTAAAAACGCCGTTGTAAGCGGTCTTTTATCGGCGGGGATAGGTGTCATAGACATAGGGCTGGCTCCAACGCCGCTGACGGGTTTCGCGATAAAACTATACGGGGCGGACGCTGGTGTCATGGTGACCGCCTCTCACAATCCACCCCAGTACAACGGGATAAAGGTGTGGCAGGCCAACGGGATGGCTTACACGCCCGAAATGGAGAACGAGCTTGAGGAGATCCTCGAATCCGGGAACTTCAGGAGGGCCCCTTGGAACGAGATTGGAAGGCTCAAAAAGGCCGATCCAAGGGGGGAGTACATCAAACAGGCCCTCAGGATAGTTCAACTTGACGATTCTTATAACGTTGTCATCGACGCCGGTAACGGCGCCGGGTCGATTCTCAGCCCCTACCTTCAGCGCGAACTTGGAAACATCGTCATCTCCCTCAACTCTCATCCTACGGGCTTCTTCGTACGGGAACTGGAACCGAACGCGAGGAGTCTGTCTGCGCTGGCGAAAACCGTTAGGGCAATGAAGGCCGACGTCGGCATAGCCCATGACGGCGACGCCGACAGGATTGGTGTCGTCGATGATACCGGCAACTTCGTGGAATACGAGGTCATGCTCTCGCTCATAGCCGGCTACATGTTGAGGAAGTTCGGTAGGGGCAAGATAGTTACCACCGTCGATGCCGGCTTCGCCCTGGATGACTACGTCAGGTCGCTCGGCGGTGGGGTCATCAGAACGCGTGTTGGCGATGTTGCCGTCGCGGACGAGCTGGCCAAGCACGGCGGGGTATTCGGAGGCGAGCCGAGCGGAACCTGGATAATGCCCCAGTGGAACCTCACCCCCGACGGCATCTTTGCCGGTGCTCTCGTACTTGAGATGATCGACGAACTAGGCCCGCTGAGCGAGCTGGCAAAGGAGGTTCCGCGCTACGTAACCCTTCGCGCCAAGATACCCTGCCCCAACGAGAAGAAAGCTAAAGCAATGGAGATCATAGCGAGGGAGGCACTTCAGAGCTTCGACTACGAGAGGCTCATAGACATAGACGGCGTCAGGATTGAGAACGATGACTGGTGGATTCTGTTTAGACCGAGCGGGACGGAGCCGATAATGCGCATAACCCTTGAGGCACATACGGAGGAGAAGGCTAAGAAGCTGATGGAGACGGCGGAGGGGCTGGTGAGGGGAGCAATAAAGAGGGCCTAACCGACGAAGTGAGTTTGTTTTAACCTTCTTGCAATCTATTTCTTGAACCGAAATATATATATATACCCCTTAAAGTTCTAATAA
>Ga0256840_1000529_pt1 | contig 39001 bp, 33 predicted proteins | sample 355202metaG_FD_185969 | JGI IMG/M metagenome (GOLD analysis project Ga0256840, IMG submission 185969) | Hydrothermal vent microbial communities from Mid Atlantic Ridge, Atlantic Ocean - 355-202 | ecosystem: Environmental > Aquatic > Marine > Hydrothermal vents | place: Atlantic Ocean: Mid...
TATTCTGTTTGTTCATTTAATTAAATTGTTGATTATCAGTGTAATATACAAATAAAAAACAACTTAACAGGTTATTTATCAGTTAATTATTAAAAAAGGTTATTTAAAAAAGTATGAGTTTGCCCTGTGAAATAAGCTGAAAGAAATTGATTTAGTTTATTACGCATTGATGCGTAAAAATCTATTCATAGCCTACGTTATGGATCTATTTTTTGAAGAAAAGGAGTGATAAAATAAACGATTTATTAGGCTTATTTTAATGTGTATTTGGTATAAGCAACATAAAGTAGTATTAAGCTGAGTTCGACTAAGACTTCTATTTACAGAAAATGAAGAAATGATGCGGTTTGAAGCATAATTTTTAAAGAACAACCTGTTATTTCTTAAAAATTATTCAAAAAAGATTGCCTTTTATTTGTTTTCCCTTCGGGTTTGATTAATTTTCTCATTTTTTTGCTAAATTTCTTTGAATTATCTAGATAATCCTTCTAAAATTCATCTTCGATTATGAAAAAAATAATCTAAACTGTAAACGAATTATTAGTCGAACTCAGGTTATTAGTAAAAGGGAAAAGATATCATTATTGGAATGGTAAACATCACCAAAAAACTAAAAAAGGCAATGTTGTCGTTAAGGTTAGGTAGTTATTTTCTATAGGATTTTAATTCATTAACAAAAGCAATTAAATCGTCTAGTTCTACATGATCCATAATTACAATTTTTAGCCATTTATGGTTTCCACTATGTGTATCAGGCACTAAATCATATTTTGTGACTAACTCATCTGGTACAAATTCAGAATGAATTGTAACAATATTCATTCTTGGATGACGATAATATTTAATATTTAAATCATTTAATTGGTCACAAAGCCATTGTGTACGCATTAATAAAATGCTAATTTTTTCGAACCAGCCATAGGCTCCGTAAGAAAATAAAATCATCCAAACAGCAATTGCACTTGCACCAGCACGGCTACCAGATAAGGTTAAATCCATACCAGAAACATATTGTGCTTCTTTAGTAAGAACATTCTCTATCAAGCCTTTTTTACATAAAAAAATACCAGTTCCGTATGGAGCTTGTAACATTTTATGTGCATCAATAGTAATAGAACTAATATGTTTATTAGATAAATTAACAGTTGTTTTTTCAGTATTAATTGGGAATATAAACCCACCAAAAGCACCATCAATATGAATTTTAAATTCTAATTTTTGTTTTAATAAAACTTTTGCAAATAAATTTGGTTCGTCAACTGAGCCAAACATAGTTGTGCCCATATTAGAAATTACAATAAAATATTTTTTACCATTTTCTTTTTGAGATAGAATTATTTTTTCTAACTCTACTTCTTGAATTTGGCGAGTATAAAATTCTACAGGAACAAAGGCAATATCTAGGTTTAGTAAATTTGCACCTTTTGGCATCGAATAATGCGAATCTTCAGAACATAAGATAACAATTTCTTCTTGTTTGGCATTAAAATTACGTTTAAATAAGTTTCTGTAAATCCACATAGCTTGTATGTTTGCTTCCGTGCCACCAGTAGCTACATAGCCATCAAAATTTCCATCTTTACATTTAAAAATATCTACAGCCAATACTTGTAAAACTTCACGTTCTATTTGTTGGGTTCCCATAAATGCACTTTCTGAAGTTCCAGTAGTATGGCATCCAATATTATTAGGATTATTTACAAATGATCGTAATAATGGTGAGTCTTTTAAAAAAGGAGCATCGCTAGAAAATACCGTTTCATCAAGTTTAGAAGCAGGGTAACCTAAACTAATATCCGTTAAAAAATTTACATTCTTTTGTAGCGCAGCATCTATTCGTTTATTCTGTTCCGCCTTAGTATATCGTTTCCAGTACTTCATAATTATTTTATTCAATTATTATAATTAACAATAACAAAAGTAACCATTCAATTGTTAAAAAAAAATGATAATTGCTTTAAAAAGTGTAATTTTATCGAATGAAAAAGATTTTAAAATATGGATTAATTTTTTTACTCGGAATTTTAATTACTATTCTTTATTTTAGAAAAGAAAAAAGTAATCATAAAAAAGAGCAAATACAGGTATTGCTTACCGAGATTAAAAATGTAAGTAAATTAGTTGTTACTGAAAGCACATTTTCTGAAATGTATAATTATACAGATGCAGATAAATATTTTTTTAAAACAATCTCATTTGATAAAAAAGTAATTTTATTGGTAAACGCAAAAGTTCAAATCTCTTATGACCTATCTAAAATGGTTATTAAAACGGATACCATTAATAAAATAATAAGAATAAAATCCTTACCAAAAGAAGAAATATTTATAGCACCAAATATTACGTATTTTGATTTAGAACAAAGTACCTTTAATCAATTTTCTAAAGAAGAATTGAATGAATTAAATAAAAAAAGTATTGAAAAAATAAAACAAACCATAGATGCCTCTACACTCAAAGAACAGTCGAAAAATCAATTAATTGAAGAATTGCGAAAAATTTATAAAATGGCAACCCTTTTAGATTGGGAATTAGTAGATGAAACAAAGGGTAAATTAATATTTAATACATTTAAGAATTAATTAACGGAATAATTTTTGAAAAATAACATTAAGTCATAATATTGGCATCACTAAAAAAAATAATGATGAATAAAATAAAAAAAACAGGGATTTACATATTATTAATAGCAGTTTTAACAGTAACGGTATCTTTTAAATCAGACTTTTTTGAAGTAGCCAAACAGATAGAGATTTATACATCTGTATTTAAAGAACTCAATATGTATTATATTGATGAGGTAAACCCAACACAACTAACAAGTGATGCAATTAATAGTGCATTAAAAAAATTAGACCCATATACAAGGTATTACGATGAGCAAGGAGTTGAAGATTATAAAATCAAATCCAGAGGTTCTTATGGAGGTATTGGAGCTGCCTCTTCTTTTTATAAAAAAGAACTATTTATTAGAGAAGTATATGAGAATTCACCTGCAGCAGATGCAGGCTTAAAAGCAGGAGATCAAATAATAAAGATAAATGATGCTTTGGTAAAAGATTTTGAAGGAAAATCAATTAGCTCTTTATTAAAAGGTTTACCAGATACAACGTTAGGTATTAGAATTAAAAGAAATAATAAAGAGATTGATGTAGATATTACACGTAAAACTATAGAGATAGATCCAGTTCCATTTCATCAAATGATTGATGATGAAATTGGTTATATGGCATTTATAAAATTTAATAAAAAAGCATCAAAAAGAGTTAAAGAAGCATATGAGGAGTTAAAGGCTGATGGAATGAAAAAACTAATCATTGATGTGCGTGGTAATCCAGGAGGTTTATTAAATGAAGTAGTGAAGATTGTAAATTATTTTGTGCCAAAAAATCAAATAGTGGTTACTACCAAGTCTAAGGTAAAAAAATGGAGTGCAACATATAAAACAAAAAAAGAACCTATTGATTTAGAAATGCCTATAGTGGTTTTAATAAATGGAAGATCAGCTTCTGCAAGTGAAATATTATCAGGAGCATTACAAGATCTAGATAGGGCAGTAGTGGTAGGAGAAAGGTCTTATGGAAAAGGATTGGTACAAAGAACAAGAAGATTGCCTTATGGTACACAAATGAAACTAACAATTTCCAAATATTATACACCAAGTGGGAGATGTATTCAGGAATTAGATTATACAAATAGAGATAGAAAAACAGGGATAGTTCCAAAATTTGATCCAAAAAATAGAAATTTATTTAAAACTACAAATGGTAGAAAGGTGTATGATGGAGGTGGTGTAGAGCCAGATGTAAAAATAGAAAAACCAGAACAAACGGTTGCAACCAAAGCATTATTTAGGTCAAATGCAATATTTAAATTTGCAACGGATTACCAATACAATCATAAAATTATTGCAGAAGTAAAAGATTTTATACTTACAGATTCGGATTATCAAGATTTTATTAATTTTATTAATACGAATAAAACGTCGTTTAAAACGAAAGCAGAAAGAAGTTTTGAATCATCATTTAAAGTAGCTAAAAGAGATGCGTATTCAGAAGATATTCAAACAGGTTATAATCATTTGTTACAACAAATTAATGATAAGAAAATTACAGAATTAGCAATAAATAAACAAGAAATACTAGATCATATTTCTGATGAAATATTAATGCAATTTTACTACAAAAAAGGAGTGTATCAGCACAAATTCACACATGATAACACAATTAAAAAAGCAGCTGAATTATTGAGTAATACTAAAAAGTACTCTAGAATATTAAAATAATCACAATAAATATTATTTTTTTACGTATTATATAATTAATCAGGATTCCTCCTACTAACTATAATAATATATAAATGTCAAAATTTTTTAAATACAAAATATCAGAGTTTTATTTTTTAATAATTACATTACTTTATTGGATGGATGTATCCATAATATTGAATCCAATAGCGATATTTTCTAGTGTATTATTACTTTATTTAGTTTTAAAACAATACAAAGTAATAGGCTTAATTTATGGAGGGATATTACTTTTATTAACAATTTATTTGTTTTTTGCTTTTTTGTCTGATTTTCATAAGATTATAGAGTTTAATTTAAAAAATAAAAATTTTATTATATACGGATCTTCATTATTGATAGTAAACTTTATAATGAGTTTGTTTATGATCTATAAATATTCAAATCTTAATTTGAATGAAGAACATAATAAAGTAGCATTAAAATATAATAAAGTACATTTTTATATAATAAGCAAAACCAATCTTTATAGTTAGTATTTAATTAAGTATTTTTGCGTAAAATATAGTATGCATAAAACAAAGACAATCAAACAGACCAAATCACAAGAATCATCAAATGCAATAGAGCGCTTATATATAACAATGCGTCATTTGTTTAATAGAGGGTTTTATAAGCCTATGGGAGTTTCAGGAGAGACACTAAGAGAGGCACTTTTATTATTACGACCAGAAATATATGGTTCAATAGCAGATAAAAAGACGGAACTTGAAGGGTTATTGTATGTAATTGATAGGTTGCCAGAAGGTATTGAAGAATGTCAGTATATTAATTTAACTGCGGATGAGGGATTTTCAAATTCTCATTTTAAGCCAATAATTCCATCAAAAAGAAGAAGAAACTGTTATCGTATTGATAGCAAACAAATGAATATAGAAGTTACAAGAGGACGATCTGAGATATATGATATTTTAACGCATTTAACTTTTTTGTTTATTGAATCACATAAAATAAAAAATAGTATTTTGATTAATGAAACTTCTGGTAAGACCATTAGGGAGTGGAATTACTTAGAAGAAATAGTATTGCAGAATAGGAAAATAACAAAAAATGAAAGAGAGGTGTTGCTATCACAAGTAGCAGCAATTTTAGGTAGAACATTTGAAGAAGTACAGTTAGCAGATTCAGAATTTTCAAGTCCAACAAATAAAAATAGATTTTTTAGTATTATCTATTGGATGGGTAAATTGGCATTAAAAGAAACGTTAGAAAATGAAAAACGTAATGTTAAATTTACAGCGACATTAATAGAGAGGATAGGGCATCATATTTATGGAGAAATATGGGCAGATACCATAAAACAAAATTTAGACAAACAAGGTTTGTTAAAAAGAGAAATCCATATTATTAGTGCTAATATGCATAGTGTTATGAATAGTATTTATGCGCCAATTTTTTTAAAAGAAGAAGCTAAACAAAATAAAGGAATCGCATTATTTGAGTTATTGAGCGAAAGTAGCAATAATTCATTACGCAAAAAGGTAAAACAAGCAGCGTCAAAAAAAGGTTTGAAATATATTAAGGATAGTTCAGGAACTAATATTAATGTGCAAATTATTGATACAGCAAAGATTGATTTTGAAAAATCAAATTATAAGATAACCAATACTAAGAAAACAAAACCAGTATTAATAGTAATGGATTATGCTTTTGGTGAGCAAGCTTATGAAACGATGGATGAGTTATTAAAACCATATTATTGTAATAAAGGAGAAGAGTATCATATCAATGTAAAATCCGTATCTATAATGGGTAAAGCAGGAATTTTACAAGGAGGTAAAGGAGATATTATGATTCCAACAGCACATATATTTGAAGGAACAGCAGATAATTATCCATTTAAAAATGAGTTAACTAAAAAAGATTTAGAAGGGTTTGATTTAGAGGTGTATGATGGAACAATGGTAACGGTGTTAGGAACATCACTACAAAATAAGAATATTTTGGAATTTTTTAAAAATTCAACATGGAGTGCAATAGGACTGGAGATGGAAGGAGCGCATTATCAAAAAGCAATTCAAGCAGCATCACAAATTAGGGGAAATATAGGTAAAGATGTAAAAGTAAGATATGCATATTATGCATCAGATAATCCGTTAAAAACAGGTAGTACACTTGCTTCAGGAGGATTAGGTACAACAGGAGTTAAACCAACTTACATAATTACACAAAAGATTCTAGAACAAATATTTAAAAGTTAAAATATGTCAGATAATATGCAAACCCCAAATGAAGAAGTTGATTTAGGAAAACTATTTACTATAATAGGAAATGGTTTTAAAAATATTTTTATAGGGATATTAAATATTTTTAAAGCAGTATTTCATTACCTGATTTTAGGATTAATATTTTTTAAGAAAAATGCTATAATATTAGGAATTGCAACATTGTTAGGAGGAGTATTGGGTTATGTTATGGATATGAATAAAGAAAAAACCTATTCATCTCAAATGATTTTAGAAACTAATTTTGGAAGTGGACATCAGTTATATACTCAAAATGGTTATTTAAATACTTTAATAGCTAAAGAAGATTTAAAAACATTGTCCAAAATTTTTGACATATCAAATGATGAAGCAAAATCACTTAGAAGTTTTGTTGTACAACCTTATGAACAAGATAAAAACCTATTAAAAGAATACGATTCGTATATACAGAATACCGATACAATTTACACCAAAAATTTCACAATTGAAGATTTCACAAAAAGGAAAAAAGAACCAGATTTTAAATTACAGTTAGTTATTGCATCGGCAACAGTACAAGATGTTTTTAGTAAATTAAGTAGTGGAATTATTGGTCTAATAGAGAACACACATTACAAATTATTATTACAAGCAAAAAAGGAAGATTTAGATTCAAGAAAAATAGAATTAGAGAAAAACTTAAAAGTAATTGACTCATTACGCAAAAGGTATGGGAGAGTAGCACTATTAAATGCTGAAAAAATCGGAGCCAGTGGAACAAATATTAGTTTGGCAGAGCAAACAAGTAAAAATAATAAAGATATAGATTTATTTAATGAAGCGAGAAATACCTTACGTACGTTAAGTCAAGTAAAAAAGGAAAGAATAACTAAAAATTTTATAGCATCTATTGTTTCAGACTTTAGTTTAGGAGAAACAAATAATAGTATTACAGCTAAAAAATGGTTTAGATATGCATTATTAGGGTTTGTTTTAGCTTTATTAATAATTTTTGTTAAAAAAATGAATACTTATTTAAACGAGTATAAAAAAAATATTTAATTTGAAAAAGAAAAATTTAATAATTTTTGGAACTAGACCAGAGGCAATAAAAATGGCTCCATTGGTGAAAGAGTTTTTGAAAAACACTGATTTGTTCGAGACAAAAATTTGTGTAACCGCACAACACAGAGAAATGTTAGATCAAGTTCTAGATTTTTTTGGCATCATACCAGATTATGATTTAGATTTAATGCGTTCAGGTCAGAGTTTGAATTTATTGACAGCTAGAATTTTCAGAGAATTAAGTCCTATTTTAGAAAGTTTTAAGCCAGATTATGTTTATGTTCATGGAGACACAACAACTTCAATGGCAGCAGCAATAGCTGGTTTTTATGGAGGAGCAAAAATTTGCCATATAGAAGCTGGATTGAGGACATTTAATAAACAATCGCCTTTCCCAGAAGAAATGAACAGATGTGTTACTGGGAGTGTAGCAGATTTTCATTTTGCTCCAACAATAACTTCAAAAAATAATTTATTGAGAGAGAGTGTACGTGAAGATACTATTTCAATAACAGGCAATACAGTTATTGATGCTTTAAAAATGAGTATTGAAAAATTAAAAACATATAATAGTAAAGAATTAAATAATTTAAAAAACACGGTTGATACTAATAAAAAAATAATTCTTGTAACTGGACATAGAAGAGAAAATCACGGACAAGGTTTTATCAATATTTGTAGTGCATTAAAGCAAATTGCAACAAAAAATAAAGAAATAGAAATAGTGTATCCTGTGCACTTAAACCCAAAAGTATTAAATCCTGTACATGAAATATTAGGAACTGAAAAAAGTATTAAATTAATTAAACCATTGTCATACCCGTCATTTGTATGGTTAATGAATAAAGCAAAAATAATTATTACGGATAGTGGTGGAGTACAAGAAGAGGCACCAAGTTTAGGTAAGCCAGTATTAGTAATGAGAAATACTACAGAACGACCAGAAGCTGTTGAGTCTGGAACTGTTATTTTGGTTGGAACGGATACAGATAAAATTGTTTTAGAGACAACAAAACTATTAAAGGACACTCTATTATATGATAAAATGAGTAAGTTACATAACCCTTATGGAGATGGTAAGTCTAGTAAGAGAATAGTTGAATTTATTAAAAATATTGTTTAAATGATAATAGAAAATAAAAAATATTTGAAAAAAAATGAATAAAAAAATAAAAGTAGTTATGGTTGGCTTAGGTTATATAGGATTACCAACCGCAGCAATAATTGCAAGTAAAAACATACAAGTTTTAGGAGTAGATGTAAAACAAGAAGTTGTAGATACCATTAATAAAGGAGAAATACATATTATTGAACCAAAATTAGATGAATTAGTAAAGGAAGTTGTAAATAAAGGCTTTCTTAAAGCAGCCCTAAGTCCAGCAAATGCAGATGTATATTTAATAGCTGTGCCGACACCATTTAAAGGAGATTATGAGCCAGATATCGCCTACGTAGAGGCAGCAATACGGAAGTTAATACCTACACTAACAAAAGGAGCTTTGGTTATTATTGAATCTACCAGTCCTATTGGAACAACAGAAAAAATGCAAAAAATAATTTTTTCTGAAAGACCAGAACTTAAAGGTGAAATATTTATTGCATTTTGTCCAGAAAGAGTATTGCCAGGAAATGTTTTATTTGAGTTAAAAAATAATGATAGAGCAATAGGCGGTATAAATCCCGAATCTACAGAAAAAGCAGTTGTATTTTACCAAAATTTTGTGCAAGGAGAATTGCATAAAACAAATGCACGGACTGCAGAATTAACAAAATTAGTAGAAAACTCTTCACGAGATGTTCAAATTGCTTTTGCAAATGAATTATCTATGATTTGTGATAAAGCAAATATAGATGTTTGGGAACTAATAAACCTAGCTAATAAACATCCAAGAGTAAATATATTGCAACCAGGAACTGGTGTTGGGGGACATTGTATTGCAGTTGATCCTTGGTTTATTGTTTCTGCTTTCCCTAAAGAAGCTAAAATTATTAAGGCAGCTCGAGAAATTAATAACTATAAAACTGAGTGGGTAATTGAAAAAATTAAAAATCATACACTGCATTTTAAAATTAATCAAAATAGAGAACCAATAATTGTCTGTTTAGGATTGGCTTTTAAACCAAATATAGATGATTTAAGAACTTCGCCAGCACTTCATGTAGCAAAAACACTAAAAAATGAAGGTCTTAATATTATTACAGTAGAACCAAATATTAAAGAACATAATGAGTTTAAAATATATTCAATGAAAGATGCTTTAGAAAAAGCAGATATTATTGTAGTTTTGGTGGCGCATAAAGAGTTTAGAGGACTAAAGATAAGTAAGCCTATTTTAGATTTTTGTAATATTATATAAAAAAGTAAAAGAATGAAGAACACAACATTAATTATTATATTTGTACTATTATTTACAGCATGTAAAAAAGATAAAAAAAAAGTCATTGTTAATGAAACTACAGATGTTGTTGAGGCAAAAATGTATCCAGAACTAGAAGGGATGGCTTCAAATATTATATTTGATAACGGTTATAAATTTGCAGATGATATTGTTATAGATTACATAGCTTTGGAAAATAAGGGGAAAGATAAATATCAACTAATTTATAGGTTAGGTAATAAATCTAATTTGGATAAAATAGAAAAACTAAAGACATCAGCAGTATTTTATGCAATAAACCCTAATGAATTTAAAGATAAAATATATAGAGATAGAAAATCTAGACAAGTAGCAGCAAAATGTAAAATTTATAGTTTAGATAATGAAAAAATTATTGCATTTGATTTTGAAATGATACCTAAAGAGTTTAAATTAATAAAATTTTATTTTTATAATGATGTAGATGGAGTAATTAATGATAAAATCATGTCAGTACGAGGCATCAATCTCCCAGAGTAAATGATATTTTTCACATCACTTTTTTTAGTTTTTCTAATAATTGTTTTTGTAATTTATTGGTTCTTTTTGGGAGCTATAAAAGATGAGAATAAGAAGCTAAAAGCAAGAATATTATTCTTGCTTTTAGTTTCTTACTATTTTTACATATCTTGGAATCCAATTTTCATTTTACTTATATTATTCTCTACATTAGTGGTTTATTTTGCAGGAAAAAAAATTTTCAACAATACTTCAAAACAAAAAAAGAAGCTTTTTTTAATTTTAAGTTTAGTAACAAATTTAGGTTTTTTAGCTTATTTTAAGTATGTGAATTTTTTTTTGGGAACAATTAATAATATTGCAGTAACTAATTTTTTTGTAAACGTTATTTTACCTGTTGGTATTTTATTTTATACATTTCAATCAATATGTTATGCCATTGATATTTATTATAATAAAATGAAACCCTCCAAAGACTTTTTGGAATTTTTATTATATGTTACCTTTTTCCCACAATTGGTAGCAGGTCCTATTGTAAGAGCAAAAAAAATTATACCACAATTAAAAACTAACAAGTATTTTAAAAATATAAACTTTCAATTGGCAGCAAATTATTTTATGTTAGGCTTAGTTAAAAAAGTACTAATCGCAGATAATATAGCTCCAATGTCGGATCAATTTTTTGCAAATCCAGAGCATTATGGAACTTTGGCATTATGGATTGGAGTTGCTTCATATAGTATTCAGATTTATTGTGATTTTTCAGGATATTCTGATATGGCAATTGGAGTTGCAGCATTATTTGGTTTTACATTAATGGAAAATTTTAATATGCCATATAATGCAACTAGTATTATAGAATTTTGGAGAAAATGGCATATAAGCTTATCTACATGGTTACGAGATTATTTGTTTATTCCACTAGGAGGTAGTAGAGTTTCTAAAAAAATATTTTATTATAAAAATTTAATGCTTACAATGTTACTTGGTGGTTTATGGCATGGAGCAAGTTGGAATTTTGGAATTTGGAGCGGTTTACATAGGTTAGCCTTAATAATTCATAAATTATATAAAACTAATATTTCTGATACGTTTAAATTTTCTAAATTTACAGCAGTATTATATTCTCTGTTTTCTTGGATGATAACTATGGTTTTTAGATGGTAATAAAAGAATATATATTTTCAGTAATAGATTTTTCATCCAATCAAAATATTGAAAAACCAATATTATTGATGACTCCATTTTGGCATGATAAAGATAAATCTGCATATCCACAAAAAAGTAAGTATGCTGAATTATTAAATTCAATAAAATTTACTGTAAAGAAAAAAAAGTTGTTTATATTGATGCATCGTACATTTTATCTAAAGGTGATTTTGGAGTTTACACCCAAGGTAGCAAACATGATAAAATTGATGTGCTACATTTTAAAGCAACAGGTCATAATAAATTAGAAAATATATCATAAAAGAACTAAAACTATAATGTTACAAGCAATAATAAAAAAAGGAAAAGTAATCGCAGAAGAGGTGCCATCACCAATACTATCTGCTGGAGAAGTATTAATAAGTGTTAACTACAGTTGTATTTCGGCAGGAACAGAGTTGAAAAGTGTTGGAAATAGTGGGGAAAATTTGCTGGTTAGAGCAATGAAACAACCAGAAAATTTAAAAAAAGTTATTGAGTTAGCAAAATCTCAAGGAATCTCTAGGGCTTTTTCAAAAGTAAAACAAAAAGTAAAGTACGGGCAGCCTACTGGATATTCTAATTCGGGAATTGTAATTGCAATAGGAGAGGGAGTATCCAATATACAAGTTGGAGATAAGGTTGCAGCTGCTGGGGCAGGTATAGCAAATCACGCAGAGTTTGTTGTTGTACCTGAAAATTTGGTAATGAAAGTACCTGAAGGTTTAGATTTACAATTAGCATCAACTGTAACTTTAGGAGGTATTGCTTTGCAAGGAGTTCGTAGGGCAGATTTACGAATGGGAGAATATTGCGTAGTTATTGGAGCAGGAATATTGGGTTTGTTAACTGTACAGTTTCTTAAAAATTCAGGTATTCGTACTATAGTAAGTGATATTGATGAAAATAGATTAAAAATAGCCAAAGAACTTGGAGCAGATATAATAATTAACCCAACCAAAGAAAATTTAGTAAAAATTGTAACCGAATATACAGGAGGTTATGGAACCGATTCTGTAATTTTTACAGCAGCAACGGCTAGTAGTGAGCCATTATCAGATGCTTTTAAAGCATGTAAAAAGAAAGGACAAGTTGTTCTTGTAGGCGTTTCGGGAATGGAAATTAAAAGACCAGATATTTACCAAAAAGAATTAGATTTTAAAATGTCAACTTCTTATGGACCTGGGAGATACGACAGAGAATATGAAGATAAAGGGAACGATTATCCATACGCTTATGTAAGATGGACAGAAAATCGTAATATGACAGAATATTTACGTATGATTCACGAAGGTAAAATAAACCTTAAACCTTTAATAAGCAAAACATTCTCAATAAATAAAGTAGAAGAAGCATACGAATCTTTACAAAGTCCAGAAAAACCAATAATAGTATTACTATCTTATGAAAATAAAAATACACCAACAGTAAATAAAGTTGTTGTAAACAATGGATATACTAAAAAAGGGAAATTAAATGTAGCATTGATTGGGGCAGGGAGTTTTGCAACAGCAATGCACCTCCCAAATATGGAAAAAATGAAAGATAAATATTCATTGTATGCGGTAGTAAATAGAACAGGTCATAAAGGGAAAACCGTTGCAACACATTTTGGAGCAAAATATACAACTAGTGATATAAATGATGTATTAAATGATCCTGAAGTGGATTTGGTTTTTATAACAACCCAGCACAAAGACCATGCATCCTTAGTATTAAAAGCATTGCAAGCAGGGAAACATGCCTTTGTAGAAAAACCATTGGCTACTAATGTAGAAGATTTAAATAAAATTATTAATTTTTATAAAGATGAGACAATAAAAAGCAAACCATATTTGTTAGCGGGGTTTAATAGAAGGTTTAGCAAGTGTGCACAAGAAATAAAAACACACACAAAAAAAAGAATAAATCCATTATATATAAGTTACCGAATTAATGCAGGATTTAAGCCAAGTAATGATGCATTACATGATTATGGAGGAAGGGTTATTGGGGAAGTATGTCATTTTATAGATTTAGTTTCTTTTTTAACAGAATCTAAAATAATTTCGGTAAGTACAGAAAAAATAAGTCCAAATAATAATCAGTTGAGAAAGGATGATAATGTATCCATTATATTAAAATATGAAGATGGCTCAATAGGAAACGTACAATATTTTTCAGTAGGTAATAAAACATATCAAAAAGAAAGTTTAGAGGTTCATTATGATGGAAATACAATCATTATGGATGATTTTAAAAAATTAACAGGCTATGGTGTTAAAATAAAAGAAATTAATACTAAAACTCCAGAAAAAGGGCAATATGAAGAACTTTTATTTATGTATGATTCAATAACTAATAATAAATGGGCAATTGATTTGGAGAGTATGATTGAAACTACAAAAGCAACATTTTTAATACAAAACGAATAAAATAAAAATGGATATTAAAACCATTTTATCAAAACCATTACCAGTAATTTGGTATCGATTTGTGCAACTTGTAAAGTTAATATACTTTGCTAAAACTAATTTTTGGCAAAAAAAAGAGATTAATATTTTAAAAATATTAGATAAATCATCTGTTGTTTGGAAGCACAAGAGTCAATTGTTTGTATCACACCAAGACAATACTAAAGATGTATTAGATAAAAATACAATATTAAGTGCAAATAGAATATTAGAAGGCAAAATCTCAATTTTTGAAGTAACCTATACATTTGCTTATCCGTTGCAATGGAATGAAGATTGGAGATATAATCATAAATGGGAAAATAATTATTACAAAAATTATTCGTTTTACGAAAAAAATAAGACAATACCTTATGATGTAAAATTTCCTTGGGAATTATCGCGATTATCTTTTTTAATTCCAGTAGCAAGGGCATATAAAATTACTAAGCATTCAAAGTATTTGGATTTTATAGCAAAAACGTTAAAGGATTGGAAAATTAATAATCCAATGGCATATTCCGTTAATTGGTATGCTATGGAAGTATCAATGCGAAGTATTAATTTAATTCAATTAAGGGAAATATTACTCTTATCGACAGATTCCGATAAAACAATCTCTATTTTGAATGAAATATTACTTTTACAGGGCGTTTTTTTATGGCGAAATATTGAATATACCGATGTGAGAGGGAATCATTATTCAGCAAACCTAACCGCATTATTACTTTTAGGAACTGTTTTTAAAAAGTATTACATAGAAGCTAATAAATGGTTTAATTATGCAGTAAAACGAATTGAAAAAGAATTTCATCTACAATTTATTAATGATGGGGTAAATTTTGAAAAATCAATACCTTATCATCGTTTGGTTGTAGAATTTTATTTAATATCATTTGTACTAATGAAAAGATTAAATATAAGTCTAAAACCAAAAACATTAAAAAAATTCAAAAATGCTTGTTTTTTTATTAAAGGCTATACCAAACCAAATAAATTAACTCCAATAATTGGTGATAATGATAGTGCTTCAGTTTTTAAAAATGACAATATAACACTCAACAACCATACAAATATTTTGCAATTAGCAAGTTTGTTTTTTAAAGATAATTCATTAAATATTGTAAATATAGTTTATAACTCATCTTTTGATATTTTTGGAATGACTAAAAAGAAAAACACCATAAAATCAAAAAAAGAATTTAATAGTCTTTATTATAAACAAGGAGGTTTTTTAATAGCAAAAAAAAACTTAGATTATTTTATTGTGGATGTTGGAGAAGTCGGCATGAATGGTAGAGGAGGTCATGGACATAATGACTTATTTAGTTTTGAATTATTTTTAGATAATAAAAACATAATTGTAGATGCAGGTTGTTATACTTATACGGGAGATTTAGTCTTAAAAAATGAAATGAAATCATCTAATTATCATAATGGATTAACAATAGATAATGAAGAAATAGCACCTCTTATAGGAGATTGGAGTATTAGTAATATAGCAAAGCCTTATGATCAAAAAAGTACTGAAAGTAATAACGAATTAACAATTTCGGCAAAACATAATGGTTACCAAAGGCTAAATGACGCTGTGGAACACAAAAGAATATTTAAAATTAACAAAACGAATTTTTCTTTGCGGTGTGATGACTTAATAACATGTAATAATAAGCATACAGTAGAAAGGTTTTTGCATTTTGCAGAAAATATTAATCTAAGTATAAATGATCATATTATCCTTGCAACACAAAGAAAAAAACAGTACAAAATAATTTTTGATAAAGATTCAAAATTAAAAATCAGTAATTGTTTGCTTAGCTATAATTATGGTTCTAAATTAAATGTTCAGAAGGTAATAGTTAGAAACAAGGTTGATAAAACTATAAAATTGAGTTTTATTATTAAAAAAAATTAAACCATGAATAAGTTAAGTAAAGATGTAATTATTAGTATTGTATTTTCGGTATTAAATGTAATTTTTAATTTTTGGTTAATTCAAAAAGCAGAATATACTTTTTCAATAGCACACTTAACTGTGTTTTTGTATATTAGACGAATTGCTCCTACATTTTCAAACTTATTTCAGTTAGGAACATCGCAAGCATTAATTAGATACACTAGTATCTATAAAGAAGATAAAGAAAAAATAAAAATTTATTATCTCACATCAATATTTATATGGTTAATAATGACTTTACTTTTAGTAATAATTTTTGTGTTATTTGGAAAAAAATTAAGTCAATATTTTTTTACAGAATCTAAGGAAGCATTACAATATTTTAAATATACATTACTATATATCGTTTCCCTACATTTAGGTTATATCATATTACCATATTTTTTAAATTTACGAAAAATACTAATTTACAACATTTTCCAATCTGCCATTGCAAGTGTAATAATGTTGTTGGTTTTTATGTTTTTTAAACAAAGTATTGATATAAAAATGTTATACAAGTATTCCTTATTTGTAATATTAAGTTTGTTACTATCACTACTAGTCTATAGTGTAGTAAAGCTTAAGTTATATAAATTTCCAGATATACCTAATAAATTACTAATAGGTAAAAATTTCATAAAATATGGTTTGCCTAGAACTGTTATAACTTTTTCGGATATGTTTCTACTAACAGTTGGTGCAATACTAATTCATAAAGAAGTTAAAATAATTGGAGGCTTTTTAATAGGAATTGCATTATCAAGGGTTGTATTAATAGTACTACAACCAATATCCCTGTTATCAGCGGTTATATCTGGTCATGCAAATACCGAAGATAAACACCAAAAAATAGTTAATCTATTAATTGGAGGCACTTTATATATAACGATTATTGTTTCTGTAATGATGTTTAATTGGATAGATATATTGTTACCCTATTGGTTGAAAAACAATGAAACTATAGCGTTAGTAATTAAAATATTTAAGTTACTCTCATTGGGTTTAGTTCCGTATGCTTTATTTCAAGCATTAAAGAGCATCATCGAAATTAAATTTATAAAACCTTTAAATTTATATGCACTTACTGTTGCAATAGGATTGCATATATTGTTATATATAATTTTACAAAAAAAAATATTGGTAATTCAAGCAATATCAATTTCTCTTATGATTAGTTTTGTTTCTTTAGGGTGTTTTTCATTATTTTGGAATAGAAAATACCTTAAGCCTCACACATATTTTAAATTAATACCACTTATAATTTTAAATACATTTTTATTTATTTTTAATTATATAATACACCTATACTATCCTACAATTATTGGTTTTATATTTGGAAGCTTTATTTCTTTGGTTTTGTATCTAATTTTTATTATAAAAGTAAAAATTGAATTTATAGAAGAAACAATGAATTTATTTAAAATTAAGACTAAAAAAACTAAATAAAAAAAGTTATATTTGCTACTATGTATAATAAGTTGAGAAAATAATATGTGTGGAATATTAGGAATTATATACTATAATAAAATTTCAAAAGAGGATAACGAAAGAGTAGTTTCTATGCAAGAAGCAATTATACATCGAGGTCCAGACAATCAATCAGTTTGGAATGATAATTCAGTAGTATATGGACATAATAGATTATCTATTATCGATCTTTCTACAGAAGCAAATCAACCAATGTTATCTGTAGATAAAGATGTCGTAATTTGTTTTAATGGAGAAATTTATAATTATGAAGAGGTGAAAAAAGAATTAGTGACTACACAAAAATTTAATACAAATCATTCAGATACCGAAGTGTTAATTAATGCATATAGAGAATGGGGAATTGAAAAAACACTTACGAAATTAAAAGGAATGTTTGCTTTTGCTTTATATGATAAAAAAAAGAAAGTAAATTTTTTAGTTAGAGATAGAATGGGTAAAAAACCACTATTTTACACTTTGATTAATAAAAAATTATTTTTTGCTTCAGAAATAAAAGCATTAAAATTAAATAAGGAAATAGATAAAACTATTAATGAGGAAGCAATTTATCATTATTTATCTTTTTTAACGGTTAATGCTCCTAATACTTTTTATAAACACATTAAAAAATTAGAAGCAGGAACCTATATAGAGTTTTCTTTGAATGGTATAAAAAAGAAACGGTATTGGGATATATCAAAAGCAATAAACACTAAATGTAATGATTCTTATGAAAAAGCAGTTTCTATAATTAAAGAAAAGTTAATTTTGTCAATGAAGTACAGAAACGTATCTGATGTACCTATTTCTATAGCTTTAAGTGGCGGTTTAGATAGTTCATTAAATTTAAAATATAGTATAGAAAGCAGTGAAAATATTTCAGCTATTAATCTAGAATATGAAATACCAAATGCATTTAATGAATCAAAAATAGCAAGTAAATATGCAAAAGAATTAGGTGTGAATTACATACAATTACGAATTAATCAAAAAAAATTTGAAACGGAGTTGTTAGGTTTGTGTAATATCCTAACGGATATGCCTTTTGGAGACCCAAACTCTGTATTGTTATATTATATAGCTAAAGAAGCACGGGGAATTGGTTCAAAAATACTTTTAGTTGGTGAAGGAGGTGACGAATTAGGAGGTTACCCTGTTTATACAAAGATGTTAAAAGAATATAATATTATAAAAAAACTACCTTCTTTTATAAAAAGTATCCTTAAATATATTCCATTAGCAAAAAGATTTGATTTTTTTTATAATGGAGAAGTAGTGTCTAGAAGACAAGTGCATGGATTTACAGAATATAGAAAAAATAAATTTTGGAAAGGAAAAAAATATAATTCGTATAAAATTTTAAATGATTTTATGGAAGAAATTGAAGGAGATGATGATGAAGCTTTTTTAAAAAAAATACTTAATATAGAATACAAATTAAGATTGCCAGATTTAATATTACCTAGGGTAGATTATCCAACTATGGCGGCAAGTATAGAAGCAAGATCACCATTTATGGATTATGAGTTAATAGAATATTGCGCTAGTTTACCTTATAGTAAAAAAATGAAGAATGGAGCAAAATCAATGTTAAAAGATGTAGCAAAAAACGTATTACCAAATTATATTGTATATGGTAAAAAAATTGGTTTTGGTGAATTGTTGACTCCTTTTTTAACCAAATCACTTCCAGAAATATATAAAAAAGAAATCATCGAAAAAGAAAATGCACCTATCAAAAAATATGTAAAAAAAACATATTTAAAAAAGTTGGTGAAAAAGAAAGTCACTTCAAAAGTTGGTTATCGTTTATGGATTTTTTATTCTTTGAATAAATGGTTGTTAAATAATTTAGTTAACTAATAAAAACGTTCTTACTGTCTTAGATAGCAAAAAAAACAGATTATGTTAAAAGTTTATTATATTTGTATAAAAGTTAATGAATAAACTGAAAAATTCCACTTACTTAGTGTTACTGATTACTTTGACAAGTTTTGAATCTTTAAGTAAGGTAATAAGTTCTACTTCAATTCGGAAAACTTTTTTATGTAAAATCGAATATAAATGCAAGGCTTTTATACAACTCTTTTTTAATAACGGACCTTATACGAAAATAATGCTTAAATTTGTAAAAAACGGATATGATTGTTAATAACTTAAAAAACTTATATATGGACTATTTAATTAGTTCAACACAGTTAGTTACTTGCACGGATTTATCAAGAATTTTAGACAAAACAATTGATTATGACAAATTCATTAGATTATTGTCAAATGGTAATTTTAATTCAAAAAAAATATGGCAACAAAGTAAAGTTGTCTCCCAAGAAATTAATCACTCAAAACATTTAAAAGTATGGGGTTTTGATGCAACATAATGGCAAAACCTCACACAAATAAAAATTCTTTAAACTGTTGACATTTTGATTATTGTTCAGGTAAAAGTATAAAAGATGTTCAGTTTTTAACAGTATTATTTAATACTCACGATATGAATGTTTATGTAATGGTTGAGGTAAAAAAAGAAATAGAAACGTTTATAGATAACATAATAAATGAAACAAATTATTCAAGATCTTAAAAAAGGAGATACAATATTAGAAGAAGTACCAGTACCAAGAGTAAAATCAGGAAGTGTATTAATAAAAACGACAAGGAGTTTAGTATCTTTAGGAACTGAAAGAATGTTGGTGGAATTTGGAAAAGCAAATTTTATTCAAAAAGCAAAACAACAACCTGACAAAGTCAAAATGGTTTTAGATAAAATTAAAACAGATGGGTTAAAACCAACATTAAATTCTGTTTTTAATAAACTAAACCAACCACTACCGCTAGGTTATTGTAATGTAGGAGTAGTGGAAGCTGTAGGTAAAGGTGTGTTAGAGTTTAAAGTTGGAGATCGTGTAGCATCTAATGGAAATCATGCAGAGTATGTAATGATACCACAAAATTTGGCAGCAAAAATACCAGATAATGTTACAGATGAAGAAGCAGTTTTTACAGTAATAGGATCAATAGGGCTACAAGGAATTCGATTGTTAAATCCAACCTTTGGAGAAACGATAGTAGTAGTAGGATTAGGATTAATAGGTTTAGTTACCGCAGAATTATTACAAGCAAACGGATGTACTGTTATAGGCTTTGATTTTGATGCAGAAAAAGTTCGTATAGCTAAAGAAAAAGGAATTATTGCTATAAATCCAGGAGATGGTATAAATCAAGTAAAGTTTGTAGAATCATTAACCAATGAAGTTGGAGCTGATGGAGTAATAATAACAGCATCAAATAAGAGTGATGAAATTATTTCGCAATCTGCAAATATGTGCAGAAAACGAGGTAGAATAATTTTGGTGGGAGTTATAGGATTAAATATAAGCAGAGCCGATTTTTATGAGAAAGAAATTTCTTTTCAAGTATCATGTTCATATGGTCCAGGAAGGTACGACGAATCTTATGAGCAAAAAGGACAAGATTACCCAATAGGATATGTACGTTGGACAGAAAAAAGAAATTTTGAAGCAGTTTTAGGAGCATTATCAAAAAGGACATTAGATGTAAAACCGTTAATTACAGAAAGAATTCCGTTATCAGATTATCATAAGGTATATGGTGATATGAAAAACTCAAAATCAATAGCTACAATATTAGAATATAATAGTACAGAAGAACCAAAGTCAACCATTACAATTAATGATAATTTATTTAAATCTACAAAAGGAGTTATCGGAGTAATAGGAGCAGGTAACTTTACAAGTGCAACTATATTACCAAGTTTAGCAAAAATAAAAGCTAAAATTAAATATATAGCAAGTTCAGGAGGATTGTCATCTACAACATTAGCAAAACGATATCAAATATCTAATTCAACATCCGATTATAAAGAAATACTAAAAGATGAAGATGTAGATTTAGTAATAATAACTACAAGACATGATATGCATGCCTCAATGGTGCTAGAAACTTTAAAAGCAGGTAAAAGTGTTTTTGTAGAAAAACCATTGGCATTAACAGAATCAGAATTATTAGAAATTATTGCAGAATATAGTAAACAGAAGGTAACCCTTTCGGTAGGGTTTAATAGACGATTTGCACCATTAGCAAAAAAAATGAAAACCTTATTAAAAAATGATAATACACCAAAAAACATTATTGCAACTATGAATGCAGGGTTTATTCCTAAAGATGTTTGGGTACATGATATGGAAGTAGGTGGAGGACGTATTATAGGTGAAGCATGTCATTATATGGATTTATGTAGTTATTTTGCAGAAAGTAAAATAATAGCAGTATGTATGAATGCAATGGGAGTAAACCCTGAAGAAAATACAGACAATGCAAGTATTTTATTGAAATATGAAAATGGAACAAATGCAGTTATTAATTATTTTTCCAATGGGAATAAAGGATATTCTAAAGAACGAATAGAAATATATTCTCAAGAACGTACATTAATAATGGATAATTGGAGAAAATTAAAGACATATGGATTTAAAGGAGCGAAAGCATCATCAAAACAGGATAAAGGTCACTTTAATCAATTTAATGAATTAATAAAACAGCAGAAAGAAGGAGGGAAGCCAATCATAGCATTTGAAGATATTATCAATACAACTAAAGCGTCATTTGCTGCAATTACATCCTTAAAGCAAGGAAAGTGGATAAGAGTAGATTAGAGTAGTAATAAAATTTATTAAATAAAAATAATGAAAATATTATTCTTCATATCTCATCAGCCAAATCCAAGATTTATAAAACAAATAAACTTTTTAGCAAAAAATAATTTGGTAACATTGATTTTTTTTCATCGAAAAACATTAGCAAATCTAAATAGCTCATTAGATAAAACAGTTGTATTACATAATTTAAAAGAAATTCCAAACGCATCAAAGCCAATAAAAAGAATGTTGGTTTATTTTAAGGCAATTAGAAAGATTAAAAAGATTATTAATCTAGCAGAATTTAATTTAGTATTAGTAAATAATATTGATGTGTTGTTGTTATTTATATTTTCAAAAACTAAACTTAGTAGCGAAAAAAAAGAAACCAAAATAGTTATTGAAATTTCTGATTTGAGAGAGTTTGTATTTAAAAAATCTTTTCTAAGTAAAATAATGAGAAGTTTAGAAAAGAAATTATATACAAAATATATAGATAAATTAATTATTACATCTAAAAAGTATTATAGTTATCATTTTGAAAATTTCTTCAAAAAAGAAATATTCGTTTTAGAGAATAAATTATTATCAAATAATACAAATAACAAAGTTGTAGGAACAAAAATAATATCAGATAAAATAATAATAGGTATCGTAGGTCTATTATTGCGTAAAGATGAATATATTAAACTGTTTGAATGTTATAAAAATACTCCGGAAGTAGAGATTCATGTCTATGGGAAAGGAGAGTATCAATATGTTGTAGAGAATTATGCTTCAAAATATAATAACATAACCTATTTTGGATCTTATAATGGAATTACAGAAACACAAAATATATATAAATCAATAGATGTAATATATTTAGTATATGATACAGAAAAAGTATCATTGAATAACAAATTAGCATTACCAAATAAATTATATGAATGTATGTGTTATAAGGTGCCAATGATTTGTAGTAAGGGGACTTATTTAGAAGAAAGAGTTGTAGATTTAGGTATTGGAATGGCTATAAATTACAAACAAAAAAATGAGATTGAAGGAGCATTAGATTTTGTTAGAGAGAATATAGAAGAGATAAATAATAATTTTAATAAGTTGAATGAAAATAGTTATTTTGGAAATCAAGATTATATAGAATTAGAAACTTTTCTTAAAAAATAATGAGTGTAATTACTAACATAAAAAAAAAAGCAACCACAAATAATAATATAGATATAATTTTTCTACTATTATTAATAGTTTTTGCAACACTTCCAATAGAAAAATTAAATCCAAAAATAATAATAGTATTATTTATTTCTCAGTTAAGTATTTTACTTTTTGGAAAAAAAGTAAAATTTAAAATATCAGTTTTTTTATGGATGCTGTTAGGCTTATTTACATTAAATTTTTTGGGATTATTATATTCTGAAAATTTAAGTAGAGGAGTTACAATTATAACAAGACAAATTAGTATTATTATTTTTCCAATATTTTATATATTCTATAGAGTCAAAAAATATGGATTATTATTTGTTATATATGTTGTGGCAATTTTTAGTTATATACTATTGTCTGAAATAGACATAATGTACCGATTTTTTTATAAGAGTAATATTTTTCCATTAGATTTAGATTTATTTTTTTCATATAGATATACAGGAGCAGAATTAACAAAAATTTTAGGAATTCATAATGCATATTTTGGAATGTTTATTGTTTTTTCTAACGTATTGATAATATCCTTTATAGAGAGAGTGAAAAAGAATTATCACATTGTACTTTTATTGGCACTAATAACATTTCAATCCCTTTTTCTATTACAGATGATTGCAAAAACAGCAATAATATTAAATATAATAATAGTAATACCATCTTTATTTTATTTTTTCATTAAATTGAGAAAAAGATATATAGTATTCCTATTAATATTATTATTCTTAGTAATAGGTTGGTTTTCAACATCACATTTAAACCTGCCATTAAATAGAATTAAAGAACGTTTTTTTGAATTACGATCGTATGAAAATACAACAAGAGAGACAAGAATGAAGATTTGGAAATCAGCATTACCAATAATTCAAGATAATTATTTGTTGGGTGTTGGTACTGGAGATGTTGAAAAAGAACTACATAAGGAATTTGCAATACATAATATGAAATCAGCAAGTAATGTACATAATCAGTATTTAGATTACTTAATGCGTTTTGGTATAGCTGGGATTTCTCTTTTTTTAATAGTTTTAGGTTATGCATTATATAATTCAATGAAAAAGAAAAATTATATATTTTTTTGCTTTACATTAATAATAATTGGTAGCTGTTTTACTGAAAATATATTGAGTAGGCAATTAGGGTTAGTATTTTATGCGAGTTTTAATTATTTATTATATTTGTACCAACCAAAAAAAACTTAAATGGCAACTACTTATTTATTAATATTTGTTTTGCTATCACATATTTTATTTTTTAAAAAAATTATATTTAAATGGAATGTATTTGGAGTTTTTTTTATTGCAACATTTACTTTTTCGACTTTTGGAATTTTAGTATTTCCATTTTTGCAAACATATTTATCTCATGTATTTTGGACATTTAAGTTGCAACATATTACTTCAGAAATTATAGTAAAAACACAAATAATAGCAGTGTTAGGTATGCTATTAGTTTTGTATTCATATGTTTTCGGACTATTATTACTCAAAGGAAAAGTAGTAGTAATAAATCATTTTAAATTTGATGGAGAAATAAAAGAAAACTTAAATAAATTAAATTTTCAGTTTATATTTATTTTAATAACTGTTTTTTTATCCATTTACTTGTTTTTAAAAAGTAAAGTATTAATTATAGGGATTTCAGATGGGCTAATTGGAAGAAACCCAACTGCAATTCTCAATTCAAGAAGAGCGATTACATCAAGTTATTTTTATGTGATAATTACCTATAATCTACTGCCATTTTTGTCCATAGTATCATACTATCTTTTTTTAAAGAAAAGGACTTTGTCTAGAAGAATATTATTTTATGCAGCTTTTGCTGTAACAGTACTATTATTATTATTACTCTTTCAAAAAAGACCATTAATCTTATTTTTTCTTTCTTTTTTATTAAGTGCATTTATATTTAAAAAAGAATTTAAAATAAAAAAAAATAAAAAACCAAAAACTAAGAAAAGAACAAGAAGAAAGTATATTATCTATGGATTACTTCTGTTTAGCTTATTAATGCTATTATATTATCTAACAACAAATTATAAATTTGACAATATATATCAAGCAATAAAAAAATTATCTGAAGTTTCATTGTTGAGAATTTTCGGGAGATTAACATTACCATCCTTTTTTTATGTACATTATTTTCCAAAAATAGAATCTCATTATCATATATCAAATATAGGAATGCTAACAAAATTTTTGCCAATAGATTTTTACCCAGACAATAAAATACTATTTAATTATTATTCAATAAATAAAAATGGAGGATCATTAGCTATTAATTCTATTTTTGATTTTTATGGAGCATTTGGACATTATGGATTAGTAATAGGAAGTTTTATTTTAGGATTTTTTATAAGTATGATGGATGTATTTTTAAATAAATTAGAAAAAAATGGAGTAAATTTAATTTTTATAATATTCTGCTTTGTGTTCGCATATTATTTGTCACAAGCTAGTTTAGCAAAATCATTAATGGGATATGGATTTTTATTTTTTGTAATGATTTGGATTTTTCTTCAAAAAGGATTTAAAATTAAGATGAGGTAATGGCTAGATTTACAAAGATAATAAGTGAATATTTACCAATAATAATTTTACTTTTTTTAGTAAGTGATTTTTTAACAAATATATCTATTAAAAATTTTGATAGTGTCTTTAGAAGGTATTCAGGGATTACTAAATTATTGTTTGAAATTATAATGATTGTAACAATTATTATAAAATATAAGCAATTTAAAAGGAATTATATAGTATTGTTAAGTTTGGTTTTACTCTTTATATTAAGTCAATTTTTATATGCAACAGGAATTAATTATAATTTAGAGAATGAATTGTTTCATGGAAATATATATTATTTTAATAGATATTTATATATATTATTGTTTATTATTTTTATAAAAATAATGTCTATAGAACAAAAAGTTTTTTTAAAAACATATACTTATTTCGAATACTTTTTATATGTTAATTCTATAGCTATATTTATAGGTTTAATATATAATATTGAATTATTTAGATCATATGAATACTCATCAAGGTTTGGTTATTCAGGATTTTTTTCTAAGCCAGGAGAAGCTAGTTATATGTATATAATAGCAATAGTCACAAATTTTTATTTTTGGATTATAAGAAAAGATAAAATAAACCTATATAAAATATTTTTTTTTATAATAGTATCTTTATTTTTAGGGCAAAAAAAAGTACTCTTTTTTTTATTAGTGTTAGGATTGTTTTATGGGTTGTCCTATTTTAAATATAAAAAGTGGATTAAAATAGTATTGTTAGTTAGTATACCAAGTTTGTTTGTTTTTAAAAATGAAATTATTAAATATATAATGCAGGTATCACCATTTTGGCAAGAGAGATATGATGAGTTTGGACTGTTAAGTGTTGTGACATCTTATCGAAATTTATTATTAGAAAAAGTAATTGAGTTTATTAGTTCAGATTGGAGGTTTTGGAATTATCTATTTGGAGGAATAGATTTTATTAAATTTAAGACGGAGTTTGAATTAGTAGATTTATATTTGTTTTTAGGATTTTCAGGAATCTTATTTTATATATATATAGTCTATTTTCATTTTATGAAAAATGAAAATTTATTAAAAAGAATATTGATAGTAATCGTTTTTTTAACAAGTTTTATATCAGGAGGATTATTATTAAATGTATCAGCAATAGTATTGTTTTACATTGCAATTAAAAAAGTAATGTTGCCAATTAAAAAAGTACATGGAAATTAAAAAATTAATTTTATATATAAATACATTAAAATATTTAAAACCTATACAAGTATATTATAGATTGTATTATTTTTTTAGAAATAGATTTTTTTTAAAAAACCAAACTAAATCCCTAAATAAAGAACCATCTTCATTAAAGTGGAGTAAGGGAATATTAAATATTGATAGTTTAAAAAAAAATAAAAAATTTATATTTTTAAATATTGAACATCAATTTAAAGAAGAAATAGATTGGAATATAGATATTTATGGAAAATTATGGACTTATAATTTGAATTATTTTGATTATTTAAATCAACAAAGTAATACTGCAAAAGAAGGATTAGAACTAATAAACACCTATATAAAAAAAAGTTTATTATTAAAAGATGGAAAAGAACCATATCCAATATCATTAAGAGGAATTAATTGGATTAAATTCCTTTCAAAAAATAAAATAAAAGATCAAAAAATTAATCAATATTTATATGCCGATTATCAAAATTTATTATATAATTTAGAATATCATTTATTAGGAAATCATCTACTAGAAAATGGATTTTCATTATATTTTGCAGCCTATTATTTTGATGATAAACAATTATATAAAAAAGCAAAAAAGATACTAATAAATCAGTTAAATGAACAAATATTAACAGATGGAGCTCATTTTGAATTGTCTCCAATGTATCATCAAATAGTATTACATCGTGTATTAGATTGTATCAACCTAATACAATTAAATACAAAAAAAAAGGATGATTTATTCCTTTTTTTAATAGAAAAAGCAAAACTAATGCTTTCATGGCTACAAGAAATTACTTATAAAAATGGAGAAATACCAATGCTGAATGACAGTACTAATAATATTGCCCCAAGCTCAAACCAATTGTTTAAATACGCAGAAAAAATAGGGCTAAAATGGAAAGTTAAAGCATTGTCAACATCAGGATACAGAAAGGTTAATGTAGCGCAATATGAATTAATAATTGATATAGGAAATATAAAAGCAAATTATCAACCAGGTCATACACATTCTGATTTATTTAACTTTGAACTATATGTTAAGAATAAACCATTTATTGTTGATACAGGAATTTCAACTTATGAAAAGAATAATTTGAGAAATCAACAACGAAGTACAAAAGCACATAATACTGTGCAAGTAAATAATTTAAATCAAACAGAAGTTTGGGGAGGATTTCGTGTGGCAAGAAGAGCAAAAAGTAAAATTGTAGAAGAAACAAACAAATCTATAAAGGTAACGCATAATGGTTACAAGAAAGTAAATATAATACATCAAAGAAAATTTGAATATCAAAAGAAAATTATAGTCATAACCGACCAAATTAATGGGCAAACTAATCAAATAGTAAGAGCATTCCTACATTTTCATCCAACAATAAACATAGCACAAATAAAAAACAATACAATAACGTTTAATAATAATGAAACTTGTATTACTTTTGATTCACAAGAAATAGAAATCGTAAAAGAAAAGTATGAATATTGTATTGGATTTAATAAAACAGAAAAAGCAACAAAAATTACAATCATTTTTACAAATAAATTAACAACAAAAATCACTTTATATAATTAATCCATTAACTTAATAATATGTAATAAATCATTAATTAAGTTTTTTGATAGATATGTCCTAAAAATAAAATAAACATTTGAAAATCCTTTTTTTAACATATTATTTTGAGCCTGATTTGTCAGCGGGATCTTTCAGAAATACTACTTTGTTTAATGAATTGTTAAATCAAATTGGAAATGACGATACAGTAGAAGTAATAACAACACATCCAAATAGATATGATTCATTTAGGTCTGAAGTAAATAATCATAAAAGTTTACAAAAGAATATAACAATTAATAAAATTAAAGTCCCATTCCATGAAAGTGGTATCCTAGGTCAAATCAAATCGTATAAGATATTTTATTTTAAAGCGCTTAAAATTATTAAAGAAAAAGAATATGATTTAGTTTACGCATCATCATCAAAACTTTTTACTGCATTATTAGGAGCTGTAATTTCAAGAAAAAAAAGCACCAAACTATACTTAGATATAAGAGATGTTTTTAGAGAAACAATTTTAGACATCTATAAAAATCCAATACTGCGTATAGGTTTAAATTGGGTATTACTACCAATAGAAAATTATACATTTAAAAGAGCAGATCATATAAATTTTGTATCAGAAGGATTTAAGGATTATTTTGTTAAATATAAAGCAACAAAGACTTACTATACAAATGGTATCGATCCAATTTTTTTGGATATTAATTTAGAAAAAAAAGCAGATAATGAGGTGAAAACAATATTATATGCAGGAAATATAGGGCAAGGACAAGGACTACATTTAATTATACCACAGTTAGCAAAAGGATTAAAAACCTATAAAATTATTATAATAGGAGATGGAGGAGTCAAGAATGAATTAATAGCCAAAATTAAAGAAAGTAATATTACAAATGTAGAAATTTTAGAACCAATAAACAGAAAAAATTTGTTAATAGAATATAAAAAAGCAGATTTTTTATTTTTACACCTCAATAAACATAAAGCATTTGAAAGAGTATTACCATCAAAATTATTTGAATATGCAGCATTTAATGTCCCGTTAATAGCAGGCGTATCAGGGTATGCAGCAAAATTTTTAAAAGAAAACGTATCAAACATCTTAGTATTTGATCCATTAAACTCAGAAGAATTAATTAAAAAGTTAAAGCAGTATAATTATAAAAAACAAGAAAGAAAAAAGTTTAAAATTAAATACAGTAGAAATGAAATTAATAAAGCAATGGTAAAAACAATACTTGCTACATTAAAATAAAGTATTAGTATCTAGTAAAGAGAGGTTTATAGTAAAATAAATAAGGCTATGATAATACACTTAAAAAACTTACTTTTGTAAACTAAATAAGTAATCATGTTATCTGAGGTAATCTTCAATATAGAGAGTATATTTATTTTATTTTTTATTGGAACTTTTTTTATTACATATGTCATCATTCCAATGATAATAGGTGTTGCTGAATATAAAAACTATACAGATAAACCAAACAATAGAAGTTCACATAAACGAAGCGTGCCAACATTAGGAGGAGTAGCATTTTTTATTACACTAATATTGTCATTTTTATTTATGAATGATTGGAATGTATCAAATATTAGTATTTTTGTTATTCCAGGTCTAGCAATACTTTTTTTAACAGGATTAAAAGATGACCTTGTGGTGCTCTCTCCAGCCTCGAAACTTACGGCACAATTATTAGCAGTAGTATTTGTTATTTCTAATTCTGCAATGCAAATACAAGACTTTAATGGATTTTTAGGAATAGGAAGGATGCCATTATTATTAATATTTCCAGTTACTACATTATTTATGATTGTAATAATAAATGCATATAATTTAATAGACGGAATAGATGGATTAGCATCTTTAATAGGAATAATTATAAGTATAACATTTGGAATAGGTTTCTATTTGTTGGGGTATTACTATTTTACCATATTAAGTATAATAATATTTGCCATGTTAATTGCCTTTTTGAGATATAACCTATCCTATGAAAAAAAAATATTTATGGGAGATACAGGATCATTAATTATTGGATTTATGATTAGTATTTTGACAATAAGATTTTTGGCAATAGAACCATGTAAATTAGAAGAATTGCCAATGTATATTGAAAACATTCCAGTAGTGGTAATGGCAATATTAATAGTTCCAGTGTTTGATTTAGGAAGAGTTTTTTTGATTAGAATAATGAGTAAAAAAAACCCATTTAAACCAGATAGAAATCATGCACACCATATATTAATAGATTTAGGATTGTCACATCCGAAAGCAAGTTTTATATTAGGTCTATTTAATATTCTTTTTATCATATTATTTATAATATTAGGAATGTATGTAAGCAGTATAACATTACTACTAATATTTATAGGTTTAATTTTTATTTTACTTTATGCATTTTATCGATTAGATTCTAGTTTTACAAATCTTAAAAAAAGAATATCAAATAAGAGGAAAGTGAAAGATTTAAAATCTAAAATATTTACCAATAAGTAGTGAGTTACTTTTAAATATAAGATAAAAAATGTATTCAAAAAGAGGAAGATATTCATGGTTCATAAACCCACTTTTATTGTTGGCTGATTTATCAATTGTTGTAATAATAATAATAATTTTCCCATTAATATCTAATAGAGTAAATGCAACCATAAATGTTTACCCTAGATTACCAAGAGATAGCGCTTTTATAATTTATTGTATTTTATTGTGGATAATAATTTCATATTTCACAAAATTTTATAAAATATATAGATATACAAAAGAATATAAAATTATAGGAGTATTAATAAAACAATTTATACTTTACATATTATTATTACTTGCTTATTTTGGGTTTTTAAAAGTAGAAATGTCACGGAAAATGATATTACTATATGTTGTCGTTATTTTTAGTTTAATAGGAGTATTAAAATTTTTAATATACTACAGTCTCAAAAAATACAGAATAATGTCTGGAGGAAATAGGCGTACAGTTGCAATTGTAGGAAATTCACAATCAATCAATCAAATAATTACATTTTTTACTGAAAATAAAGAACTTGGTTATGATATTAAGGGAATATTTAGTGATAATAAAAATGAAGGAATAACAGGGAGTATAAATGAAAGTGTTACATTTTTAGAAAAACAAAATGTAGATGAAATTTATTGCTCTTTGGATTCATTACAAGATTGGCAAATAAATAAGTTTATTGAAATTGCAGATAAAAATTTTGCTGCAATAAAATTCATTCCAAATAAAAATAGCATTTCAGCAGATAAAATGATTACAAATTTTTATGGAATTTTACCAGTTTTCACTTTAAAAAAGCCAGCATTAAATAATTACACAAATCAATTATTAAAAAGAACTTTCGATATTATTTTTTCAATAGGAGTAATTATTTTTATATTATCGTGGTTAGTTCCATTACTATTTCTATTAATAAAACTAGAATCGAAAGGACCATTATTTTACAAACACATTAGATATGGATTAAATTATAAAGAATTTTATTGCTTTAAATTTAGATCATTAAAAAATGAAAATCACGATGTATTAAATCAGGTTACCAAAAATGACCAAAGAGTAACAAGAATAGGAAAGTTTATCAGGAAAACTAGTATTGATGAATTGCCGCAATTTTTTAATGTGTTATTGGGAGATATGAGTGTAGTTGGACCAAGACCACATATGATTTTATACTCTAATTTATACGCAAAATATTTTGATAAATATAAATATATGTTTAGGCATTCTGTAAAACCAGGGCTAACAGGATTAGCGCAAATAAAAGGATATAGAGGAGAAACAGAAAAAGATGAAGATATAATTAATCGAGTAAAATATGATATATATTATATAGAAAATTGGAATTTCATTCAAGACATAAATATTATATTTCAAACTATCATAAACTTTATAAAAGGTGAAGAAAAAGCATATTAAAATCTTAATATTAGGATCAGGAGGACGAGAACATGCAATAGCATACAAACTAGCACAAAGTAAACAATTACAACAATTGTATATAGCGCCAGGTAATGCAGGGACAGCACAAATAGGAACAAACTTACCAATACAAGTAACAGACTTTGAAGCAATAAAACAAACTGTATTAGAGAATCAAATAGAAATGGTAATAGTAGGACCAGAAGCTCCATTGGTAAACGGAATACATGATTATTTTTTGGCAGATAGTCAACTAAAAAAAGTAGCAGTAATAGGACCTCAAAAACAAGCAGCAACACTAGAAGGATCCAAAGAATTTGCAAAAGAGTTTATGTACAGACATAATATACCAACAGCAAAATATAAAAGCTTTACCAAAAAAAATGTAAATGAAGGCTATCAATTTTTAGAAACATTAAAAGCACCGTATGTACTAAAAGCAGATGGTTTGGCAGCAGGGAAAGGCGTACTAATATTAAACGAATTACAAGAAGCAAAAAACGAACTAAATGAAATGCTAACCAAAAGTAAATTTGGGGCAGCAAGCGAAAAAGTAGTAATAGAAGAATTTTTAGACGGAATAGAGCTAAGTTGCTTTGTATTAACAGATGGAGAAAGTTATAAAATATTACCATTCGCAAAAGACTATAAACGAATAGGAGAAGGAAATAAAGGATTAAATACAGGAGGAATGGGAGCGATATCACCAGTACCATTTGCAGATGAAATATTCCTGAAAAAAATAGAAGAACGCATAGTAAAACCAACAATACAAGGATTTAAAAAAGATAAAATGCCATACAAAGGGTTTGTATTTATAGGTTTAATAAAAGTAGAAAATGAACCATTGGTAATAGAATATAATGTACGACTAGGAGATCCAGAAACAGAAGTAGTAATACCAAGAATACAATCCGATTTAGTAGCATTATTTAAGGCAGTGGCAAATGAAAAATTAGAAGAATTTAACCTAGAAATAGATAAAAGAACAGCAGCAACAATAATTTTAGTATCAGGAGGATATCCAGAAGCATATGAAAAAGGAAAAGAAATAACGGGGCTAGATAAAGTAGAAGAGTCAATAGTATTTCATGCAGGTACAAAAATAGAGCAAGAAAAGGTAATAACAAATGGAGGGCGAGTAATAGCAATAACATCATACGGAGCAAATTTTAAAGAAGCAATATCAAAATCATATCAAAATATCAAAAAAATAAAATTTGATAAAATGAATTACCGAACAGATATAGGATTTGATTTAAACACCTAAAAAAGGAATAGAACCAAAGTAAACTTCAAGTTTAATGGAGCAGAAAAATAAAATTTTAGTAGCGCCGCTAAATTGGGGGATAGGACATGCGACAAGAAGTATTCCAATAATAAACGCATTACTAAACGAAGGTTTAGAACCAATAATAGCAAGTGATGGAGAAGCACTAGAACTACTACAAAAAGAATTTCCAAAAATAAAAACCTATAAACTACCAGCATATAAAATAAAGTATGCAAAAAGAGGATGGTATTTAAAGCTAAAACTAGCAATGCAAATACCAAGAATATTGACAATAATAAAAGAAGAGCAAAAGCAAATAAAACAAATAATAAAAAAAGAAAAATTAAAAGGAATAATATCAGATAATAGATTTGGCGTATATAGTGCAGAAATACCATCCGTATATATAACACATCAAATAAAAGTAAAATCAGGAATAACAACAAGCATAACAACTAAATTACATCAAAAAATAATGAAAAAATTTGATGAAATTTGGATACCAGACTATAAAGAGAAGCCAAGATTAGCAGGAGAATTATCACAGAAAAAAAACCAAGACACAAAAATAAAATATATAGGAGTATTAAGTAGATTTAAAACAGAAAAAATAGAAAAAAAAGAAAAAGAAAATGACATTTTAGTATTACTATCAGGAACAGAGCCGCAAAGAACAATATTAGAAGAAAAATTAATAAAAGAATTAGAAAAATATCCAAAAAAAGTAAAATTTGTAAGAGGAATACAATCTAAAAAGCAAACACTAAAAAATACAAAAAACACAACCTATATAAATTTTTTAGGACAAGAAGAATTACAAAAAGCAATAAAACAAAGTGAAATAGTAATCTCAAGGTCAGGATATTCCACCATCATGGATTTAGCAGTATTACAAAAAAAAGCATTTTTTATACCAACACCAGGGCAAACAGAACAAGAATATTTAGCAAAATATTTACAAGAAACAAAAATAGCACCATATACAAAACAAGCAAAATTTACGATAGAAGACTTAAATAGAATAGAAAACTATACAGGATTTAATACAAAAATTACAAGAGAAAATAAATACCTATTTGCCATATTTAAGAATCGCTAATAACACGAATAGTATTTTTAACCAATTCCGCAGTAGCACGAGCAGTATTAATATCCGAATCTACAATAGTAACATGACCCATTTTTCGGAAAGGTTTAGTAACTTTTTTACCATAAATATGAGGCGTAACACCATTAATATCTAAAATATCAGCCATATTTTCATAACAAACACTACCAAAATTATCAGCAGCACCAACCAAATTAACCATAACAGCAGCAAGCATACTATCCGTATTACCAAGCGGTAAATTTAAAATAGCACGTAAATGCTGTTCAAACTGATTAGTAAAAGAAGCCTCAATACTATAATGACCACTATTATGAGGTCTAGGAGCAACTTCATTAACCATAACAGAATCATCATCAGTTAAAAATAATTCCACAGCAAGTAAACCAACATGCTCAAAAGCATTGGCAACATGCACAGCAATATTTTGCGCCTTATTAGCAACAGAATCCGAAATGCGAGCAGGACAAAGAACATATTCAACCTGATTAGTATCCGAATTAAATTCCATTTCAACAACAGGATACGATTTAATATCACCATTACTATTGCGAGCAACAATAACAGCAAGTTCATTTTTAAAAGGAATAATATCTTCTATAATACAAGCAACATTAGGAAGTAAGTCTAAATCAGAAATAGAAGTAACTTTTTTAACACCAGAACCATCATAGCCAAAAAGTTCCGACTTCCAGATAAAAGGAAAAACTAAATCAGCAGATTTTAAAGAATCTAAATCCGTAAAACGTTTGTAATTAGCTGTAGCAATATTATTATCACGATAAAAATCTTTTTGCAACCCTTTATTTTGAATAATCTGCAAAACACTAGGTTGCGGATAAATAGGCAAACCTTCTTTTTCTAATTGTAATAAAGCATCAATATTTACATGTTCAATTTCAATAGTTAAAACAGCAACAGATTTACCAAAATTGTAAACATCATCGTAATTTTTAATATCACCAATAACAAAATTGTTAGCAATAGCAGCACAAGGAGCATCAATAGAACTCTCTAAAACAGAAGTAAAAACATCAAATTTTTGGGTTTCAGAAAGTAGCATTCTACCAAGTTGACCACCACCAAGAATACCTAATTTAAAATCGGAAGAAAAATAATTAACCAAAGCATTAAATTTAAGAATTTAAAAAGCAAAAATAGAGAGTTTATATATAAGAACAAAAAAATAAAAGCGTTTAGAGTCACAATATCACTTAAAGCGCGTGGCTACTAAGAGCAGTAAAAATAAAATTAACTCCTAATGAAAAGAGTATTACCACTTTTGGTAACATTATAAAATCTAGCAGCTTGTCTAATATCTCCATTTTCAGGAGCACCATCAATAATTTGGAATCGAGCACTATCGCAAGGGCAAACCATAAAAATACTTTCAACAGTCATTTGAGCACAGGCTTGTAACGTTAAGTGAGGGCAAGCCCTATCAAAAGCAACATAACTAGTACCAGTATTATAAATAATAATACCTTTAATACCACCATTAGCATAAGCAGAACCACCACCAACAAGCAAGTCATGGTACTGAGGTAAATTCAAATTAATCTGAACATTTACGGCAACATTAGGTAGAAATTGGTTCTCATCATCATCACTACCACAAGAAATTAGACCAATAAAAAACACTAAAAGAATAAGTTTTTTCATAAAAAAAGTTATGTTACAAATAAACGAGTTTATTAGCATAAAATTATAAAAAAACTTGTTAAAAATAAAAAAGGACATTTTACAGTCAAAAAAAGAAATAAAATAGTCTTTTTTCAACTGTTTTTTTATTTGGTAAGATGTAATATCAAAATAAGTAGTATCTTTGCACCACAAGTCTCAATCCGATAACAATTTGGAGTTGAGATTTTTAAGTTAAAATGATTAATACAATCATGTTAAAAATAAAATTATGAGTAAAGTATCATATTATACGGAGGAAGGATTAAAAGAACTAAGAGGCGAGTTAGAACAATTGGAACAGGTTGATAGACCGCGAATTACAAATGCAATAGCAGAAGCAAGAGACAAAGGAGATTTGAGTGAAAATGCAGAATATCATGCTGCAAAGGAAGAGCAATCGCATTTAGAATTTAAAATAGCGCAGTTAAAAAATGTAGTAGCAAATGCACGATTAATAGATGAGTCACAATTAGACTTAACCAAAGTATTGGCACTATCCAAAGTGAAAATCAAAAATTTAGGAATAAATAAAGAATTTGAATATACATTAGTAGCCGATGCAATGACAGATATAAAAAAAGGAAAAATATCAATAAATTCACCAATAGGAAAAGGACTACTTGGTAAAAAAGTAGGAGATATAGCAGAGATAAAGGTGCCAGCAGGAGTAATGAAGTTAGAAATATTAAATATATCAAGATAATGGCATCAATTTTCACTAAAATAATTAACAAAGAAATACCATGCTATAAAATAGCAGAAAATGAGGAATTTATAGCATTTTTGGATGTAAATCCAAATGCAAAAGGACACACGCTAGTAGTACCAAAACAAGAAGTAAATAAAATATTTGATTTAGAAGAAAATACATACAATAAGTTAATGTCTTTTTCAAGAAAAGTAGCAAAAGGAATAGAAAAAGCAATACCAAGCAAACGTATAGGAATGAGCGTGATAGGCTTAGAAGTGCCACATGTACATGTACATTTAATACCATTACAAGCAATGGAAGACATACAGTTTATAAAAAAAGAAAGTTTTACAAGCACAGAAATGCAAGAAATAGCAACAAGCATAGCAAATAAAATATAGTATCTAAAGTATCACCATCAATAATAAAAAAATGTCACAAAACAAAAAATCGTCGAGAGGACGACAAACAGGAAAATCAAAAACAACATCTCGTTCAAAAGGAACAGGAGAAAGAAAAGAAAAGAAATTCGGAAATCCAAAAGATAAAAATTATCGAATAAATCCGAATACCATAAAGCACTACAAGAAGAAACCATCTGCAAAACAAGACGAAGAAAAAAAGTCAGATGGAATACGATTGAATAAATACATAGCAAATGCAGGAATTTGTTCACGTAGAGAAGCAGATGTATATATAAGTGCAGGAAGCGCAACAGTAAATGGTAAAACAATAACCGAAATGGGTTATAAAGTACAACCAAATGATATAGTACGTTTTGATGAGCAACTGTTAACACCAGAAAAAAAGCAATATATATTACTGAATAAGCCAAAGAACTACATTACAACAATGGATGATGAGCGAGGCAGAAAAACAGTAATGGAATTAATAGCAAATGCAACCAAAGAGCGAGTATATCCAGTAGGGCGGTTAGATAGGCAAACAACAGGATTATTGTTATTTACCAATGATGGAGAAATGACAAAAAAACTAACACATCCAAAGCATAATGTACGAAAATTATATCACGCAAGTTTAGACAAAAAGCTAAAAATGAGCGATATGCAAAAAATAGCAGCAAATTTTGTATTGGAAGGAAAAATGGTATTTGTAGATAAAATATCATATATCGAAAACGAGCCAAAAACCGAAATAGGAATAGAAATTCACTCAGGACGTAACCGAATTGTACGAAAAATATTTGCACACTTTGGTTACCATGTAATAAAATTAGATAGAGTCATATTTGCAGGGCTAACAAAAAGAAACCTACCACGAGGATTTCATAGACCGCTTACACAACAAGAAATTAACTATTTAAAAATGATTTAGAGAAGAGTAAATTAGATTTAAGAGTAAGAAAATTACAAATTTTATTGGTAGAATATTTGATATAGTTACCCTGTATTGAATAACTTTATTGATTAAAACGGTTGTTATAACCTGAGTTCGATTAATAATTCGTTTACAGTTTAGATTTTTTTTATAGTCGAAGATGAATATTAGAAGGATTATCTAGATAATTCAAAGAAATTTAGCGAGATTATGAGAAAAATAATCAAACCCGAAGGGAAAACAAATAAAAAGCAATCTTTTTTGAATAATTTTTAAGAAATAACAGGTTATACCTTAAAAATTATGCTTCAAATCGCACCATTTCTTCATTTTCTGTAAATAGAAGTCTT
>Ga0256840_1000530_pt1 | contig 38795 bp, 37 predicted proteins | sample 355202metaG_FD_185969 | JGI IMG/M metagenome (GOLD analysis project Ga0256840, IMG submission 185969) | Hydrothermal vent microbial communities from Mid Atlantic Ridge, Atlantic Ocean - 355-202 | ecosystem: Environmental > Aquatic > Marine > Hydrothermal vents | place: Atlantic Ocean: Mid...
AGGCCGATGTAGATACCGCCAGATGTCCATCGGCGTATCTGCCGGATGGCTGAAACTCCTGTCATGATCTCAATGGAGATATAGCAAAGACGGAAAAGTTGTCTGGGCTTTTGATTATTCAGATTCGAAAAAGAAGAAACTGTGACTTAAAAAAAGTGGAACAAAAATAGAATAAATTGTTGTTTTTTTAGCATAAATAAACAATTTGTTTCAACTAATTACATCATAAACAGCATTGGACTCGAAAACAACGTGCCTTTTCTAATTTTTTGGGCGCAATTTTTTGGAAAACGGTGATAAACGTAGCCAACTACCCCTAAACGCAAGAAAGCCGTAAATCGCTTTATACAAGCGACTTACGGCTTTGTTGTTAATGGTGCCGAAGGCGAGAATCGAACTCGCACGACCGAAGGCCACTGCCCCCTCAAGACAGCGTGTCTACCAGTTCCACCACTTCGGCACACAATTCTATAACTTTTTATTCCTGAGCTTCTGGAGCCTCCGTGGCAGGTGCTGCCTCCTCAGGTGCCACTGTTGGCATCGGAATAACCTGTTCTACAGCAGGATCTGCTTTTTTCTCAACCATGACTGCCTGAGGTACAGCGTCCATCATCGAGCCAGTACTTGAGGTGGATGAGAAGTATGCCAAGCTCACAGATGTAACCATAAAAACGATTGCAGATACAGTCGTAATCTTATTCATCAGGGGCACAGGACCCTCAGCTCCTAAAAGCGATTGACTGGATCCGCCGCCACCAAAGGCTGCTCCTGCATCAGCACCTTTTCCATGCTGGAGAAGGACAATGATGACCAGAAAGAGACATACTGATATATGAGCAACTGTTAAGATGGTTGTCATTTTCTTTTAATAGAGTCTCAGCTAAAATTTATTATTCGACAAAAGGATTCAGCATCCAATGCCGCACCGCCGACAAGCGCTCCGTCTATATCAGGTTGCGCCATAAGATCGTCAACGTTATCAGGCTTAACCGAGCCACCATACAATATTCTAACTGAGTCGGCAATAGATTTTTCAAACATTTCTGCTAATAATTTCCTGATAAAGGCGTGAGCTTCCTGAGCCTGCTCCTTAGTGGCTGTTTTTCCAGTACCAATTGCCCACACCGGCTCATAAGCTACAACAACTTTTTCCATGTTCTCCTGGGACACACCTGCGAGACCCTCTTTCAGCTGCCCCTCAAGCACCTCAAAGGTTTTATCACCTTCGCGCTCTTCCAGGGTTTCCCCGACACAGAAAATTGCGATCAACCCAAATTTCAAGGCACCATGAACACGCATGTTAATGATCTCAGCGTCCTCATGAAAGATCTGTCTCCTTTCGGAATGGCCTATGATGGCGGCACTGCCACCCGCTGATGTTACCATGGTGGGCGAAATCTCTCCAGTGAATGCACCCTGCTTTTCCCAGCAGACGTTTTGGGAAGCGATCAAGACATTACTATCCCGCAGAACATGGGCCACTTCACTGAGTACTGTATACGGAGGGGCCAGCAAGACATCGCGATCCTTTGCCGCGGCAGAACATTTACCAATTTCAGCTGCAAGCTGACATGCATCCATCACTGTTGTGTGCATCTTCCAGTTTCCGGCAAGTAATGGTCTTCGATTATTCATTCTGTCTCCATTTCACGCATTTAATTTGTGGAATTCACATCAAGCTGCCAGCACTTCAACTCCTGGCAAGATTTTTCCTTCCATAAGCGTCAGAAAAGCGCCACCGCCAGTGGACATATAAGAAATATTGGCAGATTCTCCGGATTTCTTCACGGCCGCATTGGAATCCCCGCCACCGGTTATCGACAGGGCATGTGATGATGCAACACTCTGACACATGGCCATGGTTCCCCTGGCAAAGGCGTCCATCTCAAAGGCACCCATGGGGCCATTCCAGACTATGGTGCGTGCATCCGCGAGTGCCTCTTGAAAATAGACAGTACTTGCAGGCCCTATATCAAGCGCCATCCAACCTGCCGGAATATCGCGAAACGTCACATTCTTGGTCACAGCATCCGCTGCGAAGGTCTCAGCTGCCACAAAGTCCACCGGAAAATACAGCTTCACCCCTTTCACTTCTGCTTTTGCCACAAATTCACGGGCAGTTCCCAGAAGATCATCTTCTGTTTTTGAGGCCCCCATATCCACCCCCTGACTCTTCAGGAAGGTATTGGCCATAGCACCGCCTATGATCATTGAATCAACCTTATCCAGCATGTTTTCAAGGGCACCAAGTTTGGAAGAGACCTTGGCACCACCAACAAGGGCAACCAGCGGGCGTACTGGAGTATCCATGGCCTTATGGAAAAAATCCATCTCTTTCTGCAGCAGAAAGCCAGCTGCCTTTTCAGAAACATATTTTGGAATCCCCACAACCGAGGCGTGGGCCCGGTGCGATACGGCAAAGGCATCATTAATATACACATCAGCCATTCGTGCTACTTGCTCTGCAAAGGCTGCATCGTTCTCCGTCTCCTCATTGTGGAAACGAAGATTTTCAAGCATGACCACCTCTCCCGGATGCATTGCTGCAACCAGAGATTCGCTTTCCAACCCCACGCAATCAGGTGCAAGCTGCACGTCGCGTTCAAGGATGGCTGCGAGATGACTGGCTGCAGGGGCCAGGCTGAAATCCATCACCCTCTCACCTTTGGGCCGCCCCATATGAGAGCAGAGGATCAGCTTCGCACCGTTATCCAGAATATAATTAATGGTGGGCAAAGCCATCCGGATACGAATATCATCGGTGATATTCTTTTCTGCATCCATGGGCACATTAAAATCCACCCGCACCAGAACCCGCTTGCCACCTAACTCAAGATCACGAATCGTATTCATGCAGTCAATTCCGATAATTAGTTATTTTGATATATCAATCAATCCAGCCTGCGAGTAAGAACATGGGCATTATCGACTGGGTTTTTATAATAATTCCTACGTATTCCAACTTCCTTAAAGCCAAGCTTTGCATAGAGCGCAAAGGCCGGAACGTTTTGAGAACGCACTTCCAGAAAGAGCTGCCCTCCCCCTTTGCCGGCAAATATCCGCTGCAACTCTTCCAACAGAGCAAAAGCAACTCCAATCCTGCGCCGCACTGAATTAACCGTTACTTTCAAAATCTCCACATCTATTCCGCTGCCAAGGCCGCAACACCAACCCAGCAACTCACCATCCTCTCCCTGCGCCACAAGGCAGATCCCAGCAGGGCGCTGCAGTTCCTCCGCGATCTGTTCCCTGTTCCAGGAAGACAGCACGGAAGATTCCAAGGCCGTAACAGGATCAAGATCCTCGGCAACCAGATGGCGGACAACCATCCTTAGGAGCTTGCCAGAGAATGGATGCTTCGTTCAAAATCGAACCATTCCTGTAAAATAAGCGCTGGGATACAATTAATATTCTGAGCAGTATTTTCAAGAAACAATGAATAGTCCAGGCGCAAGAGCATTCCGGATAACCTCCTAGAGTAACTTCTCAGCAACAGATACCGTCAAATCTCCCAGAGTATTAGTATAACTCCCCAGTTCATTATCATACCAGGCGTAGACAACCGCCTGGGTCACAGGAACGTTGAGGATATGCTCGGCACCCACATCAAGGGAACAACTTTTCAGCTTCTGCAGATTCACAGAGATGGAGGCGGTACGGGTATGAGTCTCTGTTCCTTCTATCACCGCCGCAGCCTGGGGAACACCGATTATATCCGAAGAGACATTCTGCTCTTCAGTGTACTCAAGGTAGGGGCTGTTTTCAGCATACTCACGATAAATGGAATTAATCCGACTCCGCTTCATGGGATTGTCCAGATCATCCTGAAGATTTAAGACAAGAACGATCAGAGAACCTGTGGATGTAGGAATACGCACAGACTCAGCAATAAAACCGATGGACTTCATCTCAGGTATCACCAGGCCCAGAGCCTTGGCGGCTCCTGTGGTGGTAAGGATGATATTATTCAGGATAGAGCGATTCTTTCGCAGATCAGCAGCGCCTGATTTTGGCAGAGTATCAAGAACCTTCTGACTCCCGGTTGCAGCGTGGACCGTAACCATGGAAGCACTGAGAAAATTCTCCGCACCCACAGATTCCATCAAAGGTTTAATCATGTAGGAGAGGCAGGTAGTGGTACAGGAAGCGGCTGAAATCAACGCATGACGTGACGGATCATAATCCTCGTCGTTGATCCCCATGACAGCTGTCACCGCATCGTCAGGCATATCAAGCCCCTTGGATTTGATCTTAAAGGGTGCTGAAAGCATGACCTTTTCGGCACCAGCCTGCAAATGGCCCCGCAATGCACCCCAACCCGCATCCGCATCTGCTGTGGGATCAGTAAAAGCACCTGTGGTGTCAACCACCAGCTTCACATTGTTTTCCTGCCAGGCGATATCTTTAGGATTACGGGCAGTACGGAGAAATTTCACAGGAACACCGTTAATCACCATAGTTCCTGCTTCTTCGTTCAACTCTTCAATAACCCGGCCGCCCTTATGACCATGAAGATAGGTGCCGAGTCGCCCAAAGGAAGAATCCCGTTCAACGGAGGCAGCAAGATCGTTCAGCCCCTGACCGATCTCACGACCAACGTTAATCACAATTTCTGAAAAATGTTTTCTAGAAACATGATGCCAGAGGGATAATTTTCCGATCCGTCCCATGCCGTTTAAACCTAATTTCATGACAATGCTTCTCCGATAAAGGTATTGTATTCAGCCCGGTCAGCGTCAACCAGACAATATCAAACAGTTTTAAACCCTGCAGGAGCCAAGCTTTTCCCTTCCCCTTTGGGTATCCATTCTATATACTGTATATCAAATGATTCTTCAAAGATTAAACATAATTGATACAAAAATTCACTCCCTTTGATCCATGCACTTTGAAACACCCTTACAACCTGCCACCCTGATAAAACGCTACAAACGTTTTCTTGCAAACGTAACAACAGAGCAGGGCCTGGAAATCACAGTACACTGCCCGAATTCCGGCTCCATGCGTGGCTGTTCAACTCCGGGAAGCCCGGTGATGCTCTCCACTTCACCCAACCCAAAACGCAAGTACCCGCAGACCCTTGAGATGGTCAAAGAAGGCGAGACCTGGATCGGGGTGAACACCATGCTTACCAACAAAATTGTTGCTGAGGCCATCCTCGAAGGGAAAATCAGCGAGTTTCAGAAGATCGACACCCTGACCAGAGAAGTAACCACTTCAAAGTCAAGTCGTCTCGATCTGCTCCTGGAACGGGGAGCAGAAAAAATCTATGTGGAGATCAAAAACTGCTCCCTTGTGGAGGATGGCTGGGCGACCTTTCCCGATGCAGTCACCGCAAGGGGAACCAAACATCTCAAGGAACTGGCAGATCTTGTGGCCAAAGGACACCGGGGAGTAATTTTTTTCTGTATCCAGAGAACAGATGCAAAACGGTTTCGACCTGCCGCCCACATTGACCCACTCTATGCCCGAACCCTTGCTGAAGTCAGTAAAAAAGGGGTGGAAATCATGGCCTACCAGACTGAAATCGGGCCCGAATCCATAATCGTCACCACCCCAATCCCCTGTTTCCTTACCCAGGAAGAACCCATACAACAACAATGAAACCTGACACCCGACAAAAAGCAGTCATTCTCTTCAGCGGCGGCCTGGATTCGAGCACGGTGCTGGCCATTGCCCAGAAAGAAGGCTACTCCTGCTACTGCCTCAGCTTCCAGTACGGTCAGAAACAGACAGTGGAATTGGAAAAAGCCCGGCAGGCAGCAATTGCGAACAAGGTCAGCAGCCACTTGGTTCTCAATCTTGACCTAGATAAAATCGGAGGCTCCGCACTCACCGATGACATTGAGGTTCCTAAAAATCGTGAAGAAGATGGCAGCATCCCCATCACCTATGTGCCTGCAAGAAATATCATTTTCCTGTCCCATGCCATAGCCTGGGCCGAAGTTCTTGGAGCAAAAAATATCTTCATAGGGGTAAATGCCGTGGACTATTCCGGCTATCCGGACTGTCGCCCGGAATTTCTCGACGCCTTCAGCAGGATGGCAAATCTGGGAACCAGAGCAGGAGTGGAAGAAGACAAAAAACTCTGTATCCAGGCGCCACTACTCAGAATGAGCAAGGCGGAGATCATCAGGACAGGCATGAAACTCGGGGTGAATTATGCAAAAACACACAGCTGCTATGATCCAACAGGAAACAAGGCCTGTGGCAACTGTGACTCCTGCATCCTCCGCAGCAGGGGATTCCGTGAAGCCGGCATCAGCGACCCCACAGAGTACGCGGACAAAAACTAACTCAATTCATTGTGGGTAATCCTGCCACCCATAATGGTCAGCACTGCTTTACCCTGGAGTGCCCAATCCAGAAAGGGAGAATTTTTCCCCTTGGACAGGATGGATTCTTCAGTGAAAACAAACTTTCTGTCTGGATCAATCACGGTGACATCAGCAACACTTCCCTCTGCAAGATTTCCGCCGGGAACATTCAGGATACGGGCAGGGGCCAGGGACATTAACTCCACCAGCCGTGCCGCATCTATAAGTCCATCTCTCACTAGGGACAAGGACAGGGACAGGGATGTCTCAAGGCCGATAATTCCATTGGCAGCCCGATCGAACTCCAGCTCTTTCTCAAGAATCGAGTGCGGTGCGTGATCTGTGGCAATGGCATCAAAAGTACCGTCCTGCAGACCCTTTATTATAGCATGCCGGTCTTTTTCAGTACGCAGGGGAGGATTCATCTTGGCATTTGTGTTGTAATCAGCCACTGCCTCTTCAGTGAGGGTGAAATAATGCGGTGTGGTTTCAGCGGTCAGCCTCACCCCACGCGCCTTGGCTTGACGAATCAACTCTGCGGCAGCAGCTGTGCTCACATGGGCAATATGAGTGTGCTGACCTGTGAGTTCTGCCAGGGCAATCTCGCGATAAACCATAATAGCCTCAGCTGCAACGGGGATGCCGCGTAGTCCCAGGCGAGTGGAGACCACTCCTTCATTCATCGATCCATTGCGGCTGAGCGCGATCTCCTCCGAATGAGACATCACCAGCAATCCGTGGCTACCGGCATATTCCATGGCACGACGCATCAGCTGACTATCCAGCACCGGAAGGCCATCATCGGTTACCGCAACAGCTCCAGCCTCTTTTAATTCACCATATTCAGCAAGTCCTGTCCCTTTACTACCGACACTGATGGCGCCAACAGGGTAGACCCTTGCGAAACCTTTCTCCGCGGCAGCTTCGAGTATAAGCCGAGTCACAGAGGCACAGTCATTTACGGGGCGGGTATTGGGCATACAGGCCACTGCGGTAAACCCACCGGCTGCAGCAGCTCTGGTTCCCGACTCAACGGTTTCTTTGTACTCTTCACCAGGCTCACGCAGGTGGACATGCATGTCAATCAATCCAGGAACAATCCATTTCCCCTGCAGATCAAAGCGGGTACAGCCTTCGGGACAATTCTGCTGCGGCGGCACAATGATACCATTCTCCAGCCAGATATCCCCGGTACAATCGCGGTCAGCAGCCGGATCAAGGATACGGCCATTCTGAAGAATTATGGTTTTAGCACTTGTCATTTTATTCAGCTCCCTCCTGTCCCATCACCAGATAAAGCAACGCCATCCGAACCGCGACACCGTTGGTAACCTGCTCTAATATAACTGATCCTGCTCCGTCAGCGACATCCGGATTCATCTCAACTCCACGATTGATGGGGCCGGGATGCATAATAAGGGCATCGGGCCGGGCATATTTATCCAACAGGGTACGATTGATCCCGTAAAATTGTGAATACTCTCTCAAGGAAGGAATCAAAGGATCATCCTGGCGCTCCTTCTGAATACGCAATGCCATAACCACATCGGCATCACTCACAGCCTCGGCGACAGAAGCACAGGCCTGTGCCCCAAGTGACTCGACCATGGCAGGCATAAATGTGGCGGGACCGGCCACCCGTACTTTTGCGCCAAGTTTTGCAAAGGCAAGGATATCGGAATGAGCAACCCTGCTGTGAGCAATATCACCCACAATGGCAATGTTAAGCCCTTCAATCTTTCCCTTATGCTCGCGCACTGTCATGACATCCAGCAGAGCCTGACTGGGATGTTCATGGGTTCCATCACCAGCATTAATGATGGACGCACCAACGTGACGGGTAAGGAGCCCGGGAGCGCCGGAGCTGCCATGACGGATAATAATAATATCGGGGCTCATGGCCTGAAGGTTTCTGGCCGTATCAATGAGGGTCTCTCCTTTGGTAGCGGAGCTTGTGGATGCAGCGATATTAAAGGTATCTGCACTCATCCGTTTCGCAGCAATTTCAAAGGAAAGCCGGGTTCTGGTGGATGGCTCGAAAAAAAAGTTAATAATAGTCTTCCCCTTGAGCGTGGGAACTTTCTTAATTGGACGATTGGATATCTCTTTGAAGGAGATGGCTGTATCGAGAATGTGGAAAATATCAGCGGCAGAGAGCTGCTCAATCCCCAGAATATGCTTATGCTCAAATCGATAATCTTTGTTCATATTTCCCTTCTCCTCCTGATCAGCGAACCAGATTACCGATGCGGCTCCAGCGAATGGAAGCAAAGCGATCAATGGACACGAGAGGCTCGTTAAGGTCCCAGGACCAATACAACACAAAGGCCTTGCCGAGAACATCTTTCATGTCAACGAACCCCCAAAAACGACTATCCCAGCTGTTATCCCTGTTGTCTCCCATTACAAACAGGGAATCCACGGGGACTTTTACAGGCCCCATATTATCTCGAGGTCCTGCTGAAGCTGGCAAAATATCAGAGTCGGTGAAATGGGCATGGGGATTATTGACTGCCTCCCCATTTACATAGAGCTGCTTGTTTTTTATTTCAATGGTGTCACCCGCAACACCAACCACCCTTTTTATATAGTCAATGGCTCTGTCTTCAGGAAACCGGAACACAATAATTTCGCCACGCTGCGGTGTCTTCCAGGGGATCAGTATCCAACCGGTCTTAGGCATCTTCACTCCGTAGATAAACTTGTTCACCAGCAGATGATCCCCAATCTGCAGGGTTGGAAGCATGGAGCCGGAAGGAATTTTAAAGGCCTGAACGATAAAACTTCTAATAAAGAGAGCAAGAATAACAGCTATGATGATTGCTTCGGCATACTCACGAACCACTGACTTCCCTGATTTTACACCATCCACAATCGAATTCTCCGCTCAACAGAATTTATCTTTGCCTTGCCACAGCCAGACACCGTCGACAAAAATACTCGAAAGTCACATCTATTTCAAGACACCAGCCTAAATAGTTCATACAAAGAAAATAAATTCAGTGGTTTCAGCCAATAGGGCGAAAAATGAAAATACACCATATAATGAGCCACATCCCCTCCAAACAGCTATATGTGGTGCAAATCTGCCATGAACGCCCTACTTCAAATTCTTAACTACTTGTTTTAGCTGCAAGAAAATATCCATTTTCCGGCCCCAGCTCCTTGACAAACACTTTTTTTTGTGTCCTTAATATAGTCTAGTCACCAATGCCCGTGGTCACATGAAACATCGAGATTGCGGATATAATTACTTTTATCACCATACAAGACTGATACCCATGAACCTGCCTTTTCTTTCCAATGAAGACCTTGTGGTCGGTATCGACATCGGCTCGCATGCTATTAAAGTCTGCCAGTTGAAGCGAACCGACAAGGCCTATGCAGTAGTCAATCTTGGCAGTGCGACTCTGCCGGAAGGGGCAGTGGATGACGGCACCCTGAATGACGCTGAGATTGTAGGCAAAACTATTGCCGAACTATTCAAAAACCTCAAGATCAGGAAAAAGAAGGTTGGCTTTTCCATATCCGGCTATTCGGTAATTGTAAAAAAGGTCAACCTGAACGTGATGTCGGATAAAGACCTTGAGGAACATATCCTTTCAGAAGCTGAGCAATATATCCCTTTCGACATTGACGATGTCTACCTCGATTTCCAGGATCTCAAAACAAATGACGAAGGCCTTGACCGGACCGACGTTATGCTGGTGGCCGCAAAAAAAGAGATCGTTGATGATTACCTTGAGATGCTCGAAGAGCTGAATCTCAAACCAGTGATTGTAGATGTTGACGGTTTTGCCCTTGAAAACACCTATGAGTACAACTATCCCAAGGATGAAAATGTCGCCCTTGTGGATATTGGCGCCTCAAAGATGAATATCAATATCATATCCAATGGAATTTCTGTTGTGGCCCGGGATATCGTGGTCGGAAGCCGGCAGCTCACCGAACAGATACAGATCGCCTTTGACCTGGAGTTTGAAGAGGCAGAGGCTTTGAAACTCGGCCATACCCCGGCTGAAGAGAAACAGGATGAAATCGCTGACATTTTTTCAACAACCTGTACCCAATGGGTTCTTGAGATTAAGAAAGCAATAGACCTGTACCATGCAAATCATCCGGATGCCCCTCTAGGCAGGCTGGTACTCAGCGGCGGTGGTTCTAAGGTTTCCGGTCTCATTGACTTTTTGACTAATGAAACCGGGTTACCTGTGGAGCTGTTTAATCCATTCAGCAACATGACCGTTAATTCTAAAAAAATTGACCCGGATTATCTGATCAATATTGGGCCGGAGATGGCAATTGCTACAGGAATCGCCATTCGTCCTTCAGTAATATAGGCTGTAATTATGCTAAGAATTAATCTCCTTCCCATACGCCAGCTGAAAAAACGTGCCAAGGCACGTAATCAGATTGTGAGTTTCATCACCCTACTCGTTTTTCTGTTCCTTATCCTTGGGACGGTTGGCTTTCTTCAGTCAATCAAGATAAAAAGTATTGAGACTTCAATCGCATCCCTGAAAAAAGAAAAGAAGAGATACGATCCCATCATTGCCAAGATGAAGAAAATGGCCAGTGAAAAAGATGCTCTGAAGACTAAGATCGATATTATTAAGAAGCTCAAGAGGGACTCGGCAATCACCGTTCACATCCTTGATGAAATTGCAAGAAAGGTAGACTCTAAGCGGATGTGGTTAAAGAGCCTGAAACAAGACGGATCCCGCCTGTCACTGAGTGGTGTGGCCCTGGATAACAGGACCATTGCTCAGTTTATGGACGCATTAACGGAATCTGCATTTATCAGTACAGTAAACCTCTCCAACGCTTCACTGGCAAAGGTGTCAGGCCGTGATTTAAAAAGCTTCGAACTGGCGTGTACAATTATCAGTCCAAAGGCAGCATCTCAGGACAAAGCAACCAAGAACTCACAGTAGAAACTGCGGTATATGAAAAAGACTAACGCTTTTGCGACCTTCATAGACGAAAAATACATCCCGCTTGATAAAAAGATAAAGATTACTTTTGCAGTAATTCTTTTTCTGCTTCCCGTGGTTATCTTTTACTTCGTGCTTTTTCAGCCCCAGATGCAGAAGAGCAGCAAACTGAAAAAACAGAAGACTGAGATTGTCAAAGAACTCCAGGCTGCCAAGAAGAAGGTAGCCAGCAAGGCAAAACTGGAAGATGAACTGGAAGCAATGGCTGTTCTCTTTGAAAAAACTGCGACACTCCTTCCCAAAGAAAAGGAAATTCCAAGCCTGCTCACCAATATCTCTGCACTGGGCAGAGGATCAGGGCTGGATTTCCTCACCTTCAAACCCATTGCCGAAATTCCGAAAGATTTCTATTCAGAGATTCCAATTGAAATCAAAGTACGGGGTCCCTATCATAATATGGGCAGTTTTCTTGATCAAGTCAGTAAGCTCGATCGTATTGTGACAGTGGCAAATATTAACATGGGCGGTCCCAAAAAAGACGGCGGTGAAATGCTGCTGGAATCAAGTTTTCGTCTTGTAACGTATCAGTTCACAAATAAAAAACTTGTTGATCCGGATGACAAGAAAAAGAAGAAAAAACGTCGGAATTAACTTTCTATCATGAAAAATTCAAATCTCTCAACAAGGCGACTGCTAGTCAGAACACTGCCGATTCTCCTCCTTGGCATGGCTTGTGCTGTGACAACAGCTCAAGCTGTCCCCGAACAACAGGTAACGTCCGGTACTGCAACGCAGGAAGTCACAATGTTACCGGCCCAGTCATTAGATACCCTTTTTGAATATCGAATCGAAAACAGACCTGACCCTTTCGTGCCATTTATAACAGAAAAAGCTACTTCCACCAATATCAATGAAATCATTCCCGTTGCAGAACAGCTCTCTGGTATGCAGCTGTTTGAGCCAGGGCAGTTGAATCTTGTCGCCATAGTTATGGTTGAAGACAACGATTTCGCCATGGCTGAGGACACGACGGGCAAGGGCTATATTCTGCACCCGGGGATGAAAATTGGAAAACGCGGTGTAATCACTGCTATCCAGAACAATCAAGTCATAGTAGAAGAAACCGCTTTTACCAGAGCTGGCAAAAAATTAACAAACAAAATCGTAATGCTCCTCAAGAAAGAGGGAGAAGAATAAACAATGTATAAAAAACTTCCCGCATACTCTTTGGCAATTTTCTGTTCCCTCTTCCTTCTCATGGCAACAGCTGCTCAGGCTGCAAATCAGCCATCCGGAACTGGAGGCTACAGCATCAAAGACATTCAGGCTGATCTGATGGACAACAGCCTCCTCATAATGCTAAAAGGCGACAGTGCTCCTGCATACACCATGTACGAGTTATTCTCACCGGCTCGCCTGGTTGTCGACATTGCCGATGCAAGCCTTGCCGCCACCATTAACGCCGAGGACATTCTTCCTGCGAACGGGTTCGCATCCATCAAAGTCACCACCCTTGCGGAACAGAATCCCCAAATCACCCGTTTTGAAATAACCCTTGCAGAAAGTCATTCCTATAAAGTGGACCGTCTTGAAAATGATTTGTCTATCCGGCTCTTTCCTGTAGATCCAGCAGCTTCTCCGGTTCCTGTTGACAAAACCGAGAAACAGGCTGCTGTTGTCAAACAGGAACCAGCTAAGGCCAAAGCAGCACAGCTTCCTGCACAACCTGATGAGACTCCAAAAGCCCCTGCAGCTGTTTCCGACCCGACCCTTGACGCCCTGATAGATTCTTCAGAGTCTGCTTTAACGGCCAGCACAGCCCAGACCGGTGACAACGTCACTGCCGCTGAGGCCATGCAGGATTCTTTCGAGTTTTCCGGTTATAAGGCAACTCGTATCAGTGTTGATTTCTACAAAATTGACCTCCACAACGTATTTAGACTATTTCGTCAGATCAGTGATATCAATTTGGTGGTAGACGAATCAGTGAGTGGCTCCCTGACCCTTGCATTAAATGATGTTCCATGGGATTTCGCGCTGGACATCATCCTCAACCTGAAAAACCTCAAGAAGGAAGAACGTCATAACACCCTAGTTATTTATCCTGCCAAGATGGACTTTGCATGGCCTGAACGGGCAGCAGATAACCTTGCCTTTGAAGCTGATACGGAAGTGATTGAGCAGGAAGCTCTGATCATCCAGCAATCAACTAACCAGTCTGCAGAAATAATGCAGGCGAAAGAGTTACTGCGTCGCGCCAAAATTGAAGAAGACAACGATGACATTGAAGATGCAGCAGCGCTGTATGAAAAGGCCTTTAAACTGTGGCCTCAAAATGCCAAAATTTCCAATAGACTTGCCACGATCTACTTGGTGACTCTCCGAATGAATGCAAAATGTCTCCATTTTGCCAAAGAAACCCTCAAGATTGATAAGAACAATCACCAGGCGGCACTTTATGCAGCCATTGCCTCTGCCAACATGGAGCAGATCCCCCAAGCGATGGAATATTTTGCCCAGAGCATCACCGGTGAGCCACCACTGAAAGAGGCCCTTATCAGCTACGCTGCTTTCAGTGAGGAAAAAGGCCAGCCTGAGGCGGCCTTGAAATTACTTAACAAGTACTCTGAAAACTACAGTGATACTGTGGACACCATGGTTGCAAAGGCCAGATTACTCGATACCATAGGCCAAACTGAAAAAGCTACCGAACAGTATAAAGCGCTGTTATACTCAGGCTACCAGATTGTTCCTGGATTGAAAAAATATATCCGTGGCCGAATTGCCATGAAAAACGACCAAATTGAACAATAACCCACTGACGAACAATATAAAGATGAACAAAAAACTATCTTTTCAAATGCCCAAGGGGTTTTCCATGAAGCTTCAAAAACCAGTAGTGCAGTTCAGCTGCCTTCTTACCCTGACTTTTTTTCTTTCATCCTGTGTACCTGATAAAACAGAACCTGAGGTTGACATCCCTGAGGCTCCTCCCGCAGCGGTGAAAAAGGTAGAAAAGCAGAACCGATTACCGGTGCAGTATACCAAGCCTACCTACCTGGTTAACAGTGGTGATCAGGAAAGTCTCTCAGAAGTTGCCCAAGATGTTAGCCTGAAGGTCGGTGCGTCCATCCGCTCCACCCAGGGCCCCCAGCCCTTATGGGATATTTTGAAACGCCTTGCATCTCTTAAAAAAATGAACGTCTCGTGGGCCAGTGATGTTGATCAAAACGTCCTCGTTGATGTTGATATCAGCGCCAATGATGATTTCTATAACTCAATTGACAACCTGCTGCGTCAGGTGGATTACTATCATGAGATGAAAGGTTCCACCATAGTTGTACGCTATAAGGAAACCCGACAATTTCATATCGCCATGCCTTTCACCAAGCAACTTTATGAGACAGCAACAGGTGGGAACGTGCTTGGCAGCAGAGACACAGCTAGCAACATTGAGGGAACCATTCGCCTTGATTCCAGAGGCAATGAGTTTGATATCTGGCTGAACATTCAGGACAATATGGATGCCATCCTTGACACTTGGTCGACCTCGGCCACTCCATCCATGACGGCAGAGCCGGTTGATACCCCTGCCGATGGCGAACCTGCCACTCCTGATACTGCCATGGTCACCCGGCAGGTTTCGGCATCCGGCAACAGATACACCATCGATAAACCTGTGGGTCTTATCACTGTTCATGCTCCGCGGCCCCTGCTCGACAAGCTTGAAATTTATTTTGACAACCTCAAAAATGAACTTTACAAGCAGATATCCATCGAAGCAAAAATCATTGAAGTCCAACTCAGTGATTATTCCTCCATTGGCCTCAACTGGAACATGCTTCTTAAAAGCCTTTCAGTCGGCGGAAATTATGCCTTTGGACGTACCAAAACTGAAACTAGAGCAGATAATGTTGGTGACCTCAAACAATGGAACAGTACATATAACTACAACAGTAACGTCAACGTAGTGGATGACACCACAACTGTCACCCGAGATATTGCAAATTCAGCAGAATCTATTGCGAATTCTGTCTCTAATGTTGGAACTGACATTGCCACCATAATTACCGGTGGTGGTAGTGCAGCAATCTCCCTTGCGGCCTTCACCTTTGATACTTTTATTAATGCCGTAAAAGAACAGGGTCAGACGACCATTCTTGCCAATCCGAAACTCAGTGTCTTAAACGGTCAACCAGCCCTTATCACCGTTGGACGTAATGTAACCTATATCGACTCCATTGAATCTGATGTCAACAACGATACAGGAACCGTCTCTTACACCGTTGAAACTGAGAGGGTTCTCTCTGGCGTTGGTCTTGCATTAACTGCCAATATCCTAGACGACAAAGAGATCATCCTTAACCTGGTACCCGTAACCTCCCTCCTTGAAGAACCCATTGAATACAGAGATGTCGGTCAGGGACAGGTAGGACTTCCTGTCATCAATGTTCGGGAGATGAGTACCACAGTTAGGGTAAAGGATGGCGAGATGCTGGTTATCGGTGGTCTGATATCAAGTGTTGATGATACCGGCGGTACTTTTATACCAGGTACCTCCAATATCCCATTTTTCAGATATCTCTTCGGGTATGAAGAAAAGACAGCCAGAAAACGAGAGCTGATTATCCTTCTCAAACCACGTATTATATAAGCCTTTCAATAAATTTTAATACCACGATTTAACAAGAATTTTCAGGAGAAAATTATGCAGAAGTTCAAATACATCATCTATCTGCTGTCAGCGGTACTCATTATGGGTTGCGGCCAGACTGTTGTTGAAACCCTTCATGTACCGGATACTCCAAATCCAAATGCGCCAGGTGAAGGTATGACCGTTGTTATCCTTCCCTTTGCTGACTACACCTACGCCGATGACCTTGCCGGTGCCTACCGCCGTAATCTTGCCATCACCGAAGCTGTTACTGATCGTTTTGTGGCCAACGGCTTCAATATGGTTGTCCAGGAAGATGTATTCGGCTACCTTGTTGATGAAGATATTATCAGTGTTATTCCATACGATGAAAGCAGTACCTCAAGTCTTACCGATGAATTGAATAATGAATGGTCTGATTTAATGAAGCAGCATTTGAAGGGCTATATTCAGAACCAGAAAATGCACTCCGGAAAAACAGTATCTGAAAGCCCCGGTACCCATGCCATCACCCCGAAGGCTGTGGCCAAAATTGGCCGGAGATTCAATGCCGACTATATTATTCGGGGACGCATCCTTGAATATAAAACTCGTGAAGAAAATACCTGGGAGCCTTGGAAAAAAGGACTTCTTCCATTTACCCTCGGCCTGAGCAGCCAGACCCTGAATGGCTTTGCAAGATCTGACACCTACGATGAATGGGGACATATGGCCCTTCCCGGAACTCTTGGCGCTGTAATCGGTTACAACTCAAGCATCTCTGGTCTTGAAGGTGCTGGAAGTGCCGTCTTCTGGGGTGCTGTTGGTGCCGGCCTTGGTCATATGGCTAAGAATGGTGGCCAGGTTGATCAGGCCGTTGTACAGATGCGCATCTGGGTGCAGGAAGCTACCACAGGAAATGTTGTCTGGACCAACCGCATTGACGTCAAGGTATCCCCCGAATCTGTCTATGCTGACCGTCAGTACGATATGCTTTTTGACAAAGCAATTCACAAGGGTGTCAACGTCCTCGTTGATAACTTTGTTCAAACCAGCATGTAAAAATCTTGTTTGTCCACCTTCCCCTAAAATAAGAAAGGGGGTCTGAAAGCAAAATGCTTTCAGACCCCTTTTTTTTTTATTGCTGCAGGGAACTCACTTATTTAATTCTGTTTCTGGGCTGCTTCCTGTTTGGAATTCTGATAAAGAGCCATGAAGTTAATGGGTTCCATCAGAAAGGGAATAAAACCACCATCAACAGATATTTGACTGACAATCTGTCGGGTGAACGGAAAGAGAAGAGTTGGGCAGTCCACTCCAAGTACCATCTCCTGATGCTCTTCTGGAATGTTTTTCATCATAAAAGCAGCTGCATGCTCAATCTCCATAATGAACATGGTCCTGTCATTATTTCCCTTATCAAGGATCTTTGCTGTTATCTGCAGTGCCACTTCATAATGATCGTCATCAAGCTTTTTATTATTCAGCTTTAAGCTCACCTCAACTTTCGGCTCCTGATTAGGTGCCTGAAAGACTGCGGGCGCGTTGGGATTTTCAAAAGAAAAATCTTTGATATACATCTTCTGCATACGAAAAATGGGACTGTCATCCCCTGCTGCTCCGGAATTGCCTTGATCTTCAGCCATGTCAATCTACCTCTATGAATTTATATGTATCTATATTGTCCCGAAGCCGATCCATAAAACCAGCCACGGATTTGATTACTCACAAAACAGATGCCCTGGTTCGAGAAAAATTCGTGGTAACTATCCCATAACACCCTGAAATACAGAAACATAATCCATGTTCCAGAGTCCGAATAAAAAACCAAGGGGGCATCACCATCAACCACTCACGCATTCAGGAGACTATTAAACAGCAAAACGTATCGTAACGCAAAGGATTTCCCTGCCCTTATCCTATCCTCAGCCCTTCAGGATTTCAGCCAGATAATAACCGGTATGTGAACCCACATTTTCAGCAACTTCTTCGGGAGTCCCGGTGGCTACAATGTTGCCACCATGTTCACCACCTTCTGGCCCTACGTCTATCACCCAATCTGCAGTTTTGACCACATCAAGGTTATGCTCAATAACAACAACTGTATTGCCGTTGTCAACCAGTCGCCCCAGCACCTTCAAGAGGTGTTTAATATCTGCAGGGTGTAGACCAGTGGTTGGTTCATCGAGTATGTACAGAGTCTGACCGCTAGCTCTACCGGACAGCTCTTTAGCCAGCTTTACCCGCTGTGCCTCACCTCCTGACAGGGTCACGGAGGACTGTCCAAGTGTTATATAGGTGAGGCCAACATCATAGAGAGTCTGCAGCCTGTTTTTGACTGGAGGGATGTTTGTAAAGAACTCCAGCGCCTCTTCAACTGTCATCGAGAGGACATCATGGATTGTCTTACCACGATATCGGATTTCAAGGGTATCACGATTATATCTTTTACCGTGACATGCTTCACAGACCACATAAATATCCGGCAAAAAGTGCATGGCAATCTTGTTGACCCCTTCCCCTTCACAGGCCTCACAACGTCCGCCTTTGACATTAAAACTGAACTGCCCCAGTTTATAGCCGCGCAACCTGGATTCGGGCAGTCGTGCAAAAAGTTCCCTTATTGGTGTAAATACCCCAGTATAAGTGGCAGGATTTGAACGTGGCGTTCGGCCAATGGGGCTCTGGTCAATGTCCACAATTTTATCTATCTTGCTAAGACCGGTCAGTTGCGCCTTCCCAAGCCTTACTTTATCAAGCCTCTTTGCAAGCCCTTCCCGGACCAGAGAGAACAGTGTCTCAATAACCAATGAGCTCTTCCCAGATCCTGAAACACCAGTTACACAGGTCATAACACCAAGGGGAAAGGCTACATTTACCTGCTTCAGGTTATTTACCTCTCCATTTTTCAAACGAAGATATTTTCCCCTGCCGGATTTACGTCTTTCGGTTGGTATGGAAATCTCTCTCCTTCCTGAAAGATAGTTTCCGGTGAGAGACTCCTCACATTCAAGGAGTCCGGTAACATCACCATTGTAGACAACCTCCCCACCATGAACACCGGCACCTGGCCCCATATCCAGAACGTGATCTGCTGTCTTAATGGTGTCTGTATCATGTTCAACTACGATGACACTGTTCCCCATATCACGAAGTTCCACCAGGGTATTGATAAGTTTTTGATTATCACGCTGGTGCAGACCGATGCTGGGCTCATCAAGAATGTATAACACACCTGCCAGTCTTGACCCAATCTGGGAGGCAAGCCGAATCCTCTGTGCCTCCCCTCCAGAAAGTGTCCCGGACCGCCTCTCAAGGGAGAGATATCCCAGTCCCACATCTTCCAGGAAGGACAGTCGATCTACAATTTCCTTTAAAATTGGTTCTCCTATCTGCCGCTCCCTGCTGCTGAATGGAATAAGGGGCAGATTGTCAATCATCTTGTCGATGGAGAGACAGGTCAGTTCATGGATATTCCACGTGCCTGTCCTCACCGCAAGAGCTTCCGGTTTGAGCCTGGCACCATGGCACACGGGACAGGTCTGTTCGTTCATGTAGCGGCCAAGTTCCTCCCTTACCATGGACGACTGCGTTTCAAGGAAACGACGACTGAGCTGGGGAATAACACCCTCGAAAGGCTTTTCAGATGTCATCAGGCGCTGCCCTTTCTGAAAGCTGAAGGTAATATCCTCAGTCCCGGAACCAAAGAGAATTATCTCACGGATGTCATCAGGGAGTTTGGCAAAGGGCGCGGTCATGGAAAAAGAATAGTGCGCAGCGACTGCCTGCAGCATCTGGCCGGAATAACTCCTGCCGCCACGCCTGTTCCATGGTGCAATGGCACCTCTCTTGAGGCTGAGGGATGGATCCGGAACAATGAGGGCAGCATCAAAGAACTGTTTTACTCCAAGCCCACCACATTCCTCACAAGCCCCCTGTGGATTATTAAAAGAAAAGAGCTGGGTGGAAAGACGGGGTATGGAAATACCGCAACGATGGCAGGCCGCAAATTCACTGAAGAGCTGGTCCTCACCACTGTCGGGAAAATGAACAAGCAAAAACCCTTCGGTGAGCCGCACCGCGGTTGTGATGGAATCACTGAGACGTCTTGCAGCAGACTCCTTGATCACAACCCGATCCACCACGACCTCAATGGAATGACGTCTGTTCTTTTCAAGACTCTGTACATCATCTGCATGAACAATATCACCATCAACTCGAACCCTCACAAAGCCTTCTTTACGGATACGGGCCAGCAGCTGTTCATGACGCCCCTTCTTGCCGGTAACCATGGGGGCCATGAGTACGATCTTTGTCCCCTCCTCAAGTGCCGCAAGGGTATTTACCATATCTTCAATGGACTGGGAGCGGATCTCGTCACCACACTCAGGGCAATAAGGGCGTCCACAACGGGCAAAAAGAAGACGAAGATGGTCGTAAATCTCAGTGACCGTGCCCACGGTTGAACGCGGGTTTTTGGAGGTGGTCTTCTGTTCTATGGAAACCGCCGGGGAAAGTCCCTCAAGGGCGTCCACCTCGGGTTTATCCATCTGGCCGAGAAACTGACGGGCATAAGTGGAAAGGGACTCTACATATCTCCTCTGCCCTTCAGCATAGAGAGTATCAAAGGCCAAAGTTGATTTTCCTGATCCGGAGAGGCCGGTAAAAACCACCAGACTGTTACGGGGTATATCAACATCAATGTTTTTCAAATTATGCATCCGCGCACCACGGATACTGATGATCGTAGGTTCCATGAGAATAAAGGCAGGACTCAGGCGTTTAAATTTGCGTGATCAATTTTAATGCAACGATCCATAACCACTTTCAAGCCAGCTTTTTCAGCAAGAACAGCCGCTTCAGTATTCACAATTCCCTGTTGCATCCACACAGTTCCTGCACCAACAGCTATGGCTGCCTGAACAACGGGAAGTACATCCTCGCTCCGCCTGAAGATATCAACCACATCAACCGGATGAGGAATCGAGGCCAGATCCGGATAACAGACCTGGCCAAGAATCTCGCTGACACCAGGGTTAACCGGATATACGGCAAACCCTGCATCCATCAGATATTTTCCAACGATATGGCTGGGCCTGTTCTCTTTGGGAGAGAAACCGACGACGGCAACCGAAGTCATTGAATCAATGATCTCAGCATGGGGTACTGCGGGTTGTATGGATATCATAATCAGATCCTGAATAATCGATAAACTCGTAAAAAGGTTAAAAAGCAGGCTGGATTTGTAGATAAGATAGCGTAGACACGGTAAGCCATCATAGCCGAGGCACAGAAATTTGTCCCCCAAAGGGTACTTCCTCCGGGGCGCACCCCAAGGGCACTTCCTCCGGGGCGCCTGACGAAGGGGATTATGAGTTCTTACCAGTCCATCAATAATTAAGTAACACTATTTCAACAGTTTCCCACAAAACTAAAAAAAAAATGATTTACCCGGGATAATGGCTATGGTAAATGTGGTTAATTAAACTTTTCGTCATAGACATATACTATGGAAAGAAATAGACCCAGACAGTCACTTGGGAAAAATAATCAGCATCCAGCAAAAATCAAGCTCCTTAATCATCACAGGAATATTGAATGAATTTTCAAGAAATCATTTTTGAACTGAACCAGTACTGGGCCGATCAGGGCTGTGTCATCCAACAACCATACGACATGGAGGTGGGTGCCGGAACATTTCACCCTGCGACCCTGCTGCGTGCCCTTGGTCCAGAACCGTGGCAGGCGGCCTATGTCCAGCCATCCAGACGCCCTACCGATGGCCGATATGGAAATAATCCCAATAGGCTTCAGCATTACTATCAGTACCAGGTGGTTCTGAAACCATCCCCCATTGAAGTGCAGGAACTTTACCTTGGCAGCCTGAAACGATTTGGCCTGGATCTCCTTGAGCATGACATCCGTTTTGTGGAGGATGACTGGGAGTCACCGACACTTGGTGCCTGGGGACTTGGCTGGGAAGTATGGCTGGATGGTATGGAGATCACCCAGTTTACCTATTTCCAGCAGGCAGGTTCCTTAGATCTTGCGCCAACCACCGTCGAAATCACCTACGGACTGGAGCGCATTGCCATGTACCTCCAGAGTGTGGATTCGGTGTATGATATCGCCTGGAACGACTCAGTGAGTTATGGCGATATCTTTCACCAGGCGGAGGTAGAGTTTTCCACCTTTAACTTTGAAGAAGCAAATGTAAAGGAGCTGATCAACTTTTTCAACACCTGTGAAGAAGAGGGGCTCAAGCTGGTGGAGAAAAGCTTAATTCTTCCGGCCTATGATTACTGCCTGAAATGCTCACACACATTTAATCTACTTGATGCACGAAAGGCCATCAGTGTCGCAGAGAGAACGCGCTATATCGGCAGAATCCGAAACATTGCCAGAAAAGTGGCCAGTGGTTACGTAGCACAGCGAGAAGAAATGGGCCATCCCCTAATCAAAAAAGAGGAGACTGTATAATAACAAAATGGCGGAAGTGCATGGGAATCGAACCCACCTAGCGAGCTATTAACCCGCTACACCGGATTTGAAGTCCGGGAGCGCCACCAGTGCACTATCCACTTCCCCATTGTGGAAGCCACTGTAATAATAATTACTGTGGAAAACAACTTTTTTTATAATTTGCTTTCTTGGGAGAGAATGTTTAATTTAGTTGGCATTCTCTTGAATCAACGAAAAGATTTACTTATTTTCACTCCATCCTTCAGCTAAACACAAAAAAAACATATGCAGTGTGAAAGACTTATCAAACAGATTAAGGCGTGGTACATCCATGTGAGTAATGAAACCATGGCTCCAGCCAGAATGGTGTCGTTTATTCAAAAGCATGCCGCAGAATGCGACATATGCCTGGAAGACCCGGATCTGCAAGAAGAAATTGAAAAAATTACAGAAATGATCCTCCCTGAATCGAAGATACCGAAAGCCGTACGCATGCAGCAGGAACAGGAAGAACAGGAAAAACGGGCCGCTGAAAACGAAGATAGCTCCGAGGGAACAGCAGATATCGAATAATTTTTTGCGACAACAAACCATTCGATATCCAACACAGCAGAATGAGTAATAAATAGAAAAGCCGTGCACCATGTTGTATGTTGAAAACAGGGTGCACGGCTTTTTTTTGTTTTAGCAGCGGTCCTTTATTTCAGCTACTCCGGAAGCCCAAGCCCCTTCCGTTTCATTTTAATTCGCTCGTCAATAAGTTCTGCTGCCTTGAAAGGATCTGGCTCTATTGCAAAACAGGCACCAAGCATTTCATCAAGCCCTTCAAGGGCCAGATTTGTCACAACTGGGGATCCTGTAATGTTAGGTGGGTGTCCGAGATGGGTGTATATCCCGGATGCGACCGCATAAGTGCCTATAGTAGCCGCTTTTTCCGAGTACCACTCAGGCGAGGACGCTGCCAGGGGCAAGTCGGAAATACTAACTCCTATTTCGTTGGCGAGCAATGCCGCCAGCTGCAGAATCCTGGCATTATCAACACAGCTTCCCATATGCAGAACAGGGGGGATTCCAAGGCTGCCACATATCTCCTTCAGACCGGGTCCTGCCTGCTCAATCGCCTCAGGAACAAGAAGTCCAGCCTTCCCTGCAGCAGTTGTCACACAGCCTGTGGCAAGAACCAGAATATCTTTTTTGATAAGTTCACGGGCAAGATTAACATTACAGAAGTCATGTTTGTATTTCGGATTATTACATCCGACGAGACCCACAGCCCCCCGGATCTTTCCGGCTTTTATAGCATCGACCAGTGGACTGAGCGATCCACCCAGGGCCTCGAGCAACGCCTCATTGGAAAACCCGGTCATTATATCAACAGGCTCACAGGGAATTTCGACACGATCCTGATTGCGCATGGTATAGCGATCGATTGCCATCCGGACAACCTTCCGCGCCTGTTCCATACCATTGTGCATTTCAAATTTCACATGATCTGCACCTGTGAATCTGGCCTTATCAGCAGTGGTTACCATTTTGGTATGGTAACAATTTCCGACCTGAACAAGGCTTGGCATAATGCATTGGTAATCGACCACAATCAACTCAACTGCTCCGGTAATTATCGCAAGCTCGGTCATCAGATGGTTTCCAGCCATGGGAATCCCCTGGCGCATCATTAATTCATTCCCTGTACAACACAAGCCAGCCAGATTTACTCCAGAAGCTCCAGCTTTTCTGGCAAGATCAATAAGCTCTTCTTCGTTAACAGCTTCCAGAATTTTTTCGGAAACAATGGGGTTATGTCCATGAACCAGAATATTCACCTGGTCCTCTTTCAAAACGCCAAGATTTACCTGGGCCTTTCGCGGAGAAGGTGTACCAAATAAGATATCTGAAAGTTCTGTAGCAATCATTGATCCTGACCAGCCATCAGCCAGGCACATACGCAACGCATGCAACATGGTATTTCCAGCATCATTGTCGCAACCCATATGGGTCCTGTGCATCATTTCTGTGACTTCACGATCCACGCCACGTGGAACAATGCCCAACTTCTCCCAGTTTTCAAGCTGCTTTACAGGAAGCCGGCTGAGAAAGCCAACTTTTTCACGCCTGCTGCCAAAATCCTCAAAGAACTCATCTGCCAGATCCCTGGCAACTTCCAGCAGCTCCCGCCCTTCTATAGCAATGCCACGTTCCTCTGCAATACGCAGCAGTTTCTGTTCATCTTTAATCTGGTAATCTTTGGTATGCCCATGGGCAACGGCGTGAAAGGCCTCTATACAATCACGACCATGATCTGAATGGCCTGCTGCCCCGCCAGCAAGAAAACGTCCAAAGTTTCTGGCCACAATAACATCAGCCCCCGCCCCGCAGACACCAAGGGGCGCTTTTTTACTTATCCGACACGGACCCATGGTACAAATACGACAGCAGACACCTGATTCTCCAAACTTGCAGTGCGGGGTTTGCTGTTCCAGCCTGTCCCAAACTGTCTCAATCCCATCGCGTTCAGCCTTCTGCAGCATCTTCTGAGCATCATCCCACATACTCATTTTTTCAAATCTTTTCGGATCTTCCTTCATACAATTTCTCCTGTACTGTGGTTGGATAAGTCGTTCCGGATATCATAACCTTACTGTCACATAAAAACATTTTACAGGAAAATAACTCTGATTACTGTCAGCTATCTGACAAACAACCAGTTTTTTAAAAAAAAGATGAACACTGCACACTTGAGTCGAAGTCAGACCCGAGTGTGACCGTAGTTTTTCAACAGATCAACATTTGGAATCAGATAGACATTCCGGGACATTTTCTCCAGTACCCCGTCCTTCAACATGGCGCTCACAATAGTGGAAACCGTCTGCCTTGAAGAGCCTATGATGGCCGCAAGCTGGATGTTGGTTAAAGCAATCCTGACAACGGTTCCACTGGGAGTTGGGAGACCGTTATTTTCCGTTTCATAAAGAAAGAAATCCGTTAATCGCTGCCTGATGTCTTTGAAGACCAGGCTGTCAATAATGGAAAAGGACTGGCTCAACATCTCACCCAGGATACGGATAATAGTCGCGGAAAGTGCGGGATGGCTTGTCATGCAGGAATGGAACCTGGCTGTTGGCATTACCAGCAATGTCACCTCTTCAATGCTCTGAACATGTGCACGGGTATGACTTACGAAGATATCTCCGGATTCCAGAATAGCTAAGGAGAAGTCTTTATCCTCCACTGCAAGATACAGGCGCAATCGCCCCTTTTTCACAATAAAAACTTGATTCTTCTCATGACCGGGAGAGTATATCAGACTATTCCCAGCATGTCTGTTTTCGGTGAACTCCGCCATGAGGGCGGAATTTTCGGGGCGTGTCAGCTCGTTGAGCAGATTGATTGACAGTAACCTAGTCTTCATTTGGACATATGTTATATATTTGGTGGCGTCGTAAAGACTCTTCCTCTTCAATACTTTTATCGTACCACATAAAAACCTGCTTCTTAAAGTAAAAAGAACAGACCATACTCAATCAAAAAAAATCTTTGCATCGTTCAGGGAGAATAAAATGCAAAACCGGGGAAAACAAAAAAAAAGCCAATCACTTATGAAGTGATTGGCTTTCAGCTGACAAATGGTCGGGGCGGTAGGATTCGAACCTACGGCCTCCTGCTCCCAAGGCAGGCGCGCTAACCAGGCTGCGCTACGCCCCGACTCACAAAGAAAGGAAAAAAAGCCCGACCTATAAAGAAAAGATCGGGCTTGGTATTTTTGGCTCCTCGAGCAAGACTCGAACTTGCGACAAGGTGGTTAACAGCCACCTGCTCTACCAACTGAGCTATCGAGGATTAAAATCAACAGGCGTTAACAATAGCAAGCAACCTGTAGGCGCACGAATATAAACGACCGGAGTCAAGCTGTCAATACCTTTTTCCATTCCTGCAACTGAAAAAGGTATGGTGTAAATCTCCTCATTCACAGGCAAAGTCACAGAGGATTCAATACTCTTTGTTCAAAGAACTACTGCTGAATGAGTGACGGAAAACTGGCCATGATTGCTGCGATAGCCTCATTAATACCTTTGGTAACCTTTTCCGGACTGTTGTTGGAGCCAATACGGTCTGTACCACTGCCACGCCAGATCAGTTTACGTTCACTCGGATCAAGGATATCAACAATCAATGTTCCCACTTCATACTCTCTAGTTGTGGTTGTCCGTACTCCCCTAGTACCATTCCAGTATGGATCTCTGACCAAAGCTCCATACCCATAAGGACTGTAGAAGTGGTCAATGGAATCTACCTGCAGCTTTGTATCAATAGCACCAAACCAGCTCACCACAAAATCAGCCGAAGCTGCATCAATTTTTGTATATCCCTTTGCCGCAAGACTGTTTTCCACCGCACGACGTACTCGGTCCACAATAAGGTCATTATTGACCCTGGCATCACTACTCACCGCCTTGTCATTATCAAGCCAGGCATAAGTCCTCAACTTTGTAAAGTCATAGGTCGGATTAAAGTCAGTACTTACCCTGATTGTCGAACATCCAACGACAAAGAGCAGCAGAAAAAAAACACACCCAAAAGAAACTCTTTTATTCATGGCGAATTCCTCTTAAAAAATTTAAAAACCCACTTCACCAGAGACAGACTCTCGGACGATTACTGGGGTGGAGTGCCAAACATCCCCTTGAGCACTTCCATGGCCTGCTGCATCTGCTGCTGATCCTCAGGAGACATCTGCTGCTCCTGCCCCTGTGGCATAGCACCCTGTTTTTTCACGCTTTCTGGATTTTTGAGCATGGCTATGGTCTGTTTTGCCATTTCCCTAGCCACCACGTCTGACTGCGGGTCATACCGAGCCTCTATTCCCTCTGGAAACTGAAAATACTTGTCTTTAACTCTGCCCTCATCCACAGAAGTCGCTTCCACCTTCATATTCACACCCATCATGTTGCTTTCAACCAGCAGGGGGATCCCGGAGCCATGAATACTATACACCACCGTGCCCATCACCTCGGCACGGTCACAATTGTAACCAAGTATCTTTTTGACATTCTGCTGAACATTCCCGCTAAAACCTTCGGCCATGGAAACACCCATTTTCTCTCCGTTTTCCCGGACTCTTTTTTTCTCTGCCTTTGAGAGTTTATTATACTCCTCTATCATATACTTTTCCGGGTTTACAATTTTTGTCCCTGTCCTTTCCGTCAGATCAAATTGATATATCCAGTCCGGGGTAGTAATGTCCACAGTCTCATTAACCATGGTCATCCCCATCATGGTGGTCTTGGTGGTATGATAGGTGACCACCTCACGTCCGTAATCACGAATATATGTAACCTCACTCCCATTTTCCACGCCACTTATGGTATAGTGGATGGTTGCGTTCTTAAACGGCAGTTTTTTCTCCCAAGGACTTTTATCACCAGCAGACACGGCGAGTGGCAACAGAACCAGCAGCAGAACTCCAAACAGAAACCGTTTATTCATAATACTTCCCTCCCTGAACACGTGACAGATTCGCAACCTATCCCTTAATAACACACTGAAAATACAAGTTTAAAGTTCACATCCATGTATATTAAAAAAAATCACCCGCCGCCCTTGTAAATGATGGTCTGGTGACATTTCAGATCCAAACTCGCGTTTCCATAATTTAGCAATGAGTTGAAAATTATACAATCTTTTCCTGCTATTCTTTTTTTCTGTGGATGGCAAATGGAGCCCAGCTCTGACAGACCGGCATCACCTCCACACGATTAATATTCACATGGGGCGGTCTCTGGCTCAGCCAGTAAACGATCTCTGCAATATCCCGTGGAGTCAACGGCTCAGTACCATCATATACTGCATCCGCCTTCTCTCTATCCCCATGAAAACGTACCACCGAAAATTCAGATTCGGCCAGTCCCGGCTCAACGTTTGACACTCGTATCCCGGTTCCATGGAGGTCAGCACGGAGATTATTGGAAAACTGCTCCACAAATGCCTTGGTTGCGCCGTAGGTATTACCACCCGGATAGGGCCATGATCCAGCGATTGATCCAATATTGACTATATGACCACGTCCCCGGCTCACCATTGCCGGCAGCAGGGCACGGGTCACATACATCAGCCCCTTGATATTAGTATCCACCATGGTTTCCCAGTCGTCAAGATCAGCATTCTGCGCCGGTTTCATTCCCAGCGCCAGCCCCGCGTTGTTAAGCAGCAGATCAATCTCATTATGGGTATCAGGCAGACCACTCACCATGGCCTCAACCTCGCGGCGATTCCGGACATCACATACCACCGTATGAACGTTCACTTCCCAATGTTGGTCACAAAATTTCCGCAACCGCTCCTCACGCCTTCCGGAAAGAACTAGGTTCCAGCCATTTTCGGCAAATATCTCTGCACAGGCCCGACCAAACCCGGAGGTGGCGCCAGTTATAAATGCTGTTTTTGTCATCTCTTTTGAGCCTCAATATTGAAACATTCCGCAGCCTTTTTCATATCAGCAGCAGTAAGATAGAAATGGGGTGCCACGCGTATATATCCAGATCGCCCAGTCACCACTATACCATGTTTTGCAAGACGTTCCACCAGCTTGTCCCCACTGTTCACCGGCAAAACGGCAAGTATTCCCGAGCGATGTCTTTCGGGAAACAGCAGGGGCGTATACAGATCATGGTCCAGATGTTTTAGAAAAACATCCTGCAACTCAAAAACCTCCTCTCTGATACCCTCCATGGTGTAACGTAGAAATATGGAATCAAGTAGTCCATTGAAAGCTGCTAGATGCTCCCAGGCGAGGGTGGAATATTCAAACTTTCTCCCATCCACATGAGGATTCCAACTATGATCCAGATACTCAAGTCCCTGCTGCATCGAGGAAGAACCCACCATGGTCACCGCAATTTTATCCCGAAACTCTTCACTGGTGTAAAGAATCCCCGCACCAAAGGGACCCATGAGCCACTTCCAGGAGGACACGGCCACAGCAGCCACATTATACTCTTCAGGGTACAGGGGAAGGCAGCCCACACTCTGAGCACCATCTATCACCAGATCAAGATCCTGATCCCTGCAAAACGATCCCAGTTCCATAAGATCGGCAGCATAGCCACTGGTAAATTGAACATGACTCATGGCAACGATACGGGTTCGTGGAGTGATCTTTTCGGCAAGCTCAGCCATGGACCATCCCCTCGGTGCCTTTACAGCCGATAAGCTTCCCAGGGGGTCACTGTCGCCAAGCAGAAGCAGCTTCACACCCCTCCTCTCCTGAAGACGCCAGGGGTAATGATTACTTGGGAATTCATGGACATAACTGACAACCTCGTCACCCGGTTCAAAGGGGTAACCATTGGCAAGGAGACACATGCCCTCCGCTGTATTGCGGGTAGCCGAAATATTAGCAGCATCGGTCTGAAACAATTCTGCACATTTCTGATGAAATCGGGGCAGTAGGTTAAAATAAGGGGGCAGCGCACTGATTCCCCCTGCCGCCATGGCCTCGAGAAAATCTCTGGCAGCCTCCTTGGCCTGCAATTCCATGGGAGAGATGGCACAGTGGGCCAGAAAGAGGTTGTTCTGTTTTGAAGGAAAGGCCTCCACGCTCTTATCAAACATTGCTTTACTCCTCCAAGCACAGATTTTCGTTTATCAGCCATTTTGAAAACTGTGATACTTGAGAACCAGATCGGCACAGCTGTTATCAACATGGGCAAAATCAAATATAAACTCTGGCAGTCTCCTGCCATCGCCATCCACAAGATGCCTGTAAATATCTATAAAAGGAATATCACACTTCTGGCAATGGTCAGCATAAGCAGCATTGAGCATTTCGGTATAGGCAGTGCGCTCGGCATGAGAGGCTGTGAAGGGATAGTTCAAGCCCTTTTTCCATTTTTCTGCTGCGTCCCCTTTAAAATCTCCGGTGGGAACCACATTAAATACATGAATCCTGTACCCCTGTTGCCGCAAGCTATGAACATAGGAAATATAATGCCTGGCCGTTGCCTCAATAAGTTTCTTCACTGGGGTGCCACATTGCAGATGCTTGTACTTTACATGCAGGCGAACATCTACTTCACCAAAACAGAATATCAGCTCTTTTTCACGCAACTTACCTATTATTTTCAGGAGTTTTTGTTCATGCCGAGACAGATTGAAGGCTGTCCTGCCATCAAACTTATTATACCCGAATAATACCCTGGAATCTGCAATGATATCATGGTTCTCAAAACAGCGCCTGGAGTGGCTGTCGCCCACCGCAAATATTTTCCTGTCCATAGTAGGTAGAATGAAAAATCAGTTTGTCGCGGAAGCCGTGGAATCCCCGTTGAAATAGGGTACAAGAGACTCTCCCGTGGCAGTTTTGAGACTATGGCGATTAATATAAAGACCGATAAGTGAAAGTGCCAGGCGTGACTGAGTACGAACCAGATCCCGCTGTACCTCGTTAAAACGGGCCAGCGACTCCTGACCGGCCTTGTATCCCTCCTCCACAAGATCCCGGCTCTGTTCAACAAGTTTCACAGAAGCACGCTGTAGTCTCAACTGTGCTCTGGCCTGTTCCAGACGTGTTATCGCCTGGCGCACCTCACTGACCACTCTGTTTTTCTGTTGATCAAGAGATCTGGCAACCTCACGCCGAAAGGCTTTGGCCTCGGCAATCCTTGCCTGATCCCCACCACCCCTGAAGAGATTGTATGAGAGATTGATAAGGAGGGTGGAACCAAAGTCATCCCCTTCAAATCCCATATCATCGATCCGGCTGCCATCCACATATCCGTTTAGCGAGAGCTGAGGATAAAATCGCGCTTTGGTTATTCCGACCGTGGATTTTGCCCGCTGCAGACTTATCTCCTGACGAAGCAGATCCGGGCGGTACAACCTTGCAGCCCGAATCAGTTCATCAGCTGAAAGTTCTACAAACGCTCTCTCTTCCACCATCTCCATGGGGAGCAGTTCCAGGCCGTCCGGCATAACACCGCTTTCACGACCCAGCAGAACTGCAAGACCAGAAAGTGCTAGGTCATAATCCCGCTCTGCCAGCAGAATGTCTGTGGAAGCGTTATTCATCTGCACCTGAAAATTGAGAACCGCGGAAAGGGATCCTCCCCCGGCATCCATACTCGCCCGGGCCTCTTTTTCCTGGTTGGCATTAAAGGAGAAATCCGCCTCCGCGATAGCCTTATTGTACAGGGCAAGCTGCGCTGCATAGTAACTCTCGGCAACAGATTGCAACAACAGGCGCATTCCATCCCTTCTTGCCTGCTCACTCTCCTGCCGACCATATTCGGCTGTGAGTTTTGAGAACTTCCTCGCAAACCCGTCAAACAGGAGCCAGGAGGCACCAAGATTAAGTTTGTATCTCTCACTGTTTCTGTCAATATCAACTCCCCCTGACAGCAGGGACTGGAGAGCAGCATCATTTGCAGACATCCGACTGCTTGCAGCTGTTCCCCCGGCGTCAATACTTGGCCAGTAAAGAGCACTTACCTGCTCAATCCGCTGCTGTGCCTGTGTCACCCTTTCTGCAGAAGCTGCAAGGGAAGGATTATCCTGCAAAGCGACCTGCTGCGCGGTTCCAAGGTCAAGCAACCGCACCTCATCAAGGCTTTTCCCACCGGCGACGGTTACGCAAAAAAGACTCGTCACTACCATGAAAAAGAAGGTTTTTTTCCAGTTCACTGATTTTTCCTCTCCGTTTTTCATTCGATTGTTCATTGAAATTTAGACTCAACCTGATCTACTACTCTTTGATCACCCTCGGCTCCACTGATTCACGACTTGGCCACTGACCACTTATTCCCTTTACCACGACTCTTCTCAAATCGTTAACAATCACCAGGAGACTTGGAATCAACACCAGGGTCAACCCCGTGGCAAAAGCAACACCCCCCGCAACAGACAGGGCCATTGGAATAAGAAATTTAGCCTGCATATCTGTTTCCACAATAAGAGGAGCCAGACCACCGATGGTACTGATGGAGGTGAGAAATATGGCCCGGAATCGTCTGGCACCACCCTGGATGATGGCATCAAACAGTTTCATCCCCTGGGCAAGATTCTCGTTAACCCGCTCTATCAGAACAATGGAGTCATTGATCACAACTCCAGACAGAGCCACCATCCCGAAGATGGACATCATCGAGAGATTATAACCTAGCAGCAGATGTCCCAAGATGGCGCCGATAATGCCGAACGGGATGGTAAAAACAATAATAAACGGCTGAATATACGACCTGAATATGGTGGCAATAATAACAAATATCCCCACCATGGCGATGGGAAAGCCGACCTTCAGGGATGCAAAAGACTCCCGGGTATTTTTCTTTGAACCCTGCATGGCAAGATGCACATCGGGATACTTCTGTTTCAACTCCCTGAAGGTACTCTTACCAAGTTCAGAAAAGATCTCCCCGGAATTTGCCTTACGATTATTCACCTCTGCTGTCACTTTGATACGGCGCAGACCATCCGTTCTTGAGATAGTTGAATACCCGGGAGTAAACGTAATATCAGCCACAGAGAGCAGGGGAACCTCCCTGCCATCAGGAGTACGGATGTACACCTTTTTAAAATCTGAAATCCGGCTTCTTTCGTCAGCTGTATAGCGTACCTTGACCCGGATATCATCACTACCACGCTGCAGCCGGAAAGCTTCACGGCCATAAAAGCCGGCATTGATCTGACTGGCAAGATCTTGGACACTTAGCCCCAAGGTCGTGGCCTCCGGTTTCAGAACAAGCTGCAGCTCGTTCTTTCCCTGGGTGTAATCGGAACGAATCTGATAAACTCCGTCAAATTCTTTGAGCACCTTCTGAAGGTCATCTGCAGCCCCGAGTAGTTCATTCATATCCTGGCCCTGCAGCCAGACCTCTATCTCTGCACCCGAGGGCCCGGCCTGCATACCTTCAAACGAAAGGCTTTTCACACCAGGAATACCACCCACCTCCTCCTCCCAGGCAATGAGCAAGTCATTGGAATGAACCCCTCGTTCCTCCGACGGCAAAAGGATAATCTGAATGGATCCCATATGCGGCCCCTTAGCCCCCATGTCACCGGATAGAACCTGTCCCACCAAAATCAACCGCTGCTGTATCAAGGGATCACCGCTTATGGTGGAAGTTTTTGCCGCCACCCGGTCAAAAGCGAGTTCGATTCTTTGCAGTGCTTTTTTGGTTACATCAGGAGGAGTACCCTCGGGAAATTCTACGGTTGAAGTGACAACAAACCCATCGAGTTTGGGAAACACCTGAAACTTGACCAGACCGCCCTTTACCAACCCCACACTGAGCATGAGTACGGAAATGGCAATGGCCAGTGAAACATAACGCCAGTTAAGAACATTGGCAAGAAAAGGCACATAACGTTTTTCTATAAATGTCTCAAGACCCATGCTCACAGCAAGGCGACCCCGCTCAATGAGGGCAAAAGGCCCCCACCGCTTTTTGGGTTTATTCAGATCCGGCAAATGACTTAAATGGGCCGGTAGCAGTAACAGTGATTCTACCAGAGAGATGATGAGGCAGGCGATTACCACAACTGGTAGGATCGCCACAAATTTCCCCATGGTTCCACCAACATAGGAAAGCGGAATAAATGCAACGATGGTTGTGCTAACCGCAGCCAGCACCGGCATGGCAACTTCTGATACCCCTTTAACTGCGGCATCAAGGGGAGATTCCCCTCGTTTACGGTGCACATAAATAGCCTCACCCACCACAATGGCATCGTCAACCACTATCCCCAGCACCATTATCAGCCCAAAGAGCGATATCATATTTATGGTTGCATCGATGGACCAGAGAATAAACATCGCCCCGGCAATGGAGATAGGAATCCCCAACCCTGCCCAAAATGAGAGGCGCAGATCAAGGAACAGCCAAAGCATGAAAAACACCAGACAGAGCCCTATCACACCATTACGCGTCAACAGATTAATTCTGGCCCGCAGTGAATCGGTGGTGTCATAAAAAACCGTAATATGGACCCCCGGCGGCAGAGCCTGTTCTTTTTCTTTCACAAAGGTCTGCACCGCATTGGAAATCTTAATGGCATCTTCATCCTCAGTCTTTGCGACCTGAATAAACATGGCAGGTTTGCCGTCGATGCTTGCAAACAAAGGATCTTCGGTAAAGCCATCACGGATATCCGCAATACGGTCTAGGGTTATGATTTCACCACTGGGACGAGCCAGCACCACAATTTTTGCCAGTTCCTCTCCCGTGTATTTTCGTCCCACCGTCCGAATCCTGATTTCTTCCCCAATGGTGCGCAGGGTACCACCGGCAAGGTTAATACTGGACTGTCGCACTGCCTGAGCAACCTGTTCAAAACGGAGGCCATAACGGCGTAATTTCTCTTCTGAAATCTCAATTCCAATCTCATACTCCCGGGTCCCGTAAGCATCTACCTGAGAAATAAGTGGAATTTGTTTTACCTCATCCTTGATCCGTTCTCCCCAATGCTTGAGCTGTTTTTCACTGAGATCACCGGATAGAGCCAGGAGCATGACCACCTGTTTTCGCACAATTTCACGGATAATTGGTTTTTCAGCATCTACTGGCAGGGTGGAGATGGCATTCACATGGGAGCGCACCATGTCCAACACTTCCGAGGTATCAAAGCCATCTTTTACATCAACGATCACCGTGGCAACACCTTCCTTGGACTTGGTGGTGTACTGATCTATGCCTTCAATGGATTCCAGGGCCTCTTCAATTTTCTGATTAATCCCCTCTTCCACCTCTTCCGGATCAGCCCCCGGATAGGGCACCGTTATAACAATCTTATCGACTGAAAATTCGGGAAAACTCTCACGCACCATCATCTTGGTGGCAAGAAAACCGGCAAAGAAGATGAGCAACAGCAGGATGTTGGCAAAAACCGTATTTCTGGCAAAAGAGGCAAGCAGCTTATTCATCACTTCTCACCCTCGAGAGTCGTTCCATCCAGAACAACCTCCACCAGGCTGCGCTCCAGGGGATTAACCAGACGAGTTGTAATCACAAGATAACCCTCTTTGAGGCCGGAACTGATATAAGCCTTGTTCTCCTGAACCCTTACCACCACAACAGCGGCCGTCTCCAGACGATCATTGCGAACCACATAAACAGTGTTCTCAAAACTCACCGCCCAGCGGGGTAACTCCACCACCCTCTCCATGATTCTTCCCGGGATCAATACCCTGCAAAACATGCCAGAGACCAGTGGCATGGGGTGTTTTCCCTTCACAAACTGGCTCGAGTCTATCTGAAGAACCACCTTCACAGTCCGGGTATTCTTGTCATATGAACTGACTCTGTTAACAATGGCTATTGCTCTATTTTCTGCATTCTCTGTCCATGTCACTTCAGCCTGTACTGGTTTCAGATCAGCAAACCAGGCCTTTGTAACAGCCCCCTCAGTCCTGTTTTCCGCAAACTGCAGCCATTCGAAGGCATCACGACTATCCAGAGGAACCTCCAGCTCAAGAACGGAATCATCAGCCAGACCGAGAACGATTTTTCCGGGCGCAACATACTGACCCTTCTCTATGTTTTTTTGCGTAATCCGGCAGGTAAAAGGAGCATAGACCCGGCAGCGTTCCAGCTTGATCTGAGCACGAATCATCGCCTGCTGCACCTGAGCCAGCCTGTCAGCGGTATTGTTTGCTGCCTGTTCAGCCTTTTCAACTCCAGCCCGGGTACCCACTTTGTTCTTTTCAAATAAGGTTCGGACTCGATTAAGCTCGTTTGTGGTAATCTCCTGATCACGTTCCAGAATGGCAAGGCGGTTCTTATTCGACTCATACTCTGTACGATAATCCCTGTCGTCTATTGCAAACAGCAGTTCCCCTTTTTGTATTATGGAACCGGTCTTCAAACTGGGATGAATCTCAGCCACTACCCCAGCAACTTCGGCAGCAATTTCCACCATACGAATGGAGCAAAGCTCACCATGAGCCTCTATCTGCACCGGAACATCGGCAAAGGAGACCGCTACGGCCTCAACCTTCAGGGGCCTCTCCACCAGTGGAGTCTGAACAGGCGCCTTTTTTCTGCTTTTTAAAAACTTAAATCCACCAAAACCAAGCAATAAAATAATAATGCAGGCAACAACCCGAATAATAACGGTGTTGCGCATACTGGTCTTCTTTTGTTCACTCATGGTTATTCACTCATTCCTGTTTTGCTAATACCTGTTCCACACGTTCCAGAACTTCACACCACTTTCGGGCCGTCTCTGGCCCCACCTTTTCCACCAGGTCAAGAAAGGCCTCCAAAACAGCTGCCTCCATTCGCTCAGCTTTTGCAGCTGCCTGTTCTGAAAGACGAACCACCACCTTTCTTCTATCCATGGTGCTTCGTTCACGATACAGCAGCCCCTTATCTTCAAGCCGATCCACCATACTTGAGGCTGATGGCGGAGAAACATCCAACTGTTTTGCCAGCTGAGAGATGGTGCTTTCACCACTGCTATGCAGAGTCATCAAAACCTGCACTTGGGCCATGGAAAGTTCCTCACCTTGACATGATGCTCGCCCGTCATGGAGCCCAGACTGGATTGAGAAGATATGATTTTTCAGTTTGCGTCCGGCACTGGCTATAAAACGAGCCTGCTCAACTGTCCTGTCCTTTAACATAACTACGAACTTCACCTCTTGTTGTTGAAGAATACTCCACGACATACTTAGGATGCCTAAATACTAGCCCCACTAAACAATCTCTGTCAAGAATTTTATCACCTGCTGTAATCCAGAGCGTTCGTTAATGATTTTCGAGTTTTTTAACACGCTGATTATACCATGCTATATCAATTAGTTTGAGGTGAAAAATCGCAAATCCGTCACGGACGACGGCGCCTGTTCGAGTAATATCCAGCGTAACGGCAAAAAAACACATAATAAACCGGCTCACAAACAATAAAATATTGCTATTTGGTTGTTATTAGGATAAACAAATGGGAACAAAGTACCGATATGAATAGCAGAAACTAGAATCTGCAGCGTCCGATACTGATGGGTGGTTTTTCCAAACATGCTTGCACACGGATTTTATATCCTCATTTCAGTGTGTTACTGAAACAAATCGCTCATCCGTCACAGATTCAGGAGAGAAGCAACATACATTGACCCACTAGAGAAGGAAGGAGACAGGTGACCAGTCAGGAAGCAATCAGGGTTCTCATGCTCAGCCCCATATATTTCAAACTCAAACCTGCAAACCGCAGACAGCTGATACAGGAATATTGCAGCCTTTTTGACAAGGTCTGCAGGCAGCAGAAAGACGACAGAAAATCGATATCACACTGAAATAAAGCAGGGACCCCACGGTCAGGCCAGAAAATACTGCTATTTTTTCCCCCAGAGCGGATCCTGGCCAAATCTGTCCATCCACCAGTCTTCCGGTTCCAGAACCTCACCATCCAAGGGAACCAGAGGAATCTTAAACTGACCATAGTATTTCATAAGAACATCATAGGCCCTGGTGAGTTTACGCATCAGCTCGCCCTTGGCTCTGTCATCCCCTACAATATCAGGATGATTGGCCTTGCATCTGCTGCGATAACTGCGTTTTATTTCACCCAGCGTTGCCCGGTCTCCAAGTCCCAAAAGCTCCTTCGCTTCAAAGATTTCCTCCCAGTCAGATTTTGTCATGCTGTCTTTCCGGTTTTCCAGCTCTTCTCCTCTCCACGCAGAAGGCGACCGATATTAGAGCTATGTTTGACCCAGATTAACCCGGCAATAACTCCGGTGATAGCAATGGTTGATCCCTCCGCACCAAAATACCAGATCAGAAGAGGAATCAGTGCGGATACAGCAAGAGATCCTGCTGAGACAAAACCGCTCAGCGCAACAACTACAATAAAGACGAAAAGAGCAATAAGGATGGAGAATGGGGAGAAAAAGAGAAAGACCCCCAGCGCCGTAGCTACTCCCTTGCCTCCCTTGAACCCGAGATAGACCGGGAACATATGTCCAACAACAGTGGCAAGGCCGCAGAGAGCAATAAAAAAAACACGACCGGGGACATCGGGCAGGAGAACAGAAATCAGATAAACCGGAAAAAATCCCTTTGCAATGTCACAAAGCAGGGTCAGCGCACCGAGCTTTTTACCGAGTACCCGGTTGACATTAGTTGCCCCAATATTTCCACTTCCCTCCTGACGTACATCTTTACCTACTGCTCGACTGAAAAGAAAACCAAAAGGAATAGCTCCAACCAGATAACTCAGGATAAGTGCTACGATATATGTAATGGTCATGGTTTATTAGCGTTGTACTAGGATGAATGTCCGAGAGTGCCCTTTCGCCCAAACTCTTCATTATTTCAGTAAAATAATGCTCGGTATCACTGCTGTCCCAACGTTTTTTATAGTAGACAGCGTAACTTGTTAATTTATTAAACTATTGACGACAAAATGCCTGTTTTCGACTTGAAATTAGACTATCCTCAAAATTTACCAAATTTTGAGCGA
>Ga0256840_1000531_pt1 | contig 38784 bp, 35 predicted proteins | sample 355202metaG_FD_185969 | JGI IMG/M metagenome (GOLD analysis project Ga0256840, IMG submission 185969) | Hydrothermal vent microbial communities from Mid Atlantic Ridge, Atlantic Ocean - 355-202 | ecosystem: Environmental > Aquatic > Marine > Hydrothermal vents | place: Atlantic Ocean: Mid...
TTTCTGAAAATTGCGCAATATCTTGCGCTAAATCAGCGAGTAAAGCATCAATATATTGGTTTTCTGGCAAAATGCCACTGGCCTTATGTGAATTAAAATCACAATAGGGGCATTTTTGAATGCACCATGGGAAATGAATATAAAGGCTGAGGGAAGGGAGGGGGAGTAAGGTGAACATACTAGCGAGTGTGTTATTTAGATGTAACTAAACTGCCTGCTTAGGAAAATCAGGCAGTGTTAGTAGAATGTGGCGGTTAAGCTATAATAAAATTAAAGTGGATAAATAATACCACAAGCATCTCTTGATCCACCAGCACATCCAGCCTCTACTCCTTCTGGACAGTAGCTATCTTCATTTGTGTGAATAATAAAAGCACTGCCATTTTCATCAAAAATGCTCAAAGGGCCTTCAGTTAATGTCACACGACTGGTGGTTGTTTGGAGAATACCAATACCACTTTCTTTAATATTGATATTATTCAAATCACCCGCATGAAATGGATGATTTCCATCAGGGTTAGAGTTGCTTTCAGGGCCTGGATCAAAATGTCCTTTTGCATCCCCGCATGGAGTGCAAGATGCTACTTCATGAATATGCACACCATGCTTACCAGTGCTTAAGCCTGAGGTGATAGTTAAGTTGACATCTACTTGTTTGATGCCCTCAGCTGATGGTTGTTCTACCAAAGTAGCAGTACCAACTGGAGTGCCGCCGTCTTCACCGCACAGATAGATCAGCGCACCTGCCTTCTTTGGTTCTTCTGCAGAAACATTTGTCATAAGGCAGCTACTGGTAAGGATTAAACCTAATATTCTTTTTTTATTAACAAGCACAACTCTTCCTTTAAAGTAATTAATTTATTATTGATAATGCGAATGAAACTTAAATGCAGTTTCCGCGCAAAAAAAGGGTGGAAGCACGAATGCCCACCCTGAATATTATAATATGGTCAGGGATTACTTACCAGCAGCTTGCTCAGGCGTTACCATAACGCCGCAACTTGCTTCTTTGCCTTTCATATTCATACCCTTCATATCGCCACCTTGTTTTCCGTTCATTCCTTTCATGCCTCCCATTCCCTTCATATTACCCATGCCACCTTGCATATCCATGCCTTTCATGTCGCCCATGCCACATTTACCTTCTTTGCCTTTCATCATAGCGCCACACATCTGCTCCATGCCTTTTTTCATTTTGCCACCTTGCATCATACCGCCACACATGCCTTGCATGCCTTTCATATCCATTCCTTTATCCATTCCTTTATCCATGTCCATGCCATTTTTCATGTCCATGTTTTTCTTCATTTCCTTAGCTTTGTTTTTACCCCAACCCGATGTGTTGACGGAATAGCCTTTATGCTTTGCTTTTCCAGAGGATGTTTTTTCTTTCATATCACCGCAAGCACCTTCTTTACCTTTCATCATAGCGCCACAAGCTTGCTCTAAGCCTTTTTTCATTTTGCCATTTTCCATCATGCTGCCACATCGACCTTCGCCACAAGCAGCCTCTGATTTTTTATCCATTTTCATTTTAGAGCCGCACTTCATTTCACCGGCCTTATCTGATTGTGCAAGCTGCATATAGCCGCTATCTAATTCAGTCATCGCAAATGGGTTGCTCTCAGCATTAGCAGCAGATACAGCGAATGAAGATGCTAAAGCGGTACCAATGGTAGTTAAAGTTTTAGTTGTTTTTTTCATATTCTTCCCCTTAGATTATTTATTATTATTTGTTAATATAGTCCTTTTTTCTACACTCATTGCCTTTCCTTTGCAAGGTTTCTCTCGGTACTAAACCGTTTTATAAGAACTTACTACGTCAATAGTCGTTCCTTCATTGCTATGCCCATTGCTGAGGGAGAGTTAACTACTTCGACACCGGCAGATTTTAGTGCGCTAACTTTGCCTTCAGCTGTGCCTTTACCACCAGTAACAATGGCTCCGGCATGGCCCATACGTTTTCCCGCTGGCGCTGTGAGGCCGGTAATATAAGAAACAACAGGTTTGGTAACGTGATTTTGAATATATTCAGCGGCTTCCTCTTCTTCACTGCCACCAATTTCACCCACCATAATAATACCTTGGGTGTTTTCATCCGCTTGAAATCGGCTGATGACATCAATGAAGTTCATACCATGAATAGGATCGCCACCAATGCCAATACAAGTGCTTTGGCCTAAGCCTTGTTGGGTCGTTTGGTGTACTGCTTCATAAGTTAAAGTGCCTGAGCGCGAGACAATTCCAATCGAGCCGGCTTGATGAATATTGCCGGGCATAATACCAATTTTGCATTGCTCAGGAGTAATAATACCCGGGCAATTAGGGCCAATTAATAAAGCACCGCTTTCTTGCATCGCAGCTTTAACACGCAGCATATGTAATACGGGAATGCCTTCTGTAATACAAACAATTAATTTAATGCCTGCATCCACGGCTTCTAAAATCGCATCAGCAGCAAAAAAAGGCGGTACATAAATAACACTCGCATCAGCTTGTGTTGCGTCATAGGCATCTTGTACTGTATTAAATACCGGTAAACCTAAATATTCAGTGCCACCGCGTCCTGGGGTGACTCCGGCAATTAACTTTGTGCCGTAATCTAAAGCGTGCCGTGCATGAAAAGTGCCTTGTTTGCCGGTAAAACCTTGGCAAATCACTTTGGTATTTTTATCAATTAAAATACTCATGCTGCACCTCTGGCAAGGGCAACAGCTTGTTCCGCAGCATGATCTAAATCTTCCGCAGGGATAATATTGGGCGCGACATTATTATGTAATAGTGCACGACCTTCTTCAGCATGAGTGCCTTCTAAACGAACAATCACGGGTAAGTCGGTTTTTATTTGCGCTAATGCACCTAAAATACCTTGGGCAATCACATCACAGCGCACGATGCCGCCGAATATATTGACTAAAACGGCTTTGACATTTTTATCTGAGACTATCAATTTAAACGCTTCTGTGACTTTTTCTATGGTTGTCCCTCCGCCTACATCAAGAAAATTTGCCGGCGTGCCGCCTTTTAATTTCACTAAGTCCATCGTTGCCATTGCTAATCCCGCACCATTGACCATACAACCGATATTGCCTTCTAAGGTAATATAATTAAGATCGAACTGTTTGGCGGTGTTCTCTTTTTCGTCCTCTTGACGAGTATCACGCAAAGCCAAGATATCCTTATGCAAGGCACAGGCATTGTCATCAAAATTAATTTTTGCATCTAAAGCAAGTAATTCGCCGGTCTCTGTTTCAACTAAAGGGTTGATTTCAATTTGGCTTGCATCTTTATCTAAAAATAGCTGCATCATGCCAGCCATTAACTGATGCAGGGCTTTTAATTGTTCGCCTTGCAAGTCAAATGCAAAGGCAATTTGTCGACATTGATAAGCTTGTAAACCCGCAGCCGGATGGATAAATAGGCTAATGATTTTTTCTGGCGTTGCCGCGGCAACGGCTTCAATATCCATTCCTCCTGCTATTGATGCGATAAAACATAATTTTTCTGCATGGCGATCAATAATCAAGCTTAAATAGAATTCACGTTTAATCGCCGTTGTTTGTTCTATTAAAATAGAATTAATGGGTAAGCCTGCTGCTGTTGTTTGTTGTGTTATTAATTGTTGGCCTAACATCTGATTGACTGAGTCAACGACTGCGGCGGTTGTGTTAGCTATTTTAACGCCACCTACTTTGCCACGCGCCCCTGCATGTACCTGTGCTTTAACAGCCCAACTATCACTGGGAAGAGCGTGCACCGCAGTAAATGCTTGTTCAGCAGAAGTGACAACACTACTTTCGGGAACAGGTATTTTGTAGTCTCTAAAGAGTTGTTTTGCCTGAAACTCATGAATATTCATCGTTGGCCTTATGCGCTAGTGCAAGGAGTAGATTAAAATTTTTCCAGTATATACGTAGCCAGCTTATATTTCAGTATTTTTTAGTGCTATTTAAGTGGCATAGTTTGCTTTTATAAGAAGTTATTAATAATGACTTAACCACCCATAGATACGTTTAACAACTAAAGTCTGGTCCTGCCAATAAGGCGAACTAGCTCGGTTTAATTGGAATTGACGGTACTGTTTATTATTGCGTGCAGAAATACGCCGCTCTCTCGCGCTATAAACAACATCTTCGGCATCCTGCTCACCATAGATATCGTAAAAGGGAATGCGAAGCTGTTTAATTAATTCGAATGTTTGTGCGTTTTTATTATCTGTTTCAGGCGCATTTAAGCCAATAGTGACTAGGGCCTTTATTTCTGGCATAGGCTCATTTGCTTGGGCGTATAAAGCCATTAAAGCGCCTAGTTGGTGACCTATTAAGACTATAGATTCTGCGCCATGATCCGCTAAATGGCGTGTTGCTTCATTAATTCTTTGTTTTGCTTCAGGAAATAATGAGTAATAATCTACCGCTGGAGCACCTATCTCGCGTAAGGGCATTTGTAATGCAAAGGTTGCCCAGTTATGTTTTGCTAATTCACGTCTTAGCGTATAAATAAGAGGGTCGCTATCAGGGTGACCGCCCATGTGATGCAGTAAAATGGCGGTCCCTTTAAAGCCTGATTTTTCTGACTCTCTATAGAGTACTAAGAAACGCTTATTAGACTCGCCTAGCCAAATGACTTCATCTCGGGCATTGCCTGCGGAAATTTCTCTAGCATACTGGGCTTCGCGTGCTGCATCAGTGGCATAAAGATTAAGGCTGATAAGGCAAAAAATTAAAGTAATGGTTATTTTTCTAATTAACATACTTAGGCCTTTTGTGTCTTTAATGGGCTACCCTTTTGAGCGGATACCTAGCAGCTGAAAGGCATGCAATGCGTACTTTAGCAGAATGTCCTGTCTTTAGCGTATAACCGGCTTATGTAAAAGGGGGGCATACACGTTTGTATGATTAATTGAAGTAGGATATAAATGTGAGATTAAGAAGGCGTAATCATTCAGAACGAACGCTAACATAGTTGAGCAATAAAAGTGTATCTCCCGTATGTGCCGATGCGAAGCATCGTCCTTGAACCGAATGGTTCAAGTGGGAATCTATCTTGCATTTCAGGCTTTCCGCAAGCGGACATGCACACCAGTACACGAGTCGACTCCCTGGGTAATTACAGGTCCAAGGAACACCCACCCCGCTGTCGAACACGACAGGAGATACGCGGGGTATTCTAAACGTTTTTTAATGCAGTTTCGATCTTAAGATACATTTTATTTAACTGCTTGCTTACAGCAGAGCTATCAGGTACGACATTTTTCTTGGCCTGCATGAGCTCATGGGTTAAATTCAATGCGGCAAGTACAGCGGTACGTTCGGCACCAGAGACTTTACCTGTTAAGCGTATTTTACGCATTTGCTCGTCTAATTGCTGTGCTGAATTCACTAAATCTTCCTGCTCTTCGGCAGAGCACATGATTTTATATTCTTTACCCAAGATAGTAAGTGAGACAGGGGCTTGTTGCTTGCTCATGAACCATGTTCCATTGTTTTTAAACGACTAATCATTGCTTCTACACGAGTGCGTGCTAAGTTGGTTTTTTCAACTAGTTTTGCTTTTTCTTTAACTAATTCATCTTGCTTTACTTTTAAGCTGGTATTTTCTTGCTTAATGGAATTATAGCGCTGAATTAACTCTTCTAACTTATCTTCAAGTTCTGTAATATCAAATGATTGATTTTTTGTACTCATAGATGACTCATTAATTAAACCAAAACAGCCTATAACAACTAAAAAAGCGCTATACTGGCTGACTGTTTTTTCTAAAAGTTTATAACATTAATATCTATGTTAGCATAGCTACCCCAAAAAAATTAGCGCTAGTACAGCAAACCCTGAAATTTTTAATATAAAAAATCGCTATAACTAATTGTTTTTAAATGGCTAATGGTTTTGTGGCTTATTTCGGGGTTGCTGTACTAGTGACGCTAACCCTACCCACCACTGATATTAAATTTACTCTACAACGCAATGAGCTATTCTGAAGTTAATTCAATCATTTTACAAAGAGATGCAGCCGAGAGTGCTGCCGAAGTGCATGGTATTGCAACGGCTATGTTATGCCTTGATCCTGCTGCGGAAGCAAGTTCATGGATGACGGAGGCTTTTTTTGAAGATGCGCATTTATTGGAAGAAGATAAATATGCTTTGATAAATTTATTCGATGAAACCAAGGCGTTATTAGCAGGTGATGAATTTTTGTTTGATTTGTATTTACCTGAGGATGAAGAAGCTAGCCTAACTGTTCGTTGTACGGCTTTAATTCAATGGTGTCGTGGCTTTTTATTTGGCTTAGGTCGAGCTAGCAACCCTGAGCAGTGGTCTAGTGATATCCAAGAAATTCTTAAAGATATAGTTGAATTTACCAAGCTTGATACGGATATAGAGGAGGGTGATGACGAGGCAGAAGGCTCGTTGGTTGAAATTCAAGAGTATTTGCGCGCCTCTACAATGCTAATTCGTACTGAATTAACGGATATTGTTCAAGATATCGCTAATAATAAGACTTTGCATTAGGAGCAACAATGGAAGCACAAGAATTTCAAAAGCGCCGCGCACAACTAATGGCGCAAATAGGGAAAGGTAATATTGCTATTATTGCCAGTGCCAATACACGCACTAGAAATCGTGATGTTGATTATCCTTTTCGCCAAGACAGTGATTTTTATTATCTGACCGGCTTTAATGAGCCTAATGCCTTAGCTGCTTTTATCCCAGGCCGTGAGCAAGGTCAGTATATTTTATTTTGCCAAGAGTTTGATGAGAAAAAAGCCTTATGGGAAGGCGCTCATGCCGGGTTGGAGGGGGCGACTGAAACCTATGGCGCAGATGATTCTTTCCCCATTACTGATTTAGGTGATATTTTGCCGGGTTTATTAGAAAATAAACACAAGGTTTTTTATCCTATGGGGCGTGATTCCGAGTTAGACCATCAGCTGATGGACTGGATTACGCATATTCGTAGTCAAACGCGCAGTGGTGTTAACGCACCAGGCGAGCTAGTTTCATTAGAGCATACGCTACATGAAATGCGTTTAATCAAAAGCCCCGCAGAGATTAAACTGATGCAAAAAGCCGCTGATGTTTCTGCTAAAGCGCATATTCGTGCTATGCGTAATTGCCAGGCGGGTCGCTATGAATATCAAGTGGAAGGCGATATTATTCATGAATTTATAGATAATGGTCTGCGCGCTGTCGCTTATCCATCTATTGTTGCGGGTGGTAAAAATGCCTGTGTATTACACTATGTAGAAAATAAAGCCGTGTTAAATGACGGTGATTTATTGTTAATTGATGCCGGAGCCGAATGTGATCATTATGCGGCAGATATTACCCGAACTTTTCCGGTGAATGGTGTCTTTTCTACAGAACAAAAATTACTTTACCAATTAGTTTTAGATGCTCAGTTGGCGGCCCTAGCTGAAATAAAACCCAGTGCACCATGGAATAAAGCGCATGATGCTTCCGTTGCAGTATTAACTCAAGGCTTGGTCGATCTTGGTCTACTTGTTGGTGAAGTAGATAAATTAATTGCAGATGAAAGCTATAAGGTCTTTTATATGCATCGTATTGGCCATTGGTTGGGCATGGATGTCCATGATGTTGGAGACTATAAGATAGATGATGAATGGCGTGTTTTAGAGCCTGGCATGGTTTTAACTATTGAGCCAGGGCTGTACGTACCGCATGATTGTTTAAGTGTCAATGCAAAATGGCGTGGTATCGGTATCCGCATTGAGGATGATATTTTAGTGACTGAGCAAGGCTATCAAGTTTTAACGTATGCAATTCCTAAAACCATTGCTGATATTGAAGCAATTATGCAATAAGCTTTTCCTATAGCGTGAAGAGAACTTAAACATGAAGCAAGATTATGATGTATTAATTATCGGTGGCGGTCTCGCAGGGAATTGCTTGGCATTAGCTTTACAAAATAGTGACTTAAAAATTGCTATTGTGGAGGCCAATACGCGCGAACAATTGCATGATTCGCCTGCTGGAGATCGTGCTTTAGCCTTGGCAAACGGGTCAATACGTATGCTTGATGCCTTAGGTATTTGGCAATATGCACAAGCGCAAGCAACACCGATTAAGCAAATACACATTTCAGATCAAGGGCATTTTGGCAAAACACGTCTCTCGGCAAAAAAAGAAGGTGTTGATGCGCTAGGCTATGTCATTACTGCGCGTGATTTAGAAGCTGTTGTCGCTGACCTAGTCAAACAAGCAGGCATAGTGCAAATCTGCCCCGCTCGAGTTATCGGGGTTGCTGCAGATGACCAATTTGCACATATTAGCTTAAAGCAACAAGAGGCTGCACTTAACTTATCTGCCAAACTAGTCGTTGGGGCAGATGGTGGGCAATCAACGATCAGAAAACTATTGGATATAGAGCAAAGCATTACCGAATACCAGCAGAGTGCAATCGTCACTACGATTAAAACTGACGTGGTGCATGATAATACTGCTTATGAACGCTTTACGGTGGCAGGGCCGCTGGCCTTGTTGCCGATAAAACAAGACTATGCCGTTGTTTGGACGCGCAGCACCGAAGAAGCTGAGCAATTAATGATGGCTAGCGAAGAGGAATTTATTGCCAGTTTACACGTATGTTTTGGTTATAAATTAGGGCAATTTAGTCTAGCAGCACCGAGGCGGTCTTTTCCATTACGCCTTATTCGCGCGCAAAGCATGTATTCAGGGCGTACTGTTATTATAGGTAATGCCGTACATCAACTGCATCCAGTCGCGGGGCAAGGGTTTAATTTAGGTCTCAGGGATGTCGTGCAATTAGCGGAAATTATTCTTGAGACTGCCGCAAATGGTGCTGATATAGGTGCTCATTCGGTCTTGGAACGCTATGCCGAGCAGCGTAAAAAAGATCATGATACGGTGATTAACTTTACCGATAGCGTTGTAAAGTTATTTTCTAATGAATGGCTATCACTTGCTGCTGCAAGAAATGCAGGGTTAGCCTTATTAGACAGTATTCCTAGCGCTAAGAAACACTTGGCGCGCTATGCCATGGGCCTAAATACACGGATGCCACATATCGGTAATCGGAGGCGAGTATGAGTAAAAAATACGCGGTCATTATTGTGGGTGGCGGTATTGTTGGTGCAACTGCCGCCTGTGCTTTAGCACAAGCGGGTATTGATGTTGCTTTATTAGATGCTAGAAATCCTGCGCGTACATGGCCAGCAGATCCGGTTGATATTCGTGTCTCAGCTTTAACACGAGCTTCGCAAAATATTTTACGTGCTGTTGGTGCTTGGGATGCAATGGAGCAACGGGGTATCGGCCCATATGACCATATGCATGTTTGGGATGCGGATAGCGCGGGTGTTTTGCATTTTGATGCCGCAGATACTGAATTTTCTGAGCTAGGATATATTGTCGAAAATCGAGTGATAGTCGCTTCTTTATGGGACCAATTAGAGTCACTGCCTAGTGCAACGATATTATGTCCAGCAAGCGTAATGGATTTGCAGCTTAGTGACAATAGCACACAAATAACCCTCAGTGATGGTACGACACTGGAAGCTGACCTAGTGATTGCTGCGGATGGCCGTGATTCAGCTTTACGTCAGATGGCAGGCATTCAAACAACAGGCTGGGAATATAAACAAGATGGCTTGGTGGCAACGATCAGTAGTGAAAAAAGTCATCAATTTACTGCGTGGCAGCGTTTTTTACCTGAAGGTCCACTGGCGCTTTTGCCTTTAAAAAATGGCCAATGTTCTATCGTTTGGACCTTAAAACATGATACCGCACAAGACTATTTGCAATTGTCTGATGCTGAATTTTTACAAACTTTAGAGCATGCTACCGAAGGTATCTTAGGGAAAATACTAACAGTCGGGCCACGAGGTGCTTTTCCTTTGCGTTTTCAGTATGCACAACAATATAGCGCGGATCATTTTGTCGTCATTGGTGATGCCGCGCATGCTATGCATCCATTAGCGGGGCAAGGAGCCAATGCAGGTTTGTTAGATGCTGCAGCGATTGCAGAATTAACGATTAAGGCGGATCAAGCAGGCAGGCCCATTGGCAGTCATAAAACTTTGCGTCAATATGAGCGCTGGCGTAAGGGCGATAACCTAGCGATGATGAGCAGTATGGATGCCATTAATAAAATGTATACGACAGATAATGAAGTGTTGCGTCAGTTACGTGGCACAGGTATGAGCTGGGTAAACCATACGGCTTGGTTAAAGAATTACTTTAATCGCTATGCGATGGGCTTGCGTGATGGTTTACCTACGTTGGCGCATGATTAAAACCAGCGATTTTATTACGCAAAATACAATAAAGCGCTATCAAGCGCTTTGAAAACATTGTATTGTCGTTATTATTAATAGCATTATAATGACTCTGATAATTCACCATTTAGGAAAATAAGGTTTATGCAAGAAACTAGCTCCTTTAAAAATCAATTGCTGATTGCAATGCCTAATTTAAAAGACCCTAACTTTTTTCATGGTGTGACTTTCATCTGCCAGCACAATAGCGAAGGGGCTTTAGGTTTGGTTATCAATCACCCCTTACAAATGAGATTGGGTGATATTTTGGAGCAAATGGATATTTCTGTTGAAAATGAAACAATAGCTAAGTTGCCGGTTTTTGCTGGTGGCCCCGTACAACAAGAGCGTGGCTTTGTTTTGCACCAAACTTCAGAAACGCTTTGGGAGTCGAGTATCCCTGTATCAGATACGCTTTCGCTAACAACATCACGTGATATTTTACAAGCCATTGCTGCCGGCCAAGGTCCACAAAAATTTTTAATTGCTCTCGGCTATGCTGGCTGGGGAGAAGAGCAGCTAGAAAGAGAAATAAAAGACAATGCTTGGCTCAATACGCATTATGATGAAAGCGTCGTTTTTGATACGCCCATTAGTCAGCGTTGGAATACGGCAGCACATAAAATGGGTCTAGATATTAATTTATTAAGCACGCAAACGGGTCATGCATAAACAAGATCCTGTGCTGGCGGGGTTACAATCAGAAACTTATCTGGGTTTTGATTTTGGTAATAAAAAAATAGGCACTGCTGTTGGTCAATTAATGACCAAAACAGCCAGCCCACTGATGACGATTCGTTCGCTTAATCAAACTCCCGATTGGGATAAAATTAGCGTTCTAATTAGTGAGTGGCAGCCTACTGGCTTAGTCGTTGGCGTGTCTCGTCAAGCGGATGGTAGTGATAATATCATTACTCCTAGAATGTTAAAATTCTGCCGCCAATTAAAGGGTCGCTATCACCTTCCTGTTTTTCAAGTAGACGAGGCTTTATCTACTTTTGAGGCAAAACAAATGCTGTATGATGATCTGCATGTCAATGCGAGTAAACTCTGGGAAGTTCAAGATCAATTAGCAGCGCAATTAATTCTTCAATCTTGGTTAAATCAACAATAACAAATGGCTATTGAACATATAGAAATTCCTGTTTTATTAAATCAACTAGAGTCATCTCTTATTGAACTTACGGAGCAGCGCCAAATTACTGACCCTATTGTGATCGGTATTCATACAGGCGGCGTTTGGGTTGCAGAAAAAATACATAATTGGCTAAATATTAAAGAGCCTTTGGCGCTATTGGATATTTCTTTTTATCGAGATGATTTTTCTCAGATTGGCATGCACCCTAAAGTCAAGCAAAGCACGCTCCCTTTTACGATTGAAGGCCGTGATATTATCTTGATTGATGATGTGTTTTATACTGGAAGAACAATACGTGCGGCATTAAATGAAATTTTTGAGTTTGGGCGACCGAATCAAGTTATTTTAGGGGTTTTAATTGAACGTAATGGCAGGGAAGTACCTATCCGCCCAGACTGTGTAGGGGCGCAAGTTTCGTTAGCGGAGGGGCAGCGTATCAAATTAACAGGGCCTGAGCCATTAGATTTGATGATCGAACGGAGACGGCATGCTCGCGATTGAGAATTTACAATTAAATACGCAAGGTAAATTACGTCATTTCCTAAGTATCGAAGGGTTAAATAAGGACTTACTAACCGAAATCTTAGATACCGCTGAATCTTTTGCAGGAGCTTCCGAGCAAAGTATTAAGAAATTTCCCTTACTGCGCGGAAAAACCATTGTTAATTTGTTTTTTGAAAATAGTACGCGTACGCGCGCAACGTTTGAACTAGCTGCCACGCGTCTTTCGGCAGATATATTAAGCATGAATATTGCGACCTCTGCAACTTCAAAAGGCGAAAGCTTATTGGATACTATTCGTAATATGGAAGCTATGCAGGTTGATATGTTTGTGGTGCGTCATTCGTTGAGCGGTGCCGCTCATTTTATTGCCCAACATACTGCACCACATATTAATGTAATTAATGCTGGTGATGGTCAGCACGAGCACCCAACGCAAGCGATGCTGGATATGTTTACTATTCGGCGTGTTAAAAAACAGTTTGCTGGCTTGCGGGTTGCTATCGTCGGCGATATTTTACATTCACGCGTGGCGCGTTCACAGATACTTGCTCTAAACATGCTCGGAGTTGAAGAAGTTAGGGTCATTGCGCCTAAGACTTTACTACCTGCACAAGTCGAAGAGCTCGGTGTTTCTGTTTATTATGATATGCACGTTGGTTTAAAAAATGTTGATGTGATTATTATGCTGCGGTTACAAAAAGAACGTATGAATAGTACGTTTTTACCGAGTGAAAATGAATACTTTAAATGCTTTGGCTTAACTGATGAAAAGTTAAAAATTGCCAATAGAGATGCTGTTGTCATGCATCCTGGGCCGATAAATCGAGGAGTTGAAATTGCGTCTAGTGTGGCTGATGGGCCGCAGTCAGTTATTTTGCAACAAGTTAGTAATGGTATCGCTGTGCGCATGGCTGTTTTATCCATGACTATGAATGGCAATAGAGGTGCAGAATAATGCGTATTGAAATTGTTAATGGGCATATTATTGACCCACAAAATGGTTTTGATCAACAAGGTTCATTATATATCGCAGAAGGTAAGATTATTGGTATGATGCACGCGCCTGAAGGGTTTGCTGCCGATACCAGTATTAATGCGCAAGGGCGTATTGTTTGTCCTGGCTTTGTTGATTTGAGTGCGCGTTTGCGTGAGCCTGGGCAAAGTCACAAAGCGACCATGAAATCGGAAACTAAGGCTGCAGCAAGTGCTGGTTTTACTAGTCTTTGCATTCCGCCTGATACAAGCCCGGTTATTGATTCTCCTGCGATTGTCGAATTAATTGAAGATAAGGCAGAAAAATGTGACTACCCACATATTTACCCTATTGCCGCATTAACTCAAAAATTAGCAGGCACCGAGCTCAGCTCTATGCATGCTTTAAAAAAAGCCGGGTGCATTGCGGTTAGTCATGGTCATCATGCGCTGCAAGATTTATTGATTTTACGACGCGCGATGGAGTATGCGGCAAGCTATGATTTATTATTAATATATTGTCCTCAAGAGGCTGCATTGAGCAATAAGGGCTGTGCGCATGAAGGTGCGATGGCAAGTCGTTATGGTTTACCTGGTATTCCGGCTGCTGCGGAAACGATTGCTTTAGTGCAGTGTATGGAGTTAATTGAACAAACTGGGTGTCGTGTACATTTTCAAGGATTAAGCTGCGCGCGCTCAGTAGATCTAATAGCTAAAGCTAAAATTGCTGGTTTGCCGGTTAGTGCCGGTGTTGCTATGCATCAATTACATTTAACTGATCAGGATATGCGGCCTTACGATAGCCATTATCATGTTATTCCGCCATTGCGCAGCCAGCAGGATAAAGATGCACTACTAGTGGGCATACAGAACAACATTATTGATAGTATCTGTAGTGACCATCAACCACATGATGTCGATGCAAAATTAGGTGCATTCCCAGAAACGGAGCCAGGTATTTCGGCATTAGAAACGGTATTACCATTAATGTTGCGTTTGGTTGAACAAAAAAACTTAAGTTTAACTCAGGGTATTGAAAAATTAAGTACGGAACCTGCTCGAATTTTAGGTCTTAATGCAGGTGGATTAGCTGTTAACAATGTGGCTGATGTGTGTATATTTAATACGAATGAAAGCTGGCAAATAAACGCTAAAACTTGGCAAAGTCGTGGCCAAAACACTCCATTTTGGCAAGACACAATGTACGGTAAAGTCACACATACGCTACAGAGCGGTAAAATAATTTACTTAGCAGAAAGATAACGGAGGTCGCATGGTATGCAGCATAAAAAATTAATTTTATGGACATTTATTTTAGGGTTAGTTGCTTGCTCAAATGATTATACGCCCAGAGAAAGTTCGCCTGCTAGAACTATCTATTTAGAAGCCTGTGCGGGCTGTCATTCAGGCGAACCTGAGAATCCTAAAATATATTATTGGTCTATTCATCCTAAAAATATTAATGTTAAATATATAGCGCATAAAGTGAATGCAGGAGGCTTAACTATGCCCAGCTTTCCAAATATAAAGGGTGAAAGTATGCGTAAGTTAACTGAGTATGTATTACTGCATAACCTTAAGAAATAGGCATGAAGTTATTGTGCTAATCGTATTATTGATGCCTTGTTAACAGGTGCTATAATCAGTATTTGTCAACAATTTATTAAAGGTTCTCCCCATGCAAATAAAGTTCTCAGAAGATGTTATTCCTCTTTCAGAGCTCAAAGTTAACCCTGGGAAAATTATAAATCGTGCTAAAGACGCTCATCGACCAATCCTTCTTACTAGTCGAGGAAAAGGAATCGCTGTAGTGCAAGGGCTTGCTGAGTATGAAGAAAACCAAGAAAATCGGGAGTTTATGAAGGCCATTACACAGGGGCTCATAGAAATAAAGGAAGGCAGTGAATTCAAGTTAGATGAGGTTAAAAAGAAACTAGGTATAAGCTGAGTGAAAATTTTTATTTCCAATTCAGCTTTTGGTGATATTGAAAGCATCAAAGAATACTATGAGAATGAAGGTATTTCTCATGTTGGTAAGCAATATGTAGTTTCAATTATTGACCATATTCAAACTTTAAGTGACAACCCTGATACTGGAAGAAAAGTTTCAGAATTTGACGAAAAAATAAGGGAACTTATTCATTTAGCATTTCGAATTGTTTATTTGAGGAAAAAAAATTCAATTCATATTATTAGAGTATGGCGTAGTGAGAGATTGCTTGTGCTACCAGAAAATGAAATATAACAAAAAAATTCCAGTTGACCGCTGGCAGCTCAGTTTTTTCAAAGGTCATTTTCATCAAAGTTCAGTGTGTTAGCTGAGTTCATCGAATATCTGTCAGCGGCCACTGAATTTGGCGTTATCTAGCAAAATTGAACAAGAAAGATAAGTTTATAGCCTAGTGATCATTGAAATGGAAAATGTAATGATCATGTTATTGCTATGATGGTTTATAACAATTATATTTTTAAGAGGCTTCCATGCGAAATTGGAAATGGTTATCCGTTTTTATAGGGTTAACAGCACTCGCTGTCATCATCTACATTCTATTCTACTTTGTCTTTCTCGACTTCTTTGTCGACCTATGGTGGTTTCGCTCGCTTAATTTTGAAGGCTATTTTTGGCTAAGGCTACTCTATCGGTTTATTTTCTCTGGCGGTGTCACGCTGATATTTTTTAGTATCTTCTTTTTTCATTTCTGGATTGCCTCACGCTATTTAGGCTTAAGTCCCCCAGATGAAATCTTGGTCAGCGCAGATAAGCGACAGCACTTTCAGTCTTTTGCTGATATATTTATGAGTGGCTCAGTAAAAATTTATACACCTTTGTCTTTGCTATTAGCTATTGTTATCGCTATTCCTTTTTATGACCAATGGGAGGCTGCTTTACTCTATTTTTTTGGTAGTTCCTCAGGGGTTGTTGACCCTGTTTATGGGCAGGATGTGAGTTTTTATTTATTTTCATATCCGCTTTATATGCTCATTCAGCAAGAGTTACTGTATACCTCAACGATTTTATTTTTTCTAGTGACGGCCCTCTACTGGATCGAACATATTTTTGTGCCTAATCAGAATAAATCCTACCCGCTGGGTGCAAAAATTCACTTAACGATTTTAATCGGCTTTACTGCGTTATTTGTGATTTGGGGGTTCTTTTTAGATCGTTTTTCTTTATTGTATGTCAGTTCTCATGAGCCGGTATTTTTTGGCCCCGGTTTTGTTGAGATACGTTATCAATTACCGCTCATTTGGCTGAGTATTGTTTCATTTTTTGCGCTGTTTGTTGCTGCAGTTATTTACATTTTTTCCCCTAGACATCGTAGTGCTATTCCTATTTTTGTGGCCTTAGGCAGTTTGTTACTGGCTTTAGGATTACAAAATGTATCGCTTATTCCTAGCTTAATAAATTCCTTGATTGTGCGGCCAAACCCCGTATTGACAGAAGGGAAATTTATGCAAAGTAATATCGATGCTACACTCAATGCTTATGATTTAAATAATATAGAGACGGTTGATTATAAAATTAATTTGGATGCTGCTGATGACATTGCTAGCTGGTCTACTCAAAAGCACTTTGAGAATATTCCTGTATGGGATAGAGAATTTTTACAAGATGTTTATCAGCAGCTACAAGGAATTCGTCCTTATTATAATTTTCAAAGTGTCGATGAAGATCGCTATTATTTAAGTAGTCATATCCAGCAAGTAAATTTATCAGCACGGGAGCTTAATATTGATAAGATACCTGATGCCGCAAAGAGTTGGGAAAATATTCATTTACGCTATACACATGGTTATGGCGCGGTAGTAACTCCAGCCGCTCAAGATGCAGGAAAGCCTATCGTATGGTATTTGCGTGATTTGAATATGCATTCAGATGTAGAGCTTTCTGTGGAGACACCTGATATTTTTTATGGTGAAGAAAAATATACCTATGCTATCGTGCCCAATAAATTGGATATTCTAGGTTTATCAGATTCCGGTCAAGATGTTAATAGCGCTTATAAAGGGGGGGCTGGCATACCGATTGAATCTTTATTTAGAAAATTATTATTAGCCATTTATCTTAGCGATGAGAAGATTTTTTTCTCAACGAATATTTCTGCCCAGAGTAAAATTTTATTAAGGCGTAATATTGTTGACAGGGTAACGCGGCTTACTCCTTTTTTACATCTGGATAAAGATCCTTATTTAGTGATTACTAAAGGCCGGTTTTATTGGATTCAAGATGCTTATACCTTATCTGATAAATATCCTGTCTCTAAGTTTGCCAGTGATAATTTTCTCTCAGGTACAAAGGATTTTAACTATATCCGTAACTCCGTAAAAATTATCATTGATGCCTATACGGGTTCAGTAAAATATTATATTGCTGAGCCTAAGGACCCTATTATTAATGCTTATCGTATTGCCTACCCAGGTGTTTTTAAACAGCTAGAAGACATACCTAGCGATTTACGACAACATTTACGTTACCCACGTGAATTATACTTTATGCAAATGATGGTTTATGCTAAATACCATCAAACAAATCCTAACTTATTTTTTGAACAAGCAGAGACATGGCAGTTTGCTAAGGTAAATAAGAAGTTTATCATGCCTTACTATCAAACTATGGATTTTGGTCATTGCAATAGTAGAGAGGAGTTCGTGATGATTAATCCGATGACCCCGATTAATCGTAGTAACTTAAGTATGATAGGCGTTGCAGGTATCTTTGATACTAAAAGTTGCGATGCTAACAGTTACAAGCCGAATATAAAAGTTTATAAGTTTAAAAGGGATGTACAAGTTAATGGGCCTGCACAAGTAGAAGCATTAATTGACCAAGACCCAGTTATTTCAGAGCAATTTACTTTATGGGATCAACATGGTTCAAATGTAGAGAAAGGGCGTATGGTTATTTTGCCGATGGGCGAAAATTCAATTTTATATGTACAACCTATTTATATGATTGCGACTAAAACTAAGATACCTGAGTTAACGCGAGTCATCGTTTCCATAGGTAATGAAGTCGTTATGGCACGTACGTTACGAGTAGCCTTTAAAAAGTTGAAAGAAAAATTTGAACAGGGGACGAAAGATACAAGTAAATCAGGAATTTCTGCTCCATAAAGACGTTATTGTATCCATTAGTATTTGATGACTAATGGATACACTGTATGCCCTCTAGCACGCAGTTGTAAAATAAATTTGTCAGAGGTGGGTAGGATGCAGCTAGCCTCGGATGGGTAGATAGTTCGCGGTAGGCGATAGGTTAGTGCCAATCCAAAGGGCACTAACAACGTGCGAGGGGGTTATTTTTTCGAAGATACCCCTGCAACTGTATTGGGTTTTTGGTAGTAGTGGTGGTGGATGCAGGGGGTACACTGGGGCACTATTGATTCGCCGTGTGGTGAATCGATTTTTGTGATAGAAGCTGCTCTCAAATCTATCATGGGGTTGCAGCTACTTTATTTGGGAGTCCTGCATAGAGAATATTAGGTGGCAAGGCGTTATAGCTGGCTCTTGAAAATAGTGGCAGCTCTTGGGTGATGAATCAAGTAATACCTGCACTCTCCGTAAACTGCATGGCATGCAATTGTGCATAAGCACCTTGCTTAGCAATTAGCTCTGTATGTGAACCACGCTCAATTATCTCGCCATGTTCCATAACCAAAATGATATCTGCCTTTTCTATAGTAGACAGTCGATGTGCAATAACAATCGTCGTTCTATGTGCCATCACATGCTCTAAAGCTTTTTGAATATAACGTTCAGATTGTGTATCCAAAGCAGATGTCGCTTCATCAAGGATCAAGATAGGTGCATTTTTTAATAAGGCGCGTGCAATAGCTAAACGCTGTCTTTGCCCGCCAGATAACTGTATACCATGTTCGCCGATTTCCGTTTGTATGCCGTGCGATAAAGCCTCAATAAACTCAGTTGCATAGGCATCTTCTGCCGCCTTTAATACGGCCGCCTCCTCAACATTACCCAAAACACCGTAAGCGATATTATTAAAGACGGTATCGTTAAATAAAGTAATATTTTGGGTCACTAAAGCAATCTGCTCTCTTAAACAGCTTAAGCTGTATTGATTAATTTCAATACCATCAATTAAAATTTTTCCTTGAGTATAATCGTAAAAACGTGGAATTAAATTTGTTAAGGTCGTTTTACCACTACCTGAAGCGCCTACAATCGCAACCGTTTGCCCTGCTTCAATAGTAAGGTTAATCTTTTTTAACGCAAGTTGTTTGGAGTTAGGGTAACTAAAAGATATATTCTCGAAATTTAATACCCCTTTACCTTTTGCCTTATCAATAGTACCTTGGTCCCTCTCTGGCTCCACATCTAAGGCATTAAAAATATCGCCAGCTGCCGCTATACCTTTTTGAATATCATTATTTGCTTGGGCTAAGGATTGAACGGGTTTAGGTATCATAAAAGCCGCTAATAAATAAGCGACAAAATCACCGGTACTCGCGGTATCCATAATGGTTAAAGCTAAGAAAAGTAGAGCGGATAAAGCCGAAGCAACTAATAGCTGCATAATCGGATTTTGAATGGCAGCGACTAAGGCAACTTTTTGCGACTGTTGCTTATTAAAAAGACTGACTTTTTTAAAACGTTTTATTTCATAATCAGAACCACCAAAGCATTTAACAACCCGAGCTCCCATGACCAGTTCAGAAGTAATATGCGTCATATCGCCCATTGAATCTTGTACATTTTTACTTAGCGATCTTAGTTTTTTACTGACCTTAGTGACGAGCACGGCGATAAACGGCGCGATAATGAAAAATATAAGCGTTAACTGCCAGTTAAGCCAAAGTAGATAGCCTAGCAAGCCAATAGCTGTTAATCCTTCTCTAATAAAGGTTCTTACCGAATCCGTGACGGCGCGAGTAACTTCTGCGACATTATAGGTAATCAGTGAAATTAAGTGGCCGCTATTTTGCGCATCGAAATACTCGATAGAAAGTTTCGTGTAGTGATTAAATATTTCTTGCCGCAGTTGATTGACAACATTAACGGAGACTTTGGCTAAAAAATAGTTACCAAAAAACGCCCCCGTGCTCCTAAATAACACAAGTGCCATAATATAGGCAGGTAAAAATTTATTATCGGTCTTATTACCTTGCTCTATTGTATTAATAATTAATTTCACAAGTTCGGCAAATAAAGGCTGGGCAACTGCTACAATAATAAAGCCAAGCACACTGACGATAAAGAACTTGATAAAAGGCACGACATATTTAAGGAGTCGCGTGTAAATTGTAAAGCTTGAAGTTTTTTGTGTCATGCAGAAAAAAGATAGAGATAACCGTGTACACATGAGCTTAGCACGAACTAAAAATTCCATACAGTTAAAATGAATGACTAAAATATTAGCTACATTATTTTCTATATCACTAGGCTTAATGCCTGCGTTAGTTTTAACTGTCCGTCATGGAGATAATATCGCAGCCATAACGCTATTTATATTGTCTCTCATACAGTTAGTACAGCATAGACCTATTAACTTTAGTTTAAAGACTAAGGAAAAAATATTAATTTTGTCCTTAATTTTACTACCTATTGTTATAGCTTTTGATGTGCTATTAAGAGATTTAAGAGTTAGGTATTTAGATTACTATTTACGATTTATTTTAGTTATACCCATTTATTTTGCATTACGACAAGTAAAAGTAAGCTTAAAACCTTTTTTTATCGGCATACTTCTGGGTGCTATAGGGGCTGGACTATTTGCAATTTATCAGACTATGTTTGTTAATTCTCATTATGTGCACGGTTACATTATGAAAATTAATTTTGGTAATCTTAGCTTACTACTTGGGGTAATGAGTATTTTTGGGTTATTTTTATTACTTAATGGTGGTTATAAAAAAACATTGATTTTGCTTTGTCTTGTTGCTTTTGGATTTGGATTAACAGCCTCAATTTTATCTGGGACCAGGGGCGGCTGGATTGCCTTGCCCCTTTTTATCAGCGTATTCTTATTTTATTTTCCTGCAAAAAAGTGGCAAAAAATATTAAGTTTTGCAGTTTTAGCAATCATACTGATTATTACTTATTCCTCTAATGCTTATTTTAAGTCACGAACTGATTCAGCCTATCATAATGTCAGTACTTATCTTTACTCTGATGGTTTGAAATCTGCAAACAGCTCAGAAGGCGTCCGATTTGAATTATGGAAAGCTGCATGGATAATTTTTACTGAACACCCTATTTTTGGGATTGGCTCAGGGCAGTTTAATGGTGCCCTCAAAGAAAAAATAGAGGCAGGTAAAATCCCGAAAATACAAATATTTGACCATGCACATAATGAACCTTTACAGATATTAGTAACAACCGGAATAACTGGCTTTCTAAGTTATATTTTCCTTTATGCAGGTGTCTCTTATTATTTTTATAGTTCTTTATCTATAAGCAGTACTTATAAAATAAGATATTTAAGCACCTTAGGGCTTATTTTGGTTTGTGGATTTTTAATTTTTGGTCTTACTAATTATTCTTTTGGCCACCAAGTGATGGTTTTATTTTTTTCAGTCATGGTAGTCAGTATTGCTGGAATGATAAGAAGTATGGAGCTAGAAGAAAGTGCCTAATGGTTTAACTGACAAATTTGTTTCTTTAGATATACAGATAGTGTGAATTAACTATGCAAAAGAATAATTGGGCCATGCTTTGTTTGTCTCCTGCTAAAGGAGGGCTAGAAATGGTGGCGGTAGATACCGTTAAAAATATAGCTAAATTTGGTTATGCGATAGCATTAGAAAAAAGCTGGATAGCAGAATCATTATCTAATTTAACGGGTAGAAATATTTACCTTTCTTCAGCGCTCAGTATGCGTCATTTTCCTTATTTTACTGCGCTAAAAATTGCCCAATGGATAACAGAAAATAATATTTCATTGCTCCATATTCACTGGGCAAAAGATCTTCCACTAGCCGCATTGGTTAAGAAAATATTAATAGCAAAGCACTATAAATTGCAATTGGTTGTAAGCCGACATATGTCATTACCGCGCCCAAAGAAAAGTATCTATCATCATTGGATCTATACTTCGATTGATGCTTATGTCAGTGTCTGTGACTTTGTACATGAACAAGCTCAACGTAATTTGCCAGTAGCAAGGGGCAAACTTTATAAAATCTATCCAGGTGTCGATAGTATTGAGCAAGCAGCAAACTTACCTTTTGCAATTAATCCTCATAAAATTAATATTATTGTACTGGGAAGGCTTGAACCAGTGAAAGGACAGCATTTAATGTTGCAAGCTTTAGCTGATCTATCACAAGCGAATATACATTGTTATTTTGTTGGGCATGCGATGGACGAAAGTTATTTATCTGAACTTAAGGCGTTGGCTAAAAATTTAGGTATAACTTCAAAGGTAACATTTTGCGGTTTTATACAGAACCCTGCGCAATATTTAGCGCATTTTAATGCCTTGATTTTAACCACACGTTGCGAAACTTTTGGTTTAGTACTTATTGAGGCGATGAGGGCGGGAATTTTAGCTATTGGCTCTAGGGCGGGTGGCGTCACCGAAATTATTGAACACCAGAAAACCGGCTTATTATTTGAAACAGAAAATGCACTAGCCTTAGCTGAGCAACTGGAATGGCTTATTATGCATCCTTCGGAAATAAATGAGATTGCTTTAGAGGGTAAAAAAAGAGCTGAGCAATTATTCGATAAAAAAACGAATTATCAGCTCTTAGAAAAAATTATTGATAATTTATAAAACTATCAATATGTATTACGTATATCTATTAATTTTTTAATATCAGTTATATCCTGCTTGTGACTATGCCTATATTTTTCACGACCTGCTCTGATCAGTTGTAAATGATCATTAATACTTTGTGTGCTTAAAATGCGGCCAAAGCTTTCTTCGGAGCTATTGTTAGTTATATGGCCTAAAATAATATTCCCTAATGCTTGTTTATAATGAGAACTATCGGAATACCAATGCATTTGCAGGTCGTCTGTTCGTGGCACTATTTCGGTTGAATAAGTGCTATATCCACTAAAGTCATGAATAAGAAAAGCGGCTTGTGAGTAAGGTCGAGCTTCGTGCTGAGTAATATTTAGCATTTCACGTTTCCAGTACTCCCATTTATCCCATAGCCCAAGCTGCCCAATCACTTCCCACTGGCGTGCATGCGAAGGTGAAATAAAAAAATGCAACTTTATCTGCTTTTTATGGGCTAATTGAATGATTTTCCTAAAATAATCAAAAGTATTTTTTTTATCGTCAGGTGTTTTAAAGGTGAATTCAGGAATCGTATAAGTTTTATCAATATAAGTTTTTTCACTTTTTATAAAACTGTGCAGTGAGCCACCTCGCTCATCCAGCTCTTTAAAGCCATTAATTAAATAAATATCATTCCAGTTACAGAGCCCTGTAGCGACTTTTAAACTGTAAAATAATGCATCTCCAGAGAGTAGTGTTGCCAGGGAGTCGTTAACTTTATTTCCTGATGGCTGATTATTTACATCAACAGCTAGGCGGTCTTCTCTAAAATTTTTAGGCTGAGATATTTGACCATGAAATTGATAAAAATCTAAACCAATAAAGACTTGTTGTAAAGGACTTAAGGCAGCACTATGCTGAAAATAACGTAAAATCTCATAAATATTAGTAGCAGAAAGTGAACCGTTGTAAACTTTTTTCCCAGGAAAATAATTTTTAGCTACTTGAGAGGAAAAACCAAAGGCACTGCGTGATGAGCCCATAATTAAGACTTCAGGTTTACGCTGCATAATACCTATTGCTTTACCCATTCGGAGTTGCTTAGTAAAGCCTGGAGAATTTACTGCTACGCCATTTTTCATATAAACACGACCATAAACAGAAAATGGGTCAATGTAATAACAAAATAAACAGGAAACTAAAAGCAGAAAGACACTAAAAATAATAAAGCGACTTCCATAAATGAAAAAATGGCGATTCATTAGTTATCCCAAATGACTAAAATTGAAAATATAAAAACTCACTAATGCGAGTTAAAGATAAAGTGGCATACACAAATAGAAAAGAAATCATAAAAGACCAAGCTAAAGTAGGTCGCCACGATATTTTCGAAATGTCTAGTTGATATGTTTTACTGGGTTCAAAAACAGGGCGATAGCGCTGCATAAATTGCTGGCTATTAGGCATATAAAAAATAATAAATGCCAGCACAATAAACCATAATATATCTATAAATTTGACCGGCCCTAGCTGATGAAATATACCGACAAAAGCTATGTGGTGCTCCGAAAACCATGAGTCTGAGCTACTAGCATATTTAGCCATCCATTTAGGTAAAAAGAAACCGTTAAGCCCCAGCATTCCTCGCCATAAATTAAATGTACCCTCAAGGGTTTCTGCTCTAAAAGGTACCCAAGCAAATAGCACTGCACTAAATGTTAAGCACCAAGCAAACAAACTATTTAACTTTATTTGCAAGCGTTGTGCTATTTTAATCCAAGTATTATGTAGCACTAGAAAAGCACCATGTAAAAATCCCCATAAAGCAAAATTCCAGCCGGCTCCATGCCATAAGCCACCTAACACCATCGTCAGCATAAGGTTAATTAGTTGCCTTATTTTACCTTTACGGTTCCCTCCTAGCGGAATATATAAATAGTCACGTAAAAAACGCGATAAGGTCATATGCCAGCGTCGCCAAAATGCAGTAATACTCAGAGATTTATAAGGTGAATTAAAATTCATTGGTAAAACAATACCAAACATTCTCGCTAGCCCAATAGCCATATCTGAGTAACCAGAAAAATCAAAATATAATTGTAGGGCATAACAGAATGAACCTGCCCAAGCAGCAAAAAAAGTAATTTGTGCGCTTGTTTCGGCTAAAGTAAAAGTCGAGCTGACATAATCACTAGTGCCATCCGCTAATACTGATTTTTTAAAAAAGCCAAGCGTAAAAATAGTTAAACCTATAATTAAGTGGCGATAGTTTAATTTATATAAACTATCCTTAGCGAATTGCGGAAGCATTTCTCGATGATGCACAATGGGGCCTGCAATCAGCTGTGGGAAAAAAGTGACAAATAAGCAATAACTTAAAAAGTTATATTCGCGTGTCTCTCCCCTATAAGTGTCAACGAGATAAGCAATTTGCTGAAAAGTAAAAAAAGAAATTGCTAAGGGTAACAATATTTTTTCTACATTAAAGTTTGTGCTGGCTAAGCTATTGAGATTATCAATAAAGAAATTAAAGTATTTATAATAAGCTAAAGCACCTAAGTTAATGGCTATGCTTGATATCAGTAGTAATTTTGATTTACCTTTACCTGATAATACAGTACCGATAGCATAATTAAATAGCATAGAAATAAGCATAATGCTGAGATAGGCTGGATTCCACCAACCATAAAAAAATAAAGATGCTCCTACTAACCAAGCAATGGCAGTACGATGGTGGCTTTTTGACCCAATAGCATAGAAGCCAAAAAGTACGATAGGCAAAAAAATAAAAATAAATTCATAAGAATTAAACAACATGAAAAAATCCTAATGGTGTTTCACTGATTGGGCGGAATGAGTTTCGTTTTAAAAGGCTAAAAATAAGAATATTTTGTGGAGATTTAAGAAGTATTTGCACTCTTCTACTTTCTTTAAAGCATTTTGTTATAAATAACATTATATTTTAGGCGGCTCGTTTTCTACCCATATTGAAAATACAATTTAAAGTTGAATATGACCTATAATAAGTCATTTTTAAGCTACTTTGTAAAAACTTAGACGGATGAAAATAGTTGTCGCCTCACCCTATAAAATCACTGATATTCAAAGTATTTTAGACAAAATACATAATACTGGCCATGTCGAATATCAAGGGCGTAATACAGTTAAGTCAATTAGAGTGGCCGATAAAACATGGAATGTTAAGATTTTTAAAGTTCCACATTTACTCAATAAATTTGTCTATCGTTACTTTAGAAAGTCTAAGGCGCAACGCTCTTTTGAATATGCACACACGCTGTTAGAAAAGGGTTTTTATACGCCTAATCCTATTGCTTTTGCTGAACAAAGGTCAGCTTTATTTTTGTCTGATAGCTTTTATATCTCTGAACACTTAGATTGCCAATTAACCTTTAGAACACTGATACATGAGCCGCACTACCCAGATAGGACAAGAATTTTACAGGAATTTACTGAGTTCACTTATAACTTACAGGAAAGTGGGATTTATTTTATTGATCACTCCCCCGGTAATACATTAATTATTAAGCAAAAAGACAGCAGCTATAAATTCTATTTGGTTGATTTAAATCGAATGCGCTTTGGCCATTTAAACTACCAAACACGAATCGAAAATTTTACTCGACTGGCATTGACTGAGGATATGCTGGAAATAATCGCCTTAAAATATGCAGAACTTTGTCATAAAGAATACCAAGATGTTTATACTGATCTTCTGAATGCTTGCGATAATTTTAAGGTAAAGCGTGCGAAACTATCAGCTTTAAAACAAAAATTTAAACGTTAGCCATCAAGCAAGCACCGACTAAAGTCGGTGCTTGTTCAAAAACATTCTCTTTATTGAAGAGGTGTTATTTTCAATTTTCTTAAGCGTGAAGTAATCCGCTGAACTTTATTTTTTATCGTAACTAAATGCATATACATCTTCTGGTGCTTGGCTACAACTTGGCAAACGACTCTCTTCTGTAAACAATAACCAATCCCGCCTGTGGGCTCTACCTACCTCAATGGCTAAATTAGGATTAAAACAACTTAAATCAGCTTTTTTATACGATAGTATATAGCGATTTTTTCTGTTTGCTTGCCATTGCCAGGCTTTCATAGATTGAAAATTTTCTGGCGTATGATAGCCAAAATGAGTTGTTTTAAAAGGTGAAAATAATATAAATTGCTCTCTAAGCCCTACAATACCTAATTCTGCATCTGCGGGTATTTTTTGTGCAACATTGGCTAAAACACTTTTTGGTGTTTTTAAAGGATCACGTAGTGCGTAACCCCAAGTACTATATAGAATCCATAACCCAGGAATAAAAATTATCCAGCTGATAAATTTAGCTTTTTTAAAACTAATTAAAGTTGCAAAACTTGCTAGTACACCCACTGTTAAAATTAATCCCCAGGGTTGAACATGAAATTTAGTTGCTAATTCTACTAATGCCCCAAAATCAAATAAACCAGCAAGACCGACGGTAACAAAAACTACACCAATCACTGCAATAATTGACCAAATGAGCCAATTAAGCCCTTTTTTTGATAAAACTTGCTCTAAATACGGTGCGGTAATTAATGCTAGCATAGGTAAGGCGGGTAATACATAAACACCTCGTTTAGCAGGGCTTATGCTAAAAAATATTAATACCAGCATAATCCATATTAAAGGAAGAATAATGCGTCTATCTGCCATGCAGATAGCCTGTTTCCAGTGCTTAAATAACCAAGGAAGCATTAAACATATTGGTAACCAGAAAACGGGGATGACTGAGACAAAATAGTACCAAAATGGCTTAAAATGATGCCAGGGATTAGCATATCGAGTTATCGTTTGTTTGAATAAAATATTATCCCTATATTGCTCAAATAATGGGTTATTAGAATACTCAACTAATACCAGCATAGGTATAAACCAGAGCATAATAGCGACCAATAAAAATACTATACCGACCAGCCAGCGCCAGCTTCCTTGAATTTCTTGATCTTTCGGTTGTAATTTACGTACAAAAACATAGGGGATCAACATCAGAATAGGTAAAAACCCAACCCCCTTGGTAATCACACCTATGCCCATAAAAAAACAAGCAATAAAATACCAAGACCAATTGCCTTTATCTGATAGTAAGTGCCTTAATAAGCCATAACAGCCAATAGTAGTCCAGCAACAGAGCATGGCATCAATTTGTGCTGTTTTTGCCTGTAAGGTAAATTGAATGGTTAAAAGCAATAAGATTGCCGCACGCCAACCCACTTGAGGAGACCAAAAGCGGCGACCTAAGTCATAAATCAGAAAAGTGGTAATAATGGAACAAATGCCTGAAGGTAATAAAAAAGCTATTTTCATTGAGCCAAGTAGCCAATAAAAAAATGCGATGCTCCACATAAAAACAGGGGGTTTATCAGGGTAAAGCTCACCTCCGCGCATGGGAAAAAACCACTGCCCCGTTTCGACCATTTCTTTGGCAATTTGAGCAAAACGCGGTTCATCTGCGGGCCAAGGCTCACGTAATCCCAGACCTATAAAAATCAAAGTCACTGCAAAAATAAATAACCATACTAGGTTAAATTGGTGATCATTGCCTGATTTGAAACGGTTTAAATCAAACCAATAAGCTATATTTACCGACACATTAATCTCGTTATTTTATTAATTAGTTAAGGATTCGCGTGTTTGTTTATCCATTTTGTATTGATAATATAAACGTACACTTAGTAATGTAGAAATAATAAAGAGAAAAACGCTTAAACCAATTTTCCAAAAAGATAATACTTCAACGCCACTACCAGCCAGTGAAAAAATAATCATTTGTGGCAGGTAGCCAATAAAAGAACCGGTAATAAAATGACTCCCTTTAGCTTGCGTCACACCGACCACTAAATTAGTTATTAAATTGCTACCAATAGGCAGCAACCTGATAATAATTGTTTTTGTAAAAGTATCATGATGTAAAAAGCGGTTAATACTATTAACTTTTTTCGGAAATTTATGGGTAATAATGGATCTTGCTACAATACGTGCAAAGTAGAAAGATAAAATACAGCCTAAAGTCGCGCCAAGTGTGGCTAAAAGTGCGCCATTAACTACGCCAAACGCATAACCACCTAAAAATGCGGCTAATTGCCGTGGTAGCCCACATGCTGTGGTGATCATACAAAACAGTGTGAAATACAAAATTCCTAACGTGCCTTGATTTTTAACTTTATTATCTATCCAAGCTTGATTGAAGTCAGTTGATGGTAGTATAAAATTAACTAACAAACCCAGTAAAATCAAACTTATTAAGACGAGCAGTCCTTTTATCAGAACTTTATTAGCAAACATGAAAACCTACTTAAGCTTGTTTTATAATTTTAGCGTGTTTTGTTCGGCGCTGTAGCCACATAACACCTAACATATCAACGATGCCAACCCATAAGCGATTCCACATATTATATTTAGAAACGCCTGCGAGGCGATTTCTGTGCTTGACTTCTGCAACAACAATTTCACCCTGTAAACGACCAATCAATGCCGGAAGGAAGCGATGCATATGATCAAAATAAGGTAGTTGTAAAAAGGTTGCTTTAGGAAACACCTTTAAACCACAGCCAGTATCTGGTGTACCATCGCCCAGCAAACTGGAGCGAACTTTATTGGCTAAGCGAGACTGAAAACGATACCAGGCAGTATCCTTACGGTTTTTACGATAACCGGCGATACAAAAATGTTCGCCTGAATTAAATTGCTGAGCTTTAAGTAGCATAGCTGGAATATCTGCAGGATCGTTTTGGCCATCAGCATCTAAAGTGACGATTAATTCGCCTTTGGCTGCTTTAATGCCTGAGTAGACTGCAGTACTTTGACCCACACTTTGTGCATGTTGTAATACTCTTAGTTTGCTACGTCCGGCATTTTTTAGACGAACAATTTCATCGAATGTTCCGTCACTACTACCATCATCAATATAAATAATTTCAAAATCTTGTTGTTCAGCTAATGCTGAATATATTTCATCTACTAAGGGTTGAATATTTTCACGCTCATCTTTAGCGGGGATGACTATTGAAATAGTGCTCATTTATAGGCCTAATCTTGATAACTGGAGGATGATTTTAACACTAGTTTATGGGTGCTAAATGGATATATGTGGGGTATTTATCTAAATACTCCCTATTAAGTTGATAACTACAAAACTGTTCGTAGCGATGCCCGTACACTTTCAACCGAGACATCAGTAAATTCTTTTACTCTATCTAAAGTCTTTAATTTAATTCTATCTATAGTAGGGCTGTTAAATTCGGCTTGCAGAATAATCGCTTGATCATTCAATGGTGGAGTAAATTCGGGTGTCGAACTGCGATAAATAGCTATTTGCGGAATACCTACCGCTGCTGCAATATGCATTAAGCCTGAGTCATTGCTAATTGCTAAGTCAGCACAGGAAAGTAAATCTACAGCATCTAACAGACTCGTCTTGCCGCATAAATTTTGTAACTCACAGCCACTTTTTTGCTCTATTTCTTTTGCCGTAGAAAAATCTTTAGGCGAACCTAAAAGGATAACCGTACAGCCTTGTTGAATTAAATCTTTAGTAATTTCAGCATAATTTTCTGTAGGCCAGCGCTTTGCGGGGCCAAATTCAGCGCCAGGCATAAGTGCGACTAAGGGCTTGTCTTTATCAAGTGCTAATTTTTGTCGCCATCGTGCAATATTTTTTTCGTCAACACTAAGCTTTGGCTGAGGAATTTCATTTAATGCGGGAATGTCAGCATCAGCATTAAGGCCTAAGTAAACATAACGCTGCACCATATAGGGTAACTTTTCTTTATCTAATTTACGTTTATCATTTAATAAGCCATAGCGCATTTCTCCCAAATACCCGGTTCGTTTTGGCGCTCCACACCAGTAACCGTTTAAGGCAGACTTCCAAGTGATTGGCATAGTAATCGCTAAATTATAATGCGTATTTTTGAGTTTATTGGCCAGTTGACGGCGCGCTTGCCAGCCCAATTTGCCACGCTCAAGCTCTATTTTATAATGATTATTTACCTCGGGCATACGCTGTAATAAATCATAAGGCCAAGGCGGAGAAATGACATCTAAAGTTAAATCAGCATATTGCTGGTGTAATACTTTAAATAGCGTCTGCGCCATCACCATATCACCAACCCAAGACGGTGAAAAAACAAGAATCTTCATAAATTAAATGTGTGTACTTTATTGAGAACCTGCTCTACAGAAATTAACTGCATGGCTTCTAAGCTAGAGATTTTCTTTTGCCAAGGCAATTGCTCAGCTGATTTATGCATAAACTGCTGCGCGCTTCGTGCATAAATATTAATACAATTTTGTAATTGATTATAGGGAGCAATATATTCCGGTCGTGTCACTGCATAAAGTCCAACAACAGATGTAGCAACTGCATTTGCTAGATGTAAAGGACCAGTATCAGGCGAGATAAGTAGCTTAACATGCTCAAGAATAGCGGCTAATTGCTTTAATGACGTTTGACCAATAAGATTGAGGCAAGGACTCGCTAGTTGAGATTGTATCTCTGCTCCAAATTTAACTTCTTTTGCGCTCGGGCCACCCGTTAAAACCAGCTGATATTCAGGGTAACGTTTATTTAATTTATTAATAAGGTTGATATAAAACTCTGCTGACCCTGTTTTTTCTTGTGTAGAGGCCATCGGGTTAATTGCAATCCAATGTGCATAAGATTGTAATTTTTCATCTGCCCAGACTTTATCCTTACTAGCAATAGGCAAGGCTAAATCATCGGTGCTGATTTTAATATCTTCAGTGATACCAGAAAATGCCTTTGCTAAAGCAAAAAATATTTCTACCTGATGTAGTTTAGGTGGCAAATCATAAGCCGTATCAGTAAATAAATGATGGCCTTCACGAGAATAAGGAGAGCCAAACCCCGTTTTATGATCGGCGGGTAAAAGAGCCATTACCATATTACTAACAAAACTCGTTTGAAAGCTAATTAATTGCCCTGTGTTTTTATGTCGCCATTGCTTTTTTAACTGCCAATAATCACTCAATGACTTAGGCTTATCAATAGCTACAACATTAACTTCGGATACTTCTGATATTAATGATGCGATAGGCCGGTCAATCAACCAATCAATTTGCGTATCGGGAAACTGCCGTTTTAATAAACGTACCGCTGGCAATAGCATCAACACATCTCCGATTGCAGATAGCCTGAGAATGGTTATTTTATTCGGCAGGCTGGATTTCATGTGTTTTTATAAAAAAGTAAAAATAACTTTCAATTCTACCACTCAAATTTCAGAGTTCAAAATTTGCTCTTCTCCTTATGAAAGCCATTACTTAACGCGCGGATAGAATACGCTTACCTGCCGAAATTTCACCAGTACCCACCTGTGGCGCGATATGTCTCACAATTTCTAGCTATTCCTTTTGCTCTGGTATATTTTCCGGTGCAGACTTTATTGTTGATTTTTTCCATAGGCCATGGGCAGAAAAACATTGCCAACCCCATTGCAGCCAGTTTAATAAAGAAATAGCTAACCATAATGACCAGATGAGCATTATTATTCTATAACTTAGTAAAGGGACGGATACTACTGTTGCTGTAGGTAACAAGGCGTTACTGCGATCTTGATACCACTTTAGGTGTTCGGCTGTCGATTGATTACCGACAATTTGCATATCCGGTGAGCCTAATAAACCTTGCTCAACAGCTATAAACAAAATAGAGAGAGAACCTAGCGTCATTAATGTTAACAATACTTGCATTAAGTTGAAGCTATGAGCATTATCGGTGTGTTGCTTTTGTCTTAGACCTAAAGCTAGTAGCCAAGAAACAACTACTAGCGCTGCACCAATCGGAATTTGACTGAGTCCTATTAGGAGTAAAAACCAATGCCAGCTTTTTAGTGGTGTTAACTGGGTTTTCCCAAGAGCAAAAGCGAGTAGCGTTAAGACAAAGGCTAGGCCCCAGAATAAGACCGCTGGACCAAATTTAGGCCCCATTGTTAGTAGTATCCAGCGGTCTTGGCCTAAGAGGACATTTAAGTGTGTGTTAACACTGTCGCTAGCTAAATCAAGTATCGGCGTAGTTAAGAGACTCGATTGTTGCCTTACTTCGTGCCAGTTTAGTTGATAATGCTGATTGCCAGGCTTGATGGGCAAGGTCACGGTTTGCCCTTGTTGTCTAATCGCTTGAGTGAGGCCATTAATACTCACGGACTGTAGGATAGCATTTGCAGGTAACGTGATTGTATGTTGAGTACCTTTTGAGCTACGTAGGTCTAATTCCAAACGTAATTCTTGAGTGCGTTTTCCCACTGTGACTTGTAAGGTGCTTTTATCGATAGTCAGTGTTTGGCCTTGCACTGCCTCAGGCCGAGTGATCGTTAAAGTAATACTTTCCTTTGGCCAAGGCCGCCATTCTGGTAGCCAATTTCCGGCTTGATTTTGATGATGTATGGCTGAAATTCCCGCGCTTTGAATATGCCATATTGGGCTGATGTCGGCGCGCCATATTTCTGACCATTGGCTCGTTGCTGGTGCAACTAAGTTAATCTGCGCACTTTTACCTAAGAGAGATTGCCACTCTATGTTGGTTTGATTGGCGCTCATATGCACTAATGCATAGCCGTTTTCACTGTGGATATGTGAGCTGGTAATCGATTCATTTTTAATTAAGGGCACTTTTAAGGAGATTGCCGTAGCTTCTCTAGAAAGCCTAATGACACGCGTTGTGATATGCCAATCAAGTCCTAAGTGCAAGGTGCGCTCAATTTTAATAAAGGGCGGGAGAATATTTGTACCTAGTGTAGGTAGTGCATTTTTTTTCTCTGCCATTGTTTGTAGGCGAGTAAAGTGTAAATTATTTTCTGCTGCACCACTGGGCTTTATACCTTCGAGCGACCACTGTTGAACATTATAAGTGATGTGTTGCGGTCTTAATGGTAAAGGCAGGGTAAAGCTATTTTTCTGTGGTACTAGACCTTGTAAACTCACATTATGTATTCCTGGCTCTAAACTTAGCCATAAGATGCCTTGGTTATCGCGAATAATGGCGTGAGCTGCGATTTTATTAGTGGTAATTTTATTGGGTAGCCAGCTTTTTAATGCGGCAGGCAGTGGAATAGCAACGGCTTTTTGTGCATGTATTTGTAGGTCAAGCTGTAAAATAGTATCTGTAATGGTTATATGCATTGCCGGTATTTGTGCGCAATTTGGCAAGCAGTCTGGTGCTTTAAGGAGGCGTTGTTTTAATTCATTGAGTAACTCAGGACTAGGGTAATCAGCATGAGCTGGGGTTGTTGGTAGTAATAAGACTAGCAAACAGAGACTTAACAATGAACTGGGTGATTTAAAGGCAAAGCGATTATTAATTAATCCTAGCATGAGTAAGCTTAAAACGATAAGCAAAGCAACACGGAAGAAATTAAGTAACATGCTGGTTGCTGGCGTTAAATACCAAAGTTTAATTTGTTGTTGGCTATCTACGCTACCATTCCAAGACAGAGGGATTTCTGTCCATTGCCATTGCGGTAAGCCGGGGCCAGTTTGTAAGTTGGCATTCGGGTCTATGCGTTTAAAATCAGGTGTAGACGCTTCTGAATAGCGAGCGCTCGCAATGGTATTACGTTTACGGACATAAGAGCTTGGCATAGGTTGAGCTCCCTTTGTAACCATATCCATCATAGGGACAGATTCTTGGTGTTGAGATGCTTTAGCGCTAATTGATTGCCACGGCTTTTCTAATTGTGGATAAAGCCCTGTTCTCACCTGTTGAATAAGAAAAGGGATGCTGACAATAAGCAACACTAACCAGCAGCTCGAGCGGTAAAATTTTATCAGGCGTAAAAAATTACCTTGAGGCAGTGCTTTAATTAATGCAATAGCCGCTAGAATATTTAGCCAAATAAAGCGTGGTGCACCAGCTTCATGCCAAATTAAGGCTAAAGTGATTAAGGCAAATACGCCCCAGTAATTAGTCCATAAACGACTGACCGCTAAGGCAGCAATCAGCACTAAAAATAAATCTAACAAGGTCCAGCGGGAAATCCAGCTATTCGGCACATTATCTACACCACTGACGGCTAATAAATGCCAGCCAGGCGGTAAATGTACAAAGGCCTTAACATGGTTAAATTTTTCTTGCCAACCGACAGCGCTGAATTCAGAAATAGAATGCGTTAGGCGACTGTCGGCGGTTAGTTGTAAGCGTCCTTTTCTAAGCTCTATGCCTTCAGTTTCGCTGTTAGGTAAACGCGTAATAAGTTGCGTTTGACCGTTTAAGTCGACATGCCCTAGCTGGGTTTCAGGCAAACTGTCGAGTCGCCAACCGTGGGTTATTTTACCATTGATGATGTCTTTAATTGTGTAACCCGTGCCTGCGAAATCTAGCCATAAATGGCGTGTAATGGATAAATTATTCGGTTCAGGTTCGGGGTCGCCACGCCTAATGACACTGAAGTGCATATTATCGCCTTGCTTAACTAAAAAAGCAGGAAGTTGTTGCCATTGGCCAGGTACGTTGCTTTGACTTGGGTCTATTGGAATAACTTGACTGATTTCGACGAGTCGTTGGTAGGTTTGTGCATCAAAGCTCCAAATTTCAGATGCAGGCCAATCTGGATTATTAATGTTTAAGCTAATATCACTTAGTTGCTCAGGGTGGCGCGCTGTTAACTCGATTTGCCAACGCCCAGGGCGAACTTGGACTAAAATACTGCCATCCTTTTCAAGTTTGGTAGGTAAGCGGCTATTAAGATTAATAGGAATAAATCCTGGTAACAATGCATAAGGTAGCTTGATTTCTCGCTGCTTACCTGAAACTTGTAGAGCAAGATGGGTGACTACCTGTAAAGGAATATCATCAACAATTTTTCTAAAGACTTGTAAGTCTATTTGGTTTGGTGTGCTGGTAGGTTTAATATTGCCAGTGTCACTAGCTCTGAGCCAGAGTTGATTATTTTTTATCGTTGGCGATAGAATATTTTTTCCTAATATCGTAACCGCGATAAGTCCTGTTTGCTTTGGAATACTTAAACTATCAGGTATCTTTGGCCAGAAAAACTCACCTTGAATATGATACTGTCCTGCGGAGAGCTTTATTGCTGGACTATTCTTATGTTTGGTAACAATAGCCCGATTGTTATTAACGCTTACGTTTTGTGGCCAGTAATTGTCATCGCCAGGGAGGCTTATATAGCTGTCACTATAAACTTGCCAATAACTGCTAAAGTGGCCTTGCTGTTTATTTAGCGTTAAGCTTAATTGGCTAGGCCAAGCACAGTATTTTTGCCGATGATTATTGTAAGAAAAAGGACATTGGTGTTGGGGAGAGTTTTCCAGCACCCAGTTAACCCAAGGTTCTAAAGGTTTGGGGATGTCAGTATTTGCGTATATGGGTGAGAGGGTAAAGAGAACAAATAGCCAGATTAGTCGCGTCATGGGAAGCCCTGCATAAAAATCATTGTGTTAATTGATTCTATACCAGTTAAGGGCGGCTGTAAGGGCTTTTTCTATAATAAGGGAAAAATAAGCCGCTAGTTAATAGCGATTAACTAGCGGTGCCTATATGTAGATTATTGTTTGTGTTTTTCTTCAATCATTTGATCAATAAGTTGCATAACATTAGCACTTGCAGACTCAGATTTTTCCATTCCGCTAACAATATTGTTTAATATTTCTGGATTGTCCTGCCAGTTTTGGCGAGAGAATGCATAAGCCTGTTGGGTAAAGGTATGTACTTCTTGATGAGGTGCTGATAATTTTGCATAAGCATTGGTATGGCGGAAAATCTCATGCCCCAGGCCTTCGTAATACCATTTCCCTAAGCGGCAATTATGGTTATCTACGTTAATTGCATCAGCTTGTGGGCAGTTATTCTCTTCTTCAATAGCGAGATAACCATTTTGTTTGTAAATAATATGATCAAGCTTGGTCAGTAAGCCAAATGATTTATCTTTAGAGTAAGAAATATAAGCTATAGATTCTTTGGCTGAACTTGAAAGACTGGCAAACTGCCCTTTAAAGGACACAACTTGCTCCATAATATTTTGCGATAATTCAGTAGAAGAATTGGCTTTAGTATTCATCTGACTCACTCGCTTATTAAATGAGTCTAGTGTTTTAGTAACCTCTAATGCGGCATTTTTAGTATGTTCAGAAAGATTTTTAACCTCTTCGGCAACGACAGCAAAGCCTCGTCCATGCTCACCTGCTCTAGCAGCTTCAATGGAAGCATTCAAAGCGAGTAAATTGGTTTGATCAGCAATGCCGGTAATCATAGATAAAGAGTCCGTTACCTTGCGGCTATCTTCAATTAAAGCATTAATGACATCGGATACTTCGTGGATAGTCTCGTTAATATCTGTTAACGAATGGCTAATATCATCAACAGTAGAGAGGCTAGCATCGGCATTACGGCCTGTGTCAGTGGCAATGTTTTCAACTTTTTGCATTTGCTCTGTAATATTAATAAGGTCTTGTTGATTGACTTTTAAGTTATCCAGCAAATTAGAGGTATTAAGGGTATGTAGATTTGCAGAAAGTCTATTTTGAGTCATTAGTAGTTCATTTTCACTCATTAAGTGTAAAGCTCTATTAATATTACTTGCAGATTGCTTGAGGACACCGGGAAATCCATCAGCAAGTACGTATCGCTCATGATTTCCTTTGGATGCATGAGAAAACGAGGCATTTACTTCTTTAAAGTAAGATTCTATGATATCTAGCGTCTCGTTGAGCTCCCAAGCGACTTTACCTATCTCACCAAGGCCTTTGGTGTTAGTGATGCGGTGATAGAGTTCACCTTGGTTAGTTTTTAGTAAAATTTCTTGAATAGTATTCAATACTCTTAATGTTGTGTTAACAGAGCGAAAAATAAAAAAGGCAATTATAATGAGTGCAATACATGACAGTAGAGTCAGCCAAGATAAGCCATAAAGATAAAAATTAACGCTAAATATTAACGCACTAAGAAAAATGATAGCGCTAATTGCGTAGGTAACTTTAGCTTTAAGAAAGGGTATATTCGCACTAGATTTATTACGTACAGACATATTAAAGTCCATTAGGTTTGTAAAGATTTAAAACAAAGTTGTTGTAATTTGCTGCACCTGTAGAATTAACGGTATCAACTAAATAAGCTAAAGACTTAGAGGGCGCTTCTTTTGTAGAGGACTGCTGCTCTATAGCAAGCATTTCTTTATATATAGGGGTAACAATATTAATCGCAGATTCAGGTGGCTTGCGACGTACGGAGTAGTAGCCCTTTAGTTTTCCTTCATTATCGTAATCGGGAGTTATATTTACAAATACCCAATAGAAGCTACCGTCAGAACAAAGATTTTTGGCAAAGCCAAAAAACTCCTCACCAGACTTAAGAGTATCCCACATAAATCGAAATACCCCCCTAGGCATATCAGGGTGACGAATAATATTATGCTGCACACCTAATAAATCAGATTCAGGGAAGCCACAAATCTTCATAAAAATTCGATTAGAATAAGTGATTCGTCCAGACGTGTCGGTCTTAGAAACGATGAAGTCGTTGGCACCTAGCTTTCTTTCGTGATTTGTTGGTGTGATAGATAATTTCATGGCGTACTCATAGTCATTACATTAAGAAGCATTATTGCACTAAATAGCCGTAGATAGAATATCGGCGGTAAAGAGAATTACTTTAAAAATGAATAAATAAAATAAAACCTTGACCTATCCGGCTAAAGCGGTAGAATAGCCAGCTCTTCAACGCTCAGGTGCTGAAGAGCGAGGCGGGTTACTAAGTTGGCCGATTTTATAATGGCTTGTCTTATAGTTTAAGTTGATTTAACCCGCCTTAGTTTTAGAATTAAAATAAAAGACTTGACCGTTTGTTTTTGCTGGTTATAATGGTCGGCTCCTTAACGGATTTACGGTTGAGGGTGAGCTCTTCGGGGTTCAGTTAGTGTTTGTTTTAAAGTTGTTTGTTGTTCAGGTTTGGCTTTGATTGCTGCCTGCCTTGAAAACTTCCTAAAAATAAAGATTGACGCAATGAGTTGGCTCTGTATAATGGTCGAACTCAACAGGATGGACTGATTTATTTATATCCTCCTAGCTCTTTAAAAACTTAATCGAAATAATTTGTTGTGGGTACTTGTAGAGATTATTGTGCATGATATAAATAATCGATATAAGAATCTATCATGTTAATCTTC
>Ga0256840_1000532_pt1 | contig 38782 bp, 31 predicted proteins | sample 355202metaG_FD_185969 | JGI IMG/M metagenome (GOLD analysis project Ga0256840, IMG submission 185969) | Hydrothermal vent microbial communities from Mid Atlantic Ridge, Atlantic Ocean - 355-202 | ecosystem: Environmental > Aquatic > Marine > Hydrothermal vents | place: Atlantic Ocean: Mid...
TGCATGGGCAACTATGTGGGAGAGTAGGTCACCGCCGATTTCTTATAGAAAAGGCCCCAATCAGTTTCTCTGATTGGGGCCTTTTTTTTTGTCATGATATTCCTGCACCCTGCCTAACTCTGCTTGACAGCTCCTTCTTTTCCGACTACTACCTTTTCAGCCGCCCACTACCCATGAATCTCACAATAAAGAGAGTAAAATGTCTTACAATTCCTCCCTCTACCTTATTATCCTTGCCGCAGGAAAAGGTACCAGGATGAAATCTCAGAAGGCCAAGGTACTTCATGAAGTATTTTATGCTCCTATGATTCATCATGTCCTTCAGGCAACCAGCTCTTTAGAAGCGCGCAGAACCATCGTTGTTATAGGACACCAATGGGCCGCTGTAAAAGAGAGCCTTGCATCCTTTTCCCCAACCACTGTTATCCAGCAAGAGCAACTTGGAACTGGACATGCTGTTCTTTGTGCCAAAAGTGCCATTGATGTCTATGAAGGCAATGTAATGATTCTCTGCGGGGACACCCCACTGATTCGCCCTGAAAGTCTTACAGACATGCTTACCCAGCACTGCAGTAATGAATCTATCATAACTGTCATGACCACTTCCCTCTCAAACCCGACGAATTACGGACGTATAATCAGTAATACTGACAATACCATCAGCTGCATAGTTGAAGAAAAAGACACCGATTCTGAGCAGAAAAAAATCAAAGAGATCAATTCAGGAATTTACTGCATAAATACCAAGTTCCTGTTTTCACATCTTGCAAACATCGGCACAGATAACAGCCAGGGCGAGGTTTATCTCACTGACATCGTAACCCAGGCTGTGTCAAAAAATATCCCTGTCCATAAATATCTTAACCCTGATGCCGCCGAGGTGCTCGGTGTTAACTCAAGGCTTGAACTTTCTCAGGCTCACAGTGCTCTGCAAATTCGCCAAAATCATAACCTTATGGGTGCAGGTGTAACAATGATACAACCAGAAAGCATACAGGTTTCCCCAGATTCCACAGTTGCAAAAGATGTCCGCCTTCATCCTGGTGTGGCAATTTCAGGAGTATCTAACATTTCTGAGGGCTGCGAAATTGGTACCGGCGTCCTCCTTCACGATGTAATTTTAGGAGAGGACTGCACCATTGGGGCCTACAGCTGCCTTAAACACTGCAGGATTTCCAAGAATTCCGAGATTCCAACACATAGCAAAAGCTGCTGATTCTTTACTCAATCTTCCCGACTGTTAAAATCTGTATTGGCAAGAGAGCTCTATCCGATTATAATGACGCGACTGAGTAAAGATATCGTCATCATCTTTTTTCATTGTCCGATTCCTCAACAATGAAAGATATATCCTTGAACATCCTGTTTCACGTTCTGTTTTATTATGAATCAAGGATGATGGCGTCGTAGAAACTCTTCACCTGCTTCGTTGCTGTGTTTTTTGTTCAATCACCACGTACCCTGGTATGCCGGAATAAAACAAAAATATGCGCCTCGCATCTGAAGTTTTTTTACTTACCCATCTATCAATTGACCTTCTTACGAGTCCATCAAGGATGACAAACTCATAAATAGATCAAAAACAGGATGGAATTGTTGGTAAGCGTAGACTCCGAAGAACTCTATTTCCGAGGCACGGTAATTTCCTATCTTTTCAGTCTGCTAAAATACATTGAAAAGAAAAATAATTTGTTCCACAAGGGCACTTCCTGAGGGAGGCGCATAACGAATAAGATGATGATTTTTTACGAGCCCTCAAAGTAGCCACATACGCTCAATTTGCACAACAAACCTTGCACCATGAACCTTACAGTTAACGGCAACACCAAATTATTTCAAGATATTAAGACTGTAACAGATTTACTGATTACTCTGAACCTTGAACCTGAAACGGTTGTTGTTGAACACAATACTACTATCATTCAACCTGGAAGCTTTGATTCTGCCCATCTTGCAGAAGGTGACCAGGTAGAAATAATTCGATTTGTTGGAGGCGGCTGATATGCTGACCATCGCAGGAACAGAATTTCGTTCCCGACTTTTCCTTGGCACAGGAAAGTTTTCTTCCCCATCTGTTATGGCAGAAGCCATAGCAGCATCAGACTGCCAGATGGTCACCGTGGCTCTACGCCGTGTTAATCTTGATGATCCTGACGATGACATCATGAAGGCTCTTGGTCTTCACGACTACACCTTTCTTCCAAACACTTCAGGAGCGCGTGATGCCAAAGAGGCTATTCGTCTTGCGCATCTTGCACGTGCTGCATCAGGCAGTTCATGGCTGAAACTAGAAGTCACCCCTGATCCGCGAACCCTGCTTCCAGACCCTGTGGAAACCCTGCTTGCAACAGAACAGCTTGTAAAAGACGGTTTCATCGTACTTCCCTACATGAATGCTGACCCAATCCTGGCCCTGAGACTTCAGGATGCGGGAGCAGCTGCTGTAATGCCCCTTGGTGCCCCTATTGGGACTAACCAAGGTGTCCTTACCGACTTTCAGGTTGAAATAATTATTGAACAAGCCAAAGTTCCTGTTGTTGTTGACGCTGGAATCGGGGCTCCCTCCCATGCTGCCTATGCCATGGAAATGGGTGCTGATGCCGTCCTTGTAAACACTGCAATATCTGTGGCCGGTGACCCCATTGCCATGGCCGCAGCCTTTGCCAAAGCAGTTGAAGCTGGTAGAACGGCTTTTGTTGCCGGAATGGGACAGAAAAGTAAACAGGCCAGTGCCTCATCCCCTGAGTCAGGAATGCTTTCTTCAGACCTCGGGTTTCTAAACTAAAATGTTTCAATCACCTAATTTCCAGACACTCAGCAGTGAAATCATCACCCCAACTGCCACTGATGTCGAGCGAGCCCTTGATAAAGACCGCCTTCAACTCCATGACCTTGCCGCCCTGCTCTCTCCCGCTGCAGAACCCTACCTGCAGCAGATGGCGGTAAGATCCGCTAATATCACCTTAAAGCGTTTTGGTCGTACGACCCAGCTCTACGCCCCCATCTACCTGTCCAATTACTGCACCAACCGTTGTGCCTACTGTGGTTTTTCTGCCGACAACCTCATCAAGCGTAAATGTCTCACCCTTGAAGAGGTTGAAAAAGAGGCTGCAATACTACATGACCGAGGTTTTCAACATATTCTTCTGGTTTCAGGGGAAGCAGAAAGTGCTGTTGACGTGGAATATATGGAAGCTGTTGCCCTGCGTTTACGCAATAAATTTGCAGCGGTCTCCATTGAAATTCAGCCGATGTCCACTGAACACTACATGCGTCTCTTTGAGGCCGGTATTACTGCAGTCGCTGTTTACCAGGAGACCTATGACCGTGACCTGTATAAACAGGTTCATCTCTCCGGTAAGAAAAGCGATTACGACTACCGCCTGGAGACTCCCGCTCGAGTCGCTCAAGCTGGAATGCGTGAAGTTGGCATTGGTGCATTACTTGGATTAGCCGACTGGCGCGCTGAAGGATTGGCCATTGGCCACCACCTTAACTGGCTCCGCAAGGAATTTTGGTCGACTGCTTTCACAGTCTCCTTTCCTCGGATGCGCCCTGCTGCTGGCGAGTTTGAGCCATTACAACTGGTCAGTGAACGTAACCTCAGTCAACTCATTTTTGCCCTCCGTCTCTTTGACCAGGATGTTGGTCTCATTGTGTCCACCCGCGAAGAGGAACGCTATCGTAACGGCATGCTGGGCCTTGGCCCCACCAGATACTCAGCCGGATCCTGTACTGCACCTGGTGGATATGGGGACTCTGATTCCGAGGGAGAGCAGTTCAGCGTAGGCGATCACCGCTCACTCGATGAAGTGTGTACTATGATTCGAAATAAAGGGTTTGATCCGGTCTGCAAAGACTGGGATCGTGAATTTCAAATTAGTAACTAATGATAGCGTCGTAAAAACTCTTCACCTGCTTCGTCGATGCATTTTTTGTTCAATTACGACGTACCCTGATACGCCGAAATCAAACAAAAAATACCCGGCTTCGCATCTGAAATTTTTTTTCTTAGCTATCCATTAATTAACCTTGTTACGAGATTGTCACTAATGATGATGTCGTAAAAACCTTTATAGCTGAGACACCGAAATTTCTTACCTTTTCAACATACGTTATGCATGCCGGAAAGATAAGAAATTTGCAGTAATTTAAGGAGATGATGATTTTTTTACGAGTCCATCACGAATAAACAATGAATTTTAGTGGAGTAATTCTATGAGTGATCTAAAAAAAATGTACACTACCATTCTTGGGGACAGCTTCCCCATGGATATGACCATCTCATTTGGTGACCAGAAGCTGGTATATCGAAAACGCACTTGGGGAATCCCCATGGAGGATGGTTCCATTGATGAAAGGGGCATTCGCTACGGTGAGAACCCAGATCAGGAAGCTGCTCTTTACGAACTCGTTAACGGGAACCTCACTCTTGGTGAGTGTAAATTCATTGATCCAGGCAATGGTCTTGTTTCTGCGATTGCCGTGGAAGATATGCTTCAGGTCGGTAAGCACCCCGGTAAAATCAACCTTACTGATGTGGATAACGGACTCAACATCATTAAATACATGACCGACAAACCTGCTGCTGTAATCCTTAAGCACAACAACCCCTGCGGAGCTGCCATTGGTGACACCCTCACCGATGCCTACAGTAAAGCCAACCGCTGTGACCGTATCGCCGCTTTTGGCGGGGCAGTTATCATGAGTCGACCCGTTGACAAAGAAACAGCAAAACTTATGTCTGCAAATTATCTTGAAGTTGTCTGTGCTCCAGACTTTGAAGAAGGGAGCCTTGAAATACTGGCAGCCAGAAAGAATTTACGTGTCATAAAAATGAGCAGTATCGACCGCCTCGCTGATTTTGAGAAATTCCGTTTCGTTGATTTTAAAAGTCTCATAGATGGTGGTATTATAGCACAACAGTCTGCTGTGAATTCAATCCGTTCCATCGCAGACCTTCAACCAGCAACCGCTACAAGGAAAGGGGTTCAGTACAAGTGTGACCGTGAGCCCACTCAACGTGAAATAGATGACATGATCTTCGGCTGGGCCGTTGAACACGGTGTCACCTCAAATTCTGTTCTTTATATCAAAGATGGTTGCACCGTAGGAATTGGTACAGGAGAGCAGGATCGTGTTGGAGTTGCAGAGATTGCAGTCCACAAAGCTTATATAAAATATGCTGATATTCTCTGTTTTGATGAGTATAAAATCCCCTACGCTGATCTTTGTCTCGAAATTTCACAGGGAAAAAGAGATCTCTCTGAAAAAGAAGCCATTGATGCCAAAGTGCAGGAAGACCGTGCCAACCTTCCTGGATCAGTTATGATTTCCGATGCTTTCTTCCCATTTCGTGATGGTGCAGATGTCGGCATAGAGCAGGGTGTCACAGCAATACTTCAGGCTGGCGGGTCCATGCGTGACTCTGATACCATCCAGGCCTGCAACGAAGCAGTCCCCAAGGTTGCCATGATGTTCACTGGCCAAAGGTCCTTCAAACACTGATTCAATTCATTCCGTTTTTTTTACCAAAGGGCAGGCAGAGGGATTCTCTGTCTGCCCTTTCCTGCATCAGCTACTTCCTCTTTCCCCTTGTTACAGCCATCTTTCTTTTTTTGTAAAATAAATTTTGTTCTACAGCTAATTTAGTATACAATACGCTAACGATTAACTTTCAAATAAAATTCACGAATATATAGTGGTATTGCCTCCTACAGGAGATTCCCATAATGCGTTGGAATGATATATCAATTGCTAGAAAGCTGGCCATCGGTTTTGGATTTGTCGGCCTCTTACTTATTGTCATCAGTCTGGTCAGCGGTCTCGGATTCCAAAAACTTTCACACAAAATCAATCAGAATATCTTTCTCAGCGAACTGTCCAACACCATGTTGCTGCGTGAAATTGATCACATGAACTGGCAGAACAGGGTCATAATATTCCTTCTTGATGACAACGCAATCACTCTTAAGGTATCCACAGATGACCATACCTGTAAACTTGGTCAATGGCTCTACAGTGATGAAAGAAAGCAGGCTGAGGAAATTGATCCATCCCTTGCCCCCCTGTTTAGACAGCTGGAGATACCTCATCGATCCCTTCATAAATCTGCTCAAGAAATCCAGATGAAAGTTGATGAAGAGGATGGTTTCAAAGACGGGGCAATGTCCATTTACAACACCAAGACCCGCGCATCATTGCAGAGAATAAAAGCCATCTTTAATGACATTGGCAACCTGATAAGCCAACATTCCCTTAAGGGTAACCAGGAGTTACAGAAGGATGTCACCCTCAAAATTCGGACAATCATCACCTTGGCCGGCCTGGCCCTCCTGTTGGCATTTCTTTTCAGTTTCTTCATATCAAGAAAAATAAGCAGTGCCCTGAAAAAATCAGTGGCTCTCGCAGAATCCCTGTCTGCTGGAGATCTGACCAAACGACTGGATTTGCAACAAAAGGATGAACTGGGAATGCTTTCCACTGCCCTCAATAAGATGGCAGACAAACTAAACACTATGATCGGCAATATGAACAGTGAAGTACTAGGCCTAGCATCAACCTCAAATGAATTGAATGTTATCGCCCAGTCCATGTCAGAGAACAGCAGCAATGTTTCTTCCCGCGCAAATTCTGTAGCTGCCGCTACTGAGCAACTCAGCAACAATATGAACTCTGTTGCAGCCGCAAGTGAAGAAGCATCCACCAATGTATCCATTGTGGCCACCGCTTCCGAGGAAGTTACAAACTCAATCACAGAAGTTGATGCAAAAACCAAGGAGGCCAGAAGTATCACAGAAGATGCTGTGCAGTTAGCCAATAGCTCATCAACTAAGGTCGATGCACTCGGAAAAGCTGCAAACCAGATATCAAAAGTCACAGAGGTTATCACCGAAATTTCTGATCAGACTAATCTGCTGGCCTTGAATGCCACAATTGAAGCTGCCAGAGCAGGAGAGGCAGGAAAAGGTTTTGCTGTGGTTGCAAATGAGATAAAGGAACTGGCTAAACAAACGGCCGCAGCAACGGGTGAGATTAGAGCATCCATTGAATCCATGCAGGGTTCCACCGACGAAACCGTTTCAGAAATCAGACAGATTACTGATGTAATTGGACGAGTTGATGAGATTGTATCAGGGATAAGTGAATCTGTTGCCGAACAGACCGCTACCACCAATGAAATTGCAGAAAATATCCAACAGGCAGCAATGGGAATTGCCGAGGTAAATGAAAACGTGGCTCAGAGTTCATCTGCTTCGGTGGAAATTGCTCAGGACATAACAAATATGTCCTCACTCACTGATAATCTTTCCAATACCGGTGCAACAGTCAAAAGCAGTGCTAATGATCTGGCTGCCATTGCCGAGACCTTAAGGAGTATGGTAACGCTCTTCAAAATAGACGCTGCCTCAGCCGAACAGAATACAACTCGGAGAACTTCAGGGCCGATACGAAACCTTCTTACCTGGGATCAGAGCATAACCACAGGGCTCACCACCATTGACCAGCAGCACAGACAGCTGGTGGATCTGATAAATGATCTCCATAAGACTATGAAACTCGGTAGTTCCGCAACAGAAGCCGGGAAGATCCTCGACAGGCTGATACGGTATACTGCCAGTCATTTTGCCACTGAAGAAAAAATGTTCCAACGCTACAGATACCCTGAATTTGCATCCCACAAAGAACACCATGACAAACTGGTAGAACAGGTGGTGGCATTTCAGAAGGAATTTACCAGTGGCAATGCGGTACTCTCAACCGAATTGATGAACTTCCTGAGAGAATGGCTGGTGGAACATATCAAAAAAACTGACATGAAATATGTCCCCTTCCTGAAAAACTGCGGGGTTCGTTGACAGCATCGGGGAGTTCGTGCTTTTGTACAAGATCCATTTTTTGATGGCGTCGAAAAAAAAGTCAAAAACAGGATAGACAGGCAGAAACGGGTACTTCATTAAACTTCACATCCGAGTCGAGTATTTTTACTTTAATTTCAACCTACTAGATACTGTCTCAATTAAACAAAACAAAAATACAGCAACGACGAAACAGGTGAAGCATTTTTACAAGTCCATCTTTTTTAATGAGCTGCAAGTTTGATCAACAGTTCCTGAGCACTCACCAGTCGCACCCTTTGCAGGAACTGCCCTCTGCAGTGCGTCAACGCCGCAAGAGTTGCATCATTTGGGTGCCCGATTCCAATTGCCCAGCCGTTTTGTTCCGCACTCTGCACAAGTTTATGGAGTTGTTTACACACCTTATCCTGAGAGTGTACGTTGTCGAGGAAAATATGCCTTCTTGCTGCTGGTACCCCCACAGCCTTTGCGGCAGCCAGTCCCTGACTTGATGCAGTGGTAAAACTGTCGACAAAGAACAGTCCCTGCTCACGGAGAAGTACCATGAGATCCTCCATTCTTCCCCGATCTTCAGTGTATGAAGATCCCATATGGTTATTGACCCCTACAGCATGAGGAACCTTTTGTAGATTCTCCATAAATAATACTTCCTGCTCCTCTTTAGTCTGTTCCCTTAACAAAGCACCGGGCCCCGGATCCCACTCATCCCCCTTAGGCTCCATTGGTTGATGGAGGAGAACAATCCGGCCAGCCTGGAAAGCCATTTCTTCTAGTTCAGCAGTAAATGGTGCCGCGGCAAGAAAGGAAAAAGTGAGGTTCATCGGAAGTTGTAGCAACTCATGGCCGACATCCCGATGATAGCCCATATCATCGATAATAATAGCAACCATCGGCAACTTATCATCCCGAACAGGTGCTATATCAGGCGGCAGCTCAGGTATCGTAGTGTAAGGCTCTTCAAAGGCTATGGTAGCCTTTTCCGCAGAAGCGGCACCATGCGCGATGGTTGTCCGAAAAAAAATCACATACCCGGCAGCACCCATTGAAAATATAAGTATCCCCAGCAGTACCAAAAAAGAAAAAACGCGCAGTGACAACAATGATTTCTTTTTGTTTTTTTTCTTACGCCGTGTCGCCAGTGGCCTTTTTTTTCTCGTTTTCCTGCTCATGATAGATACTTTATAAAAGTAAGAATAAAATGGATCTGATTAGCGTCCGCCCTCTAGTGAGAATTCCCCTTTTAAATCGAAGCGTAAGGAAAATTTCACCACAGCCTCCCCTGAAAACGCCCTTATACCTGGTATTTCGAAGACACATCTTTCACGGCGACGGCGAGTTAGAGGGAAAATGCCATTTGTGGACAGGAAACGGGTTACTTGTCTCGAGTAAGGACATACTGCGCCAGGGCCTCAAAAATTGACAGAGTCGAACTGTTTTTTTCATTTGCAAAAAGTGCAAGCCCTGTAACTGCCTTGGTCACCATGGTCTCAGCCCTCTGTCTGCTCCTTGAAAAACCCTCATATTTTACGATGAGCTCACAGGCCTCTTGAAAACCGTTCTGTCGCGTTTTTCTATCGTCTAGAAGAAAAAGAAGCCTCTCTTTATCCTCTTTGCCTGCCGCCTCCAGAGCTAGAATAAGGGGCAGGGTCATCTTGGCTTCCTTAAAATCATTCCCGATTTCTTTGCCGGTCTGCACGACATCACCCTGATAATCCAAAAGGTCATCAATAATCTGAAAAGCTGTTCCTAGGCTTAATCCATATTCGGCAAGAGCCTGACGTTTGGCAACTGGAGCATCCGCTGCCAGAGCTCCTATCTCACAGGTGGCTGCAATCAGCAGGGCAGTCTTCCCCCTCACAGCTGAAAAATAGTCCGCCTCTGAGATGTTATAATTCTGCGCATTCCGAAGTTGCAGAAACTCTCCGTCAACCATTGCATTTGTAGCCTGGCAAAAGATCTGCAAAGCTTCTTTTCCTCCAAGAGAACCCACTAAATTCATGGATCTTGAATGAAGAAAGTCACCACCAAGAATGGCGGCAATACTTCCAAAAGCCTTATTAACTGATGCTTTTCCACGTCTCATATTGGCACTGTCAATCACATCATCATGGAAGAGTGTGGCCCCATGAAGGTATTCAAAGGCGATGGCAAGCTCATATATGCCTGTCCCCGTACCACTGCCTGCCCCCCCGCAGAGCTTCGAGGACAAAACAACCAGCAGTGGCCTGAGACGTTTTCCACCATTCAGGATTCCATGTTCCAGGACCTGGCTCAGCAAAGGATCAGCATTTGCAGTTGCTTGCTCCAGATCCCGTACCAAGACCTTTTCAATTTTGAGTATCTCAGGCCTAATGGCTGCCATCAATAACTCCCTAGGTGTTGCACTACCACTCTCTGTCATATAATAATCCTCTTTGCGGAATCCAGCGCCATCCACACCTGAATAGAACTTACAAGTTACTTCCGGCCAGAAAGTACCTTGGGAAGAACCGGAATTCCTCTACTTGCTTATTCGAGTTTTCAATACAAAATTTCATTTACCAGCACCGAAAAATTTCTGAACCTCATCAAGCTCACGCACCACAGGTGATGGAGGCAAGCTGGCACGAAAAATCCGTCCATACCCTTTTGAATAGAGACGAATATCCAGGATACCAATAACTCCCTTATCACTGGTTGAACGCATTAGGCGCCCAACACCCTGACGCAAAGTAAGGATGGCCCGTGGGATCTGGAACTTAAAAAAAGCTTTACCACCTTCCTCCTCTATCGCCTTCACCCGGGCCTGAATCACCGGATCACTGGGAACCTCAAAGGGCAACTTATCAATAAGTACGCAACTTAATGAGTCACCGGAAACATCAACACCTTCCCAGAAACTCGCAACGGCAAGCAGAACCGAGTCATTTGTTTCCCGAAACTGATGGAGCAAAGCATGACGCGACGCAGTCCCCTGCACCAGTACTGGGTAATCAAGCCTGCTGCTGAGATACTCGGCTACCAAATCCATAGCCCTGAAACTTGTAAAAAGTACCAGTGCCCTCCCCCGACTGAGCAGCAACAAATCATGAATGCGCTCACGCAGGGAATCCATATAATTTGAAGCTGCTGCTTCGGGAAATCCCTGCTCAGGTATATATAACAGAGTTCTACCTTTATAGTCAAAAGGGGATTGAAGGCACAGTGTTTTACACTCTTCTGTAATTCCAAGTCTCTCACGCATGTATTTAAAATCACCAGCCGTCGTCAAAGTAGCAGAAGTCATAATGCAGGATTGTACTGAATTATAAAGGCAATCCTCCAGCTCTTTTGCCACATTCACAGGAGTGGCAGAAAGGCCCACCGTCCTTTCCCGCCTTTCGTACCACCGCACATAATAATCTTCACCCTCATTTCCAGTACCTGCTATCTCACGAAGATTTTTCCGAAGAAGCAACGTCCTGTCTCCAAACAGCTTCCATATTTCACCTTGCGCAGTCACTTCAAAACAGCGGGTGGCAAGAGTATCCAGCCCTTGAAGGAGACTTTCCAGAACATTATGCCATTCCCCTGCTTTTTCAAGAAGAGGCAACAGGGGATATCTTCCCCTTTGTGCAGGAAACATTGCAGTAAAAATATCAAGTCGCTGTTTCACCCCCCGTGCGGTTCCCAGTAATTTGTCAACTTCAGATTGCTGCAAATCTGTTTCGGCCTGTCTTTCCAGGTCACCAATAAGATCCAGGAGCTGGTAATAACTGAAATGTTTTCCAAAAAAATTGGTAGCAACATTTTCCAGATGGTGTGCCTCATCAAAAACAACACTTTGATACCTTGGCAGAATCTCACCAAATCCATCCTGCCGAAGTGCCAGATCAGAAAAAAACAGATGATGATTAACAATGAGTAGACGAGCCGATCCGGCGCGTTTACGCAAACGGTTTACAAAACAAAGCTGACTCTCCGGACAGCTCCCTCCAAGGCATTGATTGGATTGTGCAGAAATCTTGGGCCAGAGCGGTGAACGATCAGGAAGCCATGCTAACTCTGCACGGTCACCAATATCAGTTTCCCCAAGCCACTCCTCAATCCTCTTAAGATCGCCTTCCTCTATAAGCAATCCCTGTGGGCTGGAGCGATACTGATACCAGCGATAATGACAGAGATAATTTTGCCGACCTTTAATACAAAGTGCCGGAATATCTTTTCCAAACATCTTCTCAAGGAGAGGAATTTCTTTTTTAAGAATCTGATCCTGCAAATTAATTGTGGCGGTGGATACAACCACCCTCTGATCGGAAAGCAGGGCAGGAACCAGATATGCCAGGGTTTTACCAATACCAGTTTCTGCTTCAACAAGAAGTAGCGATGCACGTCCATCCTGCCTTTCAACACCATCAGCAAGCGTTGTCAGAACCGCCTCTGCCATTTCCTCCTGGCCCTGTCGTGGTTCAAAGCCAGAAAACCCAGCTGCAAGCTTTCCATCTTTCCCAAAAATTTCCTTCAACTATACTCCTCCAGAACATCCATGGCCACTTCCCTGACCTGTGGCGAATCATCATCTAGTGCCTTTTCGACACACCCCAAAGCGGCACTTGTTCCAATTATCCCAAGGATATTAATCGCATCCCCCAGCACATAACCGGGGCTGGAGTCCAGCACCCAGCAAAGAGACGACACGGTACCTTCAAAATCATCAGGACAATGACGTTTTAGTTCTTGAAAAGGTACACTTAAACCAAGACGCACACTGAACCACTCATCATTAAGCAACTCGGCCACCCTGGGATCAGAAGATACACCCCGCTTAAACATCTCGACAATATTATCGACATGCCCCATTTCAAGGAAATCAGCAATAACCTTCTTTAATTCTGCGTCACTCGCTTTGTCGCGCACCGCTTCTCCTGTTAAAACGAGTTGCATAAATTGCTAGATTGATATCGATTTTCCTTTTCTTTTTCAATCAGCCCTGTACAATCAATTGTGGAATTATTCTTGAATATTATCAACACTCAACCTCTATTCACCCATATGGTTTCCCCATGGTTGGTCCTCCCGTAATCACTCAAGACAACGAGTCCACTGCGTCAAGAAACTATCTTGATCCCGGTGAGTCTATTGTAATCGTTGACGATTCAAAAGAAATTATTCTTATTTTTGAGAATCTTCTCAGCGGTGAGGGGTTCACCGTCCACACGGCCGCCACAGCAGCTGAGCTTTACGTCATTCTGCAACGAGAACCCGTTGCCCTGCTACTCCTCGACATTGGACTTCCCGACTGTGACGGTACTGAAATATTAGATGACATCGTTCGTCGCTATCCGGACCTCAGCCTCATCATGCTCACCGGGACTACTGATCTTAAAGTGGCACTCAGTTGTCTGCGCCGGGGAGCCGATGATTATCTCGCAAAACCAGTTACCCTTGAAGAATTCAGCCTCTCAATTCGCAGAACTCTGCAAAAACGGCGTTTACTTATAGATAATCGCCGCTACCAGAAACAACTCGAACTCACAAATTACCGCACCCAGTTTCTCCATCAGCTCAACCTGAAGATGAACAGTGCCTACCTCAGCAGCATTGAATTAGACAGTGTCCTGCAATCCATACTGGTCGGAATTACCGCCGAAGAGGGACTCAAGTTCAACAGGGCATTTCTGCTGCTTTTCAACCATGACAACACTGAACTTCAGGGCAAAATGGCCATTGGTCCCCCATGTAAAGCTGAAGCCGGTCGAGTCTGGGATGAAATCAAAAGAAACAATCTCCACCTGACAGATATCCTCAATATCGTCAAAACATCCTGCCTTGATAAAGACACTGAACTCAATACCATCATTCAAAGCCTTAATATTCCTGCCAGCGAGGATGAGCATGTTCTGATAAAAGCCTGTTCCTCAAGAATCAGCATCCATGTCCAGGATGGCCAGCTGAAAGAAGAACAGGTATCAGCCCAACTCCTCGAGATTCTGCAGGAAACAAATTTTATAATAACGCCGTTATTTTCCCCCAAGAAATCACTTGGTGTTATCATTGCCGACAACTTTGTAACAGGCCATCCCATCTCAAAAGATGACATCAATTCTCTGGAGATATTTGCCAACCAGGCAAGTCTTGCCATAGAGCATAGCCATTTATATATGGATATGCAAAACAAGATCACAGAACTGGAAGACGTAACACATGAGCTTGAAAAAAACAAAGATCTTCTTATTGATGCAGAACGATACTCGGCGCTTGGCCACATGTCAGCCCAACTTGTTCATGCCATCCGAAACCCGATTACTTCAATAGGAGGAATGGCACGTTTGCTTTCACGTAAAAATGAGAATGAAAAAAACAAAAAATTCCTCGACATGATGACCATGGAAGCAGCCAAGATAGAAGCAACCCTCAACGATCTTTTTAATTTTGTAGGTGATGAGAATCCCGAGAAATGTATTCAACCTCTCTATCCTCTCATCCGGAAGAGCGTTATGCTTTTTTACGGAGCTATGAAAAAACAGTCCATTTTCTATCAGCTTAATCTCCCGGAACCTGACCCTGAACTCTTCATAGATCAGAAACTCATCCGCCAGATGCTTCTCCACCTCATCAGAAATGGTATCGAGGCCATGACAGCAGGGGGTATTTTGACGATAGACTGCTCCAAGGATGATTCACACATTATCATAACTATCGAAGATACTGGAAACGGAATACCTGCAGTAAACCTTGACCGGGTGACAGACCCCTTCTACACCACAAAAACCTATGGAACCGGAATGGGTCTCACCCTAGTAAAAAAAATAGTGGATGAGCATCAAGGATTTTTTTCTTTGAAACAGAGTGAAAGTGGCGGAATGACAGCAACTATAGGACTCCCTGCAGACATCAGAGAATAGATACAATCAGATCCAGAAAGGCTAACTAACCTTTTAACATATTAAAATAGAGAAACAAACCAGAACTGAGGTGTTAGGGAAATAGTTTGCGGCACCGCCGAATGTTTACGGATCAGGTATCCTTACGTTACTTCACTGAGTCGCCACGGATATAATGACGACTGATCAACGTTCCTCAGCCGGATGATTCCTCAACTCTCATCGCTGACAGTAACGCTCCAAGGACCGACAGTACGGATGTAATGGTGAATGTTACCTTCAATGCAAACATGAAATTTTCTACCTGATCAGGACTGTACTCTTTTAAATCCACCCCTCCGCTTACTTGTGAGAAAATCACAGCAAACAGCAAACCTGCAAGGGATACCCCAAGGAGCATCCCGAGATTCCTGGAAGTTGCCAGCATACCCGAGCTGACGCCGGTATGTTCTCTGGAAACATTTTTCAACACAGTAGCACTGTTTGGTGATAAAAACAGAGCCTGACCAAATCCCAACAACATTAAACGCCAGGCAACATCCATTGCCCCACTCTCTGTTGACAAAAAACAGAGCAAGAAAAGAGATAGCGCCGAAATACTAAGCCCTGCCGTGGTCAGGAATCTTGCTCCAATCCGATCATAGAGGTGTCCAGATAAAGGAGACACTATAAAAACTGAAATGGGTACAGCCATCATTACAAAACCAATATTCTCAGTTGATAACCCGATAACATAATCGAGATAAAAGGGCATGAGAATGAGGACAACAAAAAGAACACTAAACGACAGAGCGGCACAAAACATTGCTATGCTGTATGACTTGTTTCTAAAAAGAGCCAAGGGAAACAAAGGATACTCCTGATCGAGCTCCACCTTAACAAGGAGCCCCAGAAACAGAATTAAGGCAAGCAATTCCATAAATACAACTATATCCATTTCTAAACTGTGATTTGTTGAAAGCAACACTACCAAGGTAATAAACCCTGTCCAGCACAGCAGCCCCCCCCAATCAAACGGAATTCCACTCCGGAAGACTCTTTTCTCAGAAAATGGTTTTAAGAACAACACACCGGCAACAGTTCCTGCGAGGCTGACCGGTACTGTAACAAGGAATATCTCACGCCAGGAATAATTATGAATTAAAACACCTGAGATCACGGGCCCGCTCATCAACCCGATTGAAGTTGCAACTCCAACAAGGCCAAGTGCTTTTCCAAGCTGATTAAGTGGAAAAATCGTTTTAATGATGGCAGGTCCTGTCGCCATCATCATAGACGCACCGATCGCCTGTATAAATCGAAAAAATATCAGTTCTAGGAGGGTGGCAGAAAGATAGCAGGCAATAGATCCAATCGAAAAAATCAACATTCCCAGGAGGTACACCAAGCCGAGTCCCAGGCGGTCAGCAACCCTTCCCCAGAAAAGCAGAGACGCAGTGATGGTGAGCAGATACACCTGAACCACCCACTCAGTTTGAGGCAACCCGGTTCCAAAGCTTCGCATGATGGAAGGCAAGGCCACATTAATCATGGAGCTGTCCATGGTGGACAGAAATACTCCGAGAGCAACCACAAAAAAGACTATCCAGCGATTATGTTTTGGCGGCAGGGACAAAAGAGAGGTGGGGGGAAATAGAAAAGCAAAAAAAACGGGCTCTGGAACCCAGAACCCGTTTTTTAGAACACTACTAACTCTGAACTGTACTGCTTAGAAACTTACTGCCATCTGTCCGTATGCTGAGAAGGCGTCATCTACGAGATCACCATCACTTGCAAGGTAACCAGCTCTGGCAAGAAGAGAAACACCTTTGCCAATCTGATATTTAGCCTGACCAGAAACTTCGAATGGATTCTCACCATATACTGCTGTGCCGTTATCATCAATGTCCATGAAGACAAGGTTACCGGTGAAGCTGAGTTTCTCGGAAGCCTGGAACTTAGAGCTGGCACCAACAAAGATGGTGTCTCCGCCCATACCGACACGACTGATATTAGTGGTTGGAACATCTCCACCAATCATCAACCAACCAAAGGTCTGGTCAGTAGTAAAACCGTCCATTGTGTAACCAACACGTACGGTGGGAGTAACTGAACCAAAGGTTGCATTCCACTCAGCATAACCACCATACTGGTCATCTGCACCAACCATTACAGTGTCACCTTCTTTATAGGATTGCTCGATGATGATATTATTTCCACCAAAGCTCATTCCAAAATTAGCGGATCCTTTGATGCCACTCTTATCGGGAGTAATTGAGTTGTCAGCAACATAAACGACACGAACATTAGCATTAAATGCGTCGCTGAATTTCTGCCTGTAGGTAACACCCCAGACATCTTTGTCACCTTCGTAGGTACTTCCAATGATCTGTCCTACGACGTCAATAAGATTGCCTTGAGAATCCTGCCCACTCCAGGTAACATCTGTGTAAGTGGTAGCATACTCATAGATTTTTTTATCGTAGGTGAAGGCCAGCGCGAGTCCACCTTGCTTATAGAGTATACGAAAACGATCTGCACGCTCATCATCAAGGAACCAAGGAGAGAAAGCGATGGGCATTTTACCACCAGCAATATCAACATTTCCTACTTTGAAACCAAGAAATGCGTAATCGGACCATACATTGTAGTCACCTTTTGCACCTGCGGTATAATCCCCACCAGTTCCCCAAGTACCATCAAGGAAACGTACACGGGCTTTAACGTAACCACCACCTTCTGTGGATGCATTAACTTTAACACGCACACGGGAATCCCACTTAGTGACGCTGTCACCAATACCTTTGTCGTTAAAACGCAAACGAGTACGGGCATCACCACTCAGATCAACTTCAGCAGAAGCAACAGTTGCAACACCAGCAACCATCATAAAAGCTGCAGCAACGCAAATTACTTTCTTCATCTCTATTTTCTCCTTAAATTTTCGTATTCCTCAAAAAAAGGAAACGTCATTTAGCTGCCCGCCAATAGCGACAAACAACCATATCTACTAAATAATTCACTGAATAATATCTGTAGCACAAGCCCCTGTCAAGTTTTTTCCACAGGAAGTTAAAAAATTTATACTGTTTTTTCTTTACTCAATTGCCTGGCTGCCCCCGGCAACAAAACTCATCCCGTACACTGAAAGGCGACTGCCACCGGACCCAAAGAGAAAACCTTCAATAATATCACCCTTTTCAGGTTCCACAATAAACAGGCGCCCTTCCCGATTCCCATCGGAACCGACCTTTGAATAAAACTGAAAATCAACAATGGAGTTAGGGAAAAGGTTTGTGTGCCACATTTCCACAAAACCGCCCTTAGCCCAGACCAGACCACGAACCTGACCATTTTTGTAAAGCCTGGTCTTACTCATCACCTTCGGAGAATAAAGCTCATTGTCCACGATAAGAATATCCTGATACCCATCATTGTCAAAATCCGTGACAACCAGGCGAATTGGGGCTGTATAGTTTTCCAGAAGCTCCCGACCACCAAACCCCGATGGAGAAGTGTAAACCAATTCAGAATTCGCTGTATACACCAACAGCTGCTCCTCTCTATTAATAGTCACCGTTTCCGGAACCTTATCACCATTGAGATCAGCAAAAACAAAATCAAAAAGATTGACGGATTCCGGTACGATAACTGCGTCCCCAGCACGATAGTTGCCTTCAGAATCGACAGTCATCCGATAGATACCGGCCTGCATTGCACCACCGAGTCCATTCTGCTGCCCGGCAAGAACCAAGCCCTCTCCCGGAATTTCAAGGGGTCTCAGGTACCAGTAGACATTTTCATGAAGCCACTTCACCCCCTTCTCAGGAGTCCATTCAAGGACATACGAGCGGGGTTCTTTATTTCTGGTGCTGCTGATATAGATCTCCATAACCCCGTTTCCATCCAAATCTGCGACATTCACAGCATGAACATTCAGCCCCCCTGGCAAAGAGACAGTATCCAACGCCAGGATCTTCTTCCCCCGCAGCTGATAAATATAGAGTTTAGTGTTTGCACAGAGAATTATTTCGTCCTGCGAATCTCCATCAACATCTGCAGCTGTCATCCCCTTTGACTGGGCTGGGATAACCGCACTTTTGTATCGTTCAGTTGCCTTCACAACAAGTTCTGTCTGGGAGATAAATTCATCCTGGCTGATGGATAATGCGAAACCGCTATTGGCTTTTATAGCCCGATCCGGGTGAGGGGTTGTGAATCCAGTGGCAATCACATCCTCTTCAGCCTGTTTGCCTGCAACTTCCCTGGAACTTTGAATTCCAAATACAGTATCCCCGATTTCAGCTACCAACTCATCAAGAGCCACCATCAGGCCGGAACTTCCGGCAGCAACACGCTGAAACTGCGTTGATTTATCATTTTGCGGCGCAAATACTGCTGCAGAAATTTCGATTCCGCCATTTATTTTACGCAGCGAACTTACGACACGATATGAAGACGCGTCCCTCTTTTCAGAGACCTTCCCTTCCATAACAGCATCCAACCCAGTTACCTGGGCCAGCCTGCCTGCGAGCATGAGCCGCACACTGTTACGCAAATATCCAAATTCGCCAGCATCCTTTGCGTCTGTCGGGTAAAACACCATCTGTTTTCCCTCCACCGCTGTGACTTCAGTTGCCGTCAGCGGAATAACAGCAACCATAAGCCATACCACTAAAAATTTACTCAAAAGATTAACCATCACTTTCCTCTATATAATAATATTGAACAAGATTTATAACTTTTCAGACAAAACAATTCTACCGTACTTTCACTATCATCGCAATCAACAAAGTATTCAGGATATTAGCAGAAAGCACTCATAACAAACAGTCTCTGAAAAGTCGGCACGATATGGATTTCTTCTTGACTTATACCGTAAAAAAACCTACTAATAAGAAATAGTAAAATATTTTGTACCTTTTTAAAGTACACTCGGTAATGACAATGAAACATTCTCTCTCCATACTGCTCAGCCTGCTCCTCTTCTGCTTCGCCACTAGTGCGTCTGCAGGAGACAATAACCTGCGACAGGGAGAATATAAACTTCTGGCATACTCCATAAAGAATGGTGGGGCTCTTCCCGACAAGACTGACAGCGCCTCAAGAAGTATTAGCTTCCACAGTCTTTATATCTCACCAGAGGCCATGAACACCGTCCTTAACAGTGAAAATTCACTGGAGGTCATCAATAATACAAGTTACAAGGGATTTGCTATTAAGGCCGCATATGCTGCGACACCCGCTTTCACCTTTCACAGCTCCCTTGGCCTGACTGACACTCAGGAGAACAGTGACATCGCCTATGCCGACCGGGTCGGTTGGGAACTTGACCTTGGTGTTGCCTACAGGTTTCTTAATAACTTTGCATACGAGGTCCATTTTGGATACATGGACACTGGTGAGCTCTTCAAGGAGAGTACCAGCTACACAGACGTTGACAATATCACCATCGTCACCAACAAGCTGACCATGAGTTTCTAGTATCGAGCTCCTGAGCGCTGTCTACTTATCAGATTTTCCACACTCCCATAGCTTCTGAAGTATATACCCGTGCGATTCCGACATTCTTCACAGACCAGACAGGAACTGGAGACTTCCCTTAAAGAATCTCGCCGCAGACCTCATTCCAATATCCACAAAGGCAAACTCATTCTCGCACCGGAAATTTTTCAAACCGCGGGCAGCGAAACTAACATTATTATCAGCCGTTTCTCCATTCTGGACAACACAGGTTCCATCCATATTGGCCCTTGGTGTATGATAGGAGCCAGGGCCAGGATTTACACCCACGACCATTGCCACCAGAGCAGAACCCCCCTGCTTGCCGTTCAGGAAAAACATGGGGTCATCTGGCAGGACAAATACCTGGGTAAAGATGTATGGATCCATGAAAACGCAATCGTTCTTTATCAGGCATCCATCCTTCCCGATGGGTTTGTCCTGGGAGCAGGTTCTGTACTGACAAAAAACCCCGGTCCTTACGAGATATGGGCAGGGGTACCCGCCAAAAAAATTGCAGATCGTAAAGAACTCACCCCCACCGAGCTTGATGCTTTTTTCAAAACGCCAAAGTTCTCCTTGAAGGAACACCTTCAACTTGATGAGTTACAGGACAGTAAGTTCTGATGCCCAACTATGCAGTACTGACAGAGCAGCAATGTTAATATGACTCTTACGCCCACCTATAATATCCTCATGTACTCCCATGATACCTACGGTCTTGGGCACATTCGGCGTTCCATAGCCATAGCCAGTCACCTCTCCGCTAAAGAGGTCAATATTCTCATACTCACCGGTTCCCCCTTAGCTGGCCGCTTTGCCTTGCCGGACCAGGTGGATTTTGTCCGAATCCCTGGAATGATAAAAAAGACCAACGATGAATATCAATCACTTTCTATTCGAATAGACCCGAACCAGGCGCTAAACATCAGGAAGAACATAATTTTTGCAACAACCACTGCATTCAAACCTGACCTTTTCATTGTTGACAAGGAACCCCTTGGGTTGAAACGTGAAGTTCTCCCTACCCTGGAATGGCTCCGAAAATCTCTGCCTGAGACCAAGACCATCCTTGGTCTTCGCGATGTCCTTGATGATTCCCCTGTAGTCTGCAAAGACTGGAGCGAAAAAAACGTCTATGCTTATCTCGAAGAACTTTATGATGAGATATGGATATACGGAAATCGCGAAATTTACGATCCAATCGTGGAATACAAAATCCCTTCAAGCCTGAAACCAAAAATCTGTTTCACCGGTTACATCCCACGCAAACATTGGCCTCAGACAGTGAGAAACAAAATACGCAAACGATACCGTATTCTTGAAGAAGATGTCTTTATCCTCGTAACCACTGGCGGCGGTGGCGATGGCTGTGAACTGCTGGACCACTATCTATCCATGCATGATTTCTTCCCTACTTCGCTCCCCTTCAAATCCTTAATGATAACCGGACCGTTCATGCCTAAATCAAGCCGAGAAAAAATCAAAAAACGCGCCAAACGTTACGGTATCAAATCACAGCCCTTTCATCCTCGTATGGAACAGCTCATCGGAGCAGCTGATCTTGTTATCTCCATGGGTGGCTACAATACCCTGTGCGAGATTCTCAGCCAGCAGACGCCAGCTCTGATCATCCCCAGAGAGACACCAAGAAAAGAACAGTTGATCCGTGCCACAAAACTCACCGAACAGGGACTCATTGACTTTCTTCCTTGGAGCAATGTCTCTGCCCAGTTGCTGCGTGACAAAATCATGACCATCTTAACCAGGAGTCACGAATACAAAGAGAAAATGGCAGGATTCAAACTTTCAGGACTAGACACCATGCGCGAAAGAATGGAACACTTCAGAGACTGTTCATGAAAAACAGTAGTGTCAAATCCACCATAGGCTACATTTTAAAGGGCTATCCACGAATTTCAGAAACCTTTATTTCCAACGAGATACTACTTCTCGAACAGCTTGGTTTCAACCTGCACCTCTTCCCCATGCGACACCCCAGGGAGGACTTCTGCCACGACTCTGTCAAACAGATCATGGCAAAGGTTGATTATCTCCCTACAGAGTTATTACTGGACTTTCCGCGCCTGCTGCTTCCCAATATTTTTCTCGCTGTCAAAAGGCCAGACTTGTTCAAACAAGGTCTTAAACTTGCTCACAAACGTTACAAACGAACCGCGAACCTGGCCACATTCAAGCACCTCCTCCAGGCCGGTTATCTCTGCAACTCCCACCTCCTGAAACACAATTCAATAGCCCATCTCCATGGTCACTTTGCCCACTCTCCCACTTCAGTAACCATGTTTGCCGCCCTCCTCTCCGGTAAAACCTTCAGTTTTACAGCTCATGCTAAAGATATCTACACCTCAAATACAGAGCAACTCCGTGAGAAAATTCGACTGGCAGAATTCGTCATCACCTGTACAGACTACAATCGCAGATATCTTGAAAAAACAGCAGAAGGCCTTGGCACCCCCATTCACTGCATCTATCACGGTATTGACCTGCAACTCTTTTCTCCTGCCACTGATCACACTGTATGCAGTCCTCCCTATAAATTGCTCACCGTTGCCAGAATGACTGAAAAGAAAGGGCTGCCCACACTCTACAAAGCACTTCGGATCTTAAAAGATAATAACATTGACTTCCATCACACCCTGATTGGCGATGGTGATGACAAGAAAAATATCCTCCAGCTCATAGAAGATCTGGATATGCAGGCACACTGCTGTTGTCCGGGGACTCAAACCCACAGCGAAGTTTTAAAGCAGTTTGAAGCCAGTGATCTTTTTGTGCTGGCCTGTGAAATAGCAGCCAATGGCGACCGTGATGGTATCCCAAACGTACTGGTGGAGAGCCTGGCCATGGGTGTTCCTGCACTTTCCACCACTGTTTCTGCTGTCCCCGAAATTCTTATTCATAACAGAAGTGGAATCACCATCTCCCCGTCACAACCTGAAGAAATGGCCGCCAATATAACAGAACTTCTCACCAATGGTAACCTCAGAGCACAAATCATCCAGGGTGGAACAGAGCACACCAGGGAACATTTTAACAACCGGACACTTGTGGCTGCACTGGGCAATATCTTCCAGAAGCAACTGGAGCAAAACCGCAACGCAGCTCTTTCCTGATGCGGATCTGTTTCTACGCGCCCTTCAAACCCCTTGGCCACCCCAATCCTTCCGGTGATCTTATCATCGCAACCGGACTCCGTGATTTCCTCAAATCACGCGGACATAAGGTTTTAACGGCAAGCAGACTCCGATCACGCTGGCTGCACCTCAAACCCTGGCTGTTTCCCGAAGTTGTAAAAGAATACTTCAACGCCGCTAAACTGACCCAGAGTTTCCGACCGGATATCTGGCTCACCTATCATAGCTACTACAAAGCACCTGATCTCCTTGGCCCCGGACTATGCAGAAAGTTCAACCTCCCCTATTGTATTTTTCAGGGAATTTACTCCACAAAACAACGACGCAGCCTCAAGGGAAAAGCTGGTTTCTACCTGAATCGCCATGCTCTGCTGCGCGCTGACCATATCTTCAGTAACAGAGCGCTTGACTACAAAAACCTGGAACGACTTATTCCAACCAGGCGCCTGAGCCACATCAAACCTGGTATTTTTCCTGAAATGTTTTATTTTAACAATGAGTCAAGAGAGCAAATACGTCGTACATGGCAGGCGGGTAATGAACCGGTTATCCTCTCTGCAGCCATGTTTCGTCCTGATGTGAAGACTCAAGGATTGAACTGGATGATAAAGAGCCTTGCACAGCTGGCACACCAGGGGACGCCATTCAAATTGGTTATCGCAGGAGATGGCAGTGAACGGGAAACGGTGATGTCCCTTGCAGAACGCCACCTCCCTGGTCGTGTTTATTTCACTGGAAAGATAGAAAGGAAAAATATGTACCGTTTCTATTCAGGCGGAGATATCTTTGTCTTTCCCGGTATCAGAGAATCCCTGGGGATGGTCTTTCTTGAAGCCCAGTCCTGCGCACTTCCTGTAATCGCCTTCGACAATGGCGGTATCCCTGAGGTTGTTGCTCAAGACAAAACGGCTCTTCTCACCGCACCATTTGATACAGATCAATTCTGCTCTGCAGTCAAAAAGTTACTGCAGGACAAAGCACTACGTACTCGAATGGGAAAAGCTGCAGTAGCACATATTCGCAACAACCATGATCTCCAAAAAAACTACCTCCAATTTGAAAAAATTCTAATCCATCATGCAGAGTCTCATCAACGGACAGCATAGCTCCGCAACCCTTATCGCCTTGCTACGCCATGGCAAAACCATATGGAACGAAGCAGGACGCATCCAGGGTCATGAAAATTCACATCTCTCAATGACTGGGAAACAGGAAGTTCATGGCTGGGGACGTTTCCTGGCAGGCATCTCAATTGACAAGATCGTGGCAAGCGATCTGGGGCGTGTCAAGGAAACTGTGGCCATCCTGCAACAGTACAGAGAACCGCTTCCAGTAATATGGGAACCAGCTCTCAGGGAGCAGAACTGGGGCGAGTGGGAGGGCTTGACATTTAAAGAACTGCAGGAGAAAAGCGGAACATTCCTTGAGCAACAGGTGCGGGCAGGGTGGGATTTTTGTCCTCCCCGGGGAGAGAGCAGGCGTGAAGTTCTACAACGGGTTCTACCCTCTGTTATAAACCTGGCAAAAAAATACCGGAATCAGCGAATACTTATGGTCTGCCATGAGGGAGTTGTCAAATCACTCATCTACCATCTGGCAGGCAGAGCCTTTCTTCCAGAAGAAAAAACACTTCTCCAAAAACGTCTACTCCACCTTCTTATTGCAGCAAACGACAAACTCTCTCTGGGGCCTCTTAATATCTTTCCGGCAACAACAGGAAAAAAGAGATGAAGATAGCCTGCTACTGTCAGCATGTACTCGGGATCGGTCATTTCCATCGTAGCCTGGAAATTTGCAAGACCCTGGCGACCAACCATGAAACCGTGATGATACTCGGTGGTCCAGATGTTGATCTTAAACAATCTGCCGTTCATTTCCTCCAGCTTCCCGGTCTGCAGATGAATACAGATTTTTCAAATCTCCTGCCCTGTGAAAAAGACAAGGACCTTGAAGCAATTAAGCGCAACCGTAAACGCCTGCTGTTTAATTTTTTTGCCTCCTTTCAACCTGATGTCTTTCTGATTGAGCTCTATCCCTTTGGCCGGAAGGCATTTCGCTTCGAACTCGACCCCATCCTCAAAGCAGTTGCAGCAGGAACCCTTGCCCCCTGCCTCAGACTCTGCAGCCTGCGCGATATTCTGGTGGAGAAAAAAGACAAGGCCAAATATGAAACAAGGGTACTGAAACAGTTACGCCACAACTTTGACGGCCTGCTGATCCACTCTGACCCTGCATTCATCCCCCTGCAAAAAACCTTTTCTAATGTGAGCAGCATCCCGGTTCCCCACTATTATACCGGCTTTATCACCCCGGCAACTGCCGGAAGCAGCGGGACCAGTATCCGCAACGACCTTGGTCTTTCCCGACAGGACAGTTTGGTTGTGGCCTCCATCGGAGGCGGAAATGTTGGTGCCGAACTCCTCAAAGCCACCGCTGCCGCAACTGTTCTGTTGCAGAGGCAGAAGAGAAACATCCACGTCCACTTGTTCACTGGTCCTTACAGCGCCCCAAACCTTGCACAAGAAATAAACCAGCTCAGTGCCAACACTGTCATAGTACATGATTTCTGTTCCAACTTTCCGCAGTGGCTTGATGCCGCAGATTTGTCCATCTCCATGGCCGGCTACAACACCTGCATGAACCTTCTTGCTGCAGGTATTCCGGCCCTGCTCTATCCATTTGGCCAGAACAGAGAGCAACACATGCGAATCACAGCCTTTACGAGTACTGCTGATTTCACCTTGCTTGAAGTAGAAGATCTTCAGCCTGAGTCCCTGGCTGCCAAGATTCTTCATCAGCTGAAATTCCCTAAAAAAAGACATCATGTTCAGCTGGACGGGGCGCCACAAAGTGCCGGGATGATCAGTGACCTGCAACTCTGGAGCGAAACAGCATGAAGCCATCTAGTCTATATCAGCACCTTCCACACGACAGTGCATATCAGGTAAAAACAGCCGTTGAAAAGGGACTTGCCAGGGGCAACGGAGAGGCCACGATTTTTTTCCGCGCCGATGATATTGGAGTTCCTGGAAAACAGTTCAGCCAACTGATAAACCTTTTCAACATCCACAAACTCCCCCTCTGTCTCGCTGTAGTTCCCACATGGCTCACCGATTCTCGCTTTCAATCACTTCAATCCCTCACTGGACCGTCCAGCTCACAATGGTGCTGGCACCAGCATGGCTGGTGCCACAAAAACCATGAAGCGAATGGAAAGAAGCAGGAGTTCGGGCCATATCGACCCGCTGTCCGCCAAGTTGCAGATCTTCTGAAAGGGAAAAATCGCCTGGAAAAAATCATGGCCAAAACTTTCTTTCCATCCTTTACTCCCCCTTGGAACCGCTGCACCATTGACACCCTCAACGGGCTCAGAGAACTTGGTTTTTCAGCAGTCTCAAGAAGTAACAACGCCAGCCCTGCTCCACCTGCCGGTCTCCCTGATTATCAGGTAAACATAGACCTGCACACCAGAAAAGAAGACCACCCGCAGCTCGCATTCAATACACTCCTTCTTGAAATAGAACAAAGTATCAGCAGTGGTACGGCAGGGATTATGATTCACCACCAACGCATGGATGAAGCAGCTGTTGCCTTTTTAGAAATCCTGCTGAGAACAGTCGCCGGCACCCATTCCCTCCATCCTGTTCAGTTCATCGATCTCACTTAGGAAAGATTGACAAAAAGAAGGAAAAAGCGATATGCTCCACATAGGTTGTTCTTTCACATTAATTTGGATCCGTGAACGTCGGCATGCCCCCCCCTGGAGGGAGGCAAAAAATTCCTTCGACCACACTTGGTGAGATATTTTACAATAGGCTTTCAATGTGTTACTAGGAACGCAATCACAAACCCGTCATAAATGCAGGTGTAATTCAACAGCATCACGCACCTCTTACGCCACTACCCCAGGGAAACAGAAGAGCAATGAGACAACTGGTAGTTCTGCCATGGAAGCAGTCGCTCATAATGTCATACAAGTCAATCAGGGCGCGTTTTTTTCGTTCTCTTGTCACCACCATGACCCTTGTTCTGGCTGTCTCTTTCCTTGCCTTCAGCCAAATCAGCATCGATATTGCAGATGCCATGCTGGTTTCAGACAACCCTGTTTTTCATCGCATCCTGCTCCAGTCCGGCTATGATATACTACCTGATGACGTCAGCCTTTCGGCATCACCAAAACAACGTTGGATAGTTGTCTTGTCACTCTTGGTTTGCGTGGTGGGAATCATTAACGCCCAACTCATGTCAGTGACAGAACGATTCAGGGAGATCGGCACCATGAAATGTCTTGGAGCACTTGACAGATTTATCGTGCGAATATTTGTGATGGAGGCTTCAATGCAGGGATTTGCAGGATCTGTCACCGGAGCATTTGTCGGCGGAATTGCAGCCTGCTCCGGAGCGATCTTCCGTTTCGGGACAGATATTCTGCCAATCTTCCCATGGCAGGATATCCTCTCGACTTCTGCCTTGGCCATAGGAACCGGCATAGGACTCAGCCTTCTCGGAGTATTATATCCCGCGATCATGGCCGCGCGAATGCAACCTGTGGAGGCCATGCGGGTCGAACAATAGATGAACAGGGAAATGATAATAAAACAGATCGTTCGAGTCACCGGTGTCACCAAGGATTTTGACCTCGGAAAAATTGTGGTCAATGTACTTAAGGGAATCGACCTCGAGATAGAGACTGGAAAATATGTCTCAATCATGGGGCCGTCTGGTTCCGGAAAATCCACCCTCTTTAATATGATCGGCGGTCTTGATAAGCCCACTGAGGGCAAAGTTTTTATAGACGAAGTTGATATTGCCCAACTCGATGCCTACGAGCTGGCCTGGCTGCGCTGCCGAAAAATCGGCTATATTTTTCAGACGTTTAACCTGATCCCGGTGATGACAGCCCTTGAAAACGTCACCCTGCCCATGACCTTTGCTGGAGTTCCCGGAGATACCGCTATTTCCCGTGGCATGGAATTGCTTGCCCAGGTTGGTCTTGAGGGCAGACACGCTCACAAACCAGCAGAACTCTCCGGTGGCCAGCAGCAGCGTGTGGCAGTGGCCAGGGCACTTGCCAATACACCATCAATTATTCTAGCAGATGAACCAACAGGAAACCTTGACCTCAAGACAGGAGAGGAGATCATATCCCTGCTTAAACAGATGAGTGAAGAACAGGGAGTGACTGTTATTTCCGCAACCCATGACTACAAAATGCTCAATGTCTCCGACCAGGTGATCTGGATTCGGGATGGCCGGGTTGACAAGATTCAAGACCGTGATGAACTTGAAATCCACACCGGAGGAATGAGCAGCTAACCATCATGCCCTCTCTTAAGACTCTCTCTCTCATTGGGTGTATTTTTCTCCTCTCTTCACTGCTGGGCACCACACTGGCCTGTGCAGAACAACCCCTTTCTCTCCATGATCAGATTGTCGGGATCAGCAGTGCTGCAGAAAGAACCACGGGGAGCGAGGGCTGCAGCAGCGCCGCAGAGTTTATTCGAGACCAGTTCAGATCCCTTGGTGTTGATCCTGAAACCTATAAGTTTCTCATCCCGGTTCGTCAATTCCAAGGTGCTGCACTCAGGGTAGATGATAAAAGTATCAACCTCAACACCCTCCGCTATAACGCCATTACGCCAGAAGCAACAGATGGTACCCTCGAAGGGGCTCTCTATTACGCAGGAGGCGGAGACTGGTCAGAGTTGCAAGGTCTGGCCATCAAAGATGCTATCATTATACTGGACAGCGAATCAGGTCAGAACTGGCAACAACTGGCATCACTCGGTGCCAGGGCGATTATCTACAGTAATAAAGACAGCAAACCTGCAAAGTATGTCTTCCAGGAAAAAGAAGAGCTCACCCCAATCCAACTCCCCTGTTTCTGGATAGATAAAGAGAGGCTCAAAGAGTTTTTTCCAGAATTTTCTTTTGACACCCCGGGACTCATTGCCGACAAAACCGGCATCACCTCAAAGGTTCAATGGCAGGAAGTTCTCTCGGAAACGATCTATGGAATCATACCAGGCACCGATCCTCAGCTGAAACAAGAACTTCTGATACTTGATGCGTTTTATGACAGTTCAGGCTTTGTCTCCAGCAGGGCCCCCGGTGCAGACGAGGCCAGTTCCATTGCAACCATGCTCCAGACAGCAGCAGCATTGCAGCAGAACCCACCATCCCGTTCGGTTCTGCTTGTGGCCAGCAGCGGTCACAATGAGGCCTTAGCCGGTGTACGGGAGATACTCTGGAGTATCAACTCCAAATCAAAACAGTTGCGAAGACAAAAAAAAGAACTCAAAAAAGGTATCGCTGAAACAAAATCCCACCTCGAGGCCCTGCAAAACATTTCCTGGCCCCTGCAGAATGACCCAGAGCGTGACTCTATCATAGCCATTGCCATAGAGGAACACCTGAAACTTTCGGTTGACACCATCTCCCGGGAGCTCAACCGCCTCCGCTTAAGCAATAGCACCATTCCGGAAAACAGTGGAGAGATCAAACGACTCTCAAAGATCCGTATGCTCTACCGACGCCTTGGATGGCGCAAGACTTTCCACAACATGGGGGTTGACGAGGCTGAGATGTTCCGTAAGGCCATCCCTGCATCCATTGCGATCAACAAGAAACGCAAACAGGAACTCAAGACCCAGATGAGTTGCCTGAAGAGCAGTTATGCCTTCAGGAATCTCCTCTCCGACTATGACATAGCTGCCTTTATTTCACTCCATCTTTCCAGTCACGGTAATGGCCTCGGTGCTTTTCACCAGGGATTTCTTTACAAGCTGAAGGCCAGAGTCAACCGGACAGGCATATTCTCAGTCATCGCAGACCTCCTTGATAAGACAGCAGCCCAGAGCAGCAGTCAGACCCGCTATGTCAACACCCTGCGTCCCAGTCGCCTGCGTTCATGGGATTCCTGGTTTCTTGACACACCCCCTCTTGGCGGAGAAGTTGCTTCCCTCGCCGGCCTGCTTGGCATTACCCTTGTGACCACCGGCGACTCCCGTGCGGCCTGGGGAACGCCCTGGGATAATCCCGAAAACATCAACTGGGACAGTCTTGAAAACCAGGCTCTCCTTGTACGTGACATGGTTACTGCAATGGCCGGAAACACTCCTCTGCAATCAGGAAGACTACCGCGCAATGGATTCTCAACGGTAACAGGTCGCGCCAACCTCCTGCTTCAGGGTGAACTTTTTGCCGACCACCCTGCTGCAAAAACCGTTCTTCTCGCTTACCAGGGAGACCAGAAGTACTACAGTATGGTGAACTCTTCCGGTACTTTTCGCATCAAAGGGGTGGCAGATAAAAAACATGTTCTGGACAAGGTTATCATCGAAGGATACCGCTTTGACGAACAGAGCGGCCGGGTACTTTGGGCCATTGACAAAAAACAGACAGGAAAGAACAACTACCGCCTCAAGATCAGACGCAGTGAAACCAAAACCGATCTTATTCTCTTCAGCTGCAGAGAGACAACCATCTTTGGGCTACTGGAACCAAGAAATTTCAACTATCTCACCAAAGTAGAACTCCTTGACGGCAGGCGGGATGCCCCCCCCGCCCATTACTGGTACAGCCGGATTGACACCCGCAACTCCACCATGGCCTCCATCTACACCGAACCGGGTACATGGCTCAAGGCCACCCTCTCTGATAATGTCCTGACCCGTAAGATGATCCTTATTAACGGGACTCAGCACAACTCAATGGGCCTTGGGTATCCCGTTGACACCTACAGCCGCATAGACAACACAGTTTACCGGGCAGCCCGGGATATATGGACTCTGCTCTCTCCCAGAATCAAAAACCTTGAAAAACACGGCATTTACGATGATAAAATAAGCCAACTGGAGGTACGTGGCCTCACAGCACTGATACGTGCAGAAACCAGCCTCAAAGCGTATGACTACAAAACATTCAGCAGTGCCGCCTCCGAATCCATGGCCCTTGCCAATCGGGTCTATGTGCAGGTAGAAAAAACTCAGAAGGACGTACTCTTCGGAGTACTCTTCTATATCGCACTCTTTGTTCCTTTTGCCTTCTGCATGGAACGTTTTCTTTTTAATTTCGCAAACATATACAAACGAATCATCGCCTTCTGCACAATCCTGATTATCCTCATCACCATAATATATCAGGTACACCCCGCTTTCCAGCTCGCCTACAGTCCCACTGTGGTTATCCTGGCTTTCTTCATCCTCGGCTTGTCACTGATGGTAAGCCTCATCATCTTCTTCCGCTTTGAAGAAGAGATGATTCTCCTGCAACGCCGGGCCAGTCACAAACGCCCCTCTGAAATCAGCCACTGGAAGGCCTTCACCGCCGCATTCTTCCTTGGTGTTTCAAACCTCAGACGGAGACGGGTGCGCACCATTCTCACCTGCCTGACACTCATCATCCTCACCTTTACCATCATGAGTTTTACCACAGTAAAATCTGGTGAACGACAAAGCCGGCTCCTCTTTCAGGAAACATCACCTTACCGCGGACTTCTTCTCAAACGGGTAGACTGGCGCAGCCTGCCAGTGGAAGCCGTATCCAGCCTAGTTGACAGTTTCGAGGACACAAAGGGTATTGCCCCGCGTATCTGGCTTGAGGCACACAACCCCAGCCAGGCAGTGCATGTCCCCCTGCAACATGGTGACAACAGGGCCGAACTCGAGGGTTTGATAGGACTTTCCCCCTCGGAAGCAGATATCACTGGACTGGACAAGCTGATGCAGTCCGGCAGGTGGTTCAACAGCAATGACCGTCTCAGCATCATTTTAGATCATGATATGGCGGAGGCCCTCCAGGTAAAAAGCGATGGCAGTTCTACAATACAGCTCTGGGGCTCCCCCTTCACCGTAATCGGGACATTCAGGGGTGCAGACTTTGATCAGGCCCTTGATCTCGACGGTGAACCCCTGACTCCAGTCACCTTTCCGGAAGATTCGGGAACAGAAATCACAGAAGTCGAACAGGAGGCCATGGAATCAGGGGATGATATTCGTTCTTTTCAGAGCAGATATCACCATATTCCAGCCTCTCAAGTGGCCATTATACCAGCATCCACCCTGCTCACCCTCGGCGGAAAACTCAAAAACCTGGCCGTACTCCCACAGAACAGTACCTCTATCAGTGCAACTGCAGAGTCTCTGGTTGACCGTTTCTCCATGGCTATTTTTGCGGGTGAAACCGATGGGGTCTGGCTCTATAACCAGAGTGACTCCATCCAGTACAGTGGTGTACCCAATATCCTCATTCCGCTTCTTATCTCTATCTTTATTGTACTCAACACCATGATCAGCTCCGTCTACGAACGGAAAAATGAAATTTCCATATACACCTCAGTGGGTCTGGCTCCCTCCCACGTCTCCTTTCTCTTTGTTGCTGAGGCACTGGCACTTGCCGTTATATCGGTGGTTCTGGGATACCTGCTGGCACAGGTGTCCGCCTCGCTCTTTGCAGGAACCAGCCTCTGGGCTGGACTCACTGTGAACTATTCATCCATGGCCGGTGTTGCGGCAATGGTACTGGTCATTGGAGTAGTACTGCTCTCTGTTATCTACCCATCCCGGGTGGCTGCAAAAATTGCCATTCCCGATGTCAATGCTAACTTCAGTCTCCCCGTACCGGTGGACAACCGTATCAGCATAACCCTGCCCTTTTTCATGAAGTATGAAGAAAATGACTCCATCGGTGGATTTCTATTCAGTTACTTCAAGTCACACCAGGATGTCTCCCATGGACTCTTTTCCACCGGTCCTGTAGATTTAATCTTCAGCTGCTGCAACATTGAGGAAATGCGAAACCTGGTCAAAAATGCTGCGGAACCCCGTTCCATCTACTGCACCTATATCCGGTCAAAGGTGTGGCTTGCTCCCTTTGACTTCGGCATCATGCAGTGGGTAGATATTCAGTTCTGCCCGGTGGATGGCAATGCAGCCTACCTGGAGGTCAAGGTTACCATGGAGCGCCGTTCCGGTGAAGAACAGGTGTGGCAAAGAATCAACACCTCCTTTATTCATGACTTAAGAAAACAGTTACTGGTGTGGCGTTCCATTGACGATTCCAGCCACAGCCATTTTGCAGCAATTTTCCAGAAGATAGCTGCAGAGAGCCAGGTAGAGGAAGGAGGCAGGCAGTGATGTCTAACCAGCAACCAGCCACCATCATCCGGCTACGTGCCATTATTGCAGGAATCATCCTGGCTGTTGCCATCTGCCTCCTCACACCATTCAACAATATCTACCAGCAGGCAACCCCCCTCGGTGGCGGTCATTTCCCACTGGCACCATTTTTTATTTTCATCCTGCTGGTGATTTTCACTGCGGTCAGCGCCAGAATATTTCACAGTAAAAATCTTCTCTTCAGTGGCAGTGAACTGCTCATCATCTGGATTGAGATGGTCATCGGATCCGGAATCGCTTACACTGGCCTTGCCAGAACTCTGCTCCTCAACCTGACCACCCCCATTCACTACGCAACCATTGGAAATCAGTGGCAGGAAAGCATTGTCACCCTTTTACCGCCCGGGATTGTGCCCGCAGATATTGGGGCAATCGAAATGCTCTACCGCGGCATTCCAGGTGGTCGCAGCATGAGTTGGTTTGAAGTGGCCGCAGCCATCCCCTGGCAGGCATGGATCTGGCCACTGCTGTTCTGGGGTATTTTTATCATGCTCGCCTATGGTTTCATGCTCTTTGTTATCAACATACTTTCCCGACAGTGGATTCACAATGAACGGATCAACTTCCCCCTGTTACGGGTTCCTGAAATGCTGAGCAGTTCACTTGACCAAGGAAAAATCGGCAGCTTCTTCAGGAACAGGTTTCTGCTTGCCGGGCTGTTTATCCCAATATCCCTTCACCTCTTGAACGGCCTCCACTTCTACTATCCGTCAATTCCCCAGCTCTCCACCCTCATCCTTGCCGGGCCCTACTTCCCGGACCATGGTATTTTTGCAGGTTTCCATAAACTAAAGATATATATATACCCCGCTTTCATCGGTTTTGCCTTTCTCACATCCCGCCAGATTTCATTCAGTTTCTGGTTCTTTTTTATTCTCGGTGGGCTGGTAACCGGTATCCTCGGGATCCTTGGATACAATATTCCTGCCTCAGAACTTGGCATCACCTTTGGCCCCACCCTTGCTAGACCTGAAGAAACCCAAATGATCGGTGCCTACGGCATATTCTTTGTCTTTCTGATCTGGCTGGCTCGAAGCCACCTTCTTGAGGTAACAAAGGAGTCCTTTTTCCTCTCAAAACCGACACAATCCCGCACAGAGTGGTTTGATGTACGAGTCTCCTTCTGGGGGGCAGTGTTCTGCTTTACAGCACTTCTCTACTGGGCAGTGTACCTTGGGATGAGCCTGCTCACGGCCACCCTGTTTTTCAGTGCCGCATTTATGATAATGCTGGTGGCCACCCGTATTATCTGCCAGGGAGGACTGGCATATTTCACCCTCACTGCTGCCCCCATGGACGGTCTTCTGGTCATGGGTGGGACAAAACTCTTTGGCGGCATCAACGGCCTGCTCTCTGCGATGTCCCAGAAAGTTCTCTTTGTGGATCTGCGTGAGTCTTTGATGCCATCACTGCTGCATGCCAGAAAACTGAGTCATGGTAAAAATCCAGGAATATTGATTTTCTCAGGCCTCTTTTTCACCATTCTCACCAGCCTAGTTGCCTCCATTCTTGCCATGATGACGCTTTACTACCGCTATGGAACGCGAGAGTTGCAGATGGAATGGGCAAGCAGAACAACGGTTACAGTTTTTGAAAACGCCCACAGACTGGTCACAGCACCAATTGAAAGCGGTGGCTGGATCACCACTTTTGCCATTGTTGGTGCGCTGGTCATGCTGGTACTGGTGATCTGTTACCATCGTTTTTACTGGTGGCCAATTCATCCCCTTGGCTACCTCACCGCTTACAGTTCAGCAATGCGGATTCTCTGGGTCAGTTTTTTCATAGGATGGGCCTGTAATGCTCTCTGCATGCGATATGGTGGGGTTTCACTCTTTAAAAAAATCCAGTTTTTCTTCATTGGACTCATCATAGGTGACTTCCTGATGGGTGGCGGCTGGGCGATCATTGGATTGTTTACAGATTCCGGCTATCAGGTACTGCCGGATTAAAACGGTTTCGGGGTCAACCCGAAACCTCTTTGAAACTATGTATGACGACAAAGAACTAAAAGAATATCGGGACCTTCTTAAGGCCCCGGATCATTTTGAAGAGGGCTTTGACTGGAAGACCATCGTGGGTGCTGTCTTCATCGGGTTTCTGATGATGCCTGGCTCCATGTATCTGCAGCTGGTCATTGGCCAAGGCATTGGCCCCGCTGCCCGTTGGGTAACTATCATCCTCTTTGCAGAGGTAGCCAAACGAGCCCATTCCGAACTCAAACAGCAGGAGATATTCCTCCTCTACTACATGGCAGGAGCAGCGCTGGCATCACCTTTTTCCGGACTCCTCTGGAATCAGTACCTGGTGCAGTCCGATGCCGCACGAATGCTTGGGCTCACTGAATTTATTCCCTCATGGGTTGCACCAGGGCCCGATTCGCAGTCCATGGTCGAGCGAAGCTTTTTCCATCGCGACTGGTTAATCCCCATCCTGCTGCTTGTCGGATCGCAGATCATCCAGCGCATTGATCACTTCGGCTTGGGATACGCCCTGTACCGGATAACCTCTGACGTCGAAAAGCTCCCCTTTCCCATGGCTCCGGTTGGCGCACTCGGCACCATGGCCCTTGCCGAATCCACTGAAGATAAGAAAAAAAGCTGGAAGTGGCGTGTCTTCTCAATTGGTGGCGTCATTGGCCTGGTATTTGGCGCATTTTATGTACTGCTGCCCATCGCCTCCGGGCTCATTTTTAATGAACCAATCCGTCTGATCCCCATTCCCTGGATAGAACTCACCAGCCACACCGAGGACATATTGCCGGCTGTTGCAACGGGAATTCAGCTGGATCTGGGGCTGGTTTTCATCGGCATGGTGCTGCCATTCTGGGCTGTTATCGGTGGACTCATCGGACTGATTATCACCATCATCCTCAATCCCATTCTCTACGCCCAGGGAATCCTGCAGCGCTGGCATCCTGGAATGGCCACCGTCGATACTGTTTTTGCAAACAACTTTGATTTTTACATGAGTTTTGGAATCGGTCTGGGTCTGGCTATTGGGGTAATTGGGGTCTGGTCGGTGGTACGCTCCTACCGCAGTACCAAAGAACACATGGGAACATTGCAAGATCTCTTTCAGCCGCCTGAAGGGCGAGGCGATTTCAATTTCTGGATATCCATTGCGATCTACTTTTTTTCGACATTGGCCTATGTCGGGCTCTGCGTATGGCTGGTACCCAATTTCCCCTGGATATTTTTTCTCGGATACGGCTTTATCTATACTCCCATCATTTCTTATATTACCGCCCGAATGGAAGGGATAGCGGGACAATTCGTTAGCCTGCCCCTGGTCCGTGAGGCCAGTTTCATTGCCGGAGCACGCTATTTCGGATACCAGGGGATTGAGATCTGGTATGCCCCCATCCCCATTCATAACTACGGGGAGGCAACTGTTCAGTTCAGACAGATTGAACTGACCGGAACATCCATCCGCGGTATCATCAAGGCGGAGATTGTGGTCTTCCCCATAGTGATGGTGGCAAGTCTACTCTTCTCCCAGTTTATCTGGAGACTGGCCCCCATTCCATCAAGTGCCTATCCCTATGCCCAGGAACTCTGGCATCTTCAAGCCTTGAATACTCTGTTGATGCAGACCTCCACCATGGAAGGTAACTCCATGTTTTATCAGGCATTGAGCAGCACTACAGTATTCTCGGGGCTAGGTTTCGGCCTGCTTATGTATTTTATACTCAGCCTTTTTGGTCTGCCTATCCTGCTAATTTATGGTGTGGTCCGTGGCCTTGGACAATCCACCCCCCACGGTCTGATTCTCGAAGTTCTGGGCGCATTTCTTGGCCGTTACTTCTTTTACAAACGGTACGGACCGATGTGGAGACAATACGCACCGGTCCTGCTTGCGGGGTTCTCATGCGGAATGGGACTCACCGGGATGTTTGCCATGGGACTCGCCTTGATCATGAAATCTCTGGGACACATGGCATATTAATCAGGGAACTATCTGCTGTCGCGTAATTCCTGACGTGCACAAGCAGAAGCTCCTGCATGCATAAATGGAAATATTTCAACCACTCCTGGTGTTGGTTCGCGGATAGTTGTGGTGTCTTTTTTTGAGAACCAGACACCAATTTCCTTTCCATCAGGCGTAGTGAGTACTCCTCCTTGGTTGGTACAGAAGCCAACTTCATCAATTCGCATCCAGGCAACCATTTTGCTGAGTTCCTCGGAGGTCAGCTCTATTTTCATCCACAGTTCCGACTGCAGCTGATAGTCATTGGAGAGTGCGATAATGGCCACGGGATCATTCAAGACACCGTCCACGTAATAGGTATGACCAGGAAGGATTTCCCCGGAATCAAAGATTACATCAACTTCCATCCGTTTTTGCAGTCCACCCGATGCTGCCAGAAGAGAGGCACATCCGGTGAAAATAACAGCAACAAGTAAAAGGATCATTACATATAAAAAAGGTGATACATATTTCTTTTTCAACATCACAGCCTCTTTGATGATTGGTTGTTTACCACTTCTGTATTTTGTATTGCAATAGCCCGGCGAATAGTCAAGTCTGCTTCAGCAGATTTTATACACTTATCTCATAAATTCAAGGTACCCGACCATGTTAACAAAACAGATGTTCATAGCCTCAATCCTCCTTCTTGTAATAAATGGCTGTTCCGGCGACACCTCAACAAGAGAAGGTGAGAAAAAGAAGCTGACAACAGAGATGGCAGACCGTGCGCTACAAGCAATACAAACTCCCATTGACAAAGCACAAAACGTGAGCGACATGACGGAGATACACAACCGGCATTTGAAAGATAAGAAAGAGGAACTGGAACAATAAGATTAATTAGATTCATTACAGAGAGCTCTGTTTGTCAATCGCAACCCCTCATCTCCGCGCCCTCTCAATTGCAGCAAGTTACGGGCAGGCATGAGTGTAAATGGCAACTCAGCATTGTTCCAATTACCTGTGGTAAACTCGTCAAAAGGGGTTCATCCGACTAAAGCGTACTTCTGAAATATATTTTGCAAAAAAAGTGGACATGCGATTTCCTTAATTAGAAGAACCACCAACTAATAGAGGAGGGAAAACATGTCCACTAGTTTACTGTATCACGCTTTTGGCATTCGTGAATATAAATATGTACGTACGGAATACAATGAAGGCCATACAAATGTAAGCGCCCCATTAAGCACACGCCACCTCATGCCAGTTGTTTTCGAGTAATATTCCAAGGCAGCAGAGCCTCATAGTCCTCCAGCATCTCCGCCACTGGTAGTTTCTCAAAGATATATCGCAGG
>Ga0256840_1000533_pt1 | contig 38738 bp, 31 predicted proteins | sample 355202metaG_FD_185969 | JGI IMG/M metagenome (GOLD analysis project Ga0256840, IMG submission 185969) | Hydrothermal vent microbial communities from Mid Atlantic Ridge, Atlantic Ocean - 355-202 | ecosystem: Environmental > Aquatic > Marine > Hydrothermal vents | place: Atlantic Ocean: Mid...
ATAACAATTATCTATTATTGCAGGAAGGGAAGGCGTATTGTTTTCCATTAGAGCATCAAATAGCTCATCCTCATTTTTGAATTTCCAAAAGAAAATACCTCTATGCTTTGTATTTAATGTACTCATCTCTCCTGGTCTTTTCCCCTCGGCTACTCTGGAGATGGTGTTGGACACAGTTTTTCCTTCTTTGCCATAAGGAGAATAAGGTGAACTATTTGTACATAAGGAACTTAACAAGTGTGCAAGACTTTTCTCTTTGTTATGGTGCGTTAGTATGTCATTTTCATAGATGTCCTCAGAGAGAATGGGGGTGATATTGTCTTCGGAGTAAAAGGAGACTGCGTTAAAATTAATTTCTCCTTTTTTCTTAGAGAGAAGTTCTCCTTCTGGGGAAGAGTAGTCAATAAAGTAAGGAGCTGCTTTATTTACCTGCTTTATTTCTGATTTCTTTTTAACCGAAATTCCAAGTGCCTTGGCTTCCTTGATAGCAAACTCAAATATATTGTCAGCTTTCCTAAGGGTATCTAAAAGTTTGAATTCTTCATGATTTGAGTCCAAATCTGCGTTTGAAAAAAAAGCTCTTGCAATATTTCTTGACTCTGTTATACCATACAATGCAAGCATGGAAGATATTTTTTTGATACCATCAAGCTCACTCTCGCTTGCCATATCCTTTTTAGGCAGTAAAACAGAACTCGAAAGGGTTTCATGGTTAAAATCATAATGAAGTGGTATTTTCGTATCTATATTGTCAACAATAAATGTTTCCATCCCAGAATCCAGAGTAAACACTAATGATTTATTCTTTTTTAAAATATCAAGTGTGATTTGTGCCATTTGTGCATCGTCATCATCAAGGGCAAAGATGATTTTTTTATCATAAAAATTAGGTGTATACGTTATGTCAAAAAGTCCTGTTTGCAAGGATAGGTGACTTTTCTTTTTCACCTCAAGTGCATTTTTCCTAGAGTTTGTAGTAAACCCATAAGGAGTATGAATTCTCTTTCCATTGCTTAATACCGCTTCTATTTTTGAACGTATTGCTCCATTCTTTAATTCTTCAGTAAGCTCAAAATTTACAATATCCACATGAGTAGCTTTGCTTAATGCACCAGAAATTTTCTTTTGCTTCTCTTCAAATAATCTTTCTGATGTTGTTTTTTTTACCTTGGTTTTTTCTTTATCGGACATAATTAAATCACCTTCTTTTAGTATGCTTTTATTATACAAAAAAAAAGTTCTTCAAAAAAGGGATTGTTCTTCAATCTGATACTCTACCATAGAAAGGAGGTAGAGTATCTCGTATTAGTTTAATTGTGGAAATAACTCGTCATTGGCATATCCTTCTTCTATACCTATCCCTCCTGGTATATCAAGGCTCTCTATGTCGAAGTCATCCATTCCCATCAGCTCATCAAACACCCCATCTATTTCTTCCTCTTCTACCCCAAACGCATTTAATTCTTCATCTGCTTCTTCAAGGGCATCTATTTCTTCTTTAATAGCCGCAGCTTCTTCTTCAATAGTGCTAGATTCTTCAATAGTGCTAGATTCTTCAATAGTGCTAGATTCTTCTATAGTACTGGTTTCCTCTATCTTCTCTATTTGAGGAGGAGAGGACAACACGGCTTCTGATTCAATAATCGCTTGCTCTATTATTTCTGCTTGAACCTCCCCTCCACTACTTAGTGCCTCTTCTAGCATGCGAGAAAGATGGTTGGTAGATGCTCTTACTTTAGAGTGGAGGATTTTAGAAATAATAGGGTTCAGTCTCTCCATGTTTTTAGAAAAAGCACCTGACATTTTCCCTAATATATTATTTAGAGAAGGTATTGGCTTCACTTCTATAGCGTTGTATGTCTCTTTTACTATTTCTTCTTTACCATCTTTAAATATGGTTGCTTCACGTTCTTTTTTCACGTTTTGGGTTGTTTGTGTCGTTATTTTTGGAATGTAGCTTGACTGAAAGCGATGCACTTTTCCTTTTGTAGCAGCGTACACAATTTTAGAAACAGCACTTAGTACAGAAATAGAAGGACTCTTAAAAAGTAAAGCATTTGGCTCCATTTTTTTTGCTTTTACAACGGATACGGCTGCCTCTCCTTCTTTAATCAGTGTATTTGCTGTTCTCCCATTTGTATCCGTGTGCTCAAATATTTTACGGTACAACATCGTAGCAGTTACGGCATTTGAAAAGTCTCTTTTTTCATCCCCTGTGGCTGTAAGTGAAATGGTTTTCAAAGACTCATCAATACTTTTTTTACCACTCCCTATTGCTACAATACCTTCATAAATCATTGAAGTTGTTTTATTTACTTCTGCTTGATTTTTTCTAATAAAAGAAGTGATTTTATTTGCTTCGTATACCCCTTTTATATTTGTGTTTGCTGCAGCATTAACTAAAGGAAAATAAGAAGCATTTTTATCTTTTAATATTTTCTTTATCTCTGCATTCATTTTTGAACCTTCGAGTAGAAGGGCATCTTCTAAAGATGAGAGTAAAGTGCGAATTGCAGAAACTTCTACACTGGAAGAATCAGAGGGTTCACCATTTTTTAGTAACATTTCTACTCTATCTTCTAAGATAGAAGTAATGGTTTTCACTCTATCTTCAGTATTGTTTTGCAATTTAGTCACATAGCTATCACTAAGAGCATCATAAACCTCTTGTTTATATCCTTTTGCAGTAAGCGTTTTCAAATATTGCATAGATGTAGCAAGCTTTTCTGTCATCCCCATTTGGATTCTGCATCCTTCGGTAAATTCACGAGAAATAACCAATGTTGGCACAATTTTCTGCCCTTCCTTGAGTTCATATACTCCTTCTTCATTTTTAGCAATATAGTAGGTATCAAGTGTGAGGGTTTCTATGGATTGGTGGTAGGGTCTGGACTCTAACATCGCTGCAGAACGATATGGGAATCTAGGGGCAGATTGCATTTTAAATAAACTGTTCTTGTCGGGAGAAGTTTTTTCAATGAGTGATTTATAGTCTAGCCCATTCTTTACTTGTTCTTCTATGATTAGTTTATTCATGACATTTAAATAATCAAAAAAGTTGTTTTCTTTTTTCATCGTTTTTAGCGTTAATTCTTTAACTGCTTTTGTTCCGAATATTTTTTCTAACTTTGCTCTGGCTTCTCTTAATCCATTATCCACCACCGTCATTTTATCAATCTTTTTAAGTTCTTCTTTTTCTGTTTCGTCCGTGATAAAAGTTTTTCTATCTATTTCCGAAGGGATACTATTTGATTTTTTTTGTATTTGAATGATTGCTCTTTCAAAACTTTCTTTAACTCTCTTTGATTGGAAATATAGGTTGGTTATCTCTTTTTCTATTTTCTGTACAGTGTTGTCTTTTTGTCTGTGCTTTGAAGCTTCTTCAAAACCTTTGTTCTCAAAATACATTCTTCCCTCAAGTCCAAGGTTTCCAACCTGGGGACTATGGAGAGACAATAATCCTGACTTTTCTGTTTGCACCCATGCATCTTTGTATTGTGGAAGAGCATTGGCGATAGATGCCTGTAGATATTCAAAAGAAGTCTCAGGGTTAGCAGGGGCATTTGCCAGTATATTGAATGTAGATGGAGAAAAGTTAATTGGAAAGTCCATGTAGGATAAACCTATTTGCTTATCCTTCTCTATGTTTTTAGCAATTTTCTTCATTGTTTTTTTTGAAACTTCATCCTCTTCTTTCTCAATCAGTAGATTAATTCCTTTGATTATTTCTGATGTGGGGATGCTGTTGAGAATTACACTTGCGGTTTCATTAATGACATCCATGCTTTCTTCAGATACCTTGATTTTAAAATACCCTATGTCTCCCTCACTTCTCTTTACAAGGGAGCGAATGTGTTGATTTGACTCGTTATAGAACAGAGCCTTTGGGTTTGCTTTTTCTATCTTCTCTATGGTTTCTCTGTTTAATACAAAAAGTATTTTTGACACAGCTTTGGCATATCCTGCTTTTGAAAACTCACCTTTTTCAAATCCTTTGTCTTGTGCATATTGTAATATTTCTGCTTTCTCTCTTAATACAACTGTATTATTCTGAGCATCTTGATATTGAACAGCAAGTGGCTTGTCGTTCTCATCCCATTGAATAATGGTTTTAGTTCGCTCCCCCTCCTCATTCTTCTCACTAATGACTGTAAGAGCACCTGTTGAGGTAAACCCAAATGCAGTTGCAATATCTCTTTTTGGGAGATTTATTTTCTGTTTAAGAGGTGCTTCTGAGGGAAATTTCCCCTGTAAGTTAATTGCTCCCTGTGACAGTGTGGCAGCAGAAAAGTATGGAGCAATGTTTTTATCTTTTGAAATTAGCATTTAGTATCCTTTGTTTTTTATCTGTTAAATGCGGGTGAAGGAATGTCAACTGTTTCTTTATTTTCATTTTCTCGTTGAGCTCTATATTCCATTTTGCTTCTATATTCTTGCATCAAAAAACTTTTTAGGCTTTTATCAAATGAAAGTATTTCTTCATAACTGTATTCTCCTTTAATGGTTAGTTTTGGTTCTTTGTTTGGGATGGATGTTATTTGCGTTACTAAATCAGGGTTTTTTTCATCTAGTTCTTCTATAAAAAGAGGAATTGTTTCTGCATCAACTGTCAGTCTTCCCTTTTGTAGGTTTATATAAGGGTTCTCTTCAAACTCCCCTTTTCCCTCAGCGATGGAGATGAATTTTTCTGCTAAACCTTTTAATTCTGAGATTTGCTTTTTTCTCTCCTTTGTGAAGTTGCTATGCAGTAGATGTTCTACTTTTGTATTTAGCCCTTCAAGCTCTTCTGCCCAAAATGGCTGAATGTCTCCCGTTGTTATATTTTCAAGTGCCATTTCCTTATCAATCCGCTTTGTTCTATTAGACACAAAAAAAGGTTTTCCCTCTTTTACTTTTAAATAATTTGTATCTACTGAAAGGTTAAGTTTTTCGACAATTTCATGAAGTGTTGTTTTTTTAGGAGGTAGCCCTAATGCTGTTGCTAGTGCTTCTTTATTCTTTAGAGTAAGTGTTCCTTCTCTTTTTTTCTTGTAATCTGTGGTTTTTGGGAAAAAGTCTTCTGAGGTCTTGTATTTGAATAAAATTACTTTGTTATCCTGAAATAAAGCATCGTATGTCATGCCACTACCAAAGTCAATGGTGTTAAACCCCTTATAATCAAGATATTCATCCACTTGGGTGCTTTTAATCTTTACGAGTCCTGTATCTTTTTTGATGAGGTGATAGTGTTCTATGTTCTCTTTTACTAGAGCAGACAATAGATTTTTTTCTTCTTTTTCTTCTTTTTCAAGTTCACTTGTTAATTTTTTGAGAAGATAGACCACAGAGTATAGATTCATAACATAATCCTTTTGAATATTATCCCACAAAATACTCCTGAATCAAAGGGCTTGGGAAAATAATTAAATAATTTTTTATTTAATAGGATATTAGCATATATTTTTTATTTTGTTTTGATTTCCTCCTTTGAAATACTATATAACCGTCTACTAAGGAGTCTTATCATCTCTTTATTTTTTATCTGAGCTGTTTCACCTCTTAATATTTCAGCCTTTAAAAATGCAGAAGATTGCCCTTCAAGTTTAGTAGTGGCATCTGCAGCACTACTCATAGTTGCCTCATTGTTTTTTTGGTTTGTAACAGATATTTTTATTATCTCAGAAACTTCTGCTTGAGCATCTTTGTTTTTTTTAAGAATACCGAGAAAGTTTTCTAAACTTTTGTTGAGTGCTTTATATGACGATTCTATATCTGAGGCATAAATAAGTGTTTTTGCTTCAGACTGAACTGATAATATTAAAGCCATTACTATTATTTTATGATACATGTTTATCCTAGTGTGTGAAGTGTTGACCATTAGAGTCGGTTTCCATTTTCTCTATCTCTACAGAAGAGGATGTATTTTTATTAGCTTTCCTTGTAGAATCGTTGCTGCTTAATTGTCCTCTATCCTTCTGAATTGGCTTAGAATAACCAATTTTAGCCTTACTTCCTAGTCCTAGTCCTGTTATTCGCTCAATCATGTTTACAAGTGCATGGGCATTATCTCCCTGTAGTGTTTCCTCTCCTAGATATTTTGAGATATTTTCTGCATTTACTTGACCTTGTTTTTCAAGAGGTGAGGAGATAACTTGAATTTTTTTACCATCGGCAAGGGTTATAGTTCCAAACGCCACATCTGCGGTTTTTGTATATTCCTTTGGGTTCGACTTAAAAAGATTTTCCAAAACTTTTGTGCGTGATAAAGTTTTATCCTCGTTGATTTTTGCAGCAACATAGGACTCCCGCATAAGGGTCTTGACAGCAATAAGATTTAAAATATCTCTTTCTTTGTTTTTAGAACTAATGCTATCTACACCTTGAATCCTCTCTATTTCTCTATCTATAGCGTTCAAATCCTGGAATAAACTTTCTTGTGCTGCAGAACTATAATACCTTGCAGAAAACCCTTCTTCTGCTCTCTCCCTCTCCGCTTCAGTATTAATTGTGAATGCATTTTTTTGAGACAATACAGAAATTACTCGTTCTTTCAACTCTTTAGGATTTATATCAGGTTCTTTAGCTTTTATAAAATCTTCTGCATTATCAATGGACACATCAATGGACACTTCAAGAGACTTTAGTTTGTTAGTCCTTTGGACCATCATCCCCGACATTTTTTCCACGTCAATAAGATTCGCTTTCGTTTTATATAGTTCCCTATTGATGTCATCTCTCTCTTCAGGTGTACCATTCTCTTGTGCCTGTGTTGCCCTTTCTTCCAGAACCTCTAGCTTTTCTTTTTCTGTTTTTAGGGTATTTGCGTGGGTTCTTACATCTTTATTGAACTCACCTTTTAGTGTTTCAAGATTACTTTTGAGAGAATAGACATCTGTATATCCGTTTGTTTTTGATATTGTCAGTAGTTCTATCATCTCATCAATATTTTCATACTTATCTTTTGCCTTATTTGGGTCCATAATATCATTTATTAAATTTATGGACTTACTATCAAAAGCTTCTTTGTTTCTTCTACTCTCCTCTTCTATGTTGCTTAAAAAATTGTTTCTAAGGTTACTGTTTGAGGATAAAATTTTGCCTAGTGCCAACACAATCTCTCCCGTTCCTGCTTCCTTACTGCTTGTGTTTGAAACCTTATCTAGCAGGGACTCCCCCTTGTAATCCAAATAAGGGTTAAATTTTTTATGATAATCGTGCTTCGCGTTAGCACTCCTGAATAAATGCTCCCCATAGTTTTCTTTATCCACCACAGAGCCTTCAATCCCATTCCCGTTTGAAATCACGGCTTTACCTCTGTATTCTTCTTCTACCTCATCTAAACTTTCGGATAAAAAAGAGAGTCCTTTTTCTCTTTCTATATTTGCTTCTAATATTGTTTCTTGAATTTCAAGTTCATGCATTCTTTCAAAGGAAAGAAACAGCAAAATAAACATGTTCATTCCTCCTAATGCAAGTAGGTTGTTTGAAAGGGCTGACTGGTATTCATTAATGTTTTGTTCTATCTCTTTTTTTGCACTTTCTAAGCACTGAGAGGTTTCTGATGCAGAAGAGTGATGAGAAATAGTAGGGTTTTCTGCCTTTTTTAGGCAGCCCATTAGTGTTGCTGCACTTTTACTAAAAATTCCAATTTTCCCTAATGCCTTATCTATTGCCCTATTTGGGTATCTTTTATTGAAGTAATCCATCGCTTTACCCTGCATAAGATAATCCCCTGTATCTTTTCTTACTGTTTCAATATCTGAAGTAGAGAGCTTAAGCTTCTTTTTTTCAAAAAGTTTATTTAAGTTTGAGGAAAGAGCAGTCTTTTGTCTTGTATTAAGTATTGGGGTTTCGTTATTTAGTATGTATCGGGCTTCATCCTTAGAAACACTACCTTTTTCAATTTTGTCAAACAATGTCGATATATTATGTAGCCCTAGTGCATCTTTTTCTATTTTCCCTTTTTCAAGTGTACCTATAGGGGCATATTTATCAGTAATGGTATTAGATATAACATCTATTACTGCACTACCCTGTGATACTTTCCCCCCTAACTTCTTAAAATAATCAATCCCTCCATTTTGTTTGATTTTAGCATTGTATATTTCATCTTCAAGCATTTTTAAAAATATTTCTTCTATTCTTGCATCTGCAGGAACATGTTTTTCTTGGCTGTTTGCATACTTCAAGTCAATTGAGACAATTGCTTTTTTGAACGCACTGTCTTTGCCTGAAAATTTATCGGAAATTCTTCCTAAAATTTCATCTTCAAGGTCTTGAGATATCTCATCAGATTCCAGAGCTTGAAGCCCTTTTGTTAGTGCTTGTCTCAATTTCCCCCTATTTATCTCTATGTTTCTATCATTTATGCCATTGCCCGCAGCATCCTCTTGATACACAATCTCTTCAAGACTGGGTGTACCTTGGTCTTGAAAAGAGGCAATAACTACCTTTCTTGCTAGTTTTGATGCATTTTTATGATGTGTCTGAAGTTTTTTTATGTCTATTTGTTTTTGAATGTCCGCAATTGTTTTTCTAACTTTACTGTTGTCTAAACTTCTGTGTATATCCTCTTCTGTCCCATCTAAAAAGTGCTTTCTTATCTTTTTTGTTTCAGAGGTTTCAGTGTGACTATTTTCTTCTGTCTCTCTAGGATTTTTAAGTACATAATTTAATAAAGCAAGAGATGTTTTTTCTGTATGCTCTCCTTCAAAAATAGCTTTGTCACCTAGATATAGTTTCTCTACATATTTGACATCATTCATGCTCTGTTCTAACACTCCCATAACAGGGTTTTGTTTCTTTGCAGTATTTCTATAGAAGTCTAGTGTGGCTTTATTTTTTAATTCAATCTCAATTATTGCATTAATAAGTTCTTTGCTGCTAGAGTCTTTCTCTCCATACATCATTTTGTCTAATATAGAAAAAACTTCTTTTGAATTCGTACACTCCTTAAGCCCAGGGAGATAATTTTTTGTATTTTCTTCTAATTCTTCGGAGAGGAGCGTAAGTAAATGATAACTGAGATTGCCACTATTTACTTCTATATCAGCAAAATAGTCTCTTATTAGGGCACTCTTTTTAGAAAAGACGGACGCGTGTTCTTTTGTTGTGATAAAGTCTTTTGATGCAGAACTTACACCGTAGGGCATAAACCCTTTAGACGCACCAGTTGTAATTGATGAAGGATAAATACTCCCCTGCTGCATCTCTTTTAAAACTGCAACTCTATCTTTGTGTGCTCGTGTCTTTGTCATGTGCTTCCTTTATATATTTTTCTATTATATAGGAAATAAAAAGCAAATAAAAGACCTAAGTGAAATATATAAAGAATCCTGTCAAATTTTATACGAGCTATTCTTTCTTTCAGAGACCAGGTGTGCTCCTGTGTAGAAAAGTATGCACAGAATGAGGGAAATGAAAAATATGCCCTTAAATATGGTCCTGTTTCCACCAATAAGTGCAAATGCTGAAAATATTGTAAGAAACAATAGAGTAGCAATAATAAATATTCCAAATATAGAAGAAAGTGCAGAGCCTGGACTATCCGATGGTAGTTTGAAGGCAACCCACAACGCATCTATCGTTTTTTTGTCTAATCTCATGTTAATTCCTTCATGTAGACCTCAATCTCTTTGATTGCTTCTTCTTTCCCTTTTTCTTTTATATACCTAGTCCCCTCATATACTTTATTTATATTAAGAGAGGAGCCTTCTATTTTAGATAATAGGCACTCTTTTCTGTGACTATTATTAACAATTGACTTCTTCTTTATTTCTATATCATCTATCCACTTTTCCACCGTTCCTATTTTTTGAGAACGCAGATATCTTTTGTCTCTCCTATATGAAGAATAGAGATACCAAATGCTTATATTACCTTCTTTTTGCCAAAGACAATAATTGGACAAAAAGCCAACTTTCGCATTCCCTATAATATGATGCTCTCCTTTATCTACAATCCAACTTTCGGTATCCTCAAGATATAGGAAGGTTTCAAAAGATATTCTTCCTATTGCAGTTCTTCCCTCTTTTTTGAGTGTAATTGGGAAACCATGCTCTTTTGCCCTTTTTGTTAGATATCCCTTGAGTGGTATTTTTAGTGTTTTATTAGAAGTGGCTAGAAACTGATTTAATACCCTGTATCCATAGTGATTTTTTCCAATACGAGATAGGTATCTCCAGTATAGAGGAGATACCCTTTTTAAGTTGATATAAATATCCTCTTGTTTTGGAAATATCTTATCGCACTCGGTTTTAATATCTGAATCATCATGGAGAGTACTTGTAAATCTTACAAAGAGAAAGTTTACCCATTGCTTCTTTTTGCCATTCAATAACTCCCCAATCTCTTCAAAGGAATGTCCTTTTAGGTAAAGAGAAGAAACACTTAATGCCTCCTCTATTGACCAAGAGGAGGAATTTTTGTTTTCCTTGGCTTGATTTGTAGTGTTTTGAGTTTCCTCATAAAGTTTTTCAACTTTTTCTTTTATCGCTTTATCTATTTTCATAGCATAATCATAGTATATTTTTTTAATTTTGTCAAGTTTGTTTATTTTGCACCTTAAATCAAACTAAAATTGGTTGTGTTTTTTATTTTATTCTTAGCTCCCAAGTGTTCTTTCTACAGTGCTTCCCTGCTGTGTCTTTTCTATTTTAACTGAATGACTAGGCATCTCACCCTCCTTCTCATCTTTCAACTGCTCCGCAAGCTTGTTCTCTCCTGCATCTACTAATCTATCAAATGCTTCTCCTACTTGTGCAGGGGAAGCATTTGGTATAGTGCCTGCTGCATAAATAGCAAGAGGGGATTCACTTTGTAGTAGTGCCTCAATGTATTCAAGCTTGAAAGGCTGTTCTTTATGAAGTGTTAGTTTGCCTTTAAGCAGTGTTTCCAGTCGGGATTTGTTTTGAGTAGATAACTCCTTAGCCCATCCTTTATCTTCAAGATTTAGATTTTTTAAATAATCCTCGGAAGAGAAGTCATTGGCAAGTAGCATTTCCAACGAAGCAAAAGTAAGTTTATACGAGTTTTCCGCATACTGATAATTTTTTGCCTTTGTATAGACTTCATCAGCATCAAGCATCCACTGAATCTCTGTAGGTGTAATCGAAGTAGAATGTCGAATAAAGTTTTCTTTAAATGTATTGTCTGCATTTGGATGAGCAAGAACATCAATCGCGGACATGAAGCCTCTGTTCTCGTGTGCCCTTCTCATGTCTACTAATATACGAAGAGGAGTGTTTTTATTCTTTGCCACCTTTTTTCTTACAGCTTCTACAGGATAGGTAGATAATTGTTTAAGGTCTCTCTCTGTTGCATCACTGCTTGAAGCAAGTAGCAGTGAGGCTTTCATTTCTTGCCCTATCCTTTCAGATAAGTACTCCTTTACTCCCTCTTTGGCAGTATGGATTCCTTGTTTTATGTTGGAAAAAACACGCTGTAATTCATCTGTAGGTTTTATAAGAAGACGGTGCAGCTTGGGTGCTTCTTTTTTTAATCGCTCTTCTTCATTTTTTATAACCTCTATCATTCCAAGTAAACTCTCTGCCCTATTTGCTTGCATATTCTATCCTTTATACTCTACAAGAGGGTCTTCTGCCAATATCCCCTCAGAGATTTTTTTACCATGCGTGTTTTGCAGGTATTTCTTTTTTATCTTTTCAAGTGCTTTGCCATAATGACTATTTACGCCTTGTTCTATTGTCTCCAAAGACTTTAATCCTTCACGTACTTCATTCTCACTGCCCTCTGTTTCCTTAACAATATGGATACTCAATCTAAAACTAGAAATGCTTTGTGATGCTTTTTTGGCATCTTCTGCTTGAAATTTAGTCTTAATTGGAAAATCATCCTCTGTATCATCAAGAGGAATGAAATTCCAACTTTCTGCGGCGAAATCTAAAAGAAACTGTGCCTCTTCTAGCGTGAAAAAAAGGTTTTGTTTGCTCATAATCTTAAGTCCTTTGATTTTATTCTATCTTTTTTTTTAATATTTTTGAATGGGTTGTGTTTTAAAATAAACTTTACTTTAAATTATCTCCACTGGCACAAGAGCCTCTTTTTCTTTTTTTACTCTTTCTGCTCTCTCTTGGTCACTTTCCATTTCACGTTCCAAATCTTTAATACTTTTGGGTATCCCGATAATCTCACAGGTTTGGTATTTGATGATATAATTAAAGGCTTTACACACACCTTTATTAAAGCAAATATCTCTGCACACATCTCGACTTTTTGTTTCCTCAAAATAAAGGAGTGAGGTTTTCTTTTCTTCTGCAATCGTTTGCATACTTAAAAGAAGAGATATACATATAATTTTATTTAGATGACACAAAATTAACCTCCCTGAAACCACTTTCTTTTTCTTCTGAATTTATCTCAATAAGCATGGATTTCTTTTTTTGAATATTTAGAATATATTCTATAGGAATATTTAGACGAGTAGAAAATTTCTTTGCGTAGTTTGCATCAATTCCTAAAATTATTTTTGTTGCAGAGTTTGTGACAATATCATCATCAAAGTGTTCTATTCTCTGCCCACCTAGCCATATTCCATACCCAAACTTTCTAATTTCATTGTAGAATTTTCTTATCATATTGTGTTCACTATTATCAATATAATTTTTTGCTTCATCTATAAAAATAAGGTTTTGCGTTTTCCCTCCAAAACCACCCTCTTTTGCTTTTCTGAAAATTTCAGATAACTTTAACTGTATGAATATTTTCTGTTCTTCTTCTTTAAGTAAAGATATGTCGTAGCGGTGTATTCCTTTACTCTCATCGAAAATAATTGGCTCATCTTTAAATATACCTGTTTTGTGTAAGTTTCCTAACCTATCAGAGATACTTGCAAGTACTTCGCCTTTGTCATATTGAATAAGATTTTTTAATAAATTGTCGTGTTCAGAAGAATCTAAAAAAGAAGTATAGGCATTCATTGCGGCTTCTTTTGCCAGTTCTATTGCTTCTTCTGAATACTCACCTGTGCTGTCTTCTCCTCTTAACCTCATCTTGTTGACTGTTTTTGATTTAGATTTAAAAGCTTCAAGATGCTTGAGTGTATTAGAATTCACACCCAAATACACCTCTTCTTGTTTTTTTTCCACAAATTTTAGCAAATCAGAGAAAGTAGGGAATCTTTTATTTGGATTCTCTGAGTCTCTCAGCGTCCATGTCTCTGGCTTTTCTGCATGAAATCCCATTTCTTGATAGAGCTCTTCAATTAACCTTCCCAATGTCGCTGTCTGTCTTGGTCCAAGTTTTGTAGAGGATGTATTTATGGCATTGAGGAAATTTTCAATTGAGTTGAATACTCCCCCATATCTTACGCAAGGATTTATTTCAAAAGGCTGTAGCCCCATTTTAGAACGTCTATATATTTCTACAGAAGATACAAAATGTGCTTCAGGAAATATATCACCATGTACATCGAAAATAATAGAGGTAAGTTGTTCTGGTGCGTCTATTGAGAATGCCCTGGCTATAGCTCTAAGCAGATGTGTCTTTCCTGTACCTGATTGTCCAAAGAGGATACCATTTGCATTGGTAGTATAATTAAAATTAAGGATGACCTTCTTCCCATCCCTTTTGCTGACTCCCATGAGCAGTTCTCTCATATAAATTTCCCATCGTGTTTATTTTTATTGAAGATTAGCAAAAAAAAGAACAAAAGACAACATAAAATTTTTAATACTGTTATGATTTCAACATATAGTAAAGAGATTGAGAGGACAAGATGCAAGGAAAAACAACATTTTTTGTCATTATGGGGCGTTCTGGTGCAGGAAAGAACTATTTATTAGATAAGTTGGAAACAAAGTTTAGCAGGGAAGGCATAGACACGTTTACAAGTATTTCTATAACAACAAGAATGCCTAGAGAAGGTGAGAAAGACGGGGTTGACTACTGGTTTCTTTCTAAAGATGATGTTAGAGAGGACGAACTTTTTGAGTACGAGAAGGTAGCAGGAAATATATACGGGACACCCATAGCCCCTATAGATGCAGAGGTGACAGAAGAAAAGATAATCTTTGCAGTTCTTGAAGTAAAAGGATACTTGCAATTTAAAAAAAACATAGCACGGACCTATGGTGAAAAAGCAGAGGTGCATCATATTATTAAGGATACACCTGCAGATGTTATCAAAGGATGGCTAAAGGAAGAAGGGCATTCAGATGAAGCGATAGAAAAACGTATGTCAAGAGACACAGTATTAGAAGACTTACAAAAAAATGACCTTTACTCTTCTGCATTTTCTATTATAAAACATGATGCAGTATCCCCAGAAGATGAAATATTTACAAGGTTTATAAACCATAAACTCCCTGTTGTTGAATCAAGTCACTCTCCTGTGTCTTGTCCTTCTATTACAAACTAGGAAGAGTATACCCCTGCCCTATTCCCCCTATTTCCTCAATTTCTTTTGGACCACTCTTATTTATTTTCTTTTTACTGGGTCTTTTTTTGTACTTCATTATTTCATCTACTATATTTTGTGCCATTTGATAAAAGGTAAGGTTTAGTCTTTTTTTGTCCATTGCATCTTCTGTATCAATAGCTGTTTGGATGTAGCCGAGTGTCTTTTTTTTAGAATTCTTAATCAATATCTTTGTCGTATATTTCTCTGTAAATATCTCTTTTTTAAAAATGAGTTCTCCTTGATAGGAGAAGTCGTCTAATTTAGACAAAAAGTGGTCCTTGAAAATAACTACTTCATGCTGACCCAGATTGTGTTCTACTATAATGATATTTATGTTTTTACTTATACCAATTGAAGCACTGGACAAAGAACATCCTGTTAACAGATACACCAATATAACGCACAATATTTTCTTCATTTTGCCCTTTTTATGAAATAACTATCACGGTAGTTATTTTGATTTAGTTTGTTGATATTAGCAAAATACCTTTGTTTTTGAAAGATATATGGCATTTTGACATATATTTTATGTCTTTTTCTTTTTTAAGATACTATGTTGAAAAGTGAAAGGAAAGTATATGCATGTAGATAAAAATTTTACAAAGAAGTTCAAAGCATTAGCTAAAAAGAGGGGCGTTACACGCATAACAAATCTCTCTGCAAAAGAATTTAGAAAACTTGCGGGAGCGGATAAGCCTACTAAAATACGCTCAATGAGTTCTTCGGAATACAATCAATATCAATTATCATTAGAGAACAAAGCAAAAATTCGTACTTTTGTGTATACCTATTCCATTGAGGAGATACAAGGGGGGTATATTATATCCCTTAAGGGAAGACACTATTCAGAAAACAGTATCAACTCTTTTTCTTTCAAGGAGAAATTAGCTCACAAAAAAGCAATACATTTGGCAGCAAAACTATTTTGGATGAGTAAGGAGTCTCATAAAATTAACCCTGCTTGTTTCGCTAAGGCACTTGTGGGATATCAATTTTATAACCCAAAATCAAGAGACTGGGATAATGGCTTCAGTAAGACAATAAAACACTTCCAAGATACTTTTGCATTAGATAGGGGGTTGAGTAGGGAAAAAGAAGTACGCCTAATAGAAGACGACAAGAGAGGGTGCTTAAAGCCTTTTCTTTTAGAAAATCCAGAAATTATCTCATCGGAGTATAAGATACTGGCTTATATGTTTGATGGGTGGGACAAAGAGGTGTCTACATCTTCTTATATTTAAGTAAACAAATCTCTTGCTTGTATTATATTAGCAGAGGGGTCCTCTTCTATTCCTACTCCTCCAACAGGTGAAAGGCTTTGCTCTGCTCTTTTGTTATTTAACCCTTTATCTAATGGGTAGTCATTTAGAAATTCTGTTGCCACTGGAGACTCAATAAAAAATGTTCCCTTGCTTGCTCTAGTCAGTGCCACAAAAAGGGCATTTCTCATTTGTTTTTGTGAGGGTGCATTTAGGAGTTCTTGAAGAGATGAGGTTTCTATTTTTTGCGTGTGGGAATATCCTTCTCCTAATGAGTTGCTTAACATTTCACCGAGTGAACCGCTAACCTCTGGTATCTCTTCTCTTTCCTCTTCTCCAGAGAGTTCTTTCTTGAAAAAGCCATCACTAATAAGCATGTAATCAATTGTTTCCCCTTTTGCCACCCACGCTGTTTTTATCCCCGTAGCTCCACCTTTTCTTGTGCTTCTAGGGATAATGTATCTTTCTATCTCATCAATAGAGAAGGTTGTAAGTTTGTAGTGTCCAGTATCAGACATTATCTTTCTGGCATTGTGATTGCTTAGTATGTCTTTGTATGTATATTCTTTTAGGGACATCTTTCCCAAGTCTGGGACTAGGGCGTTTCTTATCTTGTATTTCGTATGGTCATCCTCAAAGAAAAGCAAACCTTTTTTTACAAAGCTGTTCAATTCTTTTTTGATAGAGCTTTCGAGGACAACATTTTCATATCCATTTCTCTTGAGCAGCATAAACAAGTCTAGTGCTTCTTGGTTGGTTTTACACACAATCCCTGTTGTGCCCTTTTCGGATAAAATTTTAAGTTGAGTGGCAAGTTCTTTGGCTTTTAGAACATCAGGAGAAACAAAATCTGCTACTTCAGGGTTTCCTATTATTTCGGTGTTGAAAAAATGATTCACAAAAGACGCTAATTCTTTTCCAAACCTAAATGTTTGATTGAAATCGTATCTCACAACATTTATATTTTTCTCAAGAAGATTTTCTTTATTTTCTAAGACATAAGAGAGGGAATCAAAGTGGTCAGGCGATTTAAAGGCATAAATGCTTTGGTCAGAATCCCCAACCATAAATACGTCATTAAAGATATTGTGCTTGGATATACTTAAAATAAATTCCATGAAGGACCAGTCATGGTCTTGAAATTCATCAGCAAGCATAATTTTATATTTAGACATTGCAATTTTTAGATATTCGGGATTATTTAAAATGAGATTGTAGGACATCTTCATATAGAAGTTATGGGGTACTTTAAATATATGGCTTGTTTCCACCTTTAAACTATTTCTATGTACCGTATGTGTAAAAACCGACTCTTCTTTTATTTCTTCCCCATCATTGGTTTCTATGACAACGGGGAAGGAATACACTTCTTCATGTTCTATCTTTTGCATATCAACTTTTTTTGTTCCTGCAAGCTCTATTACTCTGCCTACAATCATTTGAAACACAAGTTGCTGTGGTGTAGTAGGTTTCTTACGCTGCTTTATTAAATTGTTCAATTTACTAACAAGTGCCTCATCTATGTCAAAATCATCAATACTTACTGGCTCTTTCCCAAACCATGCCCCTATCTCTTCGAGCCTTTCTTTTTTAGTTAGTCCCAATGTTGTTGAAAAATAAGCATTCACCATAGACCATGCTATATTGATGTTGTTCTCTGAAACAAAATCTTCATCAAAAATCCTTTTTCTTGATAGTTTCTTTTCAACCTCTTCGTCTTCAAAATAACTTCCTTTTGTGAGTGACTGTAAAACAAAAGCAATCATATTTTTTGAAAAAGAGCTTCTACTGTGAACAATTTGAAAATCCTCAACTCCCTTCATCTCTTTATTTGCTTCTTTTATAGACTTCATGCACCCCAGTAAAAAGGAGTGGGATGTTTTTACATCAAACAAGTCAACAGGAAGGGAACTTTTTTTGATAGCTTTTTCAATTTCATCCTTGTTTTTTTTATTGAAGACGATGAGAAGTATTTTTTCACCCTTGTCAAGCATTGTGTCTACTAGCTCTGGGCAGTGTTTTTCAAAGTGCAAAAATGACTCTAAAAGTGTAAATGTCTTTCCACTACCAGGTGCAGAATTGGAGGCGTGAAATCTAGTTTCTGTCTGTTTCATTACAGAAGATTCCATTGCTTCTTGAAATGACTTGATATACCGAGATTGTTCTTTTGTGTAGGTAGGCATTTGATTACTTTTTCATTTATTATATAAGAAAAGAAGGCAAAATGTTAGATAATGTTTTATTAATTGTTTAATCTTGATAATATTAAAATATTTAATTTTAGGACCAACCATGAATGATGAAAATGTATTTAGTGAATATGAAATAATAAAAACCCTCTCTTGTACAAAATTACTTAGTGATGTATCTCGAACAACAGGTATCAATAGTACTCAGGTAACAATATGGGAAAAAGAGGCAAAGAATAAAAGTGAGACAATAGAATATTATGCTCTTTTCATGTTGGAGTACTTTAGGCGAATTGATTTTGAGGAAACACGTATGCTTGAAAAAAAATATATGCTTTCCCCTAATGTTGACGAAGCTTTCATCACAACGCATATCTTCCCAAAAGAGGTTCTGTCTTCTTATCTCTCCTCTTCTGTTAAGTGGAAGCCTTTTATTGTTCATCACCTTATGAGTCAAAACAGAACCATATTAAAAGAGCAACTCGCAATGATAGATATTTTTATTTTATGTAGATATGGAATAAAAAAAGACCGAATGCGATTAGATACCTCCACTCTTTCCTCTGTAATTGACCCTAAATTTTTAAATAACATAAAACATTTATAGTTTTTCTTGACTTCTATTTCCTTATTTTGATAAAATTCCTACAAATAGGGAATTTACTCATTTGTAGGAATTAATTTTTTACAAGAGTTGTTCCTTATATCCAAGACACAAAGGTATAAGATGTTTGATAATTCGCATGTCTATAACACACTTCACGAAATTGCACAAGCTGTAGGAGTGAACACTAAAAAGGTTTCATTTCTTTTGAATGAGGGGATTATCCCTTCATCAACAAAAGGGGAAAATAAGCATAGAAGGTATTACACTAATGATGTTTTTATTGAATTCGCAGCAAGAAGACTTTCGCTTGCATTAAACGAGGAACCTTCTGGTATGAAAGTTTTTTCCCATAAGAACATTAGTAAGGAAGTATTAAATGGCTTAAATAGGGGAGGGTGTGAAGTTGTCACCATTATTAACCAGAAAGGTGGAGTAGGGAAGACCACAACAACGGTAAATCTTGCAACAGCCTTATCTAAACTAGGGCAGAGGGTCCTCATATTAGACATGGATAATCAAAGCCAAAGTACTTTCTATCTTATGGATGAAGAATATAACAATAAATCCATCCTCAATATCTTCAAAAAATACGCAGATGAACAGTCCATAGAAAAGAAAGATGTTTCCCCCTTTATTGTTTCTTCAAAAAAAGATTTTTTTGGGAATTCTGTTGACCTTATACCCTCAGAGATTAGACTTGCTAGAACACTAGAGTTTATGCGAATGCTTACAAGTCCAGAAAAGATTTTAGACAAGATTATTGCTACAGTACGTGAAGATTATGACTTTATTATTATTGATACCCCACCATCTGCTAACCTTTCTTTGAGTATGAGTGTTTATGCAGCAGACAAGGCACTTCTTGTGACTAAAGCAGATAAATTTAGTGTAACACCCCTTAAAGCAACTATAGAAGAGATAGATATACTCAACAGGAATGTTGATAAACATATCCAAATAGATGGTATTATTGTTAACAACTTCAGACAAGGCGAAACCCTGCAACAAAAGTTTATGGATGACATTATAGAAATACATATAGAAAGACTAGACCTTCCCTCTTCTCAACTGCTTGTTGTTAAATATGCAGGCTCACTGATGGATTCTGTTCAGAATGATGGTATAGCTGCAATAGAATATAAAAAATATCCTAAAGAAGGCATTCGTGTATCTGTGCCTTTTTATGAATATGCAATCTCACTAATAGAAAGAAAAAAATAACTATCACGGTAGTTATTTCTAAAAAGGACGAATAATGAACACTGAAAACAGAGTAGAAGAGGTTACTCGGGAGATTAAAGAGCTTGAAAGATTTAAGGCTTCTCTTTCTCAGGACGACAGATTCAAACTACATGGGTTAAAAAAAGAGCTTAAAAAGTTGTTAGGTGAAGAGACAGATTCTGTAGAAACTGCTATATCTAGTGTTTTTGTCGGAGACGATGAGGTGCAGGGAAATACCATTCAAAAGATACTTATTAGTCAGATAGAATTCCCCGAATACAAAGATAGAAGTGGGATAGAAGATAAGAAAGTGGGAGAGTTGGCACAGAGTATTAAAGAGAATGGTCTTCTTCAGCCTGTTGTTCTTACAAAGGCAGGTAAAAATAAATATAAAAAATTAGTCGGGCGTATGCGTATTGAAGCGTGCAAAACACTTGGAATGAAAAAAATTAATGCCATTATTGTTGAGGAGCGAGGAGAGAAAGAAACACTTTTGAAAATTCTACACGAGAATATTATGCGGACAGACCTCAGCATCTATGATAAAATACGCTCCTTGGTCACACTTGTTTCCTACGCTCTTGAATGTGATTTTAATGAGGCAAGAAAAGAAATAACGCGTGCTGATAATTTTCTCAAAGGAAATTCACAAAAAGAAGATGCTTCTGAACTTTCAAGAAGGGCTAAGACTATTGACACAGTAATAAAAGAGAGTCAGCTCTATAACACAATCAGTAATGTGACAAAACATCTTAAAGTTTTAAATATGGAGAAGCATGTTCTTAAGCACCTAAATGAAGACAAAATAAGCTTCCGTGTTGCCTTGCTTATGGATGTATTTGCCTCGAAAGTAGAAGAGGAATTATTTCTAAAAATTTTAGATGAGGTTGTACTTAAAGGGTATGGACACAGAGAAACAGAAATACTTATTGCGGAGCACACAAAACCATCGGTCACGCCCTCTGTGTCTCCTGTTAGAATAGAAGTTCAAAATAAGTTTAAATCTTTCAAAAACAAGCTAAAAACATTAGATGACAATAAACTTTCTTTGCTACTAGAAGAACTAAATGCACTTGAAAAGGATTTTTTAACATAATTCCTTGATTTTTTGTTTTGCACTGGTTATAGTATCTTAAAAACAATGGAATAACTTTGAAAATCTCTGATATCCTTGATGCTCTCTTAGTGCAGGGAGCAACCGTACTAAGTAAAATAAATTTTCTCAAAACAATTGACATTTATGATGTAGGAGAAGACCATATACAAATAGGGAGAGGGGACAACTTCACTCTTTATGGTGTAAAGCTAGAAAGTAAGAGTAATAGACTGGTCTCTCTTCGAGATATTAAAAGTATTACCAACGAAATACGATTTAACATTAAAGAATCCCAACTATATATATATTTTATAAAAACCGAAAACTTTCAAGCCATTTATGTTTTTAGTTTTAGTAAATCAGCAATGAAGCAACTTGCAAAAGAATTTCGTATCTCCCTTCTTTCGGGGAAGGCACTTGTAACATCCCTCTATCAATTATTTCACATAGGTAAGCACACTGTGTCTAAAGACAATCGTTTAGTATATACAGAGGAACCTACAATTAAGGGGGATGACTTCTTTATCCCTTGGGAACTAAGTATAGTCAGTGATAGATTCAGGGCAAGAATGCAAAACAATGCTTCAAGACTTTACAAAAATTACACTGCTTATCAAGCAGTTGAGTTCTTGGATAGAGATACCCTAGACCCTGTTGAGCTTTTTAGAGAAGAGTGGGAGGGGACAATATCAATTCGTCTTGATTTTGGGCAAGCAGCCGTCCTTTCTCGCATGAGAAAATATGAGTTTGTTGCAAATTATGGGGACAAGGATTTTGCAAACATTTGTAAGGCAATAAACAATGGTGACAATCAAGATTCCCAACGTGAAATATTGGAGAATAGTTGCAATATTAATATTACAATGCTTTTGGACAATAAGTATGAAGGAGCTGCAGAAAATATTTCATTTTACTTGGGATGTTCTTTTGACGCGAACTATTTGAATGGGGATATGCTTTTTAATAAAACGCAAATGCTTGCAAGGGACGTTGATTTTGATGAAATTGTTCCTGTTAGAATAGTCACTAAATATTTTTCAACTTCTCATAAAAAACCCGTGGATAAAAATAAGTTTGTATATTTTTCAGGCAAAGACATTTCAGGCAATTTTGTCGATTTCAGTTTGCAGGACAATACCTCCCCTCATAATTTATTTATAGGGAGAACAGGTTCAGGTAAATCAAGACAGGCAATAAACGGGTTATTGCAAATCTTGGGATATGATAGGAAGACGGGGAAAGCACTTCGTTTTAATGATTTTAAAGTGAGATATACTGACGTAGGTTATACAGTTGGAGAATCAATGATGAGCATGAAAAGGAACTATGGAGATGACGTAAGAATTTTTCCCTCTCGCGTCTCAACCCTTCGATTCTCACTCTTCAATATTGATATTGATGAGTATGGAAATATAGATGAAGATGAGCTTGAATTTACTATAAATTTTATCTCTTTCACTTTAGAAATTCAATCCTCAAAGACTGAGCTTTCTGCTCTTACTGGGGGAGAAAAATATTACCTTGACCTTATTATTCGAGAAGCCCTTAAGAAGGGTAAGGAAGTCTGTGGTGATTTGCATTTGTCTGAATTTGAGACTAAAGGGACTTACAAAGAGCTGCTTACTGAACTTTATTCGCAAGGCTATGACTTAAATACAACAGTATTTGAACTTCCCGAAAAATATAATTATCTAAAAAAACCTATTTTGAAAGATATACTTGACCTAGTAGGGAAGTGGAAAAATAAAGGCGAGCTTTCTTCTCTTGAACAGGATGTTGTAGCGGGACTTGAGTTGAAGCTTGGGGGGATTAGAGGATTTAAGTTTTTGACATTCCATTCTAACGTAGCTGAAACTACTGAACGGATGACATATATAGACTTAGATGAAATCAAAGAAAGCCCCACAGATTTTAATGTTGTGTATTGGATGATGTTGAAAAATTGGATTAGAGTACTGAAAAGGGAAGCCAAGTTGCAGTTTGGTTCAGGAATACCAAATATTCCGACTCTCTTTTATATTGATGAAAGTCACAACTTTATTAAATATCCTGCATTTGTGGACCTGTTTGCTTCTGCAGTTAAAGAACTTAGGAAAGTGAGAGGATATTTTTTCTTTTTAAATCAAGAGCTTATAGAAATCCCAGAAAGTATCTCTACTCAGGTGGGGAGCAAGATATTCATGGTTTCTCCTGAGGAAAAGAACAAGCTTGAGGAAACGATTAAGACAGTAGATAAGGTCATAAAGAAGGAAGACATTGCGATTATTGAGCACATTGAAGACTATATGATGTTTATCATGTCTGACATAGGCTCTGTGGGTATGAAGTTTGACTACCAAGAGGGGGATGATGCTTTGTTTACCCCTAATCATCCCGATATGCTCACAGACCTTGGAGTTCCTAGTGCGTAATTTAATATTGTGTTTTTTAATTACTTCATTTGGTTATGCTTCCTCTGATGGATGTGCTAAATATAGCAATCTCTCTCGCGTTGATTTTGCTTCCTGCATGATAAACAAGATGGCTAAGAATTACACAGAAATAACGGCAAAAGCGGTATATAGGATGGAAGGGGATGTAAAAGAAGAGCTTATTCCTTACGTGGGAGAAGACCAAAAAGGTGTCTATCTTATAGAGGATAGAGTAAACAGACTCAACACAAATGCCAAACTTGCCACTAAAGACTACACAAAAAGGGTATCTAATCAAATCACAACCCTAGCAGGGTTTTCTGCAAAACTTCAAGAACTAGATATTTTAATAATAGAGCAACTCTTAATGCGTAATCTAATACTTGAAAAAAGGGATATCGCTAACAGACTAAAAGGTTTTGAATATAAGGAAGTGAGGTAATGCCTAAATATTTTAAAAAACAGAGTCTTGAAGACTATGTTTCCTATATGCATAAGCATAAAGCAATTCTTCACGAAGATATGCTAACTCATGAATTAAAAAGTAGGGTATTTTACTATCTTGTTCCTCTTTATTTTATGTCTCCAGTGTTCTTTTTTGTAGCTGTTTTTTCTCTACTCGCCTATTTCTTTAAAGAATACTATAAAGAATTTCTTCAAGACAAGAGAAAAGTTCAACAATATAGCAATCTTTTTTCTCCAAAAACTTCTAATGAGGCTTTAGCATTAGTGGGGTATCAGGTCTTTGAAGATGAGCTAGATGAACATCTTCAACTTGCAAAAAGTAATGATGATGAATCTACAAAAAAACTTGGCAAAAAACAGAAGAAGATGGAGCGTTGGGAAAATAGATGGAGATGGGTAGGGCTTGATAAAAAGACCTTGACAACACACATACATCTTGTAGGTAAAACTGGGGCGGGGAAAACAGAACTTGTCCGCTCCATTGCAAACAATGCATGTTTTAGGTCAGGTGGACAATTACTCTTTGTGGATGGAAAATCAGACACGGGGATGCTTCGTGAATTCGTTCACCAAGCAGGTTTGGAAGGAAGAGAGACTTCTGTTAAGGTTATAAACTTCCTAAAAGGTCAAGCTGCCGCAGAAAGCAATACTTTTTCTCCTTTATCTATTATGCACCCTATTAAAACCGTTGAATTTTTGGGCGGTCTTGTAAATGATGGTGGAGGAGGGGATGGGAACGCACAATATTTTTTCGAGCAAGGTAAAGCTATGCTCTTTGGTGTCGTTACCTCAACGTATGCTAGGAATAAATATTTTAACGAGGGATACAATCTTGAAAAAATATTTGACAACACAAAAATTCAGAATATGGTTTTTCTTCGTATACTTATGTATTCTATGTGTAGAGACATAAGTGACATGATAAAAGAAAATATTGTTATGAATGCTGCTGTGCGAACGGTTAAAATGGCTCCTCTTGACGAGAAGTTAAAACATATTGAGCTCTACATTCAATATGTGACCGAGAATGCAACGATGAGCAGTATGTCAAAGGAAGAGCTAGGGATAGATTATGTTGAGATAAGAGAGATTTTCGTAAACTGTTTTGCTCTTTTGGACGGATATCTTTCTAAAATGTGGTCACAATATCCTAGACTCCTAGATATAGTAAGTAGAGCTGTTTATGGCATGGGAAAAAATAAAGGATTACGTTTTTGGGGAGAGGGTGCAGCAGATAGTGCAACCATAAAGAGGTTATTTAGCACACTGCAAGAACTCACAAGCGATGAAGCTGAAGATTGGGACTCTTTAGAGGAGAACTATAGCCTAATTCGCACTGGCTATATAGAGGAATTGGAAAAAAGTAAGCTCAAAACAGCTTTTCACAGAGCAATGAAGGACGGTGGAAACATACACACTCCTCCAGATAATGCGACTCAACAATTAGCATACGCTGCACAACAATGGTCTTCACTAGCGAGTATATTCGCATTCTTTAAACATATATTTGGACAAACAAACCCTGAAATTCAACCTGATAAGCTCCTCAAAGACAATAACTTCCTCTATGTTCTTTTGCCTCCACTAGACCTTAACCCAAAGTTTGTCGAGATTTTGGGGAAAATAATTATTGCAACCATAAGAGAAGTCGCTTCTATTGCTTTATTAGGTGAGAAAATATCTCTTCATAAAACAATTTCCAATATTCATAAAGATAAACTAACACCTAAACCTTTTTCTTTTGTGGTACTTGATGAGTATGGAGCGTATGCTATTTCTGGGCTTGATACTATTCTTGCACAATGTAGGTCTTTAAATATTGCTGTCTTGGTTGGGACACAAGACAATGCATCCCTTAAGGTGGGGGGGACGGATGAAACTTCACAAGAGAGAGCTTTAGCCAATACAACGAAAATAATCCCAAAGACAGAGGATACCAAGGTCATAGAGTGGGTTAAAGGCATGATGAGTGATATCAATGTCGAGACACCTAAAATTCAAAAAGACCATGATGGCAAATGGGTAGAAACTACTGATTTAGAGATTAAGGAGCAAAAGACTTTTAATGCTGAGAAATTAAGAGATTTTGGGAATGGTTTTGCCTTGGTTTTTCTTGGAAGTAAAGAGGAAGATTTGATTTTTTTACAGTCTTTCTACTTGGGAGGTAGTCCAGAGACTATTTCACTCAAAAGATACATAAATTTAGGATTATATTAATGTTTTTTTCAAACTATAAATCGGGCGACTATGGACAACTTCATCAAAACAAAGAAGAGAAAAACCAACTCAAAAGAATGTGGTGGTGGTTGTTTCATGGTGTCTATTTTGTTATTTCACTTGGTATTGTTATTTTTTTCATTTTTGGACACGACTTAGGAGAAAAGGGATATTATTTAACAGACTATCTTTTCACAACAAGTAGTTCACAAAAATATTTAGATTTTACGACTTATTATGTTATAGGAGCAGTGATTCTCTTTATGGTATTTGGACTTTTTTCCGCAAGAAGCAAAAGTGAAATCATCAATAATATACAAGGAAGAGATTTTGAGGGCAAGAACCCTTCTCTTTTTCAAAAGATACACTTAAGGATATTGACTCCCTTAGATTGGTTATTTTATTATTTCTTTTATCCTGTCTCTTTTTTATTTTTGGCAGTAGACAAGCACTCCCCTTTGGATAGACAACGATTCTATATTCGTTATGGTTGGTTGTCCCACCTACGCTTTAATTATTTTAAAAGAACAGTAGATGTTGTTGATGGATATGAAAGGAGTAGTGAATTATCAATCTTTAAAGACTATGTTTCAATGTTGGCAGGGACTAAGACCAATGAGGAGGGAGAGATGGATTCTTCTTTTAGAAGCATATTGATGATGTTCAAAAGCAAAGAACACCTTACTGACACTTTTCATATTGCTGAAGGATATATTCTTAATGATTCAGCCAAAGTGGACAAAATTTTGACAAAAAAAGAATACAAAGATAGACTTGAAAATCTTTATGGTGGGGATATTCGTAAATTCAAGCTGTATGATGGAAAGGAAACCGTTCTTTTTTCGGCAGACCTAATCAAGGATTTACTTGTGCAGGAGAGTAACAGGTTTGAAAAATATCTGAAAAAATATGCATTGACGCCTTCAGGTACATCCTTTACAAGGAGCTTTAGAAAGGAGTTCACACTTATTAGGAAAGATAAAAAAGTTGTTGAGATGGTCTCTTGGCTCAAACTACCAAATGCTCTATCACCTGATGAGAAGATGACTGAATCTATTTTTGTCGAGAGGGTTAATTTTCTTCTTTTATGTTATTTTAAATACATCTCTCTCTTCTTTATTATCAATCAATACATCAATCTTCCTGCGGGAACTGTTGTCTCAAGAATGAAAGATTACACATTAAGAAGAATTTCTGAGGATTACACTACAGGTAAAATTATTTCTATACAAATAGATAAAAATGATGGTTCCTCTGAGAAGCTTTGGGGTGACTCTTTAGCCAATCTTTTTCTTCTTGCATGGAATTATTATAACCATGCAATTGATAACTCATTTAAGGATATTGTCTATGATGTCTTTAATTTTAGAGACGAAAGACTTGAGAGGGTGCTTACAGGTGAGGAAGATAGTCTTTTAATCGCAGATGAAGCGAGTAAAACCTTTGCATATCTTGATACGCATGAAGCCCCAGAGCTTACCGAAGAACAAATAGAAATAGGTAGAAATTTTACTAATGGTATATATGAAGAATTTGAAATATAAGAATGTAATTACAATAGAATATATTTTATGTTTCCTTTTTCTTCCAATCTCTTTTTTATTTTGCTAAAGTTGTGAAGTTAATTTAAAAAGGCATTTCTTGAAAACAATATTTTACACTTTTTTGCTTATTGGTAGTCAATTGCTTGCGATAGAGAGCAACTACGACTCTAGTACTGTGGGTTCTGCTTTTGTAAGCACTCCTAAAGTAACCACCGCGAAAGAGTTGCTTCTTCCTGCTGTTTCATCTGAGTCTTTGAATGAAGCACTTGTTGATTTTAAGTCATACGCAGAAGCAATAGGTAGAAAATTTACTTATCATGTTAAAGCAGAAAAAAAACTTCTCTCAAGGCATTTTTCTTTTTCTGGAGGTGGTGTTAATACTCTTGTTCATAGACTTAATGACTATGGTTTTTACGCAAACTATTCAAGCAGAGGGATGCTATCAATCATATCAAGCAAAACACACTCTTTTGATGTGTCAAATGTTTATTCTCCCTCCCTTCTATCTAAAAAAGTTAAAGCAGTGCAAGGGGTGACGAGTGTACACTTGAGGAAAAATAGACTAGCAGTAACCGCATCATATACGGGTAATCAAAAAGCAAGTGCGGTAATTGAATTATACACAGCAAATAACAAACTCGTAACAGGGCAGAAGACGTTAGCAAGTAAAAAAGGCGTTAAAGAACTTCGCAAGAAAATATTAAAAGAAAAAGGTGTTTCCCGCTTTGATGTGAAAATAGGGCAGGTAATTATTGCTGTTTATCTCTCTACAAAAGATGCAGAAAAAACAATTGAGAAGGAAATTTTACATTTCAATAGAACTTCTTCACTCGCAGAGAAGAGAAGTATCGCAGTGGCGTTAAGTCACAAAAAAACACTTAGAGATATTCTTGTTGCCATGCATCCTTATACTGAAATATCACCTTTTCAAGGAGAGGGTATCATTTTGGATTTAAGCAAGGGTGTTATCACTACAGACAAACAACTCAATGAGACTCTGAAAAAACAAGGTAAGTACATTTCTGCATATCCTTACAGGAATGCATCTGGGCATCATGCGATTTCATATACAGTAGGCAAGTATGAACCTATATCACTAGACATACCTTACACAGTAAAAACACTGGTTAAAAAACTAGGTGAGTATGAAGGTGTTTCGTATGATGTTTCTTTTGATGCAAATATACCAGTAAATAGAAATGTCAAAATAAGAAGACTTGAAGACCTAAATAAATATTTAAAAGCCACACACGGGCAAAGTTTTAGAAAGAAGAAAATCTCTAAAGACACGTATAAGATTCTGCCTAACAGGGGTTCTAAATGAATTTTATAGACAAAATAAACTTTTTACTGGCTAAAAAAAAGATACGAAAGACTATCTATAAGACAGAAATTGATTGTACGGACATGGGTATTGCAAACTTTTTACTTTTTAAAAAATATGCAAAAGTATATAAAGAAGACGCAGTTTTATCTATGCATCTTTCAAAGATTCATAAAGCACTTGAGAGAGGGGCTTCTTCAGTTTTGGTATATAGAGAGATACTAGACAAAGACCTTCTGTATCTTATTGATTTAGGTATTAAAAAGGGTGTTGACCCTGTGGAAATATTTAGAAAATATGTGCCTTTTAAAGAGTTGGGAGAAGAAACAGAAACTTCGCTAAAGAAAAAACTATATGTTCCTATTATTATGTTTCTTCTTGCTGTTGCAGGGATTTATTATACATTGGATAATTTTATTGTAATGGCAGAGAGTGGGAAGATTCCTTTTTCTGAGAAGTCTGTTTTTATTATGAATAACTTTTTACTCATAAATTCGGTAATAGGTGGGATATCAATTTACTTTTTTTTAATTAAGCCAAGTGTTCTTCCTGGTGTAAAAGGTATTTTTAACAAGATAAGAAGCATGATGCTATTGGCTATTATTCAGACCATGAGCAATATGAACTCTGGTACAAGAGAAATACTTGATTCAATAAAAAAACAGTTTTCTACATCAAAAACAAAAAAGCAAAGGAGGCGTTTTTCAGATGATACTCAAGCACTTTTATATTTTTTAAAAAAGGAGGAATATTTAACACTTTTGCAAAGTGGATATCTTGAAATTTCTGTCGAAAGAGGAGAATTTTCAAGAGGCATTGAACATGTCTTAATGGAGAAAAAACAAGAGATTGCTGATAGTAGGGGTATTGTGGATGAAGTCATTTCAAAAATTAGTTTGTTTTTACTTCTTCCTCCTCTCTTGATGGTATTGGTTATCTTCCTTGATTTGATGGAAGCATCATCAATCGGAATGACTGGAAATATGAGTGGGAATATCCCTCGATAAAATAATAAAAGGAATTAAAATGAAAAAACAACTAGAAAATGAAGACTGTGCTGTTCAAGTACAAGAGGTAAAAAAATATAACTTTGCAAAGATGCGAAGAGGGGCAGGGCTTTTTGACCTTATTTTATGGATAGTCCTTGTTGGGATTGTGCTAGGAGGGCTTTTCTCTGTATTTGGTAAAAACTTTTTTACACTAACTGCAGATGGAGAACACAAAAAGGTAATTTCTGTAATGGGTGGTGTTGAAAACAGTAGAAGACTCCAAGGTGGTACTTACATAGCACAGACTGCAAAGGTATTGACTGACGCAACTATGGCTAACCTCATAAATGCTCTGGGTGGAGTTAATAATATGAAAGATGTACAGGATTGGACATATACCTGTGCCAATGGTGCAGGACAAAATCTTTCAATTACAACTTCTGCATACGAAGATAACGTAGTAAGAGATTCTGTTATTTCTCTTATTCAAAATAATAACCGCCCTTGGACTGCAGTTGCTGCGGGTAATGCTATAAAATTTACCAAGCCAAACGTAATCTGTAGAAATTAGGTAGCTGTTATGCCTTTTTCTCTTTTAATTATCCTGATGCTCCTTGTTTCTTCATTGAGTATCACTACAATTAAAGTTCAAGAGGGCAGGATGAATGCACTGAAAACAGGTGACTATAATCAAACTGGACGAGTTCTTACAGGCTTGAGTAAAAATCAATACCACTGGAACCAACATGGTTTTGATAATGCTGAAAAGCTGCGTGCAGAGGATGTATCTTTTGTAAATGGTGTTGCAATACGCACATGTAGAACAATCCATACACTAAACCTCTTAAATGATTGTCCCAACCCTTACGATGTTGCAAACAATTGGAGCTTTATCGGTTCTCCTATTACACAGGGGAACCTCCTCTCTGTTTGGGATACTCCAAGTTCTTCTGTTTTTACATGTGGAAATGAAGATGCATTTGGTAGAGATTTGATGCAAAAAGCAATACCTAGGATATTTATATCAGATAATAATTTTAGGTATGACTTTTCAGATATGACTTTAGGGGACAGTGCGGACCCGTGTATGTATACAGATTTTATAGGAAGGTAAATATTTTGATAAAAAAACATTCTTCAGAGTCACCGCTATTAGAACTTAAAGAAAGCAGAGAGTTGATGCCTCTCTATCGTAAATTTAGAGAGGTTCTGGGAAGAGATTCTTTCACTGAGGCAAAAAATAAAAAGGACACCCTTGGAGATACGCATCTTGTAGAAATTTTAGACTCTACAAATAAGCTTTCATATAATGAATCTGCGTTGTTAATTTTTGAAGTCTATAAAGATTATTTTTCAGAATTAATTGTAGGGGATGTCCACAGTATAAGGGTGGAAAATAGTAAAATATATTTTGTCGAAAAAGATGAGGAGGGGAATGATGAATATATGACGGAAGTATCCGTCTGCATCATCCCCTCCTCTTTAGAAAAAAAAGTTCAGATGATTCTTCCTTTTCCTGATTATGAAAAGGTTTTGGATGCTCAAAAAGTACGGGAGACGGATATTCCTTCTTCTCCTCCTAAGAGTGACAATATTAAAACACTACATACGCACACTTTTGAAGAGGTAGTAAAGCAGGCAATAAAGAAAAATACTAGTGATATACATATCAACTATATGGAAAATAAAAAAGGAGTGGAATATAATATTTATTTTAGAATAGATGGACTTTCCCGCATACAACCATTATTAAAAATGAACAAAGAACAGGGACGCTCTTTGGTCGATGAAATAATGAGAAAAGCAGCTCCTAGTTCAAAAGGTGGTTTTTCTCCAAATAGGCGTAATCTTCTTCAAGATGCAAGGGTTTTATATCCTAGCCTTAAAGCAGAAGTGAGACTTGCATTTTTCCCAGATGGGCAAAGTGAAGAGCTTAAAGTAGTTGCAAGAATAGCACTAAAAAAGCATATAGTGCAAGGGGAGTTTGACCCTGATGGAAAACTAGGATATCAATCACGCTTCAAAGAAGTGACAGAAGCCGCGAGGACTCAAAGTAATGGTTTATTTCTTTCGTCAGGAGTAACTGGTTCGGGTAAAACTACTCTTATGGGGCATCAGCTTGCTGCACTTCCAGATACGTGGCAAGTGTATTCTTTTGAAGACCCGATTGAGAACACATTAAGTATCCCCCATATTACACAGATTCAAATATTTGACCCTCCTACAGAAACAGGAGAACCACATAAAGATAGAATAGACTGGGCAAGACTTGCAAGAGCTGCTAAAAGGGGAGACCCCGATGGTGTATTTTTTGGTGAGCTTAGAAAAGAGAAAGATGGCTCCCTTGGGGACGCTGTAGTAGAATTAGCAGAAAGTGGTCAAACCATTTTTGGGACAATACATACTAGAAATTCTTTTTCTTCGTATGTCACGCTTGATAGGTCTTTCAAGATGGACTATTATGCGATGGTAGACATTCTTCTTTTTGCCACAAATCAAGTTCTCGTCAGAAGACTGTGCCCAGCGTGTAAAGAAGAGGATTTAGAAAACGAAAATCTCATGATTTTAAAAGATAAATATAATAAGAGACAAGTCAACCACAAACACACGGTGGGGCTGAAAGAGTTTATTGATGACGAAGGCGTTATAACCTACAAAAAAGGAAGTAACTTTTTGAGTTGTCTCCACTGTAATGGAGAGGGGTATATTGACCGAATACCTGTTTATGATTGGCTTATGCCTAATGTTGAACTTAAGGACTGGTTGGCAGAAGAAAGAAGAACTCAGTTTCAGGTTGAAGAAAAAGTCTATGAGTTAGACATAGGTGAGAATAAACTAGATTGTTATTTGGAACTATTGAGGAAAGGTGTCGTTGATACTAGTCCTGAGATTATAAGAAGTGTAATTTAATAAAGGAAAATGGATGAATAAAAAATTAAAAATAAAAACAGTTGTAATATTGAGTATGGCTTTTCTTGCTCTTGGATGTACTCGCTCATATAAGACGCTTGGAGATACTGCACAAAGTGGAATTGAACAATCTGAACATTACCAAAAAACAAAAGTCAAGAGCGATGCTCAAAAGATGTCTGAGAAGTATGTAAAAGCTAATTTTGCAAACGCAAGTATTTATTATGCTGTTTCTCAGGTATCTAAATCATTAGGGATACCTCTTGATAATGATTTCATTCCTTTGAGTGATTACAAAGTAACCATGAACTTTAAAGGCACATTTGGAGCTTTTTTAAGAGAAATATATAAAGATTCAGGAATAGACTATAAATATAGAAATGGTATATTGAGTGTTTTTAATAAAAATGAAGTTGACAGGGCATATAAGGTCAGAAAGTGTAGAAGAGGAGAAAAGAAGATAAGTATAGCCTTGGATGGGGTTCCTCCTTCTGATATCTTTAAATATATGAGTGAATCGTTTCATCTTAATTTTACATTCAATACAAAATACTATGACCTTAAAGGAGGGGAAAGTTCCAAAAAGGAAAGCCTCCCTAGTACTTCTTTGTATTATAAAGGCTGTGATAAGTTTGAAGCCCTAAGAATGTTTATTCGTGCGAATGATTTGCGTATGGAGATTAGAGGGAAAAAGAATATTGAAGTTTTTGATTACAAAACAGCAGAGATAGACCTTCCTGTATATTGGAATGTTAACTTTACGGGAGGAGGTAGTTCCGTTGGAAGCGGAGGTAGCTCTTCGGGTGGGTCTTCTTCCCAATCACAAGGGAGCAGTAGTGGGTCTGCAGGAACCGAAGTAACTTCACAAGAGAACTTTAGAGATGAATTCAAAACATATATAGAAAGTAGATTAACAAGAGGTACAGGGAAAGCGTATGTTTCCCATAGAGGGTACATCACCATCGTTGATAAACCTTCGATAGTCAGAGAAGTTAAGAAACTACTTCGTATCGAAAAAATGAGACAGCAACCTATTAAACTTTCCGTTAGTATAATCAAGATGACGCTTAATGATGATTTGGCGGTTGGTGTTGATTGGAATCAAGTGTTGGCTGAAATTGCCAACCGTTATGGTTACAGTATTGTAACTGCAAATTTAAACTTGGCAGACCGTGTTGGTGATGGTGTTTCTCTGAGTGGCACAAAAAATGGCTTAACTAATATGGTTAAGGGACTACAAGAGTATGGAGAAGCGAGAATAGATAGAAGTTTTGTTCAAGAAGCAAGAAGTGGAATTCTTTCAAGTTTCTCTGCTGTAGATGAAATTCCATACACCACTTCGCGTGTAGTGACAACTGCAGCGGGGTCACAGATTGCCAATGAAGCCAAAATTGCACAAAGTGGGTTGATTCTAAATATAACCCCTACCTATAGTGACCGTGCGGAATATGTCAACTTAAGTACAAATATAGAAGTTTCTGAATATCAGGGGGATAAAACACTTCCTCTTCCAGGCGGGGGAGAATATATTCTTCCTCAAATAGGGAGAACAACCTTGTCAATTCCTGCGAGAATAAAAATGGGAGATACTATTGTCTTGACAGGGCTTAAGATAAATGAGGGTGCTAACAAAAAAGAAGGAATTCCTGGTTTGTCACAGGCTCCTACAGTTTTAGGTGGTCTTTTTGGTCACAACTCTCAGAGTAAAAAAGTGACAGAAGCTCTTGTGGTGATTACTGTGTCGCCAGTTGGGAATTATTAGATGAAAAAATCACTTTTTTTATTCGTTGCTGCCTACCTTACTGTCTTATCCTCCCTTCATGGAGAGGATAACAATAGCAGCATGTCAACGCCACTAACAGACAAACAGATGGACTCCATATTTATATCTTTTGTGAAGGAGAGAGAAGAAGAGAGAAAAAGAGTAGAGGAAGAGAAGGAAGGGAAAAAAAAGGCTAAGGAAAAGAGAGAAAGAGAAATTGCTGAGATTAAAGCAGAAGAAAAGTTATCCCAACCTGGTGGGAATACTAATAGACGTGTCTATCCACGCGATGTAAACAATCCTAGAGCGTATGGTGAAAAAGGACAACTGCTTTCCTCAACTAAAGAAGATATCAATACTCCCCAAAAAATAGTGGCACTTGATTCCACAGAAGTAAATAAAGAGGAGTCTAATCTCACGCAAGAGCCAAAAGTCATTATTCCCGTTGCCTTCATAATTAATGGAATAATGTGTCACAAGGGTGATTGCAGTGCATTTACGAGCATAGGTGTCTTACAGACGGGTGATTCCCTCAGTACAGATGAGAATGTAACCTCTGTTACTTCAGGCTATATAGAAACAAATAAACAAAAAATTATCTTTTAGGGCTATTATGAAAAATATTTTCTCTCTATTTTCAAACAAAAGAAAGAACTATTCTATTGAAGAGGTAGTTCAAGGCAATGAATTTAATGCTATTGTGTTTAATGAGGAAACACCCCAAGAAGAGATTAACGAATCATGCCCTAAAGGTGGTGAAAAACTCTATTTTAATTATTTGACCTATGTTTTTTGTACTAAGAAAAATAATTTATCTAAAGAGGTTCTTGAGAAATACAAGCTCTTGTCTTTATTTGTGTTTGATGGTTCTCTGACTAATGCTTATTTTGTCAATAAAAATTCTATATCTGTCATCATTAACTTCAACGGAAGTATTAATATTAAAGAAATTGAGGTAGATAACGATGAAGATGTAGATGACGTAGTAGACTCTTATTTTGATGCGAAATCAAAAACACGGATAGAAGAGAGTATTGAGGAGCTTAGGCTATTAGCTAAACAGAGTAACAAAAAAGAACTGTATGCACGTATTGCCTTAATTAGTATAATTCTTGCCTCTGCATTTTTTTATTTTACTAAAGAGAAACCAAAAATTATTAAGCAAGCACCCCCAAAACCAATAGTTATTCCCTTAACTTTGAAAGAAAAAGCACACATTTCAAGGTCACTCTCTTTAAAGCTTACAGAAATGATTGAGGCAAAAACAGAGAAATATAGTCAGCATCCAGAACTATTTGAATTGCGAAGGAATATCTCTTTTGGATTAAGTGAAGCAATAGATATTCCCCCCGTTCAACCTATTTTAGTAAACAATGAAAGGTGGGAATACCCAGAAGGTCCACGAAGAGGTGGAGTAAGATACAGCATTCATAGCACAACGGAACAAATTTTCCCTGGTGTTGGGTATACCTTTTCACAGCAAGATTTATATACTAAAGAACATACAGTTAGTAAGGTATTGGATGAAACTTATCTAGTTGAAAATAAATCAGACCTTGATTCTCTTGTTTTTTCAGAGAAATGTTTACAAGATACTCTACATTTAAGTGGGGCTCTTATTCCCTTTAAGAGGGATGATAGGAGTGTAGAAATATCAATTACTGAGATAAATGCTTCCACTACTGTTAAGGAAATACTACCACTGGTTAAATCTTGCCCAATACTTATAAAAGAAGCCCAACAGACGGGAAACTTCTTTCGGTTTAAATTAGTCCTTTATCGAAACAAAGAGATTCAAAACAACAAAGGAGCTTATTAATGAGAAAAGCATTATCTATGTTAGAAATGATTTTTACTATTATTCTTATTGGGATTGTATACATCGCTATACTAAAGGTGTCTTCTACATATTCTGCAGAAAGAGAAGTCTATTCGGAACTTAACTTATATCAGAATATTGACGCTGCTGTTAAAGAGTCTTTTGTGAATATAATAGATACATTCGAGCCAGTTTGTTCCAATATCCCATCAATTGCTTCTACACGATGGGGGTGGGGACATAACTCTTGCAGCACTACTTCGCCTCTTCCTGTATACTCTAATGCAGGAGGGAATAGACAAATTGACTATAAAATTCAATTTTCAAGCTTGAGTGCCACAGCTGCGACTTCACTTGAGAATAAAATTGTTGGTAGTTACCTTGGTGTATGTATACTCAATACAAGAAACAATACCCAACTTCTTTTGGATTGCCCACGTATACTAAATGTAACCTACTCAACAGGAGGGGCTTTTGCAGCCACTATTCATACACTAGGGACTCCCCTTGACCCAGTAAATGCACCTACAATTAAAATAACTTATGATAGGATTTCTCCAATAGGTACAATTGCTGCAGGGACACCACCTCCTGAATATGATTTCAGTCTTACTGATATCTATTCACTGAGGACGGGATATTCCTTAACTAAGATGAATACTTTAAAATCTTCATTGCAGAGATTTTATAATGCTGAACTCGGAAGAGAATTCAATAATTTTCCTGCAGCAGGTCTTCATAGTATGGATGACGAATTCGTTCCTTGGTTTTGGAAAGTCTTTGGAGATGATTCAGCATTAATATCAAGTCTTTGTGTTGTCGCAGGCGGGACTTGTGCAAACTTAAATTCAGACAACATTTGGAGAAGTACTTTTGGGGCAAAGGGATTAATGAAGAATGTTTATGATAATCTCTTAGCAAGTGATAGTAAATATTCTGTAGACGGATTTGGCAATCAGTTGAACTTGTACCCCTTTGTTTCACAATGCACAGGTGCAGGTGCAGACTTTACAACGTGTACAACTACTGTCCCTCCTCTTCCTCAAGACAATTATATATCAGGCACAGTAAGACCCCCTTACTCTAGTGTTTTATATGTTCAAGGTTATGGAGCCAGGGGAGTAACTACCCCTCAACATACAAAAATGTATCTATCTTATTAAAAAGGAAATAACATGCAATTAGATAACAATCACAAAACTATCATAAATAACTTTATGGACTCAAAAAGAGATGGCTCTGCAATTAATCAATTCTCTTCCTATTTAGGGGTTGAATCTGGGTGGCTTTCAAGATTACTTATTGAGATTAAAGAAATTTGGGTCAATCAGGGCTATAGCGTAACAGATATTCTTATTCGAGAGAGAATGCCTGTGATGTTGGCTGTAAATAAACCACATATTCTTTTTGAAAGTGAAGATGAATCACTAAAAGACAAGCTTCAGAATCTTACTTCTACTAACATCTCTGAAGCTGTGGCAAAATTAAATAATTCAAAAAGAGAAGGTGTCTCCTCTGTTGAAAACTTTTCATTTTCTGTTGAAGGTCTAGGCATTTTTAGAGGGAACTACTCCAAGGATTTCTCTAAATCAGGGCTGATACTGAGATATTTACCCTTTGATATTTACCCCTTAGACTTTATGAATTATCCTAAGTTTTATAAAGATATGATAATTAACTTAGTTGAAGATGTTTCGATTCCAACTCCTTTTGGTATTAAGAAAACAAAAGATGTGAAGCGTGCGGGTATGATTTTGCATGTAGGACCAACAGGAAGCGGGAAAAGTACAGGGGCAGCTTCTGAAATTGGGTTTATTAGTGAAAATGCGACAGGTACAATTCTTACCTATGAAGAACCTATTGAGCAAAAACACGAGGTGTCTCTTGCCCCTGTTCGGCAGTTTGAAATAGGTAGAGACATTCTAGCGGATAATCCAGAAGATTTGTTTGTTGAAATTGAGAATCACGCAGCTAGAAACAACCCCTCCGTGATACAGTTTGGTGAGCTTAGAAATAAAAAAGAAATACGTGCAGGAATGGACATGGGTAGAAAAGGGTGTATGGTAATTGCAACAATACACGCAAGAGATGTAAAAGAAGCTCTGACCTCTCTTTTGGCAACAGCAAAAGATGAAGAATATATTGTAGCTCAAACAATAACTGCAATTGTTGCACATAGGCTCATTACCACAAGAAAAGGGAAAATAGTCCCTCTTTATGAAATTTTCATTCCTACCAATCAAGACAGAGAAAAGTTAAGAAAAAATGAACTCTCATCGGTTATGACTTCTTTTCATGGGAAGGATAATCAACACAGACAAGGAATCACATTTACTGACACTATTGCCAAACTTGCAAAGCAGGGACTCCTTGAGGCAGATGAAGCAGAAGAATTATCACTTTCTTTGAAGGGAGAATAGGTGATGAAGGGTGAAATTAAAGTGGGTGGAATCCTGAATATACAGATTAAAGAGCAGGAACTTGTCTATTGGCTGTCTGTTGTTTATCTTGTCAGTAAAAATAAGGA
>Ga0256840_1000534_pt1 | contig 38650 bp, 41 predicted proteins | sample 355202metaG_FD_185969 | JGI IMG/M metagenome (GOLD analysis project Ga0256840, IMG submission 185969) | Hydrothermal vent microbial communities from Mid Atlantic Ridge, Atlantic Ocean - 355-202 | ecosystem: Environmental > Aquatic > Marine > Hydrothermal vents | place: Atlantic Ocean: Mid...
CGGCCATATTTCAAGCACTGATTTGCGCCCTGCCTTGGCACACCAGAACCGCGCACCCAAGATTCTCACGGACGAGTGCTCACCCCCACATCTGAAGCGGTTAATACCTTTGTTAAAGCCTGCGTTAATTCTGGTGCACGGGCTTCGCGCGCAAAGAGCCCGCTGCGCCGTAATGGTAATTTGGCCATCACCCCGAGCACCTTATCCGGGGGGCTTTACAGCGGCCCATAAAGGCATAGCTGGCGCCCCTAAACCTCGGGCGGCCAGACCCGTGCATTTTCCGCCTGCCCCCAAGCCGCCACCCAGTCCGGCAATTCGGGGTTCCAATCCCCCAGCCCCATGGCTTCCATCACCTCGGCCGTTGGCACAATCCCGTTTTTGCCCACCACCGCCACGCGATAAACCACCGAAGACAGCGCCTCGCCGCCCTTCCACATGTTTTGCTCCAGCAGCAAAAACCGCCCGTCATGGCCGATGGCTTTTGAGCGCATCTCGAAGCGATCAAACATCACCACCCTTCGGCGATACCGCGCCGTTACCCCTGCCATGGTCATACCCCAACCATTAGCGCGCAGCGCCTTGATCAACCCCATGCGCTTGGCCAGCTGGATGCGCCCAAGGTCATAAAGCGTAAGCGTACGGCCATTGTTCAGCTCCCACCACAGGTCAAGGTCTATCGGCCAACAGCGATGCCGGGAGATATGCGGCGCGCCGGGGGCCAGCGCGGGGGCATTTTTGTGCTTCAGGTTATGGTATGCAATGCGGAAAAATGGATACATGTTGACCTCCACGTCAACCATTGGCAAAGCCCTTGGCGCTTGGCAAGTCTTTACCTTAGGTCACGCCCTTGCGGCGCGCGGGTATACATATTAGATGTGGGGCCAACCCTTCTGCGGAGCCTGCTTATGAACTCACTCTATATCATCCTTAACGGTGCCATAAATATCGTCTGGTATATCGTCATCGCCCATATCATCATGAGCTGGTTGATCAGCTTTCAGGTGCTCAATATTCGCCAACCGATCGTGGCGCAAATCTGGTATACGCTGGAGCGCATCCTCAACCCGATCTATAGCCGCATTCGCAGCATCCTTCCCCCCATGGGCGGGCTAGACCTTGCCCCCATGGTGCTAATCTTCGGGCTGTTTGCGCTGCGGGTTATCCTTGCCAATAATATCGGCGCGTTTGGCTAAGCCCGTGGAGCGATTGCCGTGGCGGGTGGTAGATAGCGGGCTGGAACTGGCCCTGCGCCTTACCCCCAAAGGCGGGCGAGACAAGGTGGACGGGATCAAGGACGATGCCTCCGGCAAGCCCGTGCTGGCCGTGCGGGTTTCTGCCCCGCCGGTGGACGGAGCCGCGAATAAAGCCCTGCTCAAGTTTCTGGCCAAAGCCAGCGGCGTGCCCAAGTCTCGCATCCGGTTTATTACAGGGGAAACCAGCCGGATAAAGCGGTTGCTGCTAGAGGGGAATGGCGCAGAAATAGCGGCCACTCTGGCGGCCTTGACAAAAACCTAACGGCTTTCGCCTCCGAGCAAAGCGAGGCTACGGCCAGCGCCAGGCAATCTTGGAACTACCGCCTACCGCACCGGCTCTTTCATCGTCACCAGCTCTTCCGCCGCCGTGGGGTGCACCGCGACCGTCCGGTCAAAATCCTCTTTCGTGGCTCCCATTTTCACGGCAATGCCCGCAAGCTGGATCATCTCTCCCGCTGCCGGCCCGATGATATGGCAGCCGATCACCTTGCGGCTGGCCTTCTCCACAATCAGCTTCATCAGCATGCGCTCATCGCGCCCTGCCAGCACATTGGCCATTGGGCGGAAGGCGGCACGGTAGACCTCTATGTCGAAGTCCTCCTTCGCGTCTTCCTCGGAATAGCCCACTGTGCCGATCTCGGGCTGGGTAAACACCGCCGTGGCGATAAAATCGTGGTCAACCGCCGTTGGGTTATCGTTAAACACCGTCTCCACAAAGGCCATGCCCTCGCGGATAGCCACGGGGGTGAGCTGCACGCGGTCGGTGACATCGCCCACCGCGTAAAGGCTGTCGCAACTGGTGGCCGAGAAGCGGTCCACCATCACCTCGCCCTTGCGACCGAGCTTCACGCCTGCGTTTTCAAGGCCCAACCCTTGGGTATTGGGCACGCGACCCGTGGCATACATAACGGCATCCACCACCGTTACCGAGCCATTGGTGCAAGTCACATGCAGCCCGTCATCCTTCTTGGCAATCTCCATCACATCGGTGCCGACATGCAGATTCACACCCTTGGCCTGCATTTCCTCGGCCACATGCCCGCGCACCTCGCCATCAAAGCCGCGCAGGATTTGAGCACCGCGGTAGAACTGCGTTACCTCTGCGCCCATGCCGTTGAAAACGCCCGCAAATTCACAGGCAATATACCCACCGCCAACCACCATAATGCGCTTGGGCAGGTCTTTGAGGTGAAACACATCATTTGATGTCATCACATGCTCGGAACCCTTAAACGACGGCACAAAAGGCTGGCCACCCGTGGCGACCAAAATCCATTTCGCCGTTATCGTTTCGCCGGTAGAAAGCTCAACCGTATGCCCATCTTTCACCACCGCACGGGCGTTATAGATGGTCACGCCATTGCCGCTCAGCCCCTTGCGATAGAGGCCCTCCAGCCGGTCAAGCTCATCATCGATTTTGCCAATCAGCTTGCCCCAGTCAAAGCTGCGCTTGCCAATGGTCCAGCCGAAACCCTCGGCGTCATTCATCATTTCAGCATAGCCCGACGCATAGACCATCAACTTTTTAGGCACACAGCCGCGAATAACGCAGGTGCCACCCATGCGGTATTCCTCGGCCAGCGCCACCTTGGCCCCGCCTTGCGCTGCCACACGGCCCGCACGCACGCCGCCGGAGCCGCCACCAATTACAAACAGGTCAAAATCGTAGTCCATCTAGGCCCCCGGCACATATAAAGAATTTTCACTTGGCATATGCACCTTTGCGCGGCCAAGGTCACCCCTGTCGCGGTCATAGGTATGCACATTTCCGTCATCATAGCCCACCAGCACGGTGTCGGCCATCAGCACAAACAAGCCGGTTTCCACCACGCCGGGAATGCGGTTCAAGGCCTCGGCCAGCCCACGCGGGTCGCCGATGCGATCGAGGTGGAGGTCAAGTATATAGTGGCCCTCGTCGGTCACATAAGCCTCGCCCTTTTCTTCGCGCAGGCTAATCCGGCGGTTGGCCACATCGGCCCCCTCCAGCACCTCTTCCACGGTGCTTTCCGTGCTGCGCCAGCCGAATTTCACCACCTCGATGGGCAGCGGAAACGCCCCGAGGGCATCCACCTGCTTGCTGGCATCCGAGATCACCACCATTTGGTTGCTGGCACTGGCGACAATCTTTTCCTGCAACAGCGCCCCGCCGCCGCCCTTGATCAGGTTGAGGTTGGCATCAAATTCATCGGCCCCATCCACCGTCACATCGAGCCAGCCGGCATCCTCCAGCGTGGTGAGCTTAATGCCAAGGCTCGCGGCCAGATCCCGCGTGCGGGTCGAGGTTGGCACGCCGACAATATCCAGCCCCTCGTTATTCACCCGCCCTGCCAAAAGCTGCACAAACCAAGCGGCGGTGGAGCCGGTGCCAAGGCCGACTTTCATCCCTGACTTGATAAAGTCCAGCGCCGCTTTACTGGCCGCATATTTGCCCCTGTCCGAGCCTGTCAGCTTGTCGGTCATAATTTCAATCCCCTCGCCGTGAATGCGCTTGCAATTGTCGGGTTCCTGCCCGCATGGTGCCGCAATATAGCGATAATCGGGAAAAACCCAAGGGGAAAGCATGTTTCTCAGTATCTTTGATGTGTTCAAAATCGGGGTCGGGCCGTCATCGAGCCATACCGTTGGCCCCATGGTCGCCGCCGCGCGTTTTCTGGCGCTGCTACGCGAGGGCCGTGATTTGGTGCCGGGGGCCGGAACCCTTGCCCGCTTGGGCTGCACGCTGCATGGCTCGCTGGCGTTTACCGGCAAAGGCCACGCCACAGACCGCGCGGTAACCCTTGGCTTTGCCGGCTTTACCCCCGCCGAATTTGACCCCGAAGCCGCGGAAACGGCGCTGGCAGATATCGAGCAGCGCGGCACTGTGTCACCCGAAGGGCTGGGGGAGCTGCGCTATCGCCAAAGCGAGGACCTGCGCTTTGATTATGACGAGGCCCTGCCGCTGCACGCCAACGGCATGGTGCTTTCGGCCTATGATACCAGCGGCAATCTTTATGCCCGCGAAACCTATTATTCTACCGGCGGCGGCTTTGTGCTGACCGCCTCGGAGCTGGCCAGAAACGAAGTGACCGCCGAAGAGCCATCCGCCCCCTACCCCTTCAAAACCGCCAGCGAGATGCTGGACATGGCCCGCGCCTCCGGCAAGAGCATCGCCGAGATGAAGCGCGAAAACGAGCTGCATCATATGAGCCGCGAGGCGCTGAAAAGCGGCCTTGAAAAAGTGTGGGCGGTAATGCAATCCAGCATCAATCGCGGCCTCGAAACCGGCGGCATTCTGCCCGGCGGGCTAAGCTTTCGGCGGCGGGCCAAAACCATCCATAAAGCGCTGCTGGCCGAGCATGGCACCAACATGGCCGCCCCCCATACGATCAATGACTGGATCAGCGTTTATGCCATCGCGGTCAACGAGGAAAACGCAGCGGGTGGCCAAGTGGTAACGGCCCCGACCAACGGCGCGGCGGGGGTTCTGCCCGCGGTGCTTCGCTACTACCTCGACCATGTGCCAACCGCGCGAGCCGAAATGGTGGAGCCGTTCCTGCTCACAGCCGCAGCGATTGGCGGCTTGATCAAAGCCAACGCTTCGATTTCGGGGGCCGAAGTTGGCTGCCAAGGCGAGGTCGGATCGGCCGCCGCCATGGCAGCGGCAGGCCTGTGCGCGGTGCTGGGCGGCACCCCGCAACAAATTGAAAACGCCGCCGAAATCGCGCTGGAGCACCATTTAGGCATGACCTGCGACCCCGTCAAAGGGCTGGTGCAAGCGCCCTGTATTGAGCGCAACGGGCTAGGGGCGATCAAGGCGGTGTCGGCAGCCTCGCTGGCACTTCGGGGTGACGGAGTTCACCTCGTGTCGCTCGATGCCTGTGTCGAAACCATGCGGCAAACGGGGGTGGATATGAGCCACAAATACAAAGAGACCTCGCTCGGCGGACTGGCGGTGAATGTGCCGGAATGCTGAGGTCAGGTGCGTGGAAGCCACGCACCTGACAGGTTAGCCCGCGCGGGCGATCATTTTGCGGACCTCAGCGATGAGGTCGGCGCGTTTAATCTCCATTTGGGCGGGCTGGGCCTTCCATTCCTCGTTGGAGGTAATGTTGGCCGCCAGCGCCTTGCCCAGCGCCAGGTCTTTGATTTGCACCACGCCTCTTTCGTGCTCGTCACCGCCCTCGATCACCGCCACGGGAGCGTTGCGGGCGTCAGCGTATTTAAGCTGGTTGCCGAAGTTTTTCGGGTTGCCCAGATAAACCTCGGCGCGGATGCCTGCATTGCGCAGCTCGGCGACCATCGCTTGGTAGTCGCCCATGCGGTCACGGTCCATCACGGTGATGATCACCGGACCTTTGGGCGCGCTGGCGGCTTGGCCTTTCATGGCCAGTGCGGCGCGCAGGCGGTCCACCCCGATAGAAACCCCGGTGGCCGGCACGGCTTGGCCGGTAAATCGCTTGACGAGATCGTCATAACGGCCCCCGCCCGCTACAGAGCCAAATTGCCGTTTGCGGCCTTTTTCATCGAGAATCTCAAAGGTCAGCTCGGCCTCATAAACAGGGCCAGTATAGTAGCCGAGGCCACGCACAACAGAAGGGTCTATCAGCAGGCGGGCGGGACCGTAGCCGCCGGCATCAGCCAGCTCGGCGATGGTCTCTAGCTCTTGAACACCCACAAGGCCCGTTTCGGAGCCTTGGACCAACTCGCGCAGCCGCACACAAGTCTCGCCACCACTTGCCCGGCGGGCATCCATGAAGCCCATAATGATCTTGGCTTGTTCGTCAGAAAGGTTCGCCCCGCCGGTGAAATCACCGCTATCATCTTTGCGGCCCGCCCCCAATAGCGCCCGCACACCTTCGGTGCCGAGGCGGTCAAGCTTGTCTATAGCGCGCAAAACGATGCCCCTTTCGGCCTCAAACTTGGACAAATCGGACATATCAAGCACGCCCGCCACTTCCATCACTCCGTTGAGTACTTTGCGGTTATTAACCCGCACAATGTAATCTTCCCGCGCGATGCCGGCGGCCTCCAGCGCGTCAGACAGCATCATGCAGATCTCGGCATCGGCGGCCACAGTGGGGGTGCCCACGGTATCGGCATCGCATTGGTAGAACTGCCGAAAGCGGCCAGGGCCGGGCTTTTCGTTGCGCCAAACCGGGCCAACGGCATAGCGACGATAAGGCGTGGGCAGGTCATTGCGGAATTGCGCATAGACCCGCGCAAGGGGGGCCGTGAGATCATAGCGCAGGGCCATCCAGCTTTCGTCTTCATCCTGCCAGGCAAACACGCCTTCATTCGGGCGGTCCACATCGGGCAGGAACTTGCCCAGCGCCTCAACTGTTTCGACCGCCGAGGTTTCCAACGGATCAAAGCCGTAGGCATGGTAAACGCCGGTGATTTTATCAAGCATGGCAGCGCGCTCACGCACGTCTTCGCCGAAGTAATCACGAAAGCCCCGAGGGGGCAGCGCCTTGGGGCGCATCACTTTGGGTTTTCTCTTGGCCATGGGGCGCTCCTGAATGGTTTGCCGTGTCCTACCTTATGGGCGCATGTGCTGCAAGTTTGAATAGGACTACGGCGAGAGGTGGGGCCAAAACACCAGCGCACCAATGGTGGCGGCGGCAAACGCGGCCACTAAAACGGCCCCCGCGGCTACATCCTTCACGCGCTTGATAGCCTCGGCCTTATCCGGCGAAATGAAATTGCACAGGATTTCCAGCGCCGTGTTCAGCAGCTCCGCCACCCACACCATGCCGATGGCCGCTGCCAAGGCTGCCCATTCAAGACGCGACACCCCGAAACCAAAGCCGAGCACCAACACCAGCACCGTGGCGAGCAGATGCACCCGTGCGTTGCCCTCATGCTTTATCCCATAGGCAAGCCCTTCCAGCGCAAAGCCGAAGCTGCGCAGGCGGGCGGCGAGGAATTTGGCAAAGCAGCTCATGGCCGCATATTCGGTGGTTTAGCGGCGCTTGTCGAGTCACTTCCCGCTGTCGACAGGCACCTCAAACAGCGCAAAGGGCGCGGTGTTTAGCGCATACCACGTTTCCACACCCTTTACGGTGCGCTTCAAAATGCGGCCATCGCCCATTTTTCCGAGGTGAAACGACAGCGTGGGCCGCGTGAGGCCCGTGCGGGATTGCAGCCGGTTATAAGGCAGCCCTGCACGGCCACACTCTCGCAACACCTGAAAGATCATCTGCCGGCGCGGGTGGGCGAGAGCGTTAAAGAATAACGCAAGAGTTTCCTGCTTAAGCGTTGGTTTCATGGGTGAATTCCTACGTCCTAATTGATATTCTCCTAGGATAATATCCATGTATTAACAGGCCGTTACCAAGCCGAAGAACCCTAGAAGGGCGGCCGCGCCCCCTTCTATTCCGGTAGACTTCTGCCCCCCATTGTGCAAAATAGTCGCGCATCCCTAAAGCAGACATCACCACACAAAAGGAGCCGCAACTTGGAAACCACGCCCCACAGCGCCCAGCCAGTGCTGTATTCCTTTCGGCGCTGCCCCTATGCCATGCGCGCCCGCCTTGCGCTGGTCTCGGCAGGTATCACCGTCGCCCTGCGCGAAGTGGTGCTGCGTGATAAACCTGCGGCGTTGCTGGCGGTCTCGCCCAAAGCCACGGTGCCGGTTTTGGTGCTGCCCGCGCAGGTGATTGAGGAAAGCTATGATATCATGCTCTGGGCGCTTGCCCGGCACGACCCCGAGGGCTGGCTTCAGGGCCGTGATGACCCCCTGATCACCCGCATAGATGGCCCCTTCAAATCCGCGTTGGACCGTTATAAATATAACAAAGATGATGCAGATGCCGCCCGTGAGCAGGCCGCCGATTTTTTGGTGCAGCTTGATAAAACCCTCGCCACCCAGCCTTTTTTATCTGGCCAAATCTTTGGCTTGTCAGATGCCGCCAGCATCACCTTCGTGCGCCAGTTTGCCCATGTAGATATAACATGGTTTAACACTAAACCATGGCCACATCTCCGCGCATGGCTGGAAAATTTCCTTGCATCCGCGCGCTTTCAGGCCATTATGCAAAAATACCCAAAATGGCAGGAAAACACCCCCGCCCCTCTGTTTCCGGAGCCGAAATGACCGACCGCCTCACCAATCTTGAAGAGCACACCACCCACCAAGCCGCCACACTTGAAGAGATCAGCGCCGTGGTAGCCGCGCAAGCCGAGCAGATCGCACGGCTAGAGCGGCGGGTGCGCCTATTGATGGAGCGCGCCGCACAGATGGAGGCCGACACCATGTCCAGCGCCCCGCTGGCCGACCAAACCCCGCCCCACTGGTAGCATGGACACGGTTATAATCCTCCACGGCCTAGGCCGGCGCGGCACCTCTATGCAAAAGCTCGCCGAGGCGATCAAAGCCGCCGGTTTTGAGGCCATGGTGCTCGACTACCCCTCCACCAGCCACGCGATAGATGCGCTTGCCGAAGGGCTATGCGCGCGCCTACCCCGTGAAGGGCGGCTGCATTTCGTCGGCCATTCGCTTGGGGGGGTGCTATCCAAAAAGATCGCCGAGCGGTTGCCCGCTGAAAGGCGCGGGCGGGTGGTGCAGATCGGCGCACCGAATTTCGGCTCGGAACTGGCGGCGCGAGCGGGCCTGTTTTCACGGGTCATGGGGCCAGCACTGGCAGAGCTACAGCCCCATGAGGGGGAAGGGGAAGGGGATGGGGAGGTCGAGATCGGGGCTATTGGCGGCACGGCGGCGCTGGCAGCCTATAGCCTAATCACCGGAATCGACGGCGAAAACGACGGAAAAGTCAGCCTGCGTTCGGCTTTCGGCCACGCCCGAGAGGGTAAAAAGCTGGCCCTGCCCGTGGCCCACAGCCTTATGATGCAGGACGCGCGCGTGGTGGCGGCGACGGTTCAATTTTTGCAAAGCGGGTGGTTTTCTGCGGAATCGTGAATGGGGCGGAGTTCGTAAGGGGGCGCAGCCCCCTCGCATCACAGATGCTCACCCCCGGGATATTTGGACAAAGTAGATTAGCGGCTGTGGCTTGGCTGTCTCGCTGCAATATTGGCGCATCTGGCTGATTTGGCTTGAAACACCGGCGCGGGCTTGGCAAGAACGGGCCATCGAAAGGGATAAACCATGCAAGCAAGCGCAAGGGCGTATTTGGACGGGGGCCGGACAGGCGCAGGGCTGGCGGCTTTGCGCGCTGAAGTTGGCCGACTTATGGCAGGGTTTGCCGCCAATGGGGCCGTCGCGGTGGAGCCAGCGGCACTGTTGCCCGCTGACCTGCTAATAGATCTTTATGGCGAGGACCTGCGGGCGCGGGCCTATACCACCCATGATCCGGTTTTGGGCGAGCACATGCTGAGGCCCGATTTCACCGTGCCCGTGGCGCAGATGCACATGGAAAGCGGCGCGGCAGAGGGGCGTTATGCTTATGCCGGCTCGGTTTGGCGACGACAGGAGCCGGGATCGGCGCGCCCGGTTGAGTATTTGCAATGCGGGTTCGAAGCCTTTGGTGAGGGGAACACAGCGCAGGCGGATGCCGAGGTATTTGCACTGCTCGCCGAGGCGCTGCGCGATAGCCCTGTGGCCCCCGTAACTGGCGATATGGGTATTATTCTGGCGGGCATAAACGCGCTTGAAACCACGGCCCCACGCAAAGCGGCCCTGATGCGCCACCTCTGGCGACCCGCCCGTTTCAAGCATTTACTGGAGCGTTATTCTGCCCCCCCTACCCCAAGTGAAACGCGGGCGGCGCTGCTCACCGCATTCGACTGCGGCACATTAGAGGCCGCGCTGGCCGCCAATGGCCCCACCATCGGCCTGCGGTCCGTGTCCGAAATTGAAGCGCGGGCCGAGGTGCTGCTGGAGGACGCCGCTACCCCGCCCATTCCGGCCACACAAGTGGCCCTGCTAGAGCAAGCGCTGGCCGTAAAAGCGCCTATGGGCGAGGCGGTAAAAACCCTGCGCAGCATCGCCACCAACATGCCAGCGCTGACCCCCGCAATTGACTTGATCGAAGCCCGCGCCGAGGCGGTATCTGCTTTCGGGATAGACGGGTCTCAACTGCCCTTCGAGGCCAGCTACGGCCGCACCACGCTTGAATATTACGACGGGTTTGTGTTTGGCTTCACCGCCGAAGCCCGCCCCGACCTGCCGCAAATCGCCCAAGGGGGGCGCTACAACGCGCTCACGCGCGCTTTGGGCCGCGAAACCCCTGCTGTGGGCGGCATCATCCGGCCCGAAGCCCTGTTGGCGCTGGGAGGTGCATCATGAGCCTGTTAAAACTCGCCGTGCCCTCAAAGGGCCGTTTGCAGGAGCAGACTTTCGAGTGGTTCGCCGCGCGCGATATCACGCTGGAGCGCACCGGCTCGGGCCGTGAATATGCGGGCCAAGTGCGGGGCGTAGGTGGCGTGGAGCTGGTGCTGCTTTCCGCGGGCGAGATCCCGCGCGAGCTGGCGGCGGGGCGCATTCATATGGGCGTGACCGGGCAAGACCTGATCGCCGAGAAAATTCCCGCTTGGGAAATGCAGGTCGAGGAACTGGCCGAAATGGGCTTTGGCCATGCGGATTTGATTTTGGCGGTGCCGAGCTTTTGGGCCGATGTGGAAAACGTGGACGACCTGGATGCGGTAGCAGCCGCCTTTCGCAAGACTCACGGGATGCGGCTACGGATTGCTACCAAATACCACAACATCGTGCGTGAATATTTGCGCCGTGAAGGCGTGGCCGATTATCAGCTTGTCGATAGCCAAGGGGCGACCGAAGGCACCATCAAAAACCTCACAGCCGAGGCGGTGGCGGACATCACCTCCACCGGCGACACCCTGCGCGCCAACCACCTGAAAATCCTTACTGGCCCGCCTATACTGGCCTCGCAAGCCACGCTGTTTGCCAGCAAAACCGCCGATTGGGGCAAGGCCGGGGTGGCGCGGGCCGAGATTTTGAACCGTATCGGAGGCCTAGATGACTGACGCGCTCACCTTCCTGAAAACCCGCCGCTCAACGCCCGCCAAAACCTTGCAAGCGCCGGTGCCATCGCGCGCCGAAATCGAAGCGCTGCTGGAAATCGCCGCCCGCTCGCCAGACCATAAAAAGCTGGAACCTTGGCGGTTTATTGTGCTTTCTGAAGCCGCACTTAAACGGCTTGGGCCTATGGCCGAAACTCGTTATGACGCCCTTGGCCTGCCCGATGAAAAGCGTGCCAAAGTGTGTTCGCAGTTCAATGACGGGCTTCTGGCGGTAGCCGTGGTGGCCTCGCCCAAGCCTTGCGATAGCATCCCCGAGGTAGAGCAAACACTCTCGGCCGGGGCGGTGTGTTTGGCGCTGCTGAATGGCGCTTTAGCCTCTGGATGGGGGGCGAATTGGCTTAGCGGGCCGATGGCGTTTGACTCCGCCTTCTTGAGCGAAGGGCTGAACTTGGCACCGCAAGAATTCGTGGCTGGCTTCATCCACATTGCCACCCGCAAGGCCAAGCCGCCCGAACGCCCGCGCCCCGATGTGCCGAGCCTGACCGCTTGGCTTGAAGGCTGAACCGCGCAGCCCGCAGGGGGGAGCGCGTGTGCGCGAGGGGGCGTGTCGCCCCCGCTAGCTAGGCTTGGGGCGGTATTGGCCCGCGAAGACTGTTAGAAAAATCTATAACTTAAGCCGCAAACAAACCCGCGTAACCCATCGTATTTACTCACATCAGCCCGCCGACCCGAAATATATTCTCCTAGGATAATATACAACGGAACAGCCATAGGTGGCCGCCCTTTATCGCCACGCATTTATGCAACAACCACCCGATCACTGCGCCCTAAACCTTCAGCACGCCGCCCGCCAGCACCTTTTTAAACCACGCCGTATCAATATTGCCACCCGACAGGATAACCGCCACCGCCTTGCCCTGCATTGTGGCGCGCTCTTGCATCAGCGCCGCCAGTGCCGCGGCCCCTGCGCCCTCGGCCACGTTATGGGTGGTGCGGTAAAGCAGGCGCATGGCCTCGGCGATTTCGGCGTCACTGACCGACACAATCCATCCCCCCCCCTGTGGCATAAATCTCGTAAGCCTCTGCCACTGGCACCCGCACGGCCACACCGTCGGCAAAGGTGGCTGTGGGGCCGGTTTCCACCAGTTTGCCAGCCGCCACCGAAAGCATGGCGGCTTGAGCCGTATCGGCCACCACTCCCACCACTTTGGTTTTCAGCCCCAGCGCATTGCGTGCCAGAATGGTGCCGCAAATGCCCGAGCCACAGCCGATCGGCACATAGACCGTATCCAGATGCGGCGCGGCGGTGAGCAGCTCATAGGCATAAGTCGCCACCCCGCGCGCCAACTCCAGATGGAAGGGCGGCACAGGGTGGAGGCCGTCTTGCGCGGCTACCCGCATGGCCTCGGCTTTGGCCGCCTCGAAATCACCGCCAAATTCGGTAAGCTGGCCACCAAAGGCCCGCATGGCTGCGTTTTTCTCGGCTGAATTGCCGTGCGGCACGTAGATATGCGCCTCTAGCCCCGCCGCCGTCGCCGCTCGCGCTTGGCTTTGCCAGTAGTTGCCCCGTGTCGCGGTCATAATACCACGCGCGTCGGGATGCGCGCTTGAGCCAGTCAATATACGTAACCCCGCCCCGCGCCTTGAATGCCCCTGTTGGCCCGTGGTTTTCGTGCTTCAACCGGATGATTGAACGGTTCTGGCGCAGCGTAAAATACGAGGATATTTACTTGCATGCTTACTCAAACGCTCCTGAAGCCCGTGCAGGCATCGGGAAATACATAAAATTCTACAACCAAAGGAGACCGCATTCATCGCTTGCAGGAAAAAGCCCCGATCAGGCATACTTTAATCAGCCAAAACCAATTCCGGTAGCGGCTTAGAAAGTGCCTATATCCACTTAAGAAACCCAAGGATATTGTTCAAACAAACCGAGTCACCTCGGGGTGTCCTTTAAATATCCGGGCATGCAATTTTTTTATGATGCGCAATTTCATAAGCTTTGTAACTATTGTAACCATTAAGCCACCTAACAATACCTTTGTTGTATTGAAATTCGAGAAAAATAACCAATATCTGATAACATATTATAATTTTTCCAGGTATCGAAATGCCAAACACAGATATTGTCATCACGGAAATCATGTATGATCCGGTAAACACCCTGCCAGACAATAATTATGAATGGGTGGAGGTTCAAAATACTGGTGCTAGTGCGATTTCTATGAACGGATGGAAATTGGATGACTCCATCACCGGTGGTGCTGCCGGAACCATTCCAAATACCACGCTCAATCCGGGTGATATAGCAATTTTTTATAATGCCAATATCACGGAAGCCCAGTTTATAGCGGCATTTAATCCGGCCGCCGGCACGATCCTTATCCCTGTGACCGGATGGCGGCCGCTCAATAATTCTGGCGGAGATGCGGTAAATATTTTTGATAGCACCAATGCGCTCGTAGATTCAGTCGCTTATGCGGATGACGCAAGCCCGGGGCAGTCCCTTAATTATACGGCCGGTGGGGTTTATGAGGGGGCAGGGGTCCCAGACCCAGGCGTGGTTTGCTTTACCGCGGGGAGTATGATCGACACCGCCCGCGGCCCGCAGCACATCGAAACCTTGCAGATTGGCGACCGCGTTCGCACCCTAGACCACGGGCTGCAAACCCTGCGCTGGATCGGGCGGCGTGTGGTTTCGGCTGCCGAGCAGGCCCGAACCCCTGCGCTTTGCCCCGTGCGTATCGAGCAAGGCGCGCTCGGGCCGTGCAGTCCCGCGCGCACCACGCGGGTTTCTCCGCAGCACCGGATACTGATTTCAAACCCCGCCACCGAGGCCTTATTTGCCGCGCCGCGTATGCTATGCGCGGCTATATCGCTCATCGGGCAGCCCGGCATTCAGCAGCTGCCGCCCGCCGAGACCGTTGAGTATATTCACATTCTATTTGACCAGCACGAGATTGTTTTCGTAGACGGCCAGCCCAGCGAGAGCTTTTTTCCCAGCCAAGATGGCCTTGCCGCCCTTTCCCCCCTTGCCCGCGCTGAGCTTTTTGCGCTATTCCCCGAGTTGAAAAGCGCGACTTTTCCCGTCGCTTATCCGGTGATGACCACAACAGAGGCCGCGCTGCTAACCCGATAGAGGCGCGCCATGACCCTGTTTAGTGATTTTGCCAAAGCCATTGCCCAGCTCTTTGACCCGAAATTCATGTGGGTGCTGATTAAAGCCGTCGGCCTAAGCGTGGTGCTGTTTGGCGGGGCGTATTACGGGATGATCTGGCTGGCGGTCACGATATTGCCCGGCTCTATCACCCTGCCTTGGCTCGGCACCATCCCGATTGGCGACTGGTTTAGCGCCGTGGCCTTTACCGGCGCGCTGATCATGGCGGTGTTTTTGATGTTTCCCGTCGCGGCGGTGTTTCTCGGGTTTTTTCTTGAGGAGATCGCCGATGCGGTTGAAACCAAACACTACCCCAGCTCGCCTAAAGTGCAGCCCATGCCCTTTAGCGCTGCAATGGGCGAGGCGCTGCGGTTTTTGGGGTTGATGATATTGGTGAACCTGCTCGCCCTGGTCATATATTTCGCCTCAACCCTGCTGGCACCGGTGATCTTTTACATCGTCAACGGTTTTTTGCTCGGGCGGGAGTATTTCCAGCTCGTCGCGGCACGGCGGATCGGCAACAAGGCCGCCCGCCGCTTGCGCAAAGCGCATCGGTGGGAGATATGGTTTGCCGGCATTTTGATGGCGGTGCCGCTGTCCATTCCCGTGATTAACCTACTGGTGCCGCTATTGGGTGTGGCCACGTTTACGCACCAGTTTCACCGGCTTAACAAGGATGACCGCCGCTAGAAGAACCGCTAGCGGTTACGGCCATAAAAATCGAGATCGGCCATAGTGACGGGGCCATAAACGATAAACAGGCAGAGCGGCACCCACAGGCAAACCCCCACAACGGTCACCCAAAACATCTTCTTGCCGATCATCGGGTTCACCGGAGCCGAGGCGGGCGTGCCAGCCACGCGTTCGCCCTCTTCTTCCTGCGAGCGCTGGCCAATGGGCAGGGCCATAAATAGCAACATAAACCAAATAACGGCGAATAGCACGAGGGCGGCGGTGATGGTCATGTCTGTTCTAGCTCCACTAGGGTTCCGGTAAAATCTTTCGGGTGCAAAAATAACATCGGCTTGCCATGCACCCCCGTTTTTATATCGCCCAAAATCCGCGCCAGTCAGCCAAGCAATAGCGAGATTTCGGCCATATTTAGCGTCGTCCGCGCCGGCAGGCCGTACTGCGCGGCGCGCTCGCCAAGCTCGGGAAACAACGCCAAAATCTCGTCTCGGGTGGCCACTTCAAAGGCGTTCAGCGTGTCGGAATCCGGATAGAAACTCTCGCTCGGCACCCCTTCGGAAAACACTATTTCGTGCTGGTCAAACATCATGTGGAAATACTGCGCCTTACCGCCCTCAATCCGCAAGATAGAGTGGTCATTGACCAGCGCCTTGGCGGGGGCCAGCACCTCGGCTTCGCCAAACAGCATTTCAGCCTGCCAGCTATCAAGCAGCATCCGATGGTTGGGCGAGACCTTAAGGTCTCTTGCATTCCCCAAGGCACCTTTGCGGATCAAAATCGGGGCCATATCGCCCCGCGCCTCCGTTGTGCTCGACCCGATCCAGCGGATGGGTTGGAAACCGTGGTCTTTGGTCCGCACCTTATCACCCACACTCAGATCTTCGATCTGAAGTAGGCCTGATGCGGTTTCAATATGGGTACCACGCAGAAAGCACGCAAGAATTGATACGTTATCGAGCAATGCGCCAAGACCGTTATCATTGCCGATTTCAGTAAAGCGCACGGTATAATTACCAGCGGACGGAAAGGTGACTGCTAGGCTGTGCCCCGAAAATGCATGCACCGTGGGGGTAATGGTCGTTGTCGCGATAACACCACCGGAACTATCCAGAATTTCAACGATGTAGCCATCACCGACATCGGCATTCGTGCGCAGTGCGGCATCAAACGTAAGATCGGTGCTCAGTGCGCCCCCAACGGAAAATGTTTGCTCCAGCACCGTGGTTTGGCCCACATGGCCATCCATTTCAACAACGGTATTGGTGGTGTTGCCGTTGCCTAGATATGTGTTTTCGGTCCAAACGGGCGTGCCGCCCAGAAAAGAGCCGATTTCGTTGTCATTATTTGCACCGCCGGTCCAACTGGCGAACTGGCTCTCAAAGTCGCCGTTTACAATAAGATTTGCCGGCATACTGGCCTCCATAGGCATAGATCTCGTTAAAACGAGAAGAAATATAAGGTATGCCCTTTGTTGTTACAAGTCAATCCTAACATTTAACTGACACATGGTTAACAACCACTTAACTTAGCGGTTTCGGCCATAAAAATCCAGGCCCGCGATGGTGACGGGACCATAAACAATAAACAAGCAAAGCGGCACCCAAAGCACCACTGCCACCACCGTGATCCAAAACATTTTTTTGCCAATCATAGGATTTATAGGGGCCGAAGCCGGCGTGCCCGCCACGCGCTCCCCGTCTTCTTCTTGCGAGCGTTGCCCGAGCGGCAGTGCCATGAAAAGCAGCATAAACCAAAGAACGGCAAACAGCACAAGGGCGGCGGTGATGGTCATATCTGTTCTAACTCCACAAGGGTTCCGGTAAAATCTTTTGGGTGCAGAAAAAGCACAGGCTTGCCATGCGCCCCTGTCTTTATATCGCCCAAAACCCGCGCGCCACTAGCCAGCATCTTGTTGCGGGCGGCCTCGATGTCATCCACCTCATAGCAAATGTGATGGATACCACCCGACGGGTTTTTGGCCAGAAAGCCAGCGATCGGACTGTTTTCCCCCAGCGGATAAAGCAGCTCGATTTTGGTGTTGGGCAAGGTGATAAACACCACGGTCACGCCGTGGTCCGGCTCGTCTTGCGGCGCGCCAACATCGGCCCCGAGGGTATCACGATAGGTTTTGACCGCGGCCTCAAGGTCCGGCACCGCAATGGCCACGTGGTTCAGGTTTCCGATCATAGGGGCCTCCTTTTTGCGAGGCATAACCAATGGGGCGGAAAATAGCAATTGCCTCGGGGCGGGGGTGGGGAGCTACCGCGAGCATGATATTTTGGTCAACTGCGCGGAGCGCGCTGAAAACATCACCAAATCCCCTTATGGGCCTGCCCGCAATATTGCTCTGGACTGACAAAGGCAGCGGGACCTTACCAGATTTATAACATGCCTATGTAGACATGTCATATTTGACACGTCTACATAGGCATGCATCAAAAAAAGGGTTCCCGCCCTTCAAACGGGCCAAACTTCGGCCCGCTCAGGGCAATTTCCCGCCTTTTGTCGGGCATTCCTGAATTTTGTCAAAAAAAACCCTTTGCCCTGCGACAAAATGGTTGCACACTGCATCCAATCAAAAAACAAATATCAGGGAGAAGATATGACCAAAGTTTCGATGACTGTGAACGGGAAAACCGTGAGCGGGGATGTAGAAGGGCGCACATTGCTCGTTGATTTCCTGCGTGAAAACCTGCACCTGACCGGCACCCATGTCGGCTGTGATACCAGCCAATGCGGCGCCTGCACTGTGCATGTGGGTGGTAAAATGGTGAAATCCTGCACCATGCTGGCGGTGGAGGCCGATGGGGGCGAGGTGGCGACGATTGAGGGCATGGCCAATGAAGACGGCTCGCTGGGCGTCATTCAGGCCGCCTTTCAGGAGCATCACGGGCTGCAATGTGGATTTTGTACACCGGGCATGGTGATGGCGGCTTCGGCGCTGCTGGCCAGCAATAGCAACCCGACGGAGGCCGAGATTCGCCACCATCTGGACGGCAATATCTGCCGCTGCACGGGCTATCACAACATCGTCAAATCAATTCAGGCCGCTGCAAGCGCGCTGAGCTAGGGGAGAAAGCATATGCCTAAAGACAACGGAATTGGTGCCAGCTCCAAACGGCGCGAAGATGTCCGGTTTTTGACCGGAAAAGGGAAATACACCGACGATATTAACATTTACGGCCAGACCTACGCGTATTTTGTGCGCTCGCAGGTGGCCCATGGTAAGATCAACGGCATTGATAGCACCGCGGCAGCCGCCATGCCCGGCGTGGTGCGCATTTTCACCGGCGCTGATTTTGAAGGCGTGGGCGGGGTGCCCTGCGGCTGGGGGATTACCGACCGACACGGCGAGGCGATGCAAGAGCCTGCCCATCCGGTGCTCGCCCAAGGCAAGGTCCGCCATGTGGGCGACCCGATCGCCGTAGTGGTGGCCGAAAGCCTGCAAGAGGCCCGCGATGCGGCTGAAGCGATGGACATTGACATCGAAGAACTCCCCGCCGTGATCGACATGAAGGCGGCTGTGGCTGGCGGCACCAAGGTGCATGAAGAGCTGACAGGCAACCTGTGCTATGATTGGGAGCTGGGCAGCCCCAAGGCCGAAGTCGACGCCGCTTTCGAGAGCGCGCATCACGTTACCAGCCTTGATCTGGTCAACAACCGCCTGATCGCCAACCCGATGGAGCCACGCGTGGCCATTGGCCAGTATGACGCGGCGGATGAGGAGTATACGCTTTATACCACCTCGCAAAACCCCCACGTTATCCGCCTGCTGATGGGTGCCTTTGTGCTTGGCATTCCCGAGCACAAGCTGCGCGTGATCGCCCCCGATGTCGGCGGTGGTTTTGGCACCAAAATCTTCCACTACGCCGAAGAGGCCTTCTGCACCTTTGCCGCCAAAGCCGTTGGCCGCCCGGTTAAATGGACCGCCGACCGCTCCGAGGCTTTTATATCAGACGCCCATGGCCGCGACCATGTCAGCAAAATCGAACTGGCGCTGGATGAAGCGGGCAAATTCCTTGCCCTGCGCACCGACACCTACGCCAATATGGGCGCTTACCTTTCCACCTTTGCCCCTGCGGTGCCCACATGGCTGCACGGCATTCTGATGGCCGGCACCTATACCACCCCGCTGATTTATGTGAACGTAAAAGCGGTGTTCACCAACACGGTGCCGGTAGATGCCTACCGAGGTGCTGGCCGCCCCGAGGCGACCTACCAGCTAGAGCGCGTGGTGGATATGGCGGCGCGGGAAATGGGCATCGACCCCATAACCATCCGGCGCAATAACTTCATTAAGCCAGACCAGTTCCCCTATGCCACCCCTGTGGCCGTGGAATATGACACCGGCAATTATGACGCCACCATGAACAAGCTGATCGAAATCGCCGATATCGCCGGTTTTGCCGCCCGCAAGGCCGAAAGCGAAGCCAACGGCAAGCGCCGTGGGCTGGGCATTAACTGCTATATCGAGGCTTGCGGCATTGCGCCAAGTAACCTCGTGGGCCAGCTTGGCGCCCGCGCGGGGCTTTATGAAAGCGCCACCGTGCGCGTTACCGCCACGGGCTCTATTGCGGTCATGACAGGCTCTCACAGCCACGGGCAAGGGCATGAAACCACCTTCCCGCAAGTGGTGGCTGATATGCTGGGGATTGACGAAAGCATGATTGATATCGTGCATGGCGACACCTCCAAAATCCCGATGGGCATGGGCACCTATGGCTCGCGCTCGCTGGCCGTTGGTGGCTCTGCGATTGTGAAAGCCACGGAAAAGATCATCGCCAAAGCCAAAAAGATCGCCGCGCACCTGCTTGAAGCGGGCGAAGCGGATATCGAGCTGGCCAATGGCGAGTTTACGGTGGCTGGCACCGATAAATCGGTGGCGTGGGGTGATGTGACGCTCGCCGCCTATGTGCCGCATAACTACCCGCTGGAGGACATCGAGCCGGGCCTGGAAGAGACCGCGTTTTATGACCCGAGCAACTTCACCTACCCTGCGGGCGCTTATGCCTGCGAGGTTGAGGTGGACGAGGCCACCGGCAAAGTCACCGTCGAGCGCTTTGCCGCCGCCGATGATTTTGGCAACGTCATCAACCCGATGATCGTGGATGGCCAAGTGCATGGCGGCATTGGCCAAGGCATCGGCCAAGCGCTGCTGGAGCATGCGGTGTATGATAGCGACGGGCAATTGCTCAGTGGCTCCTATATGGATTATGCCATGCCGCGCGCCAGCGATGTGCCAAACTATGTGGTCGACCATAGCTGCCAAACCCCCTGCACCCATAACCCGCTCGGGGTTAAGGGCTGCGGCGAGGCGGGGGCCATCGGCTCTCCACCCGCTGTTGTGAATGCGGTGGTCGATGCGCTTGCCGACTTGGGTGTCACCCATATCGACATGCCGCTATCGCCAAACCGTGTTTGGTCTGCCATTCAAGCTGCGAAATAAGGAGAGTAGCATGTATAATTTTGAATTTGTAAAACCCTCCACCGTAGACGAGGCCGTGGCCGCACTGGCATCGGAAGATGCGCAAGCCTTGGGCGGCGGGCAAACCCTGATCCCGACCATGAAGCAGCGCTTGGCGTCGCCAACCAAACTGGTGAGCCTCACAGGCATTGCCGATATGGTCGGCGTTTCCGAAGAGGACGGCACGGTCACCATCGGCGGGGCCACTACCCACGCCGAAGTCGCCGCCGCCGGCCTCGGGGCCATCTCGGCGCTGGCTGGCATTATCGGAGACCCCTCCGTGCGCAACCGTGGCACCATTGGCGGCTCGCTCGCCAATAATGACCCCTCGGCAGATTACCCCGCTGCCGCACTGGCGCTGGGGGCCACGATTGTGACCAACACCCGCGAAATCGCAGCGGATGATTTCTTTGACGGGATGTTCACCACAACCCTTGACGAGGGCGAGATCATCACCGCCGTCAAGTTCACCCCGCCCGCTGCAGCCTGCTACCAAAAGTTCGAGCAACCCGCCTCGCGCTTTGCACTCACAGGCGTGTTTGTCGCTAAAACCGCGGACGGTGTTCGCGTTGCGATTACAGGCGCGTCCGAAGAAGGTGTCCACCGTTGGGCAGAGGCCGAAGACGCCCTCAACGCCAATTTCAGCGCCGACGCGTTGGACAGCCTGAGCGCCTCGGCAGACGGCATGATCGCCGACCTGCACGGCTCAGCCGACTACCGCGCCAACTTGGTAAAGGTTCTGACCCAACGCGCGGTTGCAGACTGCTAAATAAACCTCCCCTCGCGGCCACCGCGAGGGGACCCCTCACCTTCATTCTTCTTTAAAATACTCTAGGGTGAATTGGCGTAGCCAAGAGGGGCAAAGCCCCTGCCGAGCCGTAGGCGAGGCCACTCCCAACTGGCGGCGTTTTGCGCAGCAAAATCGTCCGGCAGGCGGGAGCAGCTAGCTCGGAACTTTTCGCGATATGCTTAACACAACGCCCAGCCAGCTTGCCTTTGCTTCGGGGAGGGCCGCACCACTGCACTTGGGGAAAACACTCCGCCTACCCCCCCCGCTCAGCAAAGGCAGGTTTTACAGCAAGCTGAAAAACAGAAAAGCCCTAACGGGCCATGGCCTCGCTGCGCTCGGCGGGGCTAAGCCTTACCCATGCACCCCATCAGCCAGCTCGGACACAAACCCGAGCACCTGTTGCACACTTTGCCCTTCGCCAATGCGCTGCACAATGGCGGATCCGACAACCGCCCCGTCCGCAATGCCCGCAATGGCGCGCGCCGTAGCTGGTGTTTTAATCCCGAACCCCACGCAAACCGGCAGATCACTCGCCGCCTTTATTCGCGCCACTTCGGGGGCGATCAGGTCCGCATCCGCTTCGGCGGTGCCGGTGATCCCGTTGATCGACACGTAATAGATAAAGCCGGAGGTGTTTTGCATCACCTTGGGCAGGCGTTTGTCATCCGTCGTGGGCGTGGTCAGGCGGATAAAGTCTATGCCCTGCGCCGCTGCTGGCAGGCACAGCTCGGCGTCTTCTTCTGGCGGCAGGTCCACCACGATCAACCCATCCACGCCCGCGTCTTTGGCTTCGGTCAGGAAGGCCTCCACCCCCATTGCATAAATCGGATTATAATACCCCATCAGCACGATCGGGGTGGTGTTGTCGCTCTCGCGAAAGGCCCGCACCAGATCAAGCGTGCGTTGCAGGGTCATCCCTGCCCCCAGCGCCCGTTGGGCGGCAAGCTGAATGGCGGGGCCGTCGGCCATCGGATCGGTGAAGGGCGCACCCAGTTCGATGATATCAACCCCTGCGGCGGGCAGGCCGCGCACAACTTCTAAACATGTGTCAAAGTCAGGGTCACCTGCCATGATATAGGACACAAAGGCCGATTTTCCTTCGGCTTTCAGGCTGGCAAATTTGGCTGCGATGCGTGACATGGGTTCCCTTTCGGTTTTCATCGCCGTTTCTGCGACACCGCCACGCAAAGATCAAGCCCTGCGGTGGGAAAAGCCGTTGCGCCTCGTTCGCCCGAGGTATTGCTTTTTGCACAAATTGTTGCTTACCGGCGCATTTTTAGATCGGAAAATCTTGGAATGCCCGCCTTTCAAGAAAGGAAAGGAAACGTAATACCTTGGATTTTGACTCCTGCTACTCACGATCATCGCATACTTTCATGGGCACCGATTGATGAAAATGGCGAACCTGACGACGCCGCCCATAAATACATAACAGAAGTCAATCAAAATGGGGCGATTGTTTTTTATAAGGCAACATATGAGTCTAATCACAGCCCTCCGGAATCCATGCGGCCACTGCACTTCAGGCAATCGTTTTGCGGGCAAAAAGCCCACCAGCCTTGACAATCCCCGCCGCCGTGGTTCTTTAAGGGCCAAGCTTAGGAGACGCGCTTATGAACATGCTCAGCACCTTTATTAAACCGATGCACAAAGAGGGCCGCCGCTTTGTGGCTATTTCAGCGGCTATAACCGCAGGGTTTTTCCTGCTGGCTTGGGCGGTGCCTGTGCTCACGTTTCTGGCGTGGATCATGGTCGGCATCACCATTTGGGTGTATTACTTTTTTCGTGACCCGAAGCGCTTTACCCCCGTGCGCGAGGGGCTGATCGTTAGCCCTGCCGACGGGATTATTTCGCTGATCGAGCCTGCCGTGCCGCCCGAGGAACTGGGCATGGGTCCGGAAGCGCTGACGCGGGTTTCGGTGTTTATGAATGTGTTTAACTGCCACGTGAACCGCGCGCCGATTGGCGGCGAGATCATTTCTATCGCCTATCGCCCGGGCAAGTTTTTCAATGCCTCGCTGGATAAGGCCAGCGTTGATAACGAGCGTAATTCACTGTGCATTCAAATGGAAGATGGCCGCAAGCTGGCGGTGGTGCAGATCGCGGGCCTCGTGGCACGGCGCATTGTGTGTTTTAGCAACTTCGGCGACAGCCTCAAAACAGGAGAGCGCTTCGGGCTTATCCGCTTTGGTTCACGGCTGGATGTTTACCTGCCCGATGGCGTGCAACCGATGGTCTCGCTCGGGCAAACCATGGTGGCGGGGGAGACCGTGCTGGCGGACCTGTTTTCCGAGGAAGCCGTGCGGCTAGCACGGGCAGACTAATGGCCACACCCACAAAATTTCCAATCATTCAACTGCTCCCCAACCTTGTGACCATCATGGCGATCGTGGCAGGGCTAACAGCCATTCGCTTCGGACTGGAGGGGAATTTTGAACGCGCCGTGAAACTGATTTTGCTGGCGGCGGTGCTGGACGGGATTGACGGCGCGCTGGCGCGGATGCTCAAAAGCGAAAGCAAAGTCGGCGCCGAACTGGATTCGCTGGCGGACTTCCTGAACTTCGGCGTGGCCCCGCCACTGATCATGTATTTTTGGGCCTTGCAAAACACCAAAGGCCTCGGCTGGATCGCGGCGCTGGTGTTCTCTGTAGCCTCGGTGCTGCGGTTGGCGCGGTTTAATGTGAGCGCCAAGTCTGATGAGGATATTGACACCAAGGGCTACTATATCGGCATTCCCTCGCCTGCGGGGGCGCTGCTGGTTATGATGCCGATGTTTATCACCTTCGCCATTGAGGCCGGGCCGTTTTTGCCCCCCTTGGCGGTGAGCGCCTATATGGCGCTGGTCGGGTTGGGGCTGATTTCGCGCATCCCGACATGGAGTTTCAAGGCGGTGCAAATCCGGCGCGAGCATGTGCGCTTTCTGATGATCGGGCTGGTTTTTGTCGGCGCGGCGGTGATGACCTTTCCATGGGTCACGCTGTTTGCCATCGGGCTGTGCTATATTGGTATTGTAGTCTGGTGCATTTCTACCCGCCGCACACCGGACTTGAGCAAGCCGGAATAGCGGCGCGTCAAACATCACTTGGCTTAGCAATATGGCACCCGCGCCGCGCTGTACCTTTGCACAGCTTGGCACGCCCCCCTTGCACAAACCCTTGTCACGCCATAAAAGCCGCTAAACCAATTCAAAACGGAGCACCAAAATGGGTTTCAAGACCGGAATCGTGGGCATGCCCAATGTGGGTAAATCAACCCTATTTAATGCCCTGACCAAAACCGCCAGCGCACAAGCGGCGAACTTTCCGTTTTGCACGATTGAGCCAAATGTCGGCGAGGTGAGCGTGCCGGATGCGCGGCTCGACAAGCTGGCCGCAATTGCTGGCTCGGCTAAAATCATCCCCACGCGCATGGCGTTTGTGGACATTGCGGGGCTGGTGAAGGGCGCAAGCAAAGGCGAGGGGCTTGGCAACCAATTCCTCGCCAATATCCGTGAATGTGATGCCATTATCCACGTGCTGCGCTGCTTTGAAGATGACGATATTACCCATGTGGATGGGCGGGTTGACCCTGTGACGGATGCTGAAGTCATCGAAACCGAGCTGATGTTGGCGGATTTGGAAAGTATTGATAAACGCCTTGTTAACCTTAGCCGCAAAATTCGCGGTGGTGACAAAGACGCTGTGGAACAAAACGATCTGCTATTACGTGCCAAGAATGCCATTGAAAATGACAAGCCCGCCCGCACCGTTGAGCGGGTGGAAGATGAAGAAAAAGCATGGAATATGCTACAACTGCTCAGCGCCAAGCCGGTGCTTTATGTGTGTAATGTTGAAGAAGAAAACGCCGCTTCCGGCAATGCGCATTCCGAGGCTGTCGCGAAGATGGCTGCGGAACAGGGCGCGGCCAGCGTGGTGATTTCCGCTGCGATTGAAGAAGAGATCAGCCAGCTGGATGCCGAGGAAGCCTCAATGTTCCTTGAGGAAATGGGGCTGCACGAGGCCGGATTGGACCGGCTTATCAAGGCGGGCTACACGCTCCTTCAGCTTGAAACCTACTTCACCGTTGGCCCTAAAGAAGCCCGCGCCTGGACCATCCATAAGGGCACGCAAGCGCCGCAGGCTGCGGGGGTTATCCACGGTGATTTCGAGCGCGGTTTCATTCGGGCTGAAACCATCGCTTACGCCGATTTCATAGAATTTGGTGGTGAACAAGGCGCCAAAGAGGCGGGCAAAATGCGCGCCGAGGGCAAGACCTATGTGGTGAAAGACGGCGATGTATTGCATTTTCTCTTTAATACCTAGGTCACACATTGGTTAATTTTAGAATGCGTTAACCCGCCACCCGCATGCTTGTTTCGGGAACAAGTGGAGTGGGTTCATGCAAGTGGGTTTTGCGTGGCTAGATACGCAGCTGGATACAGCTGCGCGTCAGCTAATGGGGCTGTCTAGCCTGGATATTATAAGCATCGGCACGCGGCGATATATCATCGCGGCAGGCGAGGCTGATGGCGGACTTTCAAGCTACGAGATTTTGATAGATGGTAGCCTTGTGGCCGCCAATGATGTGGTATTCGGGGCCAATACCGGCACCCAGAATGTGCGCGATATCAACGCCTTCAGCATCGGCGGGGTGGCTTTTATCGTCCCCTCTGGCCGCTATGATGACAACCTCGCGGTATTTCGGCTCGATGCCGCAGGGGCCTTTACCGCCACGCAAACCCTGACCAGCACCGCCACCGCGCGCCTGACCATGACAGAGCTGGTCACCGTGGGGGCCAATAATTACCTGTTTACCACCACCGCCAGCGGCGGGTTGGATCGCTATAGCATTGGCGCCACCGGCACGCTCACCGCGCCGGGCCATGTGGCCGATACGCCGGGCGTTTCGCTTGGGGATGTCAGCGCCATGCATTCGGCCAATCTCAAGGGGCATGATTTCCTGTTTGTCGCCTCGGCCTTTGATGCAGGGCTGACAGTTTTTGAGGTCGGCGCGGCGGGTGGCCTGACCACCCGTTTTCACCTCACGCCCGATATGGTTGGCTTCAACGCCATTTCCACCATCCAAACCGCGCAGATCGCGGAGCGCGCCTTTGTGCTGGTCGGCTCGGCAGAAACTGACACCCTGCTGGTGTTGCGGGTGTCAGCGGGCGGGCAGCTCAACCTCGTGGACAGCCTGATTGATAAATCCGAAACGCGATTCGCCCGCATTTCCTCGCTGGAGGTTTTTGACTATCAGGGCCGCACCTTTGTGCTGGCCGCCGGAAGTGATGACGGCCTCACCCTGTTTGAGCTGACCTATCGCGGGCGGCTCAACCTGCTCGGGGTGGTGGCGGACCAATTCGCCACCACGCTCAACAATATCTCTGATATCATCGTTGAGATTATCGGCCCCAAAATTCTCGTGTTTGTCGCCTCGGCCAGCGAGCATGGCTTCACCGAATTCGAACTCACCTTAAACCCCGGCACCACCTTTTACGGCGGTGACAGCCTAGACACCATTACCGGATCCGCCGGAGATGACACGATTTTCGGCATGGGCCGCAATGATGTGCTCAGCGGCGGCGCAGGGGATGACCGCTTGGTCGATGGCCGCGGGCGCGACACGCTCACGGGGGGCAGCGGGGCCGATGTGTTTGAGTTTATCCAAGATGGCAAACGAGATTTCATCACCGATTTCGAGCACGGGATCGACCGGATAGATTTCACCGATTATGACGCGCTGTATTCCTATCTCGACCTCGAAATTCTAAGCCGCACCGACGGGGCCGTGATTATCATCGGCACAGAAAAGCTGCTCATCACCTCGATAGATGGCCTGCCGATTCACGCCGGCTCATGGGTGCAAACCGACTTCATATTCGCCTAAAGCGTTTCGGCTTTATGCTGAAGCGCCTTTCCCGGCCTTTCGCTAACGCTCAAATGGGAAAGGTGTCGTTGGATATTTCAAACAAAAGTCGAAACGCTCTAGCCCAGTAGGGTGCGTGGTCTCCACGCACCGTTACCGCAAATACGGGTTCATCACATGGTCGGCCCGTATCAGGTTATCAGCGCTCAAATCGCCAACTTCTCGATGGCCGCAAAAAGCCATGGTCAGGTCTAGCTCTTTGTGGAGTATCTCCAGCACTTTGCTCACGCCCTCCTCACCCATCGCCCCGAGGCCATACAGAAACGCGCGCCCGATATAGGTGCCTTTGGCCCCCAGCGCCAGCGCCTTCAGCACGTCTTGCCCCGAGCGAATACCGCTATCCATATGCACCTCTATCTGGTCGCCAACGGCCGCCACAATCTCGGGCAATATTTCGATCGCCGACACCGCACCATCAAGCTGCCGACCGCCGTGGTTGGATACGATAATCGCATCGGCCCCGGATTGCACCGCCAGCCGCGCATCGTCAGCATCCAGTATCCCCTTCAGGATCAGCTTGCCGCCCCACTGCTCCTTGATCCACGCGACATCATCCCAGCTCAGCGCGGGGTCAAACTGCTCAGCGGTCCAGCTCGCGAGATTGTTCATATTGCTCACACCCTTGGCGTGGCCTACAATATTGCGAAAAGTCCGTCGTTTTGTGCCCAGCATCCCCAGCCCCCAGCGCCATTTGGTCGACAGGTCGATCATGTTTTTTAGCGTCGGGCGCGGCGGGGCCGTAAGGCCGTTCTTTATATCCTTATGCCGCTGGCCAAGGATTTGCAGATCAAGCGTCAGCACCAGCGCGCTGCACCCCGCCGCCTTGGCCCGCGCTATCAGGTTGGCGGAATATTCCTTATCCCGCATCACATAAAGCTGAAACCAGAACGGCGCGGAGGTATGCTCGGCCACGTCCTCGATCGAGCAAATCGACATGGTGGAGAGCACAAAGGGCACGCCGAATTTCTCGGCAGCCTTCGCCGCTTTGATCTCCCCGTCAGCACATTGCATGCCCGTAAGGCCCGTGGGGGCCAGCGCCACCGGCATGGCCACATCCTGCCCGATCATCTGCCCTGCCGTGGAGCGGTTTTCCATGTTCACCGCCACTTTCTGGCGCAGCTTGATCCGGTCAAAATCCGAGCTATTCGCACGGTAGGTGCTTTCAGTCCATGACCCGCTATCGGCGTAATCATAAAACATTTTCGGCACGCGGCGCTTGGCAAGCAGGCGCAAATCCTCAACGCAGGTGATGGTCGGCATGGCAAAAACCCTTTCGTTTACATTGGCATACCGATATGACTTTTCGCTCGTCCCGTCAAACCCGACATTCCCCCTTTCCTTTCCGTCTAAATTGCCCTATAGGCAGGCCTTCACGCGGCGCTTACACCCTTGGAGGATCGCCGCCCTAACTTTGGAGATATAGATATGGCTGAGAACGTAATCCTCAACGCCACCGCACGCGCAGGAACCGGCAAGGGGGCCGCCCGCGCAGCACGCCGTGAAAACCTCGTGCCGGGCATTGTATATGGCGGCGGCTCAGAGCCAACCGCGATTAACCTCAAGTTCAACGAACTGATCAAAATGCTGAAGGCCGGCGGCTTCTTGAGCACCCTTCTGACCCTGAAGGTTGACGGCAAAGACGAGCGCGTTATTTGCCGCGGCGTTCAGCGCAACGTGGTAAACGACCTGCCGATTCACGTAGACTTCCTGCGTCTTTCCAGCAAATCCCGTATTAACCTGATGATCCCTGTGCAGTTCACCAATGAGGACGAATCCGCCGGCCTCAAAAAAGGTGGCACGCTGGTTGTTGTGCGTAACGAGGTTGAGCTGAAAGTGACCGCTGGAAACATTCCAGACCACCTTGAAGTGGATCTTCTGAACGTGGAAATCGGCGATACCATCCACATGTCCGACATCACCCTGCCAGAGGGCACCCGCCCAATGATCACCGACCGTGACTTCGTGATCGCCAATATTGGCGCGCCAAAGACCGTTGACCTGGACGATGACGATGACGAGAGCACCGAGGGCGAAGCTCCAGCCGCCGAAGAGGGCGCTGCTGAAGCATAAGTTTTCAGAATAAACCCATTAAGGCCAGCCCCGAGCTTTCGGAGCTGGCCTTTTTTATGCCGCAAGCGGCTCTATTCAACCGTTACAGATTTTGCCAGATTGCGCGGTTGGTCCACATCGGTGCCTTTTTCGGTGGCGGTATGATAAGCAAGCAACTGCGCCGGAATGGCATACACCATCGGCGCGATAAACGGATCGCAGGCGGGCAGCTCTATTTGCGCCCATGTGCCAGCACTGGCCCGCGCGATCCCCTCGGCATCACTCACCAAAAGCACCTTGCCGCCCCGCGCCATTACCTCTTGCATATTGCTCACGGTTTTATCAAACAGAGCATCCACCGGCGCAAAGCAGATCACTGGCACGTTTTCATCAATCAGCGCAATCGGCCCGTGCTTTAGCTCACCGCTGGCATAGCCCTCGGCATGAATATAGCTCAGCTCCTTGAGCTTGAGCGCCCCTTCAAGCGCCAGCGGATAAAGCGGGCCGCGACCAAGGAACAGGATATCCCGCGCTTTGGCCAGCACGCGCGCCGCCTCTGCCATTTGCGGCTCTGCCTTCAGGGCGGCACCCAGCACTTGCGGCGCCTGCACCACCACATCGATCAGCGCCTTTTCTCCCGCGGCATCCAGCGCACCGCGCTGCCGTGCCGCCAAAATGGCCAGCGCCGCAAAGACCGTAAGCTGGCAGGTAAACGCCTTGGATGACGCCACCGAAACCTCGACCCCCGCCTTGATCGGCAGCGCCAGATCCGCCTCGCGCGCAATCGAGCTCTCGAGGGCATTTATCACCGCAATCACCTGCCCCGCCTTGCCTTTTACATAGCGCAGGGCCGCCAATGTGTCGGCGGTTTCGCCAGATTGGCTGACCAATATCACCGCATCGCGCAGCCCAATGGGCGGAGCACGGTAGCGGAATTCAGAGGCCACATCGATCTCTACAGGTATCCGCGCCACCTGCTCAAACCAGTATTTCGCCACATGGCAAGCATAGTAGGCGGTGCCACAAGCGACCAGCACCAGCCTATCAAACTTGGTAAAATCAAGCGCGCCCTCGGCCACGCTGATCTGGCTGTGATCGGGCGATAGATAGTGCGAAAGCGCCAAGGCCATTACGGAGGGCTGCTCGAAAACCTCCTTGGTCATAAAGTGGCGGTGGTTGCCCTTATCCACCAGCATGGCCTCAAGGTTGACCACGGTTTCAGCACGGGTCACCGCATTGCCGAGCGCATCATATATCTGCGCACCGGCGCGGGTCAGCACCGCCCAGTCGCCTTCTTCGAGATAGGTGATCCTGTCGGTGACGGGGGCCAGCGCCATAGCGTCTGATCCCAGATACATCTCGCCTTCCCCATGGCCCACCGCCAAGGGCGAGCCACGCCGCGCGCCGATCATCAGGTCGTCTTCGCCGTCAAACAGGTAGGCCAGCGCGAAAGCGCCTTCAAACCGCGCAAGGCTTTGGGCTACGGCGGCCTGCGGAGACAGCCCTTGCTCCAGATAATCCGCACAAAGCTGGGCCACCACTTCGGTATCGGTTTCAGAGGTAAACACCCGGCCCTTGGCTTGCAACTCGGCCCGAAGCACCTGAAAATTCTCGATAATGCCATTATGCACCACCGCCACTGGCCCCGCGCGATGCGGGTGCGCATTGGCCTCGCTTGGCGCGCCATGGGTGGCCCAGCGGGTGTGGCCAATGCCGCTATGGCCACTCAGAGGCGAAGCCGCCAGCACCGTTTCCAGCTCGGAAAGCTTACCCACGGCCCGCCGCCGCGCCAGCGCGCCGCTATTTACCACCGCGACGCCCGCGCTGTCATAGCCGCGATATTCCAGCCGCCGCAATGCTTCCACCAAAACCGGCGTTACATCTGCCGTGCCTAAAATCCCGATAATACCGCACATTTTATGTGTCCTTTTACTGCTCACTTCTCTTTTGCGGCAGAACCCGCGCAATTTCAACGCCGAATTACCCGCTGAAACAAGGCTGAAACACAGCGTGAGCCGTTTGCCGCTTTCCTCGCCGCGCAAACTTTGGCATAAGGCAGCATTAGGGGGGGCATTATGGCAAAAGAACTGGCACGGCTAGAGGTTTCGCAAGCGCGGCGCACGGTAGGCACCGCAGTGCAAGGCGGGATGGGGTTGTTTTTGCTCTACATCGTGGCCATGCGCTCAGGCTCCGCCCTGCTTGGCACTATGGTGCTGGCGATTACGGGCTTTGCCCTGCTCTGGTTTGCGTGGCGCTTTTGGCAATCCACCGAAGCCTCGCTCGTGCTCACGCTTGATGGCTTGTTTGACAGCACAGGCCGCGCTTTTTGCCGCTTTGAAGACATCGAAAAGGTTGATCGCGGCTTCTTTGCCTTTCGCCCGTCCTCGGGGTTTTTGATTGTCTGCAAAACACCCGTGCAGCGCGGTTGGGCGCCAGGGCTATGGTGGGCTTTTGGCCGCCGTATTGGCGTGGGCGGGGCCACGGGGCGGCCTGCGGGCAAGCAGATGGCCGATATTATCAGCGTAATGCTCACCGAACGCGGTGCCGAAATCAAGGCGCAAAGCCAAGACTAGCCCTCCCACCGAGATTGCCCTTGGGCGGCTTACCCCCAAAGGAGATGTAATTACGGTGGCCACCCCCTATCGGGCCGGGAATGCGCGGGTTTCTGATATCAAGGTCGAAACCGGCGATCACGTAACCGAGGGCGACGTGCTCGCGGTGCTGGATAACCTCGGCCAATTGCAAGGCACGGTCAGCACCGTGCAGGCCACGCTGACACAGGTGCGGCAATCTATCAATACCAGTATGCAAGAGGCGCTGGAGCGCGGGGTGATTACCCGCGCCGAATTTGACGCTACACAGGCCCGCGCCATTGAGGTGGCACTGGATGGCTTGCCGCAAGCCGATATCGCCGTGACCGAAGCCAATTTAAATGCCGCAAAGGCGGACCTTGCCCGCGCGCAGCAAGAGCTGAGCAAAGCCTATATTTTGGCCCCTACCGATGGCACCGTGGCGGCATCGGCATCCAGATCGGGCGACAAACAATCAACTCGAACGCCCCGCTGCCAATACCGATGCCCGCGTGGTGGACGTGATCATCGCGCTGGACGATGCCTCCTCGGCGCGCGCCGCCCGCTATACAAACCTTGAGGTGGTGGTGCGCATAAATACAGCTACCACCGATACGGGCACCACCGAACAACCCGCCTTTTAACATGGCTCTTTGGCCGCCTTCCCATCGGCTGGCTCCAGCTTTCCCACAGCAAAACCCGCCTTATGGCAGCGGTTTCGGGCATGGCTTTTGCCAATATTCTGGTCTTTGCCCAGCTCGGAATTCTGGGCTCGCTGGGGGGGGCAACAAAAGCGCCCTATAACCTGTTTACCGCTGACATCATGATCTATGCCGAAGATGTTAACACCCTGACAGATAACAGCAATACGCGCGGCGTGCCCTCAGCGTTTTTTGAAGATATCACCATGAGCAACCCTCTGGTTCTGGAGGTGAATGACACCACCCTTTCCGCCGTTGGCGCGCTTGATATTGGCGGCGGGTTCGGGTCGGATGGCACTTTGATCATTTCCGACCAAACCTTTCTTGGCTTATTTCCCCAGAGATTGGCGGGCGCGCCCAACTACATTCTAGTAAATGTAGAAGACGGTGTTTCGCCCGGCCTTGTGATCGAGCGCCTACGAAAAGTGCTGCCCGCAGATACGGTGCAGGTGCGCACATTGGCCGATGCGGCATCGGCACACCTTAAGTTTCAGACCACCGAAAAACCCACGGGCATTATTTTTGGCTTTGGGGTGCTGGTGGGCATTGTGATCGTGCATCAGGTGCTCTCGACCGACGTGGCCAGCCACCTGCACGAATATGAAACCTTCAAGGCCATGGGCTTTGGCCACAAGTTCTTCCTCGGCATTGTTTTTGAGGGGGCCATGGTGCTAGCAGTGTTTGGTAATGTGCCGGGGTTTATCATTTCTATCGGGCTATATAAGGCGCTAAACGCGGCGACCGGGCTGGAAGATCGGCTGGGATACCTGCCCGCAAACCTGTCAGGCGGGCAAAAGCAGCGGGTGGCGGTGGCGCGGGCGCTGGTATCTAACCCTGATATCGTGTTTGCTGACGAGCCAACGGCCGCGCTTGATAAAATGTCGAGCTTCACCGTGGTCGCCATGCTCAAAAAGCTCGGCCAGACCCGTGGCACAACTACGGTTATGGTGACCCATGACAACCGGATTCTGGAAATGGCCGACCGGATTATCACCCTTGAAGATGGTAAAATAGTGAAAGACACAGGGCAAATCAATTAACCACCCCGTGCTGGTTTGCATAGCTTTTTAATGGTCTTGGCCTTCCTTATCAGCCGCCGCCATGCTAGGTGCGCCTTCTAATTGGCCACCCTTGGAGCACGCCCATGAGTATCACCCATCTTGTCACCCATTCTGGCGGATTTCATGCAGATGAGCTGCTATCCTCGGCCGTGCTCACGCGCCTGTTTCCACAGGCCGAACTGCGCCGCAGCCGAGACCGGCAATGGGTCACACCGGCAGCGAGTAAGATCATTTACGATGTCGGCGGTGCCTATGACGCCGCCGCGCAGATTTTCGACCACCACCAGCGCCCCGGCCCGCTGCGGGAAGACGGCCAACCCTTCAGCTCTTTTGGTCTGATATGGGCGCATTACGGGCGCGCCTATCTGGCGGCGATGGATGTGCCAGCGGCGGACATCGAAGCGATCCATGCCAAGTTTGATAGCAAATTTGTGCTGCCGATTGACCTGCTGGACAACGGCGCGATGGAGCCGTCTGTTGCGGGGCCATTGTCTGCTTTAACCCTACCCGCACTGCTGGGCAGCCTCAAGCCGGTATTTGATGACCCCTCGCCCACCGCCGATGATGATGCCTTTTTGAGCACCCTGCCCATAGCACAGCGCTTTCTCGAAGCCCAAATCAAAAACCTCGCGGCGAAAGCCCGCGCCCAGAGCATCGTGGCCGAGGCCATCGCCAACGCCGGCACATCGCCGATACTCGAGCTACCCATGGGCATGCCCTACCGCAGCGCCCTCGAGCTGGCCGAAGCCGACCACATCCTGTTTATGGTCCACCCGCGCGGCGATGAATGGGCGCTCAATGGCATTAAGCTGTCAAATGATACCTTCGAACAACGCGCCGACCTGCCCGCCGCATGGGCCGGCCTGACCGATGCCGCCCTAGAAGCGGCCAGCGGTGTTAAGGGGGCTAAATTCTGCCACAACGCGCGCTTTATCGCGGTTGCCAGCACCCGCACGGCGATTTTAAAAATGGCCGAGATTGCGGTGCTGGAGGTTCAGTAAAGGCCACCGCCCCCCTTTATGCACAGGCCTATTATCTGCTTTCACAAAGGTGCCAGACACATTACGCCTAAACACACTAGGCCGCTAACTTCACGCATTCAGGAACCCCCATGGCGCAAAAATCCACGATTTATAAAGTCGAACTCTCGGTTTCCGATATGGACCGTCATTATTACGAAACCCATAAGCTAACCGTCGCCAAACATCCTTCAGAGACCGACGAGCGCCTCATGGTGCGCGTGCTCGCATTTGCCCTGAACGCCCACGAACAGCTGGAAATGACCAAAGGCCTTTCTTCGGATGACGAGCCGGACATTTGGCAAAAAAGCCTGAGCGGCGAGCTGGAGCTTTGGGTGGCATTGGGGCTGCCGGCCGAAAAGATCGTCCGGCAATCCTGCGGCAAAGCCGATGAGGTAATTATCTATTGCTACGGCGGCAGAACCGCTGAGATGTGGTGGGAAAAAATTAAAAACAACACCACCCGGTTTGATAACCTTCAGGTGATCAATTTTTCAGAGCATGACACCAGCGAACTGGGCAAGCTCGCCAGCCGTGCAATGAAACTACAGGTTAATATTCAGGACGGCGAGGTGATGATCAGCGCCGAGGATCGCATGGTTTACATCACCCCGGTCAAATGGAAAAATACGGGCCACTAGCCCCTGTATCGGCGCACTCGCCAGCATAGCCCCCGACACCCCCTCCAGGAACCCGCACCCACACGAATCCGCTTTGTGGGTTTCCGTGGTGCATCCCGGCACCGTTGAGCGCCCCACCAAAGCCACCATAAGCTTTTATGATAAAAAGATAAAATGGTGAGCCGGCCGGGATCCGAACCCGGGACCTACTGATTAAAAGTCAGTTGCTCTACCAACTGAGCTACCGGCCCACACATTGCGGGTTTACTAGGGGGATGGCGGGGGATGGTCAAGGGGCAAATTGGGGAAAACCGTGATAAATGTATCAGAAACTTTTTATAGCGCGCGGGGCGGCTGGCATTGGGGCGCATATCGGCTTATAGAGGCCGCATGACAGACGGTATTAAACAGACAGGCCTCGCATTTTTGAAAATGCACGGGCTGGGCAATGATTTTGTAGTGGTAGATGCACGGGGTCGGGCCAATCCGATGACCCCTGCGCTGGCGCGGGCTATTGGGCATCGGCATTTCGGCATAGGCTTTGACCAATTGGCGCTGATTCGCGATAAAGGCCCCGTGGTGGCGGTGGATTACTGGAATAGCGACGGCACCCTTTCAGATGCCTGCGGCAATGCCACCCGCTGTGTGGCGCGCCTGCTGATGGACGAGCGCGCTGTGCAGGCCGTAACTCTGCGCACGGGGCGTGGGAATTTGGCATGTGAAGATGCAGGCGAAGGGCTGATTCGGGTTAATATGGGGCCACCGCAGCTAGCGTGGCACGAGGTGCCGCTAGCCCGTGAGATGGACACGCTCAGGCTTCCCCTTGAGGGCGCGCCCAGCGCCACCGGCATGGGCAACCCCCATTGCAGTTTCTTCGTGGAAGATGCGGCAGCGGTGGACCTTGATGTGCTGGGGCCAATCACTGAAAACAACCCGCTCTTCCCCAAGCGCACCAATGTGCAGGTGGTCGAGGTGCTGGACCGTGAAAACCTGCGGGTGCGGGTCTGGGAGCGCGGCGTGGGGCATACCCTCGCCAGCGGCTCGAGTTCTTGCGCAGTGGCCGTTGCGGCAGCACGGCGGGGGCTGGCAGAGCGGGCCGTGACCGTGCATCTGGACGGCGGCACGTTGGGAATTGAGTGGCGCGACGATGGCGTCTGGATGACGGGGCCAACCATGCTGGTGGCTTCGGGCGTGCTTAGCCCCGAATTTATGGAAACCGCCCGATGAAGCCACCGATTTTCGAAACCTTCGGCTGCCGGCTCAACGCCTATGAAACCGAAGCCATGCGCGACCTGAGTGCCGGGCTGGAAAATGCCGTGGTGGTCAACACCTGCGCGGTGACGGCAGAGGCGGTGCGCCAAGCCCGCCAGCGCATCCGCAAACTGCGGCGGGAAAACCCCGACGCCAAGCTTATCGTCACCGGCTGTGCAGCGCAGATCGAGCCGGAAAAGTTTAACGACATGCCCGAGGTGGACCTTGTGCTCGGCAACCTCGAAAAGATGCAGGCCGAGACATGGGCCGATATTGGCGGGGCGGAAGGCATTGTGGTGAAGGACATCATGGCCGCCACCGAGACCGCAGGCCACCTGATTGATGGCTTTGGCACCCGCGCGCGGGCCTATGTGCAGGTGCAAAACGGCTGCGACCATCGCTGCACGTTTTGCATTATTCCCTATGGGCGCGGCAACTCCCGAAGCGTGCCCGCAGGCGTGGTGGTGGAGCAGATCAAGCGCCTCGTGGCCAAGGGCTTTAACGAGGTGGTGCTGACGGGCGTGGACATGACAAGCTGGGGCGACGACCTGCCCGGCCACCCGCCCTTGGGCGACCTTGTGCAGCGCATTTTGAAACTGGTGCCGGACCTGCCAAGGCTGCGAATTTCCTCGATTGACTCGATCGAGGCCGACCCCGCCTTGGTGGAGGCGATCAAATTCGCCCCGCGCCTGATGCCGCATCTGCACCTTTCCTTGCAGGCAGGCGATAACATGATCCTGAAGCGGATGAAACGGCGGCATTCCCGCGAGGACGCTATAGCGTTTTGCGCTGAAATGCGGGCGGCACGGCCTGAAATTGTTTTCGGTGCCGATATCATTGCAGGATTCCCGACGGAAACCGACGCGATGTTTGAGAACTCGTTAAAACTGGTGGAAGACTGCGGGCTGACATGGTTGCACGTCTTTCCGTTCTCGGCGCGTGAAGGCACGCCAGCGGCGCGGATACCGCCTGTGGACGGGCGGATTGTAAAAGCGCGCGCAGCACAGCTTCGGGTGCTGGGAGACGCGCGGGTCGCGGATTATTTGGCCGCGCAGGTGGGGCAAAAAGCGCAGGTGCTGATCGAAAACCCGCATATGGGCCGCACCGAGGGTTTTGCCGAGGTCGCTTTCCCCACGCCGCAACCGGTGGGGCAAATTGTGCGAACGAAGATAACCGGCGTTGAGACTGGGCGCTTGCTGGGCGAATCCCCCTAGCCAACAGGGAACCCTCCGTGTGGGTCTTTTTGCTGGCGCAAAAAGACCCACACGTTTGGGCGGTGGCCTCGCTACGCTCGGTGGCTACGGGGCGGGGGCTGTGTTTTGGCCGCGAAGGTAGGTTTGGCACAGGATCGAAGCCGTGAGCGCCGTGATAAACAAGTTGGCCATATTGATCACCAGAGTGGACAGCGCCCCTAAGGGGGCGAATTGGCCGTTTTGGTCTAGGATATCAACGGGTAGGCCAGCAATAACGGCGCCGATTCCTGCCGCTGTTAGCGCGGTGCCGAGCAAAAATGGGCCGATGGCGAGGCGCAAATAGGCATACCCAAAATGCCCTTTTGCGCGCTGCCATGCAGCTTTAAAGGAGGTATCCTCCCCCGCAACCGTTGCTGGTAGCATGGTTCCCCAGACCACCAAAGCCGCACCGAAAATTGGCGCGCCAATGGTTGAGATCAAGATAAAAGCCAAGCTTATGCCGGTATCTCCGGTGCCACCAATGCCTAACCCCACAAAGGATAAAGCGATAGCAATAACCGCAAACATCCCAAAAAACATCACGCTGCGCCACATGAATTTTTGTGAGTTTTTATCATCCTTCCAGGCGCTCATGCCCGAAGTGAAGCCGTAAAGAATGGTGGCGTGGATGGCATAGGCAAAGTAGGCGATAAGCATTACGGGCGCTATATACTTGCCAAAAGCGTTGTTGAAAACCAGCGTGAGCCACTCTAGGAGCACCAGAGCCGTTGCTACACCAAGGGCTGTCCAGAAATTAACCATATAGGCTTGCGCGGCGGTTTTAAAGAAATTGGAATTGTGAAAATCTGTGGTCATTCTGGCTCCTTGATATTGCATATAGTAGAAATGAAGGCGCAAGCACAATCCTTAATTGTGCGCTTCCGGCGGTTGTTGCTGACTGCCCGAGGCGCTAGGCTGGGGGCGACCACTTACGGAGCAAGGGCATGAAAATTCCATATATTACGGCCAAG
>Ga0256840_1000535_pt1 | contig 38641 bp, 39 predicted proteins | sample 355202metaG_FD_185969 | JGI IMG/M metagenome (GOLD analysis project Ga0256840, IMG submission 185969) | Hydrothermal vent microbial communities from Mid Atlantic Ridge, Atlantic Ocean - 355-202 | ecosystem: Environmental > Aquatic > Marine > Hydrothermal vents | place: Atlantic Ocean: Mid...
TCGAAGGGCTCGCTCTACCTCCACTGTAAAGTCAACGTGACCAGGAGTATCTATTATGTTGATACGATGATCTTTCCAAAAGCAAGTAGTTGCCGCAGAAGTAATAGTAATACCCCGCTCTTGCTCCTGGGGCATAAAGTCCATGGTAGCCGTACCCTCGTGGACCTCACCTATCTTGTGGGTACGACCCGTATAATATAGAACACGCTCGGTGGTAGTGGTCTTACCTGCGTCGATATGAGCCACTATACCGATGTTTCTAGTCTTTTTGAGGATACCTAAAGACTTCTTATCCATAACCCTTCAACCCCTTAAATAAAACTGTCTAAACACAAAGAATGGGGAAACGTCTAAGTCTCCCCATTCTTCGTATGGGTACTATAGAAAGCTTACCACCGATAATGAGCAAAGGCCCGGTTGGCCTCAGCCATACGGTGGGTATCTTCACGTTTTTTTATAGCAGCGCCCCGGTTATTGTAGGCGTCCCAAAGCTCACCAGCCAGCCTTTCCACCATGGTCTTTTCTGGACGCTGACGCGCTGCCTGAATGATCCATCGAATAGCCAAAGCGCGTTGCCTCTCTGGACGCACTTCCACCGGCACCTGATAAGTGGCACCACCTACCCGACGAGATCGGGTCTCCAAAAGCGGCTTCACGTTTTCCATAGCCTTTTCGAATATTTGCAGGGGATCCTCCCCCTTACTTTTTTGACGAAGCCTCTCTAAAGCCTCGTAAAATATACGTCGTGCCACACTCTTTTTGCCGTCTATCATGAGACTATTAATAAACTTGGCCACCAAAACACTACCGTACTTCGGATCTGGCGGAACCTCTCTTTTAGGAACTGGCCCTTTACGCGGCATAATCTCCTACCCTCTTACTTAGGTTTCTTTGCCCCATATTTGGAACGAGACTTACGACGATCCTGGACACCTGCGGCATCCAAAGCACCACGAATAATCTTATAACGCACACCCGGTAGATCTTTCACACGACCACCACGCACCAACACCACCGAGTGTTCCTGAAGATTGTGTCCAATACCAGGGATATAGGCCGTAACCTCTATGCCGTTAGTTAAACGCACACGGGCTACCTTTCTCAGGGCCGAGTTGGGCTTCTTGGGAGTAGTAGTATAGACACGCGTACACACCCCACGGCGTTGAGGACACGCCATCAGCGCCGGCGATTTAGATTTCGCCTTTCTCTTCTCTCGACCAAGCCTCACTAATTGGTTGATCGTCGGCATAACTAACCTCTTTAAAAAAATAAAAAGTCAATAAAGACCCTCTAGGCCACTTTTGCCCAGCGGGCCGCTGTTATATAACGGCCTCTGGCGGTCTTGTCAAGACGTAAGAAATAAATCCCCGCTGGAGGGGATAACTTAAACGACCGATCAAAATTATCATATAAATCCTCTGGTAATTTGACAAGAAAAAATACTTGCCTAGGATAGGTATCTCAAATATTACTAAGCAAACGAGAGGAAAACCATGGGACGTGAACGTTGGGCCTCACGTATTGGTCTCATTTTAGCTATGGCGGGAAACGCAGTGGGCTTGGGAAATTTTTTGCGTTTCCCGACGCAGGCCGCCCAAAATGGAGGGGGAGTTTTTATGATCCCCTACATGATCTCCCTCCTCTTGATTGCCATCCCTTTGATGTGGGTAGAATGGGCCATTGGTAGGTATGGGGGAGTTAGAGGTCATGGCACCACCCCGGCCATCTTTAGACTTCTCTGGAAACATCCCCTGGCCAAATATGTAGGGGTGCTGGGACTCTTTGTCCCCTTTGTGGTATCTTGTTACTATGTGTATATCGAAAGCTGGACCTTGGGCTATGCCCTACTTTCTTTATTTAACAAGCTACCTCAAGTGTCTGCTTCAGCTATAGGACACCCTCAGGCCTATCTCGCCCCCTTTGCCGAATTTCTCAGACATTATACCGGAATGGGGTCACAGAAAATATTCCATCCAGCCCTTTTGGCCTATGTGTTTTTTATCGTAACCATAGCCTTAAACGTGACTATCCTCCTAAAGGGCATATCTAAGGGGATAGAAAAACTGGCCAAAGTAGCCATGCCCCTTCTTTTTCTTCTGGCCTTCATTTTAATGATCAGGGTTATAACTCTAGAAACACCCTGTGGCACAGCTGTTGAAGGGCTCAATTTTTTATGGGAACCCCGCTGGCAGGAATTAGCTAACCCTAAGGTATGGCTTGCCGCTGCAGGCCAGGTCTTTTTTACTCTGAGCTTGGGCTTTGGGGCGATAATAACCTACGCCTCTTACTTAAAACGTTACGATGACCTTACCCTGTCGGCCCTCACCGCCTCTTCGCTAAATGAGTTAGCCGAAGTAATTCTGGGAGGCTCTATAGCTATCCCTGCTGCCGCAGCCTTTTTTGGTGTCGCCGCCGCCCAGGCTATTGCCGCAAGTGGTGCGTTTAACCTGGCCTTTGTAAGCTTGCCGGCCATCTTTGCCAATATACCCTTAGGGCATCTTTTCGGTTTTACCTGGTTTATTTTGCTCTTTTTTGCCGGACTTACCTCCTCGGTAGCCATTATTCAGCCGGTGATAACCTTCTTAGAAGACGAATTCCATCTCTCCCATTACCGCGCTGTAGTAACCACCATGTTCACCCTTTTTGTCCTGGCCCACGTACCTATCTTTCTGTCTGGCGCCTTAGACGAAATGGACTTCTGGGCAGGCACTTTTTTTGTGGTCCTTTTTGCCCTCTGTGAGGTACTGATCTTCTTCTGGGGCTTTAGCCCTTCTAAGGCGTGGGCCGAAATAAATCGCGGAGGCTTTATAAAACTACCCCGTATCTTTTTTTACATCATGCGCTACGTGACCCCTATATTCTTAGGTCTTATACTAGCTTGGTGGCCCTTACAAATGATCTATAAAATCTGGAAGGCCGCTACTCAGGCGTCCTTGGTCAAGGTCCTCCAAGAGACCTTCTCGGCCCCCTGGACTATCTGGCTCACCAGAGAACTTCTCTTGGCCATTATTTTAGTCTTTTGCTTTTTGGTGTATCTTCAAGAAAAAAGGAGGCGGTCATGAAGGGGTCGGCCCTGCTTTTTATGCTTTTTTCCTGGACCATGGTGTCTAGTCTATGTACGTTTTGCTTTACAAGACTCTTCTTAGCCACCCCTAAAACCTCCTCGAAATCCACCAAAGGTAAAAGAAAGAAACGTGGCTCAAGATAAACTTTTGGGTTTATTTTCCCCGTTAGCCCCCCTGGCCGAAAGAGCACGCCCCCAGAGCCTTAAAGACTTTGTGGGACAGACCCACCTCCTTGGCCCCCACAAGATACTCACTAGGTTTATAGAAACAGGCAAGCTCCCTTCGCTTATTTTATGGGGACCTCCAGGTACAGGTAAGACCACTTTGGCTCGCTTGCTGGCCAAGGAAATTAAGGCCCATTTTTTGTCTATTTCCGCGGTAGACTCGGGCATTAAAGAAATGCGTGTGGTGGTCAAAAAGGCCCAGCAACACAGGAAGGCCGGAGGACAGACCATACTTTTTGTCGACGAGATACACCGGTTTAACCGGAGCCAGCAAGACTTTCTCTTACCCTTTGTGGAAGACGGCACCCTTATCCTCATAGGGACCACTACGGAAAACCCCTCTTTTAAAGTAGCGGCCCCTCTCCTTTCGCGCTGTAGGGTCTTGGTCTTAAAACCTTTACGCCCAGAAGAAATAGTTCTCATCTTAAAGCGGGCCCTTAAATTAGAAGCGCAACGGTTGAGAGCAGACATCCAGATCGAACCAGAAGTGATCCATCTCCTGGCGCAAACAGCTCAAGGAGACGCCCGAGTGGGCTTAAACCTATTGGAGGCCCTGTTAGAAATAGCACCTCAAGAAGGGCCCCAAAGGATAATTACCAAGGACTTACTCAAAGAAGTCCCGGTAGAAAGGCCTCTCCTTTATGATCAGGCAGGAGAAGAACATTTTAATCTCATCTCTGCCTTTCATAAAAGCCTTCGGGGAAGCGACCCAGACGCCGCCTTATATTGGTTAGTAAGGATGCTTGAAGCCGGAGAAGACCCCCTTTATATAGCCAGACGCATGATTGTCATGGCCGCGGAGGACATTGGTAACGCCGATCCGCAGGCCCTATTGGTAGCTGTAGCCGCCAAAGAGGCCTTTGAGGCCTTAGGCCGACCAGAAGGCGATATACCCCTGGCCCAAGCCGCCCTATATTTGGCCTTGGCCCCAAAGAGCAATGCGGTCTATAAGGCCCTTAAAGCCGCCCGAAAGGACGTAAAACACTATGGGGCCCTGCCTGTACCCTTACATTTACGAAACCCCGAAACGGCCTTGATGAGGGCCTTGGGCTACGGTGAGGGATATAAATACCCCCACGATTTTCCCGAAGGAATAGTAAAACAGGCCTACCGCCCCCCAGAAATCCAAAATCATCCCTATTATAGACCTTCCTCCAGGGGCCTAGAAAAAATTTTACGTCAAAGATGGACCACTTGGCGAAAAATCTTTGCTAAATCTGAGGAAGAATAGCTCAAAAAAGCACTTGCCATACCGCGGTCTTTTTCGGTATGAGCTTAACTATGCCTGTAGAGATTACTAATAATAGCCGAAGGCGCATACCTTCTTCTTGGCTCAAAGAGAAACTGGAAGAGGCCCTCAAATTATTGAACTTAGGAGAAAAGGAACTCCACGTACTGTTCTTAGACGACGAAGGCATCACGCATTTGAACACTCTCTATCTGGGTCGCCCCTATCCCACAAACGTAATTTCCTTCTCCCAGTGGGAAGGGCCCATCCCTGGAGGGGCAAACCCCCATTTAGGGGACATAGCCGTCTCTTGGGAGACCGCTATGCGCGAAGCCCAATTATACGACCTGCCGCAAAGGCATTATTTGCTTGCGTTGTTAGTCCATGGACTTATGCACCTTTTGGGACATGAACACGAACGGCGCCCCGAGGCTGCTGCTCTCATGGTGCGTAACGAAATAAGGCTTTTAAAAAGGCTCCTTGGCCCACGAGGACAAAAAATTATCAACTTCGTAAGGAGGAGGGAATATATGCCGGCCAAACTCGCGGTAAACGTAGATCATGTGGCCACTGTCCGTGAAGCCCGTAAGGTTAACTACCCTGATCCCGTCCATGCTGCTGTACTGGTAGAGTTAGCTGGAGCACACGGGGTAGTGGTACACTTGCGAGAAGACAGACGCCATATACAAGATAGAGACGTGCGTTTGATAAGAGAAATTGTCCAGACCAAGATGGTCCTTGAGATGGCGGCCACCGAAGAAATGATAAAAATCGCCAAGGAAATAAGGCCCCATCAGGTGACCTTGGTACCCGAAAGACGCCAGGAAATCACCACCGAAGGGGGACTCAAAGTAAAGGGGCGGGTAGCTAAAGTGCGCGAGGCCGTAGAGGAACTAAAAGAGGCAGGCCTCAAGGTGAGCATATTTATTGACCCTGAGGTAGACCAGATAAAAGCGGCCTCAAAGACCGGAGCCGATATCGTTGAGCTCCATACCGGAAACTATGCCGAGGCCCCCGGAGAGGAAGAACAGGAACTGGAACTAACCAGGATAGAAGAGGCCGCTAGAGTAGCCCGCGAATTGGGCTTTGAAGTCCATGCAGGTCATGGACTTCACTACGGAAACATAGGCCCGGTAGCGGCGATACCCGAAATAGAAGAATTCAGTATTGGCCATGCTATTATTGGCCGGGCCATTATGGTTGGCCTCAAGGAGGCCGTAAGAGAGATGCTCTGCCTCATAGAGGAGGCTCGTTAAGAGGCCTCCTGTAGCTTGGCACTTTCCAAACGTTTGCGGGCTTCCTCTAAGGGCATTATTCCCTTGGCCACGGCATAAGCTACATAGGAATAGACCCGCGGATCATACCCTTCGGGACGAGGGAATAGCCCTTTGGCCCGTAGTTTGGCCAGCTTAAACCGACGGCGGCGGCGGCGTTGAATTTCGCGCATGCGCTCGATCTTTTTGTGTCTAGCCATAGCTTTCCTCCTCTAGAAAGTGTATGCTGAGCATCTCTCCTATAAAAGATAACCGGGCTCTCGTCAACGATAGAGGCCCTTTTAAAAGGCCCCTCCAATGCCGACAAAAGGCCCCCCAATCTCTAAAGACCCTGTAACATCACCAATATCGCTTAGTTTTATCTTCTGGTAGCGGTACCCCCCTTCGACAAAGACACTACCCCCTAGAGGAAACCGCAGGGCCTTGATTTTTACCCGCCCAAGGAGGTCATAAAAGTAACTACCGTCATAAGAAATACCGCGTCCCTCGGCCTCAAAGGCCAGCCGCCAGAGCTCTAACCCCGCACCTACATACAACATGGGTATAGGTATGGTAATGCTTTTTTGTTCGGTTAGCGTGCCTTGTGTTATCCTGGCCTCAAGATCTACTATCTTTACATCGAGCCCCAAATCCATACCAAAGCCTATTTGTCCAAGGGTGGCTGTTTGGGTAGCGGCTTTCAAAAAGGGAAGGCCCCAATAAAGGCCTACGTCGTATTGATTCAGGTCTAAACGTGAAGAAAAGGGAATGTTAGCCGAAAAGGTCCTTCCTCCAAAGGTAAAAGTCTTATTTAAGGTCCCTGAACCTTCAAACTTTACCGGCGTAACCATCAGGTATAGGTTGATTAAGGGTAAATCTATCTTTGCTCGTCCATAAACCTTACTTTTTTGACTAAAACCTAAATCTTCTGAAGTTAAATTGTCGCCCTTGTAAGAAATAAAGCCGTTGGGATCTTGAGACCATATGCCCGCCGCCACCTCTAGCCCCAGGGCCCAACTCGGGGAGACAGACCATAAAACAAGGCCCAAACACAAAAAAATACCCGAAAAAAATCTAAAAGATCTCATAAAAACCCCCTTCGATACAATAATTATAAAATAATTTTTGTTTCCATAGAAAAATTAGGCCCTAAAGACAAGCCGTGTCTTATACAACACCTGTACATCCTGTATCCTTAAAAAAGGATTTCGCCTTCAAAGGTCATTTATATGCGCAATTATTGTCTTATATTTCGTTTTTTATTTACATATCCATTAAAAACAGATTAGAGTTTTCTTCCATGATGGCCGTGGAGGTTAAAGACCTTCGCAAGAGTTATAACGGGTTTGAGGCCTTAAAGGGGATCAGTTTCCATCTAGAAAAAGGGGAAATCTTTGCCTTATTAGGCCCCAACGGAGCCGGGAAGACCACTACTATTCGGATCTTATGTGGTCTTACCCGTCCGGGAGGAGGACAGGCCTTCTTCTTTGGTATGGATATATTTAAAAACCCCCTAAAGGCCAAAAAATTAGCCGGATTAGTCCCCCAAGCCCTAAACCTGGATCTTGATCTTACGGTCTGGGAAAATCTATTGATCCACGGCCTGCTCTTTGGTCTTTCTCTCCAGGAGATAAAAGAACAAGGGCAAAGCTTGATGGAATTCTCAGGGCTAAGAGCCCGTCTACACCACAAAGTACGCACCCTATCCGGGGGAATGCGTCGCCGGGTGCTCATTACACGGGCCCTCTTACACCGGCCCCGAATCCTCTTTTTAGATGAACCCACTGTGGGTCTTGATCCTCACATAAGACGCAAACTATGGGGCCTTATAAAGCGCATACAACAGCAGGGGACAACCATCCTCCTTACCACCCATTATATAGAAGAGGCTGAGTTCTTGGCCAACAGGGTGGCCTTTATTGATAACGGTACCCTGGTCATCGTAGATAAACCCCAAAACTTGACCTCTCGGTTGGGGAAATATGCCGTAGATATCGTCCAAGAAGACGGCCTGGAAACAAAATATTTTCCTGACCGACAATCGGCAGAAGACTTTATTCTTTCTAGGCGCGAAACAGGAACCACCGTAACCCTAAGGCGCGTCAACCTGGAAGACGCCTTTGTTTACTTTACGGGAAAGCGGGTATGAAGGGGTTTTTGGCGGTATATCTACGGGAGTTGCTCATTATGTGGCACCGTCTACCGCGCATGGTACTGTCTTTTTCTGTATCTCCTGTACTTTACTTGGTGGCCTTTGGGTTAGGCCTTGGTAAACACATAACCATACATGGCCGTCCTTATTTAGAGTTCTTGATACCTGGACTAGTAGCCGCCTCTTCCATGATGCAAGGCTTTGGCATTAATGTAGAAATAAACGTAGCCCGTTTTTACATGAGGGTATTCGAAGAGATTCAAGCGGCACCCGTATCTAACCTAGCCTATGTCTTGGGCGAGATATTAGCCGGGGTAAGCAGGGCCTTTCTTTCGGTCTCGATAATACTTTTCATCACGGCCTTGGCCCGGGTTTCTTTTTCTTACGGACCCGCCTTTTGGGCCGGGGTCTTTTTGAATTCGTTCATCTTTGCCGCTCTGGGTGTTACTTCGGCCATGCTCATCAAATCTCACGCTGACCAGGCCCTGGTAAGCAACTTTATCATTACCCCCATGGCCTTTTTAGGGGGTACCTTTTTTCCTGTAGGCAACATGCCTGGCCCCGTACAGATCATCTTAAAGACCCTCCCCCTTACCCATGCCTCCCGCCTTATTCGCCAAGCAGCCTACGGCCAAAAAATATTATGGAACGACTTGGGGATTTTGGTGGCCCTGGCCGGAGCCTCCCTGTTGCTGGCTTACTGGTCGGTGGACAAGGCCCGCGATTGATGCTTACGGACCTCCTCGGCCAAAAAACGTAGCAACTCTCGCGGGTGGGCGACGTCTCCCGGATATCTTCTAATTAATTCACCTAAATCCTGCCCCTGGACCAGGAGACCAGAGAGTCTTTGAGCAAGGGCCTCTGGTGAAGCCGGCCAAGAAAACCCCTTGAGACGGGCAAGCACCTCTGCCGGCCACCCCACACCTAGCACCTGCGCCCCGGTCTCCAGGGCCGTAGAGAAAAAGACAAGGGCATCGCGGCCCTCTTTGATTTCTCTATAGGCCAATTTAGCCAAACCACCAGCCGTATGGGCCCGGGGAGATTTCTCCTGGAGCTCACCTTCTAATTTTTTTAGTACTAGTTCTGGTTCGGCACGCAGGATATTACGCACCGTCTGGCGTGTAAGACCTAGAAATTCGGCTATATCGTCTTCGGTTTTAAAGGCCTCCTCCGCTAGTACCACCGCGTAAGCCGCCTCCATGAGACTTGTAACCCAAGTAAGGTTTCTTAGCACTATGAGTTTACGCGGCCCGCCTAATATCTCTAAGGCCTTCAAAAATACCCGCAGGGCCAAGCCATCCACATCGAATTCCTTTATCTCTTGAGGACCTATGACTATGGGCATACCTACACCCCCTTTTTATTAAATTTTCCTTATAAGACTATGAGCACGCTGTAAAATTTTTCCAGACCCATTATAATGGCCCCATGATCCCTTACCCCCATATAGATCCAGTCATTATAAAGATCGGCCCCCTGGCCTTGCGCTGGTATGGGCTGATGTACCTGGTAGGCTTCTTGGCGGCTTATTACCTGGTACGCTACCAACTAAAAGAACAGGGCCGCACCGATCTCTTCCCTGTACTCGATGATCTCATCTTTTGGCTGGCCCTGGGACTCATTATAGGGGCCCGCTTAGGACATGTCTTTTTATATTTTCCCGGCTATTATCTACACCATCCCTGGGAAATCCCGGCTATATGGCACGGGGGAATGTCCTTCCACGGCGGCCTGCTTGGTATCACGATAGCGGGTTTGATATACGCTCGGCGGCACAACCTAGACTTTTGGTATTGGGCAGACCTGTTTGTAGTGCCTGCTCCTATAGGTCTTGGCTTCGGCCGTCTAGGAAACTTCATAAATGGCGAGCTATATGGTCGTCCTACCCACGTACCTTGGGCCATGATTTTCCCTGCAGGGGGGCCTATCCCTCGCCATCCTTCACAAATATACGAGGCCTTAGGAGAAGGCCTTCTCCTTTTTCTCCTTATGTGGAAGACGCGCCGAAGACCCTGGCCTGCTGGATATAAGCTGGCCCTCTTCCTCGTAGCCTACGGTACTATTCGGTTCTTCATAGAGTTCTTCCGTGAACCCGATCCAGGGGTAGCCCTGGCCTTCGGGTGGATGAGCCGGGGGCAGGTCTATTGTCTTCTGATGGTCATTGTAGGGTGTTTTTTATTTATTTGGCGCCAAAAAGAAAAAAGCCCCAAGGGGAAAATTTAAAACCCAGGCTTTAAGATCCTTCGGTTTTCAAGCGTCGACCAAGCTCCTGAACTTGGCGAAAAATTTTTAAAAAGGCGTCCATGTCCTTCCGGCGCGCAATCTCGGCTATTTCTTGGGCCAAAGTCAAATATTTCTGGCGCATCTCTTCGCCCTGAGGATTGGCATATTGAATAGTGCCGTAGAGGTAAGGATCTTGGTCGGCAAAACGACATAATATGTCTATCTGGCGGGCGAAGCTTGGGGTAGCAAGCTCTTTAACGAGTTCCAAGGGGACCTCTGCCTCGTTAAGCAAACGCCCCAAGGCCAGGAGCATGAAGTGATTGATGACCTGCACAATGGCCATGGTCTTGTCGTGCTCTTCGGGGTCGACCAAAATGGGTTTGGCCCCCTGGGACAGTAAGAAATCCCAAAACCAGCGGAACCAAAATTGACCTCTAGCAGGCCACAAAGCTACTTTTTGACCGGCCAAATGCGGCTCTCCCGGGCCAAAAAGGGGATGGGCAGCCACTACTTCACAAGAAGTATGGGCCAACATGACCTCGGTTTCGCGCTTTTTTAGAGAACAAAAATCTATAAGGGCCTGATCTTTTCTAAGTAAGGGTCCTACTTCTCTGACCAGATCCGCAAAAGTGGACATGGGAACAGAGACAAAAATAACCGCACAATCCTGAACCAGGTCTTGGGGTTTAAGGGGGGTGTTAAGGTCAGCCACCAATACCTCGTGGCCGGCCTTCTCAAACGCACGCTTGAACCAACGGCCCATCCGCCCCAAGCCACCAATAATACCTATCTGTGGTTTTTGTTGCATACAGAGGCAGGTTAACCTCAAACCCCTCTCAGGACAAGATTTAATCTCCTTCTATGTAGTGATGGGCATATAAACGTACGTGGTGTCCTTCTAACACATGGAAAGTCTGGATCTTCTTGAGAAATAGGGGAGAAAATTGCCCTAAAGGGAGATAGATAATCTTTTTATCCTGACGAGCAGCAAAATTTTTGGCCAAGCCACTAGGAGGCGTTTTGGCAATGTAGACAATATACCTTTCCAGGGAATAATCTACAGCAGCCAGCAGGAGACGCTCGGGTTTATTACGGGCGATATCATAAAGAGGATCTTCCCAAATATCCAATACGCGCATGGGGGGGTAGGTGAGCATAAATCCCCCGTAATGGCAACGGGATATCCCTGGCCCCACTACTACTTCCCCGGCCCTGGTAGCATAGAAGGCCATATCAGACTCTTGGGAGTGTTCTCCGTGCCAGGTAAGCTTCCACGGATAACGTTCTTGACCCCTGGCGTCGGGTAAATCTTCGTCAAAGATCACCACCACCGAGCCCACCTTGCCAGAAACTGGTCGATCTTCTCGTACGTATATGCGTCCTTCATACCAGTGTCTGAGGGTCTCGCGCATATCGATACCGTCTTTCATAGAGGCCAAAAAGGGCTCTACGCGACGGAAATCTTCGGCCAAAACCCGTAAGGCCTTTTTCATGACCTGCCGACCAAAACCTTCCACGACCAGGTCTTCAGGGGGAAAAGAACAAATATTGATCCCCTTCCAGGCATCTTTCCATTCCCCTGGTCTTTTCTCCACCGGCTTCTTACGCAGGGGCCACCAGCGACGACGTTTTTGTTTGAGTTTACGAAAAAGCCTAATTTTGCGTTGAGGACGATGGAGGTCTTCAAGGCTTAGCCGCAAAGGCATTAAATCGGGCTGCTCCGTCTGAAAGGGGTACCTCGTCCCTATTTCCCATACTTCCCAAGCAAACTCATCGCTTACACTCCCCTTGCTGGCTACCAAAAACTGGTAAAAATCTGGACAAAGTCGCCCCTCAAGCAAGGCATAATTGCGAGCGAATTGGAACAAAACACGTAGGTAATGGGCTGGTACTTCTTCGCGATTCTTTTCTTTGTGTTGCCTCAAGGCCTCTTGTAAGAGGCGCTGATAAAGTTGCCAACGATCCAGAAGGGCCTCACCCTTTCCCCGGGCCCTTTCGTAAGCTCCCTGGAAATAGCCAATTTCTGAGAGCACTTCTCTACTGGAGAGGGCATCCAGATGATACACCTCTACCCCTTCTCTATTCAGACGTTCAAAAGGGCGGGGGAGATCCTCTTGGAGAAACTGGGCAATGGCCTTTATATGAGCGAGCCCGCCTACAAAAACAATGCGTCGAAAATCACGGCTAAGTCTCTGGAGATGATAAGCAATGGTCCTTTCTCGGTGCACATCCAGGGGAGATTTAGAAAAAGAAAACCGTAAGGCTTCCTGACAAAATCGTTCGTAACCAATCTGCGTAAGGGCATAGGAATCGGGAAAGACTTCTTTATAGCCGGGATGCCCCTCTACATCGAGATCGACAAAACGCACCGGCACCCCCATTTCGCGGCCTAACCTTACGGCCTCAATCAAGGGCTCAGCCGGTTCAATAAGGAGATAAATTTGACTACCATCGCGCTCTTTATAACCGACCACCGATAGATAAGGAAGACGTCGGACCCCCCGTTGGATCTTGGGAGTAAGGGTAGAAGGATATTCTACTGCTATGACGTCTGGGTTCAGGTGGGGTACTTTCTCGTGGACCACAGCCGCGAACTCAAGTTTGCCGTGCAAAATAGGCAATAAAAAGATATCTGCTTTACCGATTTTTAGCTTTAACATCCGTTAATTCACCGGGTGCAAATGGGAACCACCCTCGGGCCTTTGAGGCCAAAAGAGTAAGGCTCCAGGGCCTAATATCTGGGCAATGGCTGTCTTTATAATCTCCTTTTTCTCCTCCTCCTTATCCTCACTCCTGAGCATTTTTAGGGCATAGCGTGCAATGTTCACCCCGTCGCGCACCGAAAAAGTCTCTCCGGCCTTGTGGGCCGTTTGTAAAAAGCGCACCACATACTCTAAGACCTCTTCGTCTCCAAAGGGGAGATTGGCCTTCAAAATAGCCCTTTCCTCCTCTTCATCAGGGAAATCCACGTAGATTTGGGGTTGCAAGCGGGAATGGATATATTCAGGCACTTCAAAAGTAGAGGCGTCTTCGTTCATGGTGACACAGATACGAAAATCAGGATGGGCTTTTATTTTTATCCCGGCCACGATAGATTCGATATATCTCCTGGAATCTAACAAGGGAGCCAATGAGGCCCAACTCTTTTCACTCATCCGGTTGGCCTCGTCGATAATGGCCACTCCGCCCTTGATCATAGCGGTTACTATGGGGCTGGCCATATAACGAATACGTCCCTCATCGGAAATTACCGGCGTGATTAGCAGATCTTCGGGACGCGTGTCTACCGTGGCCTGAAAAATATAGACCTCTTTACCCAGACGCCTGGCCGCCGCATAGGCCAAAGTAGTCTTGCCCACCCCCGGCTTTCCTACTAAGCGGGGATTAAGGGGGAGATCTCTTTCATCCACCACCATCCAGGCCGCTAAAACTTGACGGATTACTTCCTCTTGCCCTACACATATCAGAGCTAAATCATCTGGGTGGGCCAGATATAAAGTAACACCTTCTATGTTAATCTTTTCCATAAAGGCTCCCTCAAAAACAATTTTTCTATTATTTTAACGAGAAACCAGCGATAAGGCATCTATGAAGGTGAAGAAACCATTTAAAGAAATATCTTTAACCAAACGCGTCTTTCGGGTCGAAGACCTTCCGGTGGGCACTCTGCCAGAAATCGCCTTTCTAGGCCGGTCAAACGTGGGCAAATCTTCCCTTATAAACGCCTTTATAGGGCAAAAGCGCTTGGCACGGGTCTCTTCTCGCCCCGGTTTCACCCAAGCGTTACACTTTTTCCGCGTAGACCATCGCTTCTGGGTGGTAGATTTGCCTGGATACGGCTTTGCCAAGGCCCCTGCTGATGTGCAAAAGAATTGGTCTCTCTTGATCGAAAAATACCTCACTTCCCCCCGGCCTATCAAACTCTTGATCGTTATCTTTGACCTGCGTCGCAAACCAGACGACCTGGATAACCTCTTAATAAACTATATAACACAACAAAGACGACCCTTTGTAATGGTCTTGAACAAGGTGGACCGGGTCAAAAAGACCTCTCGCCCCCACTACGCCAAAGCGTGGGTTCAGGCCTTTGGCCCTCGCGCACGGCACACCTTTTTGACCTCGTGCCGTACAGGCGAAGGCATAAAGGAGTTCAGACATTTTGTATTGCAAGAGATCTTTCCCCAAAAAGGTTAAAGAGGAGGGCTGTGTTCGTTTTGGAGAAACTCCTTACGAAAACGCACTACACAATTACGCCCTCTCGACTTGGCCTGATACAGGGCGATATCGGCATATTTTATCACTTTATCTACATGTTCGTCGTCTTCAGGAAAGATGGCTACCCCTATGGAAACCGTTATCTTTAAAGGCTGTCCTTCAAAAAACAGGGCCTCTTGGGCCACTCGTTCACGAATACGTTCCGCCGCGGCCTCGGTACCCTTGGGTGTAGAATCAGGGAGCAAGAGCAAGAACTCCTCTCCCCCATAGCGCACGGGTAAATCGCTTTTGCGCAAGATTTCACGTACAATCTGGGCCACCCTTGCCAGCACACGATCGCCAAAACTGTGTCCATAGGTATCGTTTACCAACTTAAAATGGTCTAAATCGAGCATCATAACCCCCATAAGGGTCCCCCGACGACGCACCCCCGCCTCTAATTGGGGTAATAAATCATCTAATACCCTCCTGTTGTAGAGGCCTGTAAGGGGGTCGCGTAAAGACATCTCTTTGAGGCTTCGGGCAAAGCGCTTGGCCTCCAGAATGGGAGCGGCCTCGTTTAAATAGGCCACAATTTGGTCAATCTTGGTCTTTTTTATCTCTAAATCGTTTTCTTTAGATAACAAGAAGTGAACTACTGCAATCACTTTCCCGTTGGTTATTAAGGGCAGACAAATATAGTCGGCATCACTTTCTTTAAAGAATTCGCAACTTTCTGTAAAATGAAAAGAAGAAGCCTGTTTAGCACTCCTCACCACTCTACAAGAAGCAGCATTAAATTTAGGAGAATGACAAACTAAAAAATTAACTACCTCTTTAGGTTCCGCTATTTTAAGAACCATTTGATTTTTACTATTAGAAATTTCATAAATAGCAAAATTAAATAGACCAAATTTTTCTTTAAAAAGACAAGATAGGCGATAATATACCGTATCGGGATCTGGATCTATTTCTATAGCTTGTCTGAAAGACGACAATTCATCAAGCTCATATATCAAATTATTCACACTATTAGCCAATCTTACAATCTCTTTAGAGCCATTTATATGGAAAAACCTTTTTTCTACTCTCTCGCGAAGCTTCTTACCTACAGTAAGAGCAAGTGCGTCTATTTCTTCTTTCATTCTACTCAAAGGAAAAACAACTCCTAAACGAACAACAAAAGAAATGACCAAAAGAGACATAAAAAGAAAGAAAAAGGCGGGCAATATATTCTGTTTTAAAAGCATTTTTTTGTCTTTATTTAGGAAGTAAAGATCGTGTAATCGCACGTAAACTCCTACTTTTTTCCCTGCATAATCGATTAGAGGTATACCTACTACGGCATGGGGTTTATCTTCGGAACCTTCTTCTATGATGACCGTGGGTTTCTTTAAGGACTGTTGCAAAAAAGAAAGGGATAAACGGATATCTTCATGCTCAGAAGGGGCTTTAAGCTCAATAAAAGGACCTATACGGGGATAATGAGTAAATTTGGGGTAATTATTCTGGACAATGACGAAAACACCTGGCGTCTCCTCTTCTTCAAAGGTCAGGTGGCTTATGAAATCTTTTAACAGACAAAAGACCTCCACGCTGCCCAGAAGTCTCTTGTGATCATCGAATATAGGGCTAATGCCTCTTAGGGCAAGCCCTACCCGCCCCAATTCTAAACCCCAGGCCGGCTTCATGGTACTCAAAACCGAAGCCACCATGGGACGATATTTAGTAAGATCCTCATCGACGTGAAGGTTTGGGGCCCACACACGCAAAAAAGACCGGCCTGGCGGCACATGAAAGTGAATAAATAAGGGATAAGGCCCCTCTTCATTTAAGACCTCATAGAGGGGCAAAATGGCCTGCAAAAGATATTTTCTATCCCTTCGGGCCAAGGCCTCTTTGACTTCTGGCAAATGGGCAAACAGACAGGCCAACCGGAGATTGGCCCGCGCCTTTTTTTGAAAGAGACTAATATCGTAAGAGGTCTTGGAAAGGGCCTCCTCGATCTTTATCTCTTTTTTTAGTTTTAGCCCCCTATAAGCCAACCAACTGGAAAACAAAAAGGCACAAATACAGAGGACGATAACCGGCAGGAGAATGAGTAAACAAAGGGGGAGGTGGCTTAAATTAAAAAAAGAATAGTATTTTCCCCTATTCATAACCAAAATTATTTATCGGACACTGGGGAAAATAATTTAAACTTATGGCAAGGAGACTAGGGGGCGAGATAAATAAGCTAAAGATAAGAAGAAGCCCCTTTTCTCAAAAGGGGCTTCTTCTTAGTGTTTTGCTATGTGTCCCTTAAAAAGGTGTTCACCAGCTACGAAACCAAAGCAGATAAGTCCTAAAGCACCCAAAAATACGAGGAACTCGGAGACCGAAGGGACATAGGGGTAAAACTTGGTGGCCAATTCAGCTGGCGCCACCACGTTAAATTGCTGGTAGTGAGGGATGGTTTGCGGCACTACGATGAGATCATAGCGATTTATAAAACCGCCTATCATAGCCGACAACCCGGCCCAGGCCATGGCCGAAATTTCTCTACCCTTATACACGATAGCCGCTATCAAGGGGACTAAAATACCCAAGACCACCTCAAAAAACCAGAAATTTAAGGCATAGGGCCCGGCCACCAGGGCCTTGGCCGTATCGTATTGACCAAAAACCTTTCCCGCTAAGGCGTTTACGATCCACCAGGATAGTAAAAAGAGTACTAAGGCCGCAAAGAGCCCTATAAATTTTCCGGCTGTTTTCAAAGCCTTTTGTAAGGGTTCGTCCATCTCCCAACCAAACATAGAATAGGCGGCCCAGGTAAAAAATACTATGGCCGAAAAGCCCATTAGACAGGCATTGGAAATAAAATAAATAGAAAGGAAAGGTCCATACCAATAGGGCTTGGCATTGATGAATCCAAAGACCTCACCCAAATTACTGTTGGCCAGGATGTCGGTAATGAGACCTACAAGCCCCGCTACCGAAGCTACAGAAGCCAGCCCCGCGGCTACGGCCGCAGCCTTACGCTGTGCTAATTGTCCCAAGACGAACTCTACAATCATGAGCACTACTGCTACCGCGTAAAAAAGCCCCATCCACATGATGTTGGAGGTGAGGTTAGGAGACAGGACCATCCATATGGCCATACGCCAGGGATTTTCAAGCTCCAACCCAATGGCCAAAAAAGCCGCTAAAATGGCAATTATGGCCATATAAAGGGCCCTTTGCGACAAAGGCTCCAAGGTTTTGGCCTTGAATAAGTGTCCAATGGCCGCTACTATGCACAGCCCCGTGGAAATAATGGCAAACGAAGCATAGGTTACGATCAGTAACCCCCACGGCACTTCCCTGGTTACACCATATAATAAGTGGTGTCCTAGATAAAAAGATAAAAGACCAGTGGTTATACCTAGAAGTAATGCTCCTCCCCCCAATACGTAAAATAACGCGATGATTTTGTTTTTTGGTGGGTTTATCTGTTTGAGGGCAGTCATAAAAAAACCTCCTTAGTGGTGCACCTCTTCTTTGATGCCAAGAATCCTTTTCATACCCAAAACCCCTATGTGACAGCGAGCACATTGCGTGTTGGAGGCAAAGGCCGTATCTCCATCGTGACAAGCACCACAATATTGTCCATCATAGAGGGCCTTCATGTTGAAATCTGGTTTTTCTTGGGTAGAGCCTGCTTCCATCTCAAAGGGATCATCGTGACATGAATCACAACTAAGGCCATTATCTTCCACGTGTACTTTGTGATCAAAGATAACTGCCTTTACCGGTTTGGTGAAAATTATAGGTTCTTGGGGATAATCCTCCTCGTCTTGTGACCAGGTAGGAGGATGAATCAAGAGACACCCCAAGAAAACGGCCAGCAAAAAAATAAAATAGCGCTTCATAGGAAAGACCTCCTAATTAGCCCTTTGTATAGAATACATTTGGTCTAGCCCCGGTTTCAGGACGAAGGACCCATACCACCCTTGTCTCACTGTGTACCATCTGGAATACTTCTGATTCTGGATCCGAAAGATCGCCAAAAATACGTACGCCAGCAGGACAAGCCTCAGCACAAGCAGTAAGCTTCTTTCCTTTGGAAAGACGGCTTTCCCAGCAAAAATCGCATTTGTCCACCGCTCTCTTCTCTTCGTTGAAATAGCGCATGTCATAGGGGCAGGCCACCATACACGTCTTACACCCTATACATTTTCGATAATCCATACGCACAATTCCCGTACGGCTATCTTTATATGTGGCCTGGGTAGGACAAGCGCGTACACAGGGTGGATTATTGCAGTGATTACACAAAATGGGCATAAATTCTCTATACCATTCCCCTTCCCCCAAAGGTATGTGCCGTTCTAGGATCTTGGTCCGCCAACCATATTCAGGTACATGGTTAGTCCGACGACAGGCCTCCATACAGCGTTCGCAGTCGATACAACGATCTACCCGTAAGACCATAGCGTAGTGGGGTTTGTAAGGATAGCGTTCTGAATATCCCCCTATGGAACCAAATACGTCATCTACTTTGGAAACAAGAGAAAGGAGAGTGCCCCCGGCAAAGACCCCGGTGATTGTAAGTCCCATTTTTAAAAAACGTCGTCTTTCCTCAGAGGGGAGATTCTCCACCCCTTCGTTTTTGTCTTCTAAGCTATCAAGCCATTGACTAAATTTCTTGAACATAAAGTTTGACCTCCCCCTCGCGGTTTCAAAGAGTCAAATATGTGCCTTGATGGAAGGAGCAAAAGGGGGGACAGGCAGACCTGCCCCCCTTTTCATTTATTTTTTCTTTACGTGACACTGTTTACACTTTACAGGGGCTTTGGGATACTTCTTGTGCATCTTTTTGTGACAGCCCTTACAATTCTTATGCATGGCTTTCGATACTTTATTCAACTTTTTATTAGGCATTTCCTTATTGTGGCATTCCTTACATTCATGGATTTTCATGCCCTCTTTATAGGGTACCTGCTTCCAATCTGCTGTCTTGCCATGGTGGCATTCGCCACACTTGATCTTAAGTTTGTCTTGATGTTCCCGGTGGTGAAAGGTAACGTTACCCTTTTTGGCCTTAAGGACTATGACTTCCGGCCCTTTATCAAGGGAATAAGCCGCTGTTCCTAAAAACAGTCCTACCACCAAGGCCAATAAACATACAATCAATTTGCGCATACAAGCACCTCCTCACAGGAATTTATCCCATGCAGGTTAAAACTCTTGGTCAAATTGGTCAAAAGACATATTTACTAAGATTTTGGTAAATTCATAGAAAAAACAGAAAAGAAATAGATTTTAAACGTTATTTTTTCGCCTATACATCCTGGTTCTCTCAAAGGTAAGGCCTAAGACCTCAAAGGATCTTTGCCAGGAGAAAACCAGCTTCAAACAACAAAAAGAAAATGGAGGCCAGGATTATTTGGGAAAGAAGGTCGGTAGGGGCCAAAAAAAGGCCTATTAAAAAGGAAGCCCCTAAGACATAGAGGTGACACCTTTTCATTGAGCTTGGCGATAGTATGCCCCCCTTGACTAGCAGGACCGTAATCCCGGGCACCTGGGCCACAAGACCAGCTATAAATATGCCTTTGCCCAAAAAGTTCAAGTAACTTTGAATACGCAGATATGGTTCAAAGCGTCCGTAACCTAGCCCCAAAAAAAACCGGAGCAAATGGGGAAGGACCAAAAAATAGGCCACCCCTACCCCTATAAAGGAGAAAAAAAAGACTAAAAAGAGTAATTTCCGGAGGAACCTCTTTTCGGATTTGTAAAGAGAAGGGGCGATAAACCTCCAGGCCTGCCAAAGTACAAGGGGCAAAGTGGCAGAGAGGGCCAAAAAAAAGGTGGTCTTTAAGGCTGCTATCATGGCCTCGGGCAGAGACGTAAACACTAGAGAAAGGGGTTGACCAGGGAAGGCCCTTTGGTAAGGCCAGATCAAAAAAGGCACCAAGTGAGAAAAAAGACTAAAAAGTGCTAACCACCATAGAAAAAGCCAACCTAGGGTAAAGAGCAGGCGTTTGCGTAACTCATCAAGGTGATCAACGACGGGATCAGATCGTTTTTTCATGAGAATCTTGAGCGTCTGAAATACTGTTCTCTAGAGCTTGATCTTTAGGATCCTCAGGGGGCTTATCTTCCTTCTTTTGGTCTTGCGCCTGGCCTTTTAGGTCTTTTACTTGCTCGGGCTCAGGCGCTGCTGGTGGCACATAGACTTTTTTTAGGAGCTCCTGCCGCACCTTTTCCAGTTCCGAACGTCCTTCTTCAAGGGCATCTGCCCCCAACTCTTTTTTGAGTTCGTCGGCGGCGTGCCTAAACTCGTTGACCAACTTGGCTAAACTACGCGCCACCTCGGGGAGGCGTTCAGGCCCTAACACTACTAAGGCTACAATAAAAATGACCACCAGTTCTGGAAACCCAATACCAAACATAACTATTCTTTATAAACCTTTACGGCCTTACTTCCAAGGGCACAAAATAACTCGTAGCAAATAGTGCCCGCCTTAAAGGCTAGCTCCTCAGCCGGGACTAAACGCCCCCTACCGCCCAATAACAACACCTTGTCTCCAGGACGTACCCGAGGGACTTCGGTAACATCAAGGGTCAAACACTTCATGGAAATAGCACCTATTACCGGGATCCTTTTTCCAGCTAAAAAGGCAAACCCTCGGTTAGAAAGAGACCGAAGATAGCCATCTTCGTACCCCACAGGGACCAAGGCCACCCGCCTTCGGGTCAAGGCGGTATAGGTTGGTCCGTAGCCCAGGCTTTCGCCTGGAGGAAGCTCTCTAATACTTAAGATGCGGGCCCAAAAGGTCATCACCGGCTCAAGGCAGAGTTTGTGGGCCGCCCCTTGAGCTGGATAGGCACCGTAGAGGGCCAGCCCTGGTCTTACTAATTCAAAATGGGCCTCAGGCAGGAAGATAATACCCCCGGAATTTACCAAATGACGAAAACGGGGACGCAGACCAGCCCCTCGTACAAGCTTTTCCATCTTCAAAAAGCATTCTATCTGGTTTCGGGTTAAGGGGTCCTGAGGTCTTTCACTACAACTCAGATGGGACATGAGGCCTTCCAAGAGCAAATACCGGTTATCTTTTAGGATTTTTAAGGCTTTTTGGAGATCTTTTTCTCCCAGGCCAAAACGGTTCATACCTGTATTTACTTTTACGTGTACAGGGCAAGACTTGTCTTTTAAGCGCAAAAAATCGTTCAGGATCTCAAGTTGCCAAAGATCCGTAATCACCGGAGTAAGACGAAGACGGACAATCTCTGGGAGCCACGCCTTTTCAAAGCCAGAAAGTAAGACCAAAGGCCCTTTAAAACCCGCCCCTCTTAATTCCAGGGCCTCGGTTATCTCGGAAATACCAAAACCATAGACCCCTTCCTCGTATAAAACCCGGGCTACAGGTAAAAGCCCGTGACCATAGGCATCACTTTTTATTACGGGCAGCACAACGGTCTTGGGGCCTAAAAGGCCCTTAAGGGCCCTTAAATTGTTGCGCAAGGCCTTCAAATCAATTTCTGCCCAGCGTGACCACCGAATAAAAGTCCTCCCAGAAAAGACTTACTGGAAACTTAAACCCTTTTCTAGCTCCGAGAAAGAGTGGGTAAAGAACAAAGATCTAAAAACGGGCCAGATAAAAAATAAGGGTCTCTCCTTTTTGTAGATCATGGTTTTGGGGCTGCGAAACGGCCTCAAGGAGAGATCTCGTTTCGTAGGGTAGACGCCATAACTCAAGCCTTGGCCCCGTGGTAGACTCTCTCATTTTGCCAGAAAGAAAGGCTTCTATCTTCTGGAGGCCTTCAGGGGAATCAAAAGGTCTTTGGCGTTTTTTGACACTTTCGGGCAGGTCCTCAAGAGAAAGGGCCTCAAGGGCCAGGCTCGCTTGAGGGGAAAGGTCTTTACCCACAAGGTCTAGGATCTCCTCCACCACCGGCCACTGATCAGTGAGGACCCATGAGGGGAGACTAGGGAGAAGGGGTACAAGGACAGACCAGGCCCGCAGGCGCTCTTTCAAAGCCATCAATTCCCAATGGGGCTCTTGGCCCTCGGTCACCCACTTAGGGAAAGATTTCGGCCCTGGATCAATACCCAATACAAATTCCGCCAGCTTAGAGGCACGCTTACGTAGGGACTCGTATTCTTGATCGAGCTCTTCCAAACGCTTATCCAAATCGTGGGCCAGTTGAAGGATCACCCTGGCCTTTAAAACAGGATCTTCTTTAGCTCCGGGTTCCTTTCCCAGGAGCAGGGCCTTGATTTCCGAAACGCTCTCTTCTACTGCTTCAGGCCAGGCCTTAAACATGGAGAGATTTTCGGGCCAACGCATCATTTGACCCCATTCTTCATAGCTCTTAACCAGCCTTTCAAACCAATCTAGTTTTTCTCCAAAGGGTGGCGGCGTAACCAGTTGTAAAAGCCCGTCCTCCAAAAAGGTGCTTAAGTGGACAGGTCTTTTTTCACTGGGCTGTAAGAGTATTAGCTGGTCAAAAAAGCAAAAGGCTAGTCCAGCTAAATCTTGACGAAGATAAGTGTGTGGATAAAGCAAGGCAACCCTTTCTTTTTCCAAAAGGCCCCTCCTTGTTTTTGGTTTAGCGGCATTTTAAGTTAGCCAATGAAGACCAATAATCAAGCCCAAGGAGCAATTATGTGGTTATGGTACGCTATAATAATTTTCTTGCTGGTTTTTATCTCTCCTTTAAGGGCCCAGGACTACGGCGGAGCCCTGGTGATCGGCTCCATAGGAGACGCTAGCATACTTATACCCATGTTGGCCACCGACGCCACAAGCCATGAAGTGGCCGGTCTTATCTTCAACGGGCTCGTAAAATACGACAAAGATTTAAACCTGGTGGGGGATCTGGCCCGAGATTATAAGATCTCTGACGGCGGTAAGACCATAACCTTTTATCTACGTCGAGGGGTAAGATGGCAAGACGGAGTGGAGTTTACCGCCCAGGACGTATTATTTGGCTTCAAGCTCATTACCAACCCCAAAACACCTTCTGCTTATGCCGGCGACTTTCTTGAGGTAAAAAAGGCCGAGGTTCTCGATCGCTATACCTTTCGCGTACACTACAAAGAACCCTTTGCGCCGGCCTTAGGTTCTTGGGGCAATTTGGTCGTCCTGCCCAAACACCTCTTGGCTGGAAAGGATATCACCAAGGTAAACTTTGGTCGCCACCCTATTGGTACAGGACCTTTCAAATTCAAGGAATGGCGCCCTCAAGAAAAGATAGTCCTTGAGGCCAACCCAGATTATTTTGCCGGGCGCCCTTACCTCAATTACATAATCTTTCGGATAATTCCCGACCCCGCCACCATGTTTATGGAACTAAAAACAGGCGGCATAGACTGGATGGACCTAACCCCATTACAGTACGCCCGCGAGACTAATTACCCCGGCTTTAACCAACAATTTAGAAAATATAAATATCTGTCTTTTTCTTATACCTATCTCGGATACAACCTGCGACACCCGCTTTTTAGAGACAAAAGAGTCCGCCAGGCCCTCTCGTACGCCATAAATAAAGAGGAGATCATACGGGGAGTCCTTTACGGCCTGGGCGTCGTGGCCACAGGACCTTACAAACCAGATACCTGGTTTTATAATCCCAATGTAAGACGCTACCCGTACAACCCCGAAAAGGCCCGGGAGCTCTTAGCTTCTGCCGGCTGGCGGGATACCAATGGGGACGGCATTTTAGATAAAAACGGCCGCCCTTTTGAGTTCACGGTCTTGACTAATCAGGGCAATACTTCGCGCTTGCTTACGGCACAGGTCATCCAATATAGATTGGCCCAAATTGGTATCAAAATGCACATCCGTACGGTGGAATGGACTGCTTTTATAAAAGAGTTTATCGATAAGAGGAGGTTTGAGGCCGTAATATTAGGATGGACCACCTCTCCAGAACCAGACCTTTATGATATATGGCACTCCAGCAAGATAAACCCCCCGGGGTTAAATTTTGTGGGGTATGCCAACCCCGAAGTAGACCACCTCTTGGAAGAGGGACGCCACACTTTCGACCGCGCTAGGCGGAAAGAGATATACGATAAGTTTCAAGAAATATTGGCCGAAGATCAGCCATACACCTTTCTTTACGTACCCATGGCCTTACCGTGTATCCATCGTAGATTTCGTGGTATAAAGCCCGCGCCCATAGGGATATCTTATAATCTTGAACGTTGGTGGGTACCAAAAGACCAACAAAAATATTATGCCCCTTGATACTCCTCTTTTAGGCGACAGATAAAACAAGGACTAGAGATGGCAGGCTCTCCACACCGGGCGCACGTTACCAGCTTATGATCTAAAAAATCTTCTACCTTTTCCTGAAAGATGGGAAAGGCCCGACGCAAGTAGTCTAAATAAAAACGCAATTTAGTACCAGGCATTTGCTCTTCTAATTGATCCATCATCTCGGCGAAGACAAGGCGCTTGGCCTCGGAGGAAAGGGGACAACTCTCCTTGATATATTTAATTTTTTGCCTTTTGGCGTATTCCTGTATCTCAAAGGAAGTAAAACGACACAAAGGTTTGGCCTTTTGCGGAAAACCACTATGGGCCGGGAGTACCGGATATTTACGGCCCAAATATTTAATGCTCCAGTTGATCACATTACCCAACAAGGCCGAGGCCTCATCATCGAGATTATGCCCGGTAAGAAGTACCTCGTAATGGAACTTACGGGTGGCCCAATTCAGAAAATAGCGTTTAATACTGCCGCAGAGCGAACAATACTTTTTAGTACGCCTTTTTAAGGCAGGTATGCCAAAACCCAACTCCTTTTGTAGGGAAACGACGTAGAGTTTGCGCCCCAAAGTAGCGGCAAAATCTTCTACCACCCGCCTGGAGAGAAAAGAAAAATCTTCTATACCTAGGTCAATAAAGACCCCGTCAGCCGCATAACCAAGCTTTACCAAGGCCTTCCAAAGGACCAGGCTATCTTTACCGCCTGAAACCGCAACCAAGATCCGGGCCTCACGGGAAAACATCCTGAACTTCTGAATGGTACGCCGTAGATAGTTTTCAAACCACGAGACAAAGTGTTCATCACATAGTGGTAGCCTATGATGAGGGATAAAAATGCTTGCTTTTTGACGACAAATACGGCAACGAGCCATACGCTACTCCTTTGGTGGGCACTCTTTTGAAGCCCCTTTGTAGGTCTCCAGACGGTCTAGAAGGTCCTTAAGCGTTAATTTTTGCCAGCCACTGCAATCAGCGTTCAAAAACTCATAAGCCACACGCAAAGAGACCTCTTCTGGTGGTTCAGGAGGTAAAGTTCCAGCCAAGGCCTCGCGTATCTCCTGCAACAAGATACAGTCGGCATCTCGGGCAGGAAAGAGCCTTTCTTCAAAGAGAAAGATAATTCCTGCTTCTCTCAAATTTTCGAGTATGGGCTCCAGTTCGAAGGGAGAAACCTTTAATTTGCGGGCTAAATCTGCCTCCCTAGGCCCTGGCAGCCCCTTGCGGTGGTGAATAAAGATCTCTAGGAGACTAGCCAAGCCGATTAGGGGTAAAAATTGACGTTTGGGATAGCGATAATGGGCTATAATGAGCTCTTTCTGGTGGAGTACTCCGGTAATTTCTGCCCCAAAAAGGACCACACTCCAATTGATAAAAAGCCATAATAGAAAAAAGGGGATGGTGGAAAGAGAACCATATATACGCGAATAGGTTACTGCTTTAGAGGTATAAAAGGCGTAAAGATTGGCCATAAAAAACCAGATAATCCCGGCACAAAGGGCCCCGATTAAGGCTGGTACAAAGCGTATTTTTTGAGCGGGCAAATAGAGAAAGGTACCTAGAAAAAGGGCCGAAACAAAAATAAGGGTCCAAAAACGAGAAAAAGAGGCCACCAAGGTCATGCCTTTAAAGCCCAAATGGGTGAGATATAAAGTGGTTCCCAAAGGAAGGGCGATAAGGAGAGGCCCCAAAGTTAACCCCATCCAGTACACCGTAACCCTTTGTAGCCACCCCCGGGAGTTACGTACCCTGAATATTTCGTTAAGGGTAGTCTCAAATTGCATAAGAAGTCCTACGGCCATTGTCACAAATACCGCCATACTGGCGGCACCCAGAGGAGCACTTTGGGCACGATCAATCAATTCCAAAAAGGTAGAGCGGACTTTACTAAGGGCTCCCGGGTTTAGAAACTGAGATAGCACCTTATTTATTTCTATAAGTAAATCATTAGTACCAATAAACAGTCTTATAACAGAAAGCCCCAAAGCCAGAAGAGGGACCAGGGCAAATACGGTATCGTAGGTCAAGGCTTGAGCATTAAGGAAACAACGATCTTTCCAAAAACGCTTAAATATTTCGCGCAATAAGATGCGATACATATCTAATGATCTAACATCCTTCGAAATCTTTTATAAGGCCTCTTATTGTTCAATCGCAAAAAGGCTCCCAGGCAAACAAAAGCATCTCTCTTTTCCCCGAGACTACTGCACTACGCTCACCATGATACTCCGCCTGAGTGTCACGAGAAGTCTCTAAGGCCCCTTTTCCGTCATCACAGGAAGACCAGCAGGGCAGATTAGGCATGCGCACTTCGCTCCTTGAGATTACTTCGCTCACTGCGTTCGCTCGCAACGACCGTGAAAAATGACCGTAAAAAAGAAGCTCGCTCGCCATGACAAAAAAATGCGGCGCTCGCCATGACGGATAAAAAGATAGAGCCCCATAAATGACAAAAAGATGTCCTTCTGGCCACGACAATGTCTAAATATCCTCTGTTTTTGTGTTTTGTGCTCCTAGAGCTTACCCTTTATGAACTATGATTTAGATCTTTTAGCCCTTTACTTTGATTTGTTCTTTAAAAAATCGGGAACAAATCCTTTAAGCCGCCTTCTACAAAATAGACCTATTTAAAAGAAATGGATAGCTGTATTTTCTTAAGTGATTTTTGTAATTTTGGCAAACCTTTAAGGAAGGTAAAAGAAATTTGCCGGCTAAGACTAAATATTGTCGCCCGAGACGATAAGGCCTTTTAGAAAAAAGGACCCAGACAAAAAGTAGCTCTTATAAGGCCTATATCTTTTAATAATCTACATCTTTTATATCCGCGCTTACTACGCGAGCAGTGATAAAAATTAGTAGTTCTGCCTTTCGGTTCTGGTACTCCTTATTACGGAATAGTTTACCTAGGCCTGGAATGTCTCCAAGGCCTGGTACCTTGCCGTGCGTCTCAGACAAGTCCTCGGTCTTAATACCACCAATAACAATAGTCTCTCCGTTTTCCACCAACACCTTACTTTTGGCCGCACGCGTAACAATTGTGGGGACACCATTTACTGTATTGCTCCAATCCGGGGCACTTTTTTCCACGTTGATCTCAAGGCCGATTCTATTGTCTGGCGTAACGTGGGGAATAACCTTTAAGGAGAGGCCTGCGTCTATAAATTTGGTAGATATTCCGTCTTGCGTCTGTTCCAGATAAGGGATTTTAAACCCCTGATTAATTTCAGCCGGTAAGTGATCCATAGTAATAATTTTGGGCGAGGAGATAATCTTCGCCAGCCCCTCTTCTTCCATGGCACTCAGCTGAACATCAAGCAAGAGGGCCGAATGTTGGGAAATAGTACCCCAAGTAAGCCCCAAACTGGTCTGGCCTATGACCCCTAAGTCCACTATGGCTGAAGGGCCTATCCCCGTAGTGCCTGTACTACCAGAGGAGGAAGAGCTCGTCGTGGTAGAACTGGAAGTTGAGGTAGAAGTAGAAATAGGAGGACTCACCCCCGTGACACCAATGGTAGCCCCGTTTAGGGTCTTGTTGGACAAAGTAACCGTATTAGCCGGGCTAGCACTAACAAAGGAACCATTGTTGATCTGCATAGCCGCCCCGGTCCAACGAATACCCAACCGGTGTTCAAAATTATCACTAATTTCTACAATTTTGGCCTCTATAAGGACTTGTTTTACCGGCTCGTCTAGTTTGGCTATCAAATCCTTGGCCTTCTTTATGACACTTGGCACATCCTTCAAAATTATCTTGTTGGTGCGCTCATCATAGGTGACACTACCCCTTTCCGTAAGTAAGGCCTGAATTTGCTTGGCCAAGTCCCCTGCTTTGGCGTAATTAACTTGTAAATACGCCGTTTTTAACGGGGCCACACTTTCCTCCTTGGATATGGAGGCCTTAATTTGGGCCAGTTGTTCGGTTTCTGCTTGTAATGTCTTTAAAGGGGCAATCCGTATAACATTTCCTCGTTTGACCATTCCCAGGCTTTTAGAAGCCAAAACTATATCAAGCACTTGATCCCAAGGCACATTGTGCAAAGACAAAGTAATCTTGCCTTGGACATCATCACTCAGGACTAGATTAAAGCCCCCGATTTTGGCGAGCAGTCGCAAAACATTTTGTACATCAGCATCCTGCACATCAATAGAGATTTTTTGTCCGTGATAGGTGGATTTTTTATTAGGGAATAAGATTCGTTTAGGGGCCTCAGGGATTATAAACGGTTCTTTAGAAGCATCTTTGGGAGACGATTGGGGCTTAAAAGCGAAAACAATACAGTTTTTCACTTTAGAATACGTCAAACTTACAGGCTTAACAAAGGTTAAAGACAATATTAGGTTACTGTCTTTTCTCGTTATATCGATATTATCTAACATTCCTTCTTCTATACTTTTTGGATAAGCAGAAACATCTATAATGGCTCTTTTAAAAATTAAATGAAATTCTCTATCATTATTTTTTACTATACGAAACGGGGGCAAACGATCAAAAGATAAAATAACTTTGGCTAATTCTGAACTATTATGAATATCTAAAGACTTTAGAGTTAACGCCCAAGAAGAAGCGGTAAAGCATATAAAAATGCCTGCTAAAAAAACACATTTTTTTATCATCGACATATCAATCCTCCGCAGGCCGCAGTTTTAATATTATTTCATTAGAGGTAATCTTTCCCATAAAATTCCTAATATGTTGAACAATATGTACTTCATTTTCTGTTATTTTAACTACCTTTCCATCACCAACATGAACTCCCACTTCGATAAAGTAGCCTCTTCCCGTACTATCCTCAATAAGTGCAATATATTTTCCATGTACCTTAGATATTCCTACTAGCTTTATCTCATTGAGGCTTAGTTTTTCCAATGGTGACAGTTTTTTATGCTCCTCTTGTTTTATTTTTACAGTAAAAGGAACAAAAGGGTCAACAGTCTTTGATGGGTCGTAAATATAGTTATCTTTACTAAATAAAATACGCATCATTTCTTCGTCAGACATTTTTACTAAAGAATTATCTTTCTTCTTATTAAGATCTTTTTTACTAGCCGCCGCACAACTATAGGCCCCAAAAATTATAGATAGCAAAAAAACTCCAAAATAGCCTATTACTATTAATTTATTATTTCTTCTTAGCATTTTTTTTCTTTTCTTCCTGTTGTTTTTGTTCTTTCTCGGTCAAAAAACGATAAGTTTCTAATCTACAGTTAGCTCTTACTCTCCAAACACCATTTTCTTCTTTAGGATCAAAGAAAGTAATTTCTCTAGTATTAACAATTCGTTCAAGACGACGGATTTCATCTAAAAAGACAACAATTTGTTGGAATGGACCTTCAACTTGTAATTCAACCGGTATAACACTATAATAATCTTTAACTTGTTCCTTCTCCGGCTGAAATAAGATAATCTTCAGACCAGATCTAGTAGCTTTTGTAGATATAGATGTAAGCAACTCTGGTATCTCGTTTCTAGTAGGCAATATGGCTTTTGCCTTAAGCAATATTTTCTCTTTTTTATCTAGTTCCTTTTTGATCTTAGCCAAGAAAACTTTTTTAGTTTGCAAATCTGTTATTTTTTTAATTAGATCTTGTTTCTTTTTATTCTTTTTCTGAATATTATCTATTTCAGGGAAAAAGAATAACTTAACATATAAAAACATCGGAACCACAAACAATAATATACAGACTAAAATTTTATCTCTTTTAGATAATTTACTCCACTGCTGTCTCAAATTATCAATAGCTAGTTGTATTTGCAACTTTATTTTATCCATAATCAGTGATTAAACTCCAGCTCAAAATTCACTAAATTATAATCATTAATTTTTTTCATAATGGTCTTTTTAATTGTTAAATTTTTGAAGCCACTCGCTTCAAGCCTTTTCATATAGCTAGCAATAGTAGTTAAATCTACTGAATAACCATCCATATCAACCTTATCCCAATCAACATACAACTTAGTAAGGTACATTCTGCTTATTGGAAAATAGCTTATACTTTTATCTATAGTTTTTACTATTTTTCCTCTATTTTTCTGTAAATTAACTATCGTAATTATTCTTCTTTCAACCTGTTTTTGTTTATCTTTTATTTCTTTAAGTTTAACTAATACCATATTTTCAGTATTTATTTTTTTGGTTAATTTCTTAATCTCTCTATCAACAATACTTTCATTATGCTTCAAATATAAAGCAGACGCAATACAAAAGATAATACTAAACAATAAAAAGATGATATATAGACGTATATATAAACCTTCTTTACTCTCTTTTCTTTTAGTTTCTGGTAATAGATTTATTCTTATCATAACACCAATTCTCTCAATGCTAAACCCAAAGCTACAGAGCCTACCCTTGATACATCTTTCTTATAAGACTGATCCCAGTCTTTAGTTACTTCCAACTTAATAAAAGGATCAATTACTTCTACCTTTTTACCAAAAGCTTTGGACAAGATTTCGTCTATTTTGGGCAAATAACTACCACCACCACACAAAAATATCCTTTTATGCTCTACAACTTCTTTAAGACTAGAGAAATAATCAAAGGTATTTTCTAAATCTTTAATAAACTTTTTATAAAAGTTTTTAACCACCTTACCCAACGCTTCTTCTTGTGTTTTGTCTTGAGGACCGTTTATCTTTAATTCTTCAGCTTCTTCCAAACTAATATTTAATTCATGCCTTAACTCTTCACTAATATTATAGGAACCCAGAGGAATATCTCTAGAAACTAATAGCCCTGCATCTTGCCATAATAAAACGGAAGATTTTGTTGCCCCCAAATCAATAACAACAAACGGTTCCTTTTCTCCATAGACATATTCTACTAAATTCCCTAAAGCTAAAATATCTACATCTATTATTAAAGGCCTAAGCCCTACACCCTTAACAATATTTATTAGTTCCTCTATTACTTCTTTCCTCGCTGCCACTAATAAAACATCTTGTTTCTGATCTTCATAAGAAAGTATCTGATAATCTAAATAAACGTCTTCCAGATTAAAGGGAATTTGGGCCTCGGCTTCTTCGTAAATAGCACTTTCTAAATCATCGTTTTCACCAACACTTAGTTTGATCCGTTTTATAATGGCCGCGTAGCTGGAAAGTGAGATGGCCGTCTTTTTTTGAGTAAGACGCAAATTGGCTACTAGTTTACGTAAATTTTCTGCCACGGCCTCAGGCTCTTTTAAGACACCCCCGGTAATACACCCGGCAGGCAGACGAACCTGGCCAAAGGCCTTTACCCGCAGGCCTCCCTTACCCGAAACCACCTCTACTGCTTTCAGGGCATAGGATCCCAGGTCAATTCCCACAAAACCTTTTGTGTTAAAGTGTGCTAAAATGTCCATTATCTACGGTCTTTTTTAAAGTACGCTTTTGTGTTACGCTTTCTTTCGCTCAATTGTCAAGCTCCGTTAAACTATTACCTTATATCGTAAAAAAATCTCAAAGGCTAAAAACTCGAGTTTAATTTATGAAAAAATTTCCCCAAGAAAGGATACGAAACTTTAGTATTATCGCCCACGTAGACCACGGCAAGTCTACTCTGGCAGACCGCTTATTAGAAAAAACAGGGGCCGTATCCGAAAGAGAAATGCGGGCCCAGTTTCTAGATCGGTTAGATTTGGAACGTGAACGAGGCATTACCATAAAGGCCCAAGCGGTTCGCCTCTACTATAAGGCTAAAGATGGCTTGGTTTACCAACTTAATCTCATCGATACCCCTGGTCATGTCGATTTTTCCTACGAAGTATCCAGAAGCTTAGCCGCCTGTGAGGGTGCTCTGTTGGTGGTAGATGCCTCTCAAGGGGTAGAGGCTCAAACCCTGGCTAATGTCTATCTGGCCTTGGAAAACGATCTAGAAATCATCCCTGTCCTAAATAAGATAGATCTCCCCCAAGCGGATCCCGAACGAGTAAAGCAGGAAATAGAAGATATTATCGGACTAGACACCTCTGAAGCCATCCTAGCCAGTGCCAAGCACGGTATAGGTACCACAGAGATCTTAGAAGCCATTGTAAAACGCATTCCTCCCCCCAAGGGCGATCCCAAGGCCCCTTTACGGGCCCTTATCTTTGACTCTTGGTACGACCCCTATCTGGGCGTAGTCGTGCTTATTCGGATGATAGACGGACGACTTTATCCCGGGCAAAAGATCCGTCTCATGTCTACGGGAAAGGAATTTGAAGTCACCAAAGTAGGGGTTTTCTCTCCCAACCCCACGGCGGTAGATGTACTAGAAGCAGGAGAGGTGGGTTTTTTTGCCGCTGGCATAAAAGAAGTACGAGACACAAGGATTGGAGACACGGTAACCCAGGCCGATCAACCGGCCCGGGAGCCTTTACCGGGCTTTAGAGAAGTAAAGCCCATGGTCTTTTGTGGTCTCTTCCCTGTAGAAAGCGATGATTACGAGGAGCTACGCGAAGCGGTAGAAAAACTCTGGCTAAATGACCCGGCCTTTACCTACGAACCAGAAACTTCAGCCGCCTTAGGTTTTGGGTTTCGTTGCGGGTTCCAGGGATTGCTGCATATGGAAATAGTTCAAGAAAGATTGGAAAGAGAATTTGGACTCAAGCTCATCAGTACTGCCCCAGCCGTACGTTATCGCATAAAGCTAACTGACGGCACGCAAAAAGAGGTGGACAACCCTGCTCTTTGGCCTCCACGGGATAAAATCTCTCAGGTACTTGAACCCTATATCCGGGCTGAAATATTTACGCCCAAGGAATATGTGGGCCCTATTATGCGCCTGTGCGAAGAAAAAAGGGGCCTGCAACGTGATATGCGCTATCTTTCGCCCCAGCGAGTTCAATTAATATATGATTTACCCCTGGCCGAGGTGGTGCTTGACTTCTTTGATAAGCTTAAATCTTATTCTCGCGGCTATGCCTCCATGGATTACCAACTCCTGGACTATCGCCCGTCTGACTTGGTCAAATTAGACATATACATCAATAAACAACCTGTAGATGCCCTCTCTTTAATCGTACACCGGGAAAAGGCTTACTACCGCGGGCGAGAACTCGTCTCCAAGCTCCGGGAAGTAATCCCTCGTCAGTTATTCGAAGTCGTCATCCAGGCTGCCATTGGCTCGAAAGTGATCGCCCGCGAACGAATACCTCCGTTGAGGAAAGACGTCTTGGCCAAGTGCTACGGTGGAGATGTAACGCGTAAACGTAAGCTCCTTGAAAGACAAAAAGAGGGGAAAAAGCGCATGAAAAGCCTGGGACAGGTTGAAGTCCCGCAGGAGGCCTTCCTGGCTATCCTAAAAATTTGAGCCATAAGGCTTGAATTACCCTTATAAAAGGAGAATAATACAAGGTCTAAACCTTGAAAAAAGGAGGTCTCCCTCTTGTCCCAAAGAAATTTAGAAGGTCTCCTAGAAGAGGAAAAAAGCTATCTTGATATAGTACTCGAATGGGCCAAAACGATAGTTCTTGCCTTATTACTGGCCCTTTTTATCCGTACCTTTTTTATCCAGGCCTTTAAGATCCCCTCTGGGTCCATGATCCCTACCCTTTTGATAGGAGACCATATACTTGTAAACAAGTTAGTCTATGGAGTGCGTAACCCCATCACACGTTCGGTTTGGATCCACGGACGCATGCCTAGACGCAAAGAAGTAATTGTTTTTATCTGCCCCAAAGAACCCAAACTAGACTTTATAAAACGCGTCATAGGGTTACCTGGTGATCGTATCGAAATTCGCAACAAAAAAGTCTACCTTAACGGTAAACTATTGAACGAACCATATGTTCAACACACGGACAAACATATATTGCCAGCTGATGTAAGCCCGCGGGATAATTACGGCCCGATAATAGTACCCAAAGATCACTTATTCGTTATGGGTGATAACCGGGACCAAAGTTACGATAGCCGTTTTTGGGGTTTCGTACCCTTACGAAACGTAAAAGGTAAGGCCTTTCTTATCTATTTTTCCTGGGATAGACAGCATTTCAGAATTAGATGGAATCGTATAGGCAAGATTATCCATTAATAAAGATAATTTTTTACCCAATACGAAGATCTGCCGAATCAACTTTTAAGATGAAAAGTCTCACTTTTTTATTTGTGTTTCTTTTTTATTTTAGTACCCCTATCTGGGCCCTGGTCTTGTATCAATGGGTAGATAAACAGGGGCACATTCATATCGTAGACGACCCGAGCAAAATTCCTCCCCCTTACCGGGACAAGGCCAAAGTTTTAGAATTTCTTCCCTCTGCCTCTAAGTCTCCTCCAAAAAGGGTCGAGGCTGGCCCGCCAGAACCAACTAAAGATATTTATGGGCGCGACCTAAAATGGTATCTAGAACAAAAGAAATACTGGCTCAAACAGGCTGAAATACTGCAAAAACAAATCAAAGAAAACGAACGGGTAATGCAGCTACTCCATCGCGGAGTACCAAAAGCACGTCGTGGTGTGCGCACTCCGTATGGTCTGCAGTTGGGTAAAGGGCCCTTATTGAGACGCTGGGCAGAATATAAAAGGCTACAGCGCCTTAATAAAATACTTGCCCAAAAGCTTAAGAAGGCCCGTTATATGAGCCAAAAAGGCATCTTGCGCCAGGCGGCAAAGGCCCAAGCCCCCAGCTCCTGGCTAGAAGCTATTCGGAATGACCCCTAAGGGGGACAAAACCATCGTTGGTAAGTATTGGTATTATGGGGTATAGATCAACCCGAGCACAAAGGCTTACGTCATCTCCTAACCCTAAGGCCTTTAAAGCCTTGGCGTGATGGGCCTGCCAGAGATTTTTTTCAATATTTTCGATATGGCGAGCATAATCATAGGCAATCAAGGCTGTATCGTTTAGCGCCTGAAAGCCGGGAAAATTTTGGGCTAATTTGCCGGCGAAAAAGAAATCCTCCAGGGCCACTTCTCCTTCACTACCGGCGCACAATATAAAGACCTCTTCAAAGCGTTTAGCAAAGGTAACCACCGCCGAAAGATTTAAAAAACAGGCGGCAATTACCACCTTGGCCCTTTGAATAAAGCTAAGGGCCCGTGTACCATTGGTAGTGGAGATCACTACCTTGTGCCCCTTAACGCTTCTGACTTCTCTAGGGGAATTACCAAGATCAAAGCCTTCAGGAGGCAAACCGTTTCTCTCTCCCATGAGGAGGTAACCTTGTTCTTTGAAAAGAAGGGCCTCTTCTATGGTGTCTACCGGTTTTACCAAAATAGCCTCGTGGGCCAGAGCCGAGGTGATCGTAGAGGTAGCCCTCAAAATATCCACCAGGATAACTAACCCCTCTGTCTTGATGGGACGAGGTACCGGGGCTATATAAATCTTCATTTCAAGATCTCCTCCAGGGCCTTTAGTAGATATCTATTCTCCTCTCGGGTCTTTAGGGCTATGCGCAGATAGTTTGGCCCTAGCCCTAAAAAATTATGGGCCAAACGTACCAGAATATGATAGCGACGTAAAAGGAGTTCCCATAAGCCCTGTGCTGGTTCATCCAAGGCGAGAAGAAAAAAGTGTACCCGTCCAGAAAAGACTTTAACGCCTGGCAAAGAGGACAGCCGAGGGAGCCAGTATTTTTTTTCGCGCACCACCAAACCCTGCACTCTCTTTAGATAATCGGCCTTGGATAGCAACCAAGGACCAGCCATTTGGGCCAAACGGTTCATATTCCACGGCAAACAGGCCTTCTTTAGCACCGTAACTAATTGTGGAGCCGCAACGGCATAGCCCAAACGTAGGCCTGGGACACGATATATCTTGGAAAAAGAGCGTAAAACTATCAAATTTCGGGGAAAAGGCCGTTGGTAGAGCAGGGAGGCCTTTTCATCAATAAACTCTATGTAAGACTCATCTACCAAAAAAATAATCTCCGGGAACAAATTGAGCAAACCGACCAGTTGATCACGCCCTATAAAAGTCCCTGTAGGATTATTGGGGTTACAAATAAAGACCATTTGCGGTCTTTGTCGGCAAATCTCTTTTTCCACTTGGACCAAATCAAATTCAAAATTTTCTTCTGGCCTTGCTATAAAAAACAATACTTGAGCTCCGGCCCTTTTTAGAGCACAGGCATAATCTGTATAGGTAGGGGCCAAAATAAGCCCTTTAGAAGGGCACAAAAGTCTAGGTAAGGCAAAAATCCACTCCGTGGTTCCTGAAGAGGGGAAAAATATATCTGGATCAAGATCAAAAAAACTCCCCAGGGCCTGGCGCAAAGAAAAATTATCTTCTTCAGGCAAAATCTCTATTTGTTTAAGGTGTCTCTTAATAAAGGAATAGAATCCCTTAGGAGGAGGCAGAGGACTGACATTGCTACTGTAGTCATTTATCTGTTGGACTTCTAGGCCGTATCGACGGGCCAGGGTATAAACCGCCCCTCCGTGACCAAAAGGCATTTACCACTCTCCCGTACGCACATGTTGCTCGATACGTCCCGTTAGGTCATAAGGTCCAGCCAGCACCTTCCCCGTGCTGTCTACTAGCTCTCTATCTTTCAGCGACACCTCTCCCTCGGCAAAGGCCTTTAAAGTATAAACGATAAGGGGCAACTCCCGTTTCACACCTTCTTGTCTTATAAGTGCAAACAAAGGCTCCTTTTCCCCCTCTTTCTGTTTGATCCCTTCAAGCCCCAAACGCCTCTTTTTGGCCCTAAAGGTCTCCCATAAAGGGTCAAATTTAGGCCCCCTAAGGGAAAAACGGCCAAAGGTAACTGCTGGCCCCCTATCGAGCTCTGGAGTTACTAAATGCATCATCACTCCTGTCTCTTCGGCTTCCTGCTCCAGGAGTTGCCAAATTACCTCTTGCCAGGTCCCCTGAGGCCCTCCAGGTAAGGCCGGATGAAGGTTTATCATAGGCAGGCGCTGACAAAGATCAGCAGAAACCACCCACATGTATCCGGCCAAGACGATCAAATCCACCTCCTCAGCAGCGAGTAAACGATAAACCTCTTCGTGATAAAGGTGTCTCCACTTAGAACGGTCTTGCTTGCGCCACTCAGGCTCAAATTCTTTGGCCGATAAATAAAACACCTTAAAAGAAAGGTCTTGACATAAATTAAAAAAAAGATCGCTTTCCGGATCTTCCCCGGGCCTTCTACTCAAAAAGACGTAAGCAATCTGGCCCGGGATAAACCCCTCTTTTATGCGTTCCCATACAATACGCAAGAGATCTCTAGCGGCCTTGTCTCTGCCCGTAGAAAACCATCCCAAACGAAACATATCTGCCTCCAACACACTCTAAAAACTATTGTTATGATACAAAACTAATCTCTACCAGCAAAGTTTAAGCCTCACCGAGCGCTCAAACCAATCAAAAATAAAGAGATTAACACCTGCTGAATAAACAAAACAACCATTGTTCTACTTTCTAGGAGCACAAAACAGCTGAGACTCAAACATGGTCATAACCAGCGCTCCCATTATGGTCATGCGGATGATGTAGCCACGGCAAGCCGCTGGCTTGCCTCGCGATGAGAAAAAAGGAGAAGGCCTCCTCGTGGTGACCAGGTGCCAGGTCCTACTGGCCTGTTAGCTCTTGCGTGGATGTATAAGTTGCCTTGCGGCAATTTTTTCTGGTAAAAATGTTTTTAAAGAGACCTTTGCAAAATGGCCGAGATCAGCGCTACAAGCACGACCGCAAGGGGGGCCGTTCTTAGGTGTTTTACAAAGGTCTTCTAAATTATTACCAGGAGCACAAAACAGATGAAATTTTGAACATTGTCATTGCGAATGAAGCGAAGCAATCTCATGGGACCGCGCGGACGTACAAGTCGCCTTGCGATGACTCTTTGTCGGATAAAACATGCTCCTAATAATATAAGGAGGAACGCTATGAAAGTAGTTGCCTTTAACGGAAGTGCCCGCAAAGACGGAAATACTGCCATCCTTTTAAAGATTGTTCTGGGTGTCCTTGAAGAAAACGGCATAGAAACAGAGCTTATCCAGCTTGCCGGCCTTAATCTTTCAGGCTGTATTGCTTGCTACAAGTGCTTTAAAGAAAAAAACAGGCGCTGTGCCCAAAAAGATGACCCCATAAACGATTACATTGCCAAGATGGAAGAGGCCCACGGCATTCTCCTTGGCTCGCCGGTCTATTTTGC